>WNFS01000647.1_pt1 | contig 28455 bp, 23 predicted proteins | sample 5400141 | NCBI WGS metagenome assembly WNFS01 (sample SAMN13153358, study PRJNA577476) | soil metagenome | isolation source: 60 cm saprolite under Madrone tree | place: USA:California | collected 2016-06-14
TGCTCGAACACACCGCCGGATTTGACGACATGCAAGCGTCCGAAGTCTATAACTTCAACGACCGCTACGATTTTCCGCTTCTCGAAGTCTTCAAGCGCTTCCGGGAACCGCAAGACGTTCGCTGGCCTGCGGGCACGCGCATGTCCTATTCCAATCCGGGCTTCGGCATCGCCGGTTACTTGATTGAGAAGGTCGCTGGCAAACCCTATGATCAGTACGTTCGCCAAACCATTCTTCGTCCCCTGGGGATGGCGAATGCCGATTTCCCATTTACCGACGCGAATAAAGCTCTCCTCGCCATTCCTTACGACGGCGATCCGCCGCATGCCCTGTCTGGCTATCCATACATCTATCTGCGTCCCGCAGGTGATCTGAAAGCTTCACCTGGCGAACTCGCGAAGCTGGTGCAGTTTTTCCTTCGCCGAGGAAAAACAGGTGATGCGCAAATCGTGAAGCCGGAGTCCATCATCCGCATGGAATCAGTCGAGTCGACTCTCGCCGCGAAAAACGGACTGCGCCTCGGCTACGGCCTCGCAAACTATACCGAAGTGGAAGGAGGCGTCGTCACGCACGGCCACGACGGTGGGATCGATGGGTTCATCTCCACTTACCGCTACATGCCGGAACAAAACTGGGGTTACGTCGTTCTGCTTAACAGCACGCAGTCTTTTCAGGCGCTGGTCGATTTGAACCGGCTGGCCATCGATTTTCTGTCGAAGGATTTCCCCAAGTCGCAGCAAGCCGCGGTTTCTATTCCGCCTGGAGACTTGGAAAAATTTGCCGGCTACTACGCGCCGCTCGCGCCGCGGTCGCAACTCTTGTCTTTCGTGGAAGATTTGTCTGGCGGCGTACGCATTCGCCTCAGCAATGGACAGCTCACACGCTCCCGTCTTTTCGGCAAATCCGAACCCCTGATTCCAGTCGGCAAGAATTTCTTTCGCGGTGAGAAGGAGCCCGAGGCGACCTCGATCTTTGTCATGAACAATGCCCGCAACATGGTGCTCTCCAGTCAGGGAATAGATGGTTTCTCCTTTGGCGAGCGCACCAGCATTGCCTGGACTTACGCGCGCATTGCTCTTCTAGCCCTCTGCGTGGTGCTGATGGCGACTTCCCTGCTCTTCGCCGTGGTTTGGATTCTGAGGAAATTGCTTGGAGGAATGAAAGACGTTAAACATCTGGCGGTGCGCGCGATTCCGCTTCTCGCGACGCTGTCTTTCGCCGCGCTGGTCTTTTGCTTCACGAAACTGGGCGGCGCTGATACCGGAAAGCTTACGGTTTGGACCGTGGGCATTTTCGCGTTGAGTATTTTATTTTCGCTTCTCTCTCTCTATGGTCTGCTCCTCGTTGCCCGTGTCCCGAAGAGCGAAATTCACAAAGGTACTCGCATTCACTCTCTGCTCGTTGCTCTTGCCTGCTGCGTCCTCACCGCCTTTATCGCCTCATGGCACCTCATCGGTCTCCGCCTTTGGGCGCCGTGATCGCGTAGTTCACGTAGGGAAGTTATTCGGTGCAGCCAAAGAAGCGGTTGGCTGAATCGATTATGCGCGCAAGCGAGTCATGCGGACGCTTTTCGTCCGACGGCAGAATGTCCCAGCCGGTGAAGACCGTGACGATGTCGTACTGCGGCAAGACAAACAGTTGCTGGCCGCCGAATCCGCGCGCGGCCCACGCTACATCCGCAGGCGAACTCCCAATCGGTTGCAGCCACCATTGATAGCCGTATTTCCAGTCGCCGCCGGGGACGGCAACGTGCGGCGCCACGGAATCCTTGATCCACGCGGAAGAAACTACTTCCTTTCCTTGCCACATTCCGTCTTTGAGAAAGAGCTGGCCGATCTTTGCAAGATCGTGCGCGGAGAGATACAGCCCGCCTTCTGCGTCGGGAAGGCCGGTTGGCGAATGTTTCCAGTAATAGCGCATGCCCAGCGGTTTGAAGAGATGTTCCGCAGCGTAATCGTCGATGTTTTTGCCCGTGACTTTCTTGAAGATCTGCGCCAGGAGTATCGTCGCGCCGCTGTTATACACAAACGTTTTGCCCGGCTCAGCCGCCATCGGCTGATCAATCACATACTGCGCCCAGTCGTGGCTCGCCTCCATCACGTCGGCGGAGTTTTTTGGATCGTCGTAAGGCAAATCTTCGTGCCACTCGAGGCCCGCAGTCATCGTCAGCAGGTTGCGCACCGTGATGCGCTTTTTTCGATCGTCGAGGTTTGCGATTTTGCGGCCCCCGAAGAATTGCACGATGGGCGCGTCCAGGCTGGCCGTAAATTCATTCCGCATTCTCGCGATTCCAAACGTAATCGACGTAACCGTTTTTGATACCGACTGCATCGTGTGCATTTCGCTGCCGCGGTAAAACGGATGAAATTCCGTGCTGAAATAATCGTACGGGCCGTGCAAGTCGTGATTCAGCGGGCCTTCTTTCTTGGCGCGCTCGCCGTAGATCTGGCCGTAGTCGTGCGGATAGGATTTGTCATAGACGGCCGTGCCACATCGCAGGACAAGCATGCTGTCCACGAGTCCGTATTTTCCGCCCGCCAGATCAGCGTCGAACGCGGCAAGTTTTGCCGGGTCAATGCTAAATTCCTTCGACGCGGCCTTCGGCCAGTCTTTCGTTGCCGCCTGTTCTTGCGCAATCGCGCCGATGCCAAGGCAGCTTTGGACGAATAGAACGAGCGCCGCTGCCGACGCACTTTTTCTTGCAAGCCCAATCTCGCTCGAAGAATGCACGGCTCTTTTCTTCATCGATTCTCCATTTCGTCGTGAATCTCACTCTTGCAGCGAAGTAAATCGCAACAGCGGGTAGACCTCGCGGAATATTTTTGCAATCTCTAGTGGAAAAGTGGCTCGCGTAGCGTCGGCGGTTTTTAGTTTCCGCCGCACGATCCATCCTTGAAGTTTTTCCCAATCTTCGGAGTTTCTAGGCCACCCGTCGCGCTCTGTCCACTCTTTCTTCTCCAGCGAATACCAATAGCTTTCGTAGCGCCGCCCAAGTCTTTTTTTCTGCTGCCCAAGCCATTTCGGATGGGCCATCACCCGCGGCTCCGCGATCATTCCAATCGCAGATTCTTTGCGTTTCTTTCCGTTGTAAATGCGGAATCCAACGGTCACCTCATTCGCGGAAATTCCCGTGTAGAGCTGGCCGGTTTCACCTTCGCCGGCAAACGGCGCGGAGAATTTCAAATACATTTGCGCGCGGTACGGAGTCTTGTCTTTCGCGAAACGAATGTCCCGGTTGATGCGAGAGAAATTCGAGCCAGCTGGGCTGACTTCTTCGAGTAGGCGGCGGAACGGCTGCACGACGAATTGTTGGTAGCGTTCACGGTTCGCGTCCATCCATGCTTTCCGGTTGTTGCGCGCCAAGTCGCGAAAAAACTGAAACGTTGCGCGGTTGAAAATCGGCCCTTGTTTTCCCATGCGTGGCCCTCGGTGCGGTTTTAATGGGGACAAGAGTACACGATTCCCAATCGTCGTCAATTGGACTATGCTTTGCCACTTGCCGAGATGAGTGACAGTTGCGCGTTATTTGAGTTCCATTCAAAGCGAGGACGAGATGAAGCAACAGAAATGGATTGTGGCGGGAAATTTTCTGGCTAGTGCGTGCGCGGCAGCGTGGATGATTCGTCCCGTGGTTGTTGTGAAGGCGGACGACACGAAGCCTACGGCGAAGACGGAGCCATGGAAACCGGAAGACGTGATTTTTCAGGAATTCGTCGGGCAGTTACGGATTTCGCCGGATGGAAAATGGCTTGTGTGGGTTAAGTCGACGGCAGACAAAGAAAAAGACGCGCGGGTTTCCAATCTTTATTTGTCGAGCCTTACAGAGAACAAAGAAATCGAGCTCACGCGCGGCAGCGATCGCTATACAAATCCGCGCTGGTCGCCGGACGGCGAGCGCATTGCGTTTGTAACCTCGCGCGCACGCCCGCAGGCCAAGCCAGACACTGCGCCGACGCAAATCTGGCTGATCAATCCGCATGGCGGCGAACCGTGGGTTCTGACAGAGCTGGCGCGCGCGCCGCGCCAAATCGATTGGCTGGACAAGGACACGATTATCTATAGCGCCGAGGAAGATCCCGCTCTCTACGAGCAAGAGCTGAAGAAAAAGAAAGATGATTCGGAGATTGTCGATGACGCCGATCACGCGCCGCCTGTGCGCTTGTACAAAATCGGCGTGAAGGACAAGAAAATCGCACGCCTGACGACAAACACGGATTGGATCGAAAGCTGGAGCGTTTCCAAGGACGGAAAATTCGTGGCCGCCTCACACGCGAAAAGTTTGCACTACGAATTCGATCAAAAGGTTCCGCCCATAGCGGTTCTCCACAATTTGAGCGATGGCACTGAAAAACAGATTTTCACGGAAGCGCGCGTCCGCCCGTATGGATTTGAGTGGGCAGCGGACGGATCCGGATTCTACGCCGTAGCGCCGTATTCGACCGATCCGAAGTTCCTGACGGCGACGATCCTCAAGGACTATTTCTATGATTTGTCGTCGGGAAAGGCGACGGAAATTCCTCCGGATTGGGAGAATGGCTTCAGTTTCGGCTTCGAGCACGCCCCTGGCGGCTTCGTTGCCGATCTAGCGGCGGGCAGCCATTCTGAGCTGGCGCGCTATACCGCGGAGAAAACGGCCTCCGGATGGACTTGGCACCGTCAATCACTGACAGGCGAGCAGTCGAAAAACATTCGCGGATTCGCATTGAGCGAGGACGGAAGAACGATCGTGTACGAATATTCCACGGCGAGCAAGCTGCCGCAGATTTATCGCGCGCAACTCGACGGCGCAAAAGTTGTTTCACCGGTACAAGTTACGAAACTGAATGAAGGGCTCGTGACTGCAAGGACGTTTGCGAAGACCGAAGTCATCCACTGGAAGGGCTCCCTCGACGAAGATGTTGAAGGCATTCTCTACTACCCGACGAACTACGAAGGTGGAAAAAAATATCCAGTGATCACGGCGATTCACGGCGGCCCCACAGGCTGGGATTCGGATGCGTGGGACGACAACTGGGCGTATCCCATGAACCTAATGACGCAGCGTGGCGCATTCGTGCTCCGCCCGAATTATCACGGCAGCGCCAATTACGGGCTGAAGTGGGTGGAATCGATATGCTGCGGCAAGTATTACGACCTTGAGACGCCGGACATTAATATGGGCGTCGACTATTTGATTTCCAAGGGCATGGTTGATCCGGACAAAGTTGCGACGCTGGGCTGGTCGAACGGCGCGATTCTCTCCATCAATTTGATCACCACGTATCCGGCGCGGTACAAAGCGGCGAGCGTTGGCGCCGGCGACGTGGAATGGATCAGCGACTGGGGCAACGTGGATTTCGGCGATTCGTTTGATTCGTATTATTTTGGCAAATCGCCGATGGAAGATCCGCAGCTTTATATTAAGAAGTCGCCGTTCTTCAAGATGGACAAGGTACAAGCGCCGGTTTTGATTTTCCACGGCTCGGCGGACCGCAACGTTCCTCCGGCGCAAAGCTGGTCGTTCTTCCGCGCACTGCAGTATTACGGCAAAACGGTGAAATTCGTCGTCTTCCCCGGCGAGCCGCACGGCCCGCAGAAGCTGACGCACCAGATCCGCAAGGTCGAAGATGAAGTTGCGTGGTTTGACAAATATTTCTTCAAGACGATGAGGCCTGAAAACGAAGCGTTTAAGAGCGATTCGCCCCTCTCAGAGTTGCTTAGGCGAAAAGGCATTCTGCAAGACCACGCGCAATACGGCGTGCTGTGGGTCAAGCCTGGTTCGGGAAAGAAGGCAACGGCAGTCCTGCTTCCGGAAGTGGTGAAGCGCTCCGATCTGGAACTTGGCCGCTTTGAAGTAACCGTGGCGCAATTTGCCGCGTTCAAGAATACGGTGTTCACGGACGCCACGGCGCTCAACGTGCCTGCGCACAACGTGACTCTGGAAAACGCCAAGGCGTACGCGGATTGGCTGAGCAAACTGACTGGCCAAACTTGGCGCGTGCCGTATAAAGACGAAGTCAAAGACTTCTACGAGAATCGCGAAGGCGAAAATACGCTGGACTACTGGGCCGGATACGCCGTGAATCCGGAAGATGCGACGCGAGTGCGCGAAAAAGCGAAAGAGCTGGGCTCCACATTGCCGCTTCTAAAAGAAGTGGGCAGCTTCCACGGTCAGGGCAAAGGCGACGAAGAGCCGATTTACGACCTGGGCGGCAACGTTGCGGAGTGGGTTTTGACGCGCGACGGCAAAGGCAAAGTGATCGGCGGCAGCGCGGATTGTCCTGCCGATCCAAAATCGAATTGCACGCCTGCGCCGGAATATATTGGGTTCCGCGTGGTGCGCGGCGCGGCAAAGCCTGTGGCCGCAAAGCAATAGTGGGGACGGGTATTCTTGCCTGTCTCTTTCCCTTTTGCAAGAGCAGCGAGACCAGGAACAGCAATGTCTGTCCCACCACTTTGGCACTTGTGGCCAAGGGCTCGCGACGCTAGTCTGCGGGAATGAGCCAATTCACACCTACGGAAAAAACCAAGGTGCGGCGGAAGCCGGACCGGGCTAATTACGATCGGGAAACAATTTACAAAATCCTTGACGAGGCGTTCGTCTGCAACGTGGCGTTTGTTGCGGATGGGCAGCCGTACGTGGTGCCGACGAACTATGTGCGAGTGGGCGACAGGCTGTTGCTGCATGGGTCGCCCGCGAGCCGCCTGATGAAAACGCTGTCGAGCGGCGCCCCGTTTTGTCTCAGCGTGACATTGCTCGACGGTATTGTGTTCTCGCCGACGGCCATGGGGCACTCCGTCAATTACCGGTCTGTTGTGGTCATCGGCAAGGCGGAGGTCGTGGAAGGCCACGAGGCAAAACTTGCGGCGATGCGCGACTTCGTCGAGTACGTGATCCGCGGGAGGTGGGCCACGGTGCGGCCGCCAACTGCGCAGGAGATCGCGGCGACGATGGTTTTGTCGGTTCCGCTGGTCGAGGCATCCGCGAAGATACGCACTGGCTTTGCGGTCGACGACGCAAAGGAATACGCGGGCTCAGCCTGGACCGGCGTGTTGCCGTTCAAGTGGGCGCGGGGGGAGCCTGTGCGCGATCCGCGGGGGGATGCAGCGATTCCCGTGCCCGAGAACATCCAGCACTACTCGCGACCGCAATAGATCGATGCCAAAAGTCCTGTTGATGGGCAACAGAGGTGTGATAGGCTCGCGTTTTCTCCTGTTGACCGTCTAAAGGAGAGCGCGGCTTCTTTCAAAATGGGCTTCCTCGAGGAGACGCTCGGCGAGGTGGCGCCGAGAGCGGGCTAGTTTATGCGCCAATTTTTCCGCATCTTCATGCAACGTCTCGCTGGACTGTTCCACCGTAGGCATCTCGAAAGCGATCTGGATGCAGAACTGCGGTCACATCTGGAGATGGCCGTGGAGACGAACCTGCGCAGCGGCATGAGCGCGGAGGATGCGCGGCGCGAGGCGCGGCGCAGTTTTGGCGGCGTGGAGCAAGCCAAGGAGCTTTATCGCGAGCAGAGAGGAGTGCCCATGATTGAAACCACAATTCAAGACTTGCGGTTTGGCTTGCGGATGTTGCGGCGGAGTCCGGGCTTTTCCGTTCTGGCGATTCTGTGTCTGACTTTGGGGATTGGGGCGAACGCGGCGGTGTTCAGCTGGGTGGAAGGGATCTTATTCCGCCCGTACCCGGCGGTAAGTCATCAGGAGAGATTGTTCGCTCTTGGTGGAACGGAGCGCGGCGAAGCTCGCGGCACACCTCTTTCCTGGCCAGACTTCGTCGATCTGCAGCGGAGTTGCACGCTTTTTGACACTCTTTTTGTGAGCAAGATTACGGGGACTACGCTCAGCATCGGCGACCGCGCCGAGCGCACCACCGGGAGCATCGTATCGGCGAACTATTTTGACGCCATCGGGGTCCATCCGATTCTCGGGCGCGGATTTGAGCCGGGTGAAGACACGGGGCGCAACGCTCATCCTGTGACGGTGATCAGCTACCAGCTTTGGCAAGGACGATTCAAGGCCGATCCGCAGATCATCGGGAAAACGCAGCGGCTCAATGGCGTGGTGCATACGATCGTGGGTGTCGCGCCAGAGGGATTTTACGGGACGTTCGTGGGCTGGGGGATGCAGTTCTGGGTGCCGGCCTCGATGGAGGAAATCTTTGAAGCGGGCGGATACAAGTTGGAGGATCGCGGGGCGCGGTGGATTGAAGCGTACGGGCGACTCAAGCCCAGAGTGACTCGCGAGCAGGCGCAGGAGGAGACTTCCGCGGTGGCGAAGCGGCTGGAGGCCGACTATCCGAATTCGAACCGCGGGCGCGGTATGCAACTGTGGCCATTGTGGCAAACGCCGTTCAATAACGCGAGTACGCTGTTGCCGACGCTGGAAATCATGCTTGCTGTTGTGTTTTTTGTGTTGCTGATTGCGTGCGCGAACGTGGGGAACCTACTGCTGGTCAGGTCGTTCGCGCGACGTCACGAAATGACAGTACGGCAGGCGATCGGCGCGAGCCGCGGGCGATTGCTGAAGCAACTTCTGACGGAAGGCGTAATCCTTTCGGCGTTTGGCGCGGTCGGAGGGCTGCTCGTCGCGCATTGGTGCCGACATGCACTGGTGCTGCTGTTCCCGGCGCGGGGAGGGGTGTCGATGCACCTGCCGGGAGAAATTGATTGGCGCGTGCTGGCGATGAGCGCCGGCGTTTGCCTGATAGCGACATTGGTGGTTGGGCTGGTTCCCGCGATGCAGAGTGGCAGGATCGATCTTGCCGGGGCGCTGAAATCCGATTCGGCGGGTGTGCTTGGAAGCCGTGGAAGAGCGTGGGTTCGTTCGGGTTTAGTTGTTGTGCAGGTGTCGCTGAGTTTCGTTCTGCTGGTGGGCGCCGGGCTGTTGCTGCAGAGCCTCCAGAGAATCCGTAATTCGAGCCCGGGTTTTTCGACGCACGGCGTGCTCTCCACTGCCGTGGATTTGGTGTCGGCGGGCTATGATGCGCAACGCGCGAAGAATTTCCATGACGAGCTGATGGATCGCGTGAAGGCGCTGCCCGGCGTCGAGTCGGCCGTTTTCGCGCGAATGTCGCCGCTGAGCTATGGAAGTTATTCTTCGAGCCCGATTGCCGTGGACGGTTATCAACCTGCGCCGGAAGAGCAGCCCACCGTTGAATACAATGAAGTGGGTCCGGACTATTTCGTGACGATGGGGATTCCGTTGGTATCGGGGCGCGAGTTCACGCGCGCAGACGATGAGAAAGCGGCGCTGGTTGCCGTAGTGAATGAAACGATGGCCGGGAGGTATTGGCGCGGTAAAGACCCGATTGGCGAGCGGGTACAAGTGAAAGGCCGGTGGATGCGAGTGGTCGGCGTGGCGAAAGATTCCAAGTACCAGAGCGTTCGGGAAACACCGAAGCCATTTTTCTATGTGCCGTGGCGGCAGAATTTCTCTGTTGGGGGTGGGTTGTATGTGCGAACTCCGCTGAGCCCTGAGACGATGGCGACGGCGCTGGCCCGGGAGGTGCATGCGCTGGACGGCAACCTGGCTCCGTACGAAATGATCACGATGCAGGAGCAGGTGGATCGCTCGACGTCGCCGCAGAAGGTAGCTGTGACTTTGGTTGGCGTATTGGGTGGGTTGGCGCTGCTGCTCGCGGCAATTGGATTGTACGGCGTGATGTCGTACGCAGTGTCGCAGAGTGCACGCGAACTGGGGTTGCGCATGGCCCTTGGCGCGGATGCATCCAACGTGTGGCGGCTGGTGATGTCGCGCGGCTTGGCGCTAATCGCGCTCGGTGTGTTGATTGGCGCAGCGGCAGCTCTGGGATTGACGTGGTTGATGGGGAACCTACTGTACAAAGTAAGCCCGCGCGACCCGCTGGCGTTTGGAGCGGCGTTCGCGGTGATGACGATCGCGGCATTGGCGGCGTGTTTTTTGCCGGCGTGGCGCGCTACGCGGACTGATCCGGCACGAGCATTGCGGGATTGATTCTTCAGACGAGGGGCGCGTGCACTCCCGTGCATGCACGAGTACAGAATCATCATTGCCTCGGCCGTGCTATTCGGTTTGTCTTCGTTCTGCCATGCCAAAGATGACCTATGGCGGGGACCTCGGATGGGGCGCTCTATTCAAGGACAACAAGAATTTTCACGGCCGGATAGTGGCCATGACGGTGACGCACGGAACGCCGGAAGTGACGGCTAGAGCAACCACGCTTGAGGAATTGCGCGACACTCCACCTGGCCTGTTTGACGCAGCCGCGAGCGGCGGAGACCTTCCTCTCCTCGAAACGGTGAACGTCGAAGAGAAACTCCTACGCAAGAGCCTGCTGCCCATGGATCCCGTCGTCTGGCCGCCTCTGAAGGACGGTCCTCAAAAGGGAGTGATGACAACGAGTATTGCCGTGGACCGCGCCGGAAGAGTGCGGGAAATAGGAACGATTGTTACGGACAACAACGCGATGAGCGAGGCAGCCAGGAAGGTTATTGCGGCGATGCAATTCGCCCCTTACCTCGAGGACGGCGTGCCGGTCCAGGTGGTGTCCCGAATCACCATACCCTTCAAAGCCGCTCGGCCGCAGGGCGAGGCTCCACGCTCGATTCCTTGACGCGGGAAACTACTTCTTCGTGGAGGAGCCGGCGAAGGCGGTGGCTACGCCAAGCGAGATGAGCATGCCGCCGGAGACATAGCGCTGTGTGCGCATCCAGCGCGGGTTGGCGCGCAGGCGGTGGGCTACGGTGCCGGAAAAATAGGCCCAGAGCGAGTCGCTGAGCGTTCCCATGCAAGCGAAGAGAATGCCAAGGGAGAGGATTTGGGTGGCGACGTGTCCCCGTGCTGGATCGATGAATTGAGGGAGGAAGGCGAAGAAAAAGAGGGCGGTCTTGGGGTTGAGGACGTTGACTACGATACCTTGAGCGAAGACGCGGGTGAGGGTGGTTCGTGGCGCGTCTGGGGAAGCGTCGAAAGATTCGTCGCAACGGAGTTTTTGGACGCCGAGATAGACGAGATACGCGGCGCCTAAATACTTGACGACGCTGAAGGCGGTGGCGGAGGAGACGAGGAGAGCGGAGAGGCCGACGGCGGCCGCGGCAGTGTGTATGAGGGTGCCGACCCCGATGCCGAGCGCCGAGACGAGGCCGGCGTTGCGGCTGTGGCCGATGCTGCGGCCGACGATGTAGAAGACGGCGGGGCCAGGGATGGCGAGGAGGAGGGCGGCGGCGCTGATGAAGATTAGGAGTGAAGCGTGGCTGGGAAACATGGTCTTTGGATGTTTGAGGCTAGGCGGCGGTTAGGAGGATGGGTTCGCGCTTGGTGATGACGATGGTGTGCTCGTAGTGGGCCGAGAGGCTGCCGTCGGTGGTGCGAACGGTCCAGCCGTCGCGGTCGAGGGAGACGTTGCCGGTGCTGGCGGCGATGATGGGTTCGATGGTGATGACGAGGCCCTCGGTGAGGAGATGGCGGGCGGCGGGGTCGGCGTAGTTGGGGACGCTCGGCTCTTCGTGAATGGTGCGGCCGACGCCGTGGCCGCCGAGCTCGCGAATGACGTGGAAGCCGCGGCGGCGGACTTCGCGCTCGACGGCCCGGCCAATGTCCTTGGTGCGATTGCCGGGGCGGGCGGCGGTGAGGGCTTGGCGGAAGGCACGTTCAGCGCAGTGGGCTAGCTCGCGAGATTTTTCTTGCGGGGGCGGGACTTGGATGGTGATGGCGGAGTCGGTGTGGTAGCCGTCTTTTGCGGCGGTGAGGTCGAGTTTGACGAGATCGCCCGGTTGGATGACGCGATGGCCGGGGATGCCGTGGACGACTTCGTCGTTGACGCTGATGCAGACGTCGCCTGGGAAATTGTAAATGAGCGGAGGAGAGGATTGGGCGCCGTTTTCGGCAAGGATTCGTGCGCCGATTTCGGAGAGTTCGGCGGTGGTGACGCCGGGGCGGACGGCGTTGGACATGGCGCGGAGGGCTTTGGCTACGATTTGGCCGCAGGCGCGGAGTTTTTCGAGTTGTTCGGCGGCGGTGATGGACATGTTGCCTCGAATGCGGGTTTAGAAGCGAAAATCAAAGGCACACAGCCAAAATTGGCTGTGCCACCCGTAGCTAGTGGCAGCCGCAACCGCCGCTGCAGCAGCCTCCGCCACCGGAGGAGCTGCCGGAAGGACTGGAGGAGCCGCCGGAGCCTGCCGTGGCGAAGACGGAGAGTTGGATGGTGGCTTTTTTGCTGGCGCACTTGGGGCAGGAGATTTCCTGCTGCTTGTTGATGACGATTTTTTCGAACTGGGATTGGCAGTCGTCGCAAACGTATTCGTAGATAGGCATCGTATTACTCCAGTGGATTCCTTTTGATTATAGCAGGAGCGTTGGCAAACAGGGCTCCGATGTGGCCCTGCGTCAGTCTCCCTCAGCCCATCAAGGCCTGTGAGAATATGCTCGCGACTCCGCTCCAGCTCCAAAAGATTAGTGTGATCAATCATAAAAGGCAACGGCCCCGGAAGAACCGGAGCCGTTGGAATCTGCGGAGTTGGCAGGATGCCGTTAGATTGAACTAGTCGCCGGCTACGGCTTCGGCGGCTTTCTCGGAGGATGTGCGCGACTTGGCGCCGTTGCCGTTGGAGTGGCCGTTGCCATCGGGGGCGGCGGTGCCATTGCCGGCAGCCGAGGCGATGTGGACCGGTTTGCCAGCGTTGGCGAAGTTGGCTGGGGTGGCTTTGGCTATGTCTGAGACCGAGCCGATTTGAACGACCGTCGGCTGGGGCTTTTTGAGAACGAGCTCTTCGTAAATGGCGCGGACTTTGGCTTGTTCCTCGAAGGCCTTTTTGCGGCGGGCGCGATCTTCTTCCGCGGCGGTTTGCGGAATGTCGTGTTCGAGGTGACGGACACGGGCGGCGTCATCGGCGTCAATTTTCAGCGAGTGTTCGAAGCTCTGGAGATTGACGCTCTTGCCTTTGGCGTAGATTTCGTGTTTGCCGTGGTTCTTGTACCACTCGGCGACGGTCGCGTTCTTGTGCATGTTTTCGATGATTTGGCGCCAACCTACGCCGGTGTTGTAGGCGCAGAAGGAGATTTCACCTTGCTGCGTGGCATAGGGGATGATGCACATTTCCGTGCGCCGGAAGTCATAGTTGAAAAGATCCTGGAACCACATGCCGGCGATAAAGAGGAAGTTCCAGGGGTCCTGGCGGCGCTTCATGGCGTCGTCGATTTTGCGATCCGGAGAAGTCCGGCCGTACTTGACGGTGGCCTTCTTCGTGAGCGCCCAAGTCTTGTCAAACTTCTTGAAGAGAGCGGTCAAAGTAAGACCCTTGGGTCCCTGGAAGGGGTGGTAGTTCTTCAACAGGGCCATGGCCATCATGAAGTTGGAGAAATTCTTGCCGCGGGCCGCGTCGGTAATGGCGGTGACGTCCTTGGTGAGCTGGACGGCATCGAGGAAGCGTGGCACGGGGGCCCATTCCTTAGTCTCCTTGTTGATCATCAACGCGGTGCCGACGCCGCAATTGGGGTGGCAGCCGCAGGAGAGCGAGCCCCACTGGGATTCGTTGCCCTTGACCATGTCCGCAAAACCAGCAAAGGTGCTGACGAAAGAGATGGGGAACCAGTCGCGCGTGGGCTCAACCTTACCGACTTGCGCGCTGACGTCCTTCGCCAAATGCGAAAGAGTGTAGCGCTGGCGGAGACGGCGCTCGGGGGTGATGTCCTCATCGCGGCCAGTGAACGAAACGGGCTGGAAGCTGACGAAAGCAATCTTCTTGGGATTCTCCATCGCGAATTTCACGACGGAGCCGACCTGGTCGTTGTTCACATTGTTGACGATGGTGACGACGAGGACGATTTCGATGCCCGCTTCATGCATGTTCTCAATGGCGCGGAGCTTCACGTCAAAGAGGTTGCCGATCTGCCGGTGGCTATTGGCGTCGTTGCCGATGCCGTCGAATTGCAGGTAGGCGTAGCGCATACCGGCGTCGAAGGCCTTCTTGCAGAATTCCTTGCTCTTGGCGAATTCAATGCCGTTGGTTGCGGCCTGAACGCTGTTGTAGCCGATCTTGCGGGCGTAGGCGACGGCGTCGAGGAAGAGCGGGCTCATGGTCGGTTCGCCGCCCGAGAATTGCACGGACATCTGGCGGCGCGGCTTGATCTTTAGCGCGTTATCTAAGATTTCCTTAACTTCTTCCCAGCCGAGTTCGTGGACGTAGCCGACCTGATTGGCGTCCATGAAGCAGGGATCACACATCATGTTGCAGCGATTGGTGAGGTCGACGGTGAGGACAGAACCGCGGCCATAGCGAACCGTCGAAGAGCCATGCTTGTGGAGGTCTTCATCGTTGTGCGCGGGAATATCGCGGCCAGGGAACTGCCTTTCGATCCAGTCGAGAAACTTGGCATCGATGGCCATCATATCTTCGTAGTGGCCGTGGATAGGACAATCCTTGACCATCCAAATCTGGTTGTCGCGCTCGATGATCTGCGCTTTGATTTCGCCGACTTTCTCGTGCATCAGATCGCGCCAGTCTTTTTTGCCGGCAATGATGGATTCGCGCGCCTCTTTGACGCAGGCAGGGCACAGGGAATCGGTCTGCCGCGGAAAGCCAAGCGTGGGCTTGGTCTTCTCCCAGGACTTGAGCAACGGCTTATCGGACCATTGCGGCGTGACGGATGGATTCGGATTGCGCTTGTTGAAATACTGAATGCTGTTAAAAGTAACCGCGGCGGCTTTACACAGCGCCCAGTCAAAAGTTCTCAGAATCTGCGTCCCCACACGATTCGGCATAAAGCTCTACCCTCGCTTTCAAAAGATGCAGCCCAACTACTCACTGATTTGGATGAAAACCGAGCCCTTAACAGCCCCCCGGGCTCCTACTACCGTACCATTGCAGCTGCGTACGCCCAATAAGTCTTTCTACCACTATAGTTTGACGGTAAAAAGGGGAGGATGCCAGCAGGATGCGGTGAACGGTCAAAAAGAGGGGTTGAACGGTAGTTTGGGGCAGTGAACGGTAGTTTGGAGGGGGCTAGCAAGGGGTGACTTTTAGTACGAATGGACTACAAGTTTGCACATTTCTGGCACGGCGACGTTTCGATTAGGAAGAGTTTAGCCAGTTTTGCCGGGCTACTCGTTCAAAGTGGGGCGTATGACGGCGGTCACAAAATGGGCGAAATGCGAGGCGCCTTCGTCGAGTTGGAGCCAGCGGACAACACAGTGATCGGCGAGATATTTTGTGACGCGGGACTCGGGTATGCCGAGATGCTCGGCCAGCTGGGGCTTGAGGGAATCCGCACCACGCCGGCTGGCGCCACCGCGCAAAAGATTCCCGACGGCAATGCGGAGCGTCTGACAGGCTTCGACGTAGTAGTAGCTAGTGAGGTCGGAATCGGTGAGGACGAAAACGCCGGGACCTACAGGAGCGTGGTCCGCTTCGCTAAGTTTTACGGGAGGACAGGTGAGCAACCGGCGAAGCTGCATTTCGAGAAGCGACAATCTAGAGGAAAGGCCGGGATCACCGGAACGGCCGCGCACGGTCGGCCCTCCTGGATCGCCTATCGGTTCGACAGGGAGTGCGGGGATGGCGCGAGTATGCGTGGACCTCGCAGGTTTGGTATCGGCTGGTTCGTCATAGACCCTTGGGGGAAGACCTTTCGCTGGGGTTGCGGATTCCACAGATCGAGATGTGGAGCTTGCGGGAGAACTCTTCGGAGCTTCGCCCTTGCGGCGATTGCGGCCACCTCGACGACCGCGACGACGGCGTTTTTTCTCTGGCGAATCAGCGGATTCTGCGGCGGGTGTTGCGGAAGCGTCTTCGGCTTCAGTCACGGATTCAGCAGCAGCAAACGAAGATTGGGACTCGGCGGAAATCTCATCGGAAGAAGGAGCCGGATCGAGACCGGTCACGGGAGGCGGGGGCAGCATAGCATCGCCCGAGGAATGAGCGGGATCGACGGCGGCCACTTCCGCGCCGAGTCTTACAGCGGCTTCTTGCGCTTTGGTTTTCCAATCCGCCCTGCGAAAACGTTCCGCGGCAGCCAGATACCATTTGGCGGCATCGGGATTTTGGCCGGCGGTTTCGAAATAACGGGCCAGTTCAAACGCAACCATGGCATCGCGGGTCTTTTCGTACAAATTGGTTAGCTGCCCGACGGGGTCTTTGCCGGTGCGGGCCCGACGAATGCGGGCGGTGATCTGTTTCCAGTCAGCCATGTGTTGGCTTGCATTGTAGCAGCGGAAACGAGCTACAGCCAGAGGGGGAGAGAGGTTCGCTGCAAAAGATTTTTTGCGCGCGGGGACGATTCTTTATTGACGGCGGGAAAGGCTGTGAGTATTCTTCGGGTAGCCCTCTTGGAGGCTTCAATGGCGCGCTCGCGCGAGATTGTTGCTGCGATCTTGACATCTTGTCTAGTGATGACTCCTGTATGGGGCGCCTCTGCGGGCGTTTTGGGAACGGTAGTTTCGTCAAACCGAGCGAGTATCGGCGGCACGGGCGCGGCCGTTGGCACCACAGTTTTTGCCGGGGATAAGTTGAGCACAGCGGAGTCGGGTAATATGCAGTTGCGCACTGGCGCCGCGCGCCTTCAACTCTCCGAGTCCTCTTCGGCAACGGTCAACGAAGAAGGCGGGACACCCGAAGCAACCCTGCTGCGGGGATCGGCCACATTCTCGACTGCCAATGCAAAGGCATTTGCGTTGAACGCGTCAACTGCCGTGATAAGGCCGAAGTCCGACGAACCCACCATTGGGCAAGTAACGATGCTGAGCGGGAAACAATTGGTGGTGAAGTGCACGCGGGGCGCGCTGGCGATCACGGTCGGCGATGATTCCAGGGTGATACCGGAAGGCACCGCGTATCGGGTTGTGCTGGATCCGGCTGAGAGTGAAGAAGCACAGAACCAGCCTCCCCCACAAGGGGCGGGGACCAAAGGATCCGGCGGGCCGCCTCTGAGGGCGGCGAAAAGCAAGTTTGTGTGGTACGCCGTCGGAGCGGTCGCAGTGGCGACCTACCTCGTTCTCGATGAGGTTCTGGAGAGTCCTGACCGGCCGTAGGGAGTTTTAGGACGCAGTTCAAGTCGTGGCGATAACTTCCATTTCAACCAGGGCATCTTTAGGCAGACGCGCAACCTCAACTGTCGAGCGAGCCGGCTGTGCCGCGGAAAAGTAGCGCGCGTAAATCTCATTCATCGCGGGGAAGTCGCCTATGTTCTTCAGAAATACCGTGGTTTTGATGACGTGGCCCAGTTTGCTTCCCGCCGCTTCGACAATGGCTTTCACATTTTCCAGCGTGCGCTCCGTTTGTTGCCGGATGTCCCCGGCAACAAACTCATTGGTCTTCGGATCGATGGAAACTTGTCCGGAAACGAAGAGCAGCCCGTTGACCTTGATGGCCTGCGAGTAAGGCCCGATGGGCTTTGGACCGCGATCCGTCAGAACAATCTCTCTCATGGCATGGTCTCCTTGGATGTGGCGGTGATAGAAGCGGAAGCATCTTCGTAACGTGCGCGAAAGTCATCAGGAACACCGGGGCGCTTCATCCACAGACGAACAAACTCCGCGACATTCTGATGGGTTTCGTCTTCAAACGAGGCAATCAGATCGTTGAGATTGAAGCCGCGTCCCTGGCGAGCCGAGAGCATCTGATCGATCGCATGGCGGAAAGCCTCCCGGCCATAGCGCTCCTGAAGAGCGTAGAAGAAGAGGAAACTCTTTGCGCGAAGAACATTTTCGTCTTCTAGTTTGCGCGCCGCGGCACCCTTGGGAATCACACGCAAGGCGCGGCGGATTGTCTCGGTGCGAGAAGAGGGCCCGTCGATGGCTTCTTGTCCCAACGCGGAAGCAAAAGCCGGGAAGGCTGAAAGAGGAGGCCGTTGTTCGTAGAAGCCGGGGTTTTGGCCGTAACCCAGCCAACTGGCGGCGAGCGCAGGTGCGGCGGCGGCAAGTTTTGGCGCTCCGCCGCTAACATCGATTAGCAAGGTGTCGAACGAAGCGAGCTCGGAGGAAACGGAAGCGGGCGCCGCGTTCAAAAGATTGGCGTAAGAAGATTGCGTGGTAGTAAAGCAGCCGGCGAGCGCAGGACACTCCACGATCCAGAGCGGCTGCTTCTTTTGGGCGCCGAATGTCGCGTCATAAGCTTGAATGGCGCGGGCGAGAGCGTCCGCGGATTGCTGCAAACGCGAAGCATCTTCCTGAGCGCGAGTCCAGAGAAGGATTCTATTGCCGGAACCGGTATCGAGAGGTGTTTCTTTGTAGAGTCCAGCAACAACAAATGGATAGCGATCTTCAGGACGCTGCACGGACTGCACGGCGATTTCATTACCTTTGCCCGACCTTTTTGCGGAGCGACCGCTGGTATGCACGAGAAATCCCTCGGGCGCGCGCACCAGCAAACGCCACTCTTTGGGAGGGACTCCCCCGGCGGCGAACAAGCCTTGGGAGGGAAGCAGCTCCGGCGCCCAACCTTCGGAGGGCAGGAAGAAGGCATCGGAGGAAAAACTAAAACCGGTTCCACCAGCGACGGGATTTTGGAATTCAGCGGAGAGATGCAGAGTGTGACGTTCGGAGATGTTCCAGCGGTTAGGAAGGGCGAGGACGGTGTTCCGCGGATACAACGGCGAACTCTGCTCAGCGATGGAGGCGCCATCCCAGGCGGCTTCAGTAGATGCGAGGTGGAAGCTGCGGCGTCCGGGGAGGCGTAACTCGAGGATGGAAAGAGGTTGATTGCCTGTGTTTCTTAGGTGGTAGTCCGAGTCGACGCGAATCCTTGGATCAGGCCCTGGCAAAAACTGGACGCGGATTTCCTGATTCTCGATGGAGTAACCGGGACCTAGCGCGACCGCGCAGGAAGAAATCCAAAAACCTACAGCCGCAAGAAACAAACATAGCAGCGCGCGGAGATGAGACCGTGGCACCAAAGCGACTCGATTGTAGCGAGGGAAACGGGAAGAAGCAAAAGTGAAGACTGACTTTCAGAAATGTTGAGAAACCAAAGGGGTCAGCGGGGCCTCCGGCCGCGAACGCGCTCGAAGGAAGTATTCGCGTGATTGCGAGCGCTCTCGCGAGCACGAATTTCCGCATCGGCCTGCTTGTCGGTCATTCCTGCATTGATGCGCTCCAGGATTTGGCGTTCTGTCAAACCCGTGTTTTTGAGCCGCGCGATCTCCGGGCTGCTCATGACCGGCTGGCCATTCAGATGGCGGTGAAGAACAAGTTGAACCATCGAGTCGGAGAGACCGATGAGCTTGAGAGTGACGGCATCAAGGCTGATGGAATCCAGCTGATCGGCATGCGCAATCTCGAGGATTTGAGCATCGCTGAATCCGGCGCCGGCCAAGTTGGAAGCGGAATCGCCGCTAGTGAAGAGATGTTTGCGAACGTGCGCAGTGCTGACCATCTCGACGCAAGCGTCATCGCTGATCCCCGCGTGCTTCAGCTTAACGACTTGGGTGATTTCCTGGTCCGAGGCATTGAGCCCTTTGAGTTGCTCAATATCGCTGGACCACATCCCCGCTTGGTCCAGCGGACGGTAGTCCGTGAGGGGATGCTGATGACAGCCTGCCACTGCGAGGGCGCACACACCGAGAAGCAATCGTTGATACCGCATATTTACATTGTACGGAGCGGGAAGCAGGAAACGGAGGAGTGTGTTTGGGTGATACCCGGCATAAAGGACAGGTACAAACAGTGGAAACTAAATTTGGTAGACGCGTTCGACTCCGAAGACGCCGACGACTTTTCTAATGTTGGCGAGAATGGTTTCGAGTTGGCGGCGGTCGACGATCTCGAGGCTGGCTTCGATGCGGGCATTCTGGCGGTCGGGGCGGCTCTCGAGACTGCGGATATTGGAACCGGCTCCGCTGATGACTGCAGTGATATCCGCCAGAAGGCCGGCGCGGTCCTTGCCACGGATGGATAGTTGAACAGGGAAAGTGGCGGCGGTTTCGCCGCCCCACTCGACGGCGATGCGGCGCTCGGTCTGATACATGAGGTTTTGCACATTGGGGCAAGCGCGGGTGTGTACCGCTACACCGCGCCCGCGCGTGATGTAGCCGACGATGTCGTCGCCCGGAATCGGATTGCAGCATTTTGCGCGGTAGACGAGCAGGTCGTCGTGACCCTTTACGATTAAGGGGGCTTCGCCGAAACCAAGCATCCGCTTGACGGTTTTGACGAGGGTCGGCTTGGAATCTTCCGCTTCGGACTCCTCGGATTTCGCCGGCTCGCCGAGCAAACGAGAAAGAACTTGCCGCGCGGAGTATTTGCCAAAACCGACTGCGGCGTAGAGGTCTTCCAGTTTCGAGAGGCCATAATCGGAGATCAACTTGCCCCATTCGGCTTCAGGAATTTTCTTCAAGCCGCGGCCGAAGTGACGCGACTCTTTCTCCAACAGCTTCTTCCCCATATCCGTGGCTTCTTCGCGCTCGTGCAGGTTGATCCATTGGCGGATCTTGCTGCGGGCATGCGAGGACTTGACGAAGCTGAGCCAGTCGCGGCTCGGGGTGTGGCCCTTGTTGGTGAGAATCTCCACTACGTCGCCGCTTACGATTTCGTGGCGTAAGGAGACCATTTGGCCGTTCACTTTTGCGCCGACGCATTGATGGCCTACTTCGGTGTGAACGGAATAGGCGAAATCGACAGGAGTGGCTCTCCGAGGCAACTCCAGAACCCGGCCTTTGGGCGTGAATGCGTAAACCTCGACGGGCGCCAAATCCACTTTTAGCGTAGAAAGAAATTCGCCGGGTTCCTGCAACTCTTGCGACCACTCGATGAGCTGCCGCATCCAGGTGATGCGCTGATCGTCATCTCCTGAGGCGGGTTTTCCGCCTTTATATTTCCAGTGGGCGGCGACTCCTTCTTCAGCGATGCGGTGCATTTCCTGTGTGCGGATTTGCACTTCAAAAGGCTGGCCGCCATGCAGGACAGTAGTGTGGAGGGACTGGTAAAGGTTTGGGCGGGGCATGGCAATGTAATCTTTGAAGCGGCCTGGAACGGGGCGCCAAATGTGATGCATCACACCGAGGGCAGCGTAACAGTTTCGCTCCGTGTCGGTGATGACGCGAACGGCAAGAAGGTCGTATACCTGTTCGAGGCTGCTTTGTTGCCGCAAGATTTTGCCGTGCAACGAATAGAGGCCTTTTACGCGCGCTTCCAACTCTGCCGGAATGCCCCCCTCGACAAGCTTCGTGCGAACGGTGCCCTGGACTTCCTCCAAAAATCGTTGGTAGACCGGGCTCTTTTCCGTGACTTCTTTTTGGAGCGCGAGAAAGGCCTCCGGTTCAAGAAACCTGAAGGAAAGATCCTCGAGTTCGCCACGGATAATGCCCATGCCGAGGCGGTGAGCGATGGGAGCGTAGATATCCAGCGTTTCACGGGAAATGCGCTGTTGTTTTTCAGGCCCAAGGTATTCGAGCGTGCGCATGTTGTGGAGGCGGTCGGCCAGCTTGACGAGGACCACGCGAACGTCGTTGACCATCGCCAGAAGCATTTTACGGACGTTTTCCGCCTGTCGGGTCTCCGGAGCGGTCATATTCAGGCGGCTAATTTTCGTGACGCCTTCGACGAGGCGGGCGACATCTGGGCCAAAACGCTCCTCAATGCGAGCGACGGGGTATTCGGTGTCTTCGATGGCGTCGTGAAGAAGCGCGGCGGTGAGCGTGGTGGCGTCCATACGCATGTCCGCAAGGATGTGGGCGACTTCAATCAGGTGGGAGATGTATAGGTCGCCGGAACTGCGGAACTGGTCACGATGCCGCTCTGAGGCAATTTCGTAGGCACGGCGGACAACCCAAGGATCTTCGGATGGCCGGTTTTTGCGGAGTTTTTCGAGGAGCTCTTCAAAGCGGGCTTCCAGCTGGCGAACGGCGCGGTCGCGCTGGAAGCTCAGGGGAACATTACTGGGAGACGGCATGTTTTAGTATACGCCCGAAATAGGCGGTGCGCGAGCTGCGGGGCGGGGGCTTAGGCGAATGCTTTCGAAAATGGAAAAGACGCCTTCGCAGGCGCCTTTCTCGTTAGAAAATCGATTTACTACTGCAGATTTAGGAGGCTGCTCAGGATAGCTGTTGCTGTTGGTCCAGGCGCTTCTGCTTGATCTCCTTAATCTTGTCGAGCAGGTCGTCGGCTTGCTTTTGCAGCGAAGCGCGCTCATCCATGCTGTCCACCATGTCCGCCTTGCGGCGGTAGAGAAGGCCGAGGTAGGCCATGGCGTCGTCATAATCCGGTTTCAGAGAGATGGCCTTTTGAAGATCCGCGATTCCCTCATCCACCAGAGGACCATACTTGGTTGCGTATTCCGCGCGGACGGCAGGAGGCAGCGGCTGGTCATCGTGTACCTGCTTCTTGATATTGTTCGTGTTGTAGTCCCGCCGCATTTCGCCATTGGCGCGGAACGCCAGCGTCCAATCGATCACGCCGATCCAATAGTAGGGCTCCGGATCGTCGGGTTTGATCTGAATGTGCCGCTGATGGTAGGTCTTGGATTCCTGGAACCCTTTTTCGGCAAAGGGCTGGCCTGCCATCTGGAAGAGCAGAGAGCCGATGCCGTCGATGGCGCTCAGATTGTTTGGGTCGCTATCCAGAATTTCCTTAAAAACCTTGATTGCTTGTTCGCCGCGGGCCTTGTTTTCCGGCGAAGGGGCGCCTGGGATGTACAAGCTGGCATAAGCGGTGGCCAGGTAGAGGTGAGCAGTCGTCAAGGTCGGATCGAGTTCCGTGGCGCGCTTGAAGTCCTCGATGGCGGCGTCCGACTGGCCAGCCTTGAAAGCTGCGACGCCCTTGTTCAATAGGTCGCGGGCTTTGAGCTTATTGCAGCCCGAAACTCCGACGGCGAAGATCAACAGCGCTGCCAGAGAAGCGGTCCGGCGAGCATTACAAACTGATGCATAAGTCATCGAAGCATCCATCCCTGCTAGGATTCAGATCCGCCCTGCGAGGGGCCAATCTACACTATTTAGCGAGCGTTTTCGAGTTCCGGCGTCATCAGGCCCACCGTAGTAATTCCCGAGCCACGCATCACATCGATCGCCCGAGCGATGACGCCAAACTCGAGGGCGCTGTCTCCACAGACAAAAGCAACTCGGCTTGCCCGCATCTTGAAAATTTCCTTGAGCCGGTCCTGGAGATCCTGCCACTTCACCGGATCCTGGTTGATGCGCAGCGTGCCATCCCCGAAAACCTGCACGACAATCACATTCCCATCCGGCGACTTGTGACTCTCGGTCTTGGTGTCCGTCTGCCGGGGCAAATCCGCAGTAAGGCCGAAGTGGGCCTGTGGGCGGATGGCCATAAATATGACCAAAAGCACCAGCAGAATATCGATGAGCGGAACCACGTTCATTTCCGCCATCGTCCCGAGTTTTGCACCGCCAAGCGAAATTCCCATGAGCCACCTCGCACGAAGAGAATTGCCCCGCGAGGAGGACTCTCACACCCTGCGCCGGTCCAACCGCAACCGCCGTAAAACGGAAATCCTTGTTGCTTACTGCCCGGCCTCGAGCTTGGCCGTGATCAACCCTACCCTGTCGATACCAGCGCCGCGCATGATGTCGATGGCCCGGGCAACTTCCATGAACAGTACATCGCTATCGCCCTTGACGAAAGCAATTTTCTCGGCGCGTTCTTTGAAGATGGTTTCGAGACGCGGACCGAGGCCATCCCAAGTGGTATCTTCGTTGTTGATCTTCAGCTTGTTATTGGAGAGCACCTGAACCACCACGGTCTTGTTTTCAAGCTCCACATCCTGCTTCTGGTTCGGATTGGGCTGTGGCACGAGGGCATCGAGCCCGTGAGGAGTGAGCGGAGTGATGACCATGAAAATGATGAGCAGCACGAGCAAGATGTCGATGAGCGGAACGACGTTCATTTCCGCCATCGCACCGCCTTTATTTTCTCCTATAGACATTCCCATTGCGAATCTCCTGTCAGCCTGCTTTTCTCAAGCTTTGCAGGCCATGAAGCCGCGCCAGGTGGGATCCGGCGCGGCCCTTCTGACTCAGCAAACGAATGGTGCAAACGCTCCCCGCACCTGCACGAACATCCCTCCAGAGCGGCTTCAATCAGCCGATGGAGCGGACGCATTGGGAGGCGGAGGCGCGGTCCTGCGTTCTTGATTTTGCTCGGTCAAGAGGCCCAGTTGATCGACGCCAGCGGAACGGATTTCGTCCACAACCGCAACAACGTCGCCATACTTGGCCCGAGCGTCGCTCTTCACGTAAACAGTCTTGTCGAGACGGGCGGACAGCATGTCTTTAATCTGCCCGGTGATATCTTCCTTGGTGATCTTTGTGTTCTTAAGGTAGATGGTCCCATCTCGAGTAACCGCCACGATAATCGCGTCATCCTTATCAGCGTCCTGCATCTCGTGCGCATTGTTGACCCTGGCCATATCCACAGGCAGGCTCTTCTGCAACATCGGAGTGACCACCATGAAGATGATCAACAGGACGAGCATGATATCAGCCATCGGGATGACGTTTGGTGCCGCCATCTGAGCGCCGACTTTTGGTTTGTAGCCCATGGGGTTACCTTATCTCTTCGCGCCGCGACGCAAAATGAAGTAGTTGATCAACTCCATCGAGGAGTTGTCCATTTCGACGTCGAAGGCTTCGACTTTATTGGTGAAATAGTTGTAGGCCCACACAGCAGGCACGGCAACGAGAAGACCGAGAGCCGTGGTAACGAGCGCTTCAGCAATACCGCCAGCGACGGCCGAGAGACCGGTGGCTTTGCTGGTCTCGATGCCCTTGAAGGCGTTCAAGATGCCGACCACGGTGCCGAACAGTCCGACGAACGGAGCCGTCGAGCCAATAGTGGCCAGCGCCGAAAGACCGCGCTTCATTTCCGCGTGAACGATGGCCACGGAGCGCTCGAGGCCGCGCTTGGCCGCTTCTATCACGTCGGAGTCGGTGACTTGCTGGGAAGCAGATTGGAATTCGGAAAGGCCCGTCGCCACGACTTTGGCAATATGGCTCTTCTTGTTCCGCTCGGCGATAGCAATCGCTTCGTCCAGCTTGCCTTCCTTAAGAGCTCCGGCAACCTGCTGTACGAAAACGCGCGACTGCTTGCGGGCCGCGCTGTACATCAGGGCGCGGTCAATCATTACGCCGAAGGAATAGATCGAAAGAATGAAAAGGATCGCAACGACGATCCTCGGAAGGGTGCTCATGGAAGACCACATGCTCCGGAGATCCCAAGAGGTAGCCTGGGATTGTAGGAACAGCGCCGCGTTCACAAACAGGGTCGCTACCATTCGTTTTGCTCCTTAGTTCTGATGGCTCCGGGTTTCCCGGAGCCATCGCGAGAGTTTGCCAAGCTTTTGCCGCCCGGACCAGCGCGCCTGTCCCACGACCGGCACGCCAGACCGCTTACTGGTTCAGAGAGAAAATCACGTCGATCGTGGTGTCGACTTCGACCGGCTCGCTATTTAGCAGAGTTGGTTTGTAACGCCACTGCCGCACCGCGTCGAGCGCGGATTGTACCAGCAGTGGATGCCCAGACAGGACTTCGAGTTGCTGCACCGAGCCATCCTTGCCGATAATCGCGTGCAGCCGCACAGTCCCTGAGATGCGCGTCTGGCGAGCGAGCGGCGGATACACCGGCTGGACTCGATTGATGAGCATGGCCTGGGTTACGTTGCCGCCCTGCCGAATGCGAGAGACCGCCGGCTTCGGCGGTGGTGGAGCTCCACCCATGCCACCAATGACGCCCCCGATCACGCCGCCCATCGAACCGCCCGGCACGCCGCCCGGCACGCCGCCTTGTACGCCGGCATCCATTTCGGGCGCGTCTTCTTTAATAATCTTCACGTCCTTTGGAATAGCTTTCGGCTGCACGAGTTTGCCCGCGTCCATCAAATGGACTTGCGGCTTGACGTGCACGACCGCCGCAGGCGGAGGTGGTGGCGGCGGCGGTGGTGGTGGTGGCGGAGCGGTGAGCATGGTCGCCATCATCGTCTTTGGCAGCGCTTCTGTGTAGATCAGCGGAATGAGGATCAGAACAGTAAGAATAACGGCTTGCACAACCATGGAGAGAACGACCGTCCACGGCTTGTTCGTCCGTTTCGTCTTCCCTGAAAGCACCATATCTTCAAACATAAATCTTACCTCCTCCCCGAAGGAGCAAGACGTCCGGTGACGCCTTCACTTCCGCGGGTTTTGTTTCCGGCTGCGGGTCCGGTGCCAACCGCAACGCCTTGTTGGCCGCGCCAGCGATTCCAGGCGACCACGAGCGGTGCAGCAATGCCAAAACTGGAGTACGTTCCTACCACAATCCCCACCACCAGAGCAAAGGAGAATGCACGAAGCACCTGGCCGCCCATCAGGAAAAGGACGAGCACGGTGAGGAAGGTCAGTCCACTAGTTAGTATCGTCCGGGAAAGAGTCTGGTTGATGGATTTGTTGACGACATCCGGAAACGGCTCGCGGCGCAGCAATCGATTGTTCTCCCGGATGCGGTCGAAGATGACGATGGTATCGTTCATCGAATAACCAACCAGTGTGAGAAGCGCCGCGATGACCGTCAGCGATATCTCGAAATGCAGCAGCGAGAAAAATCCCAGAGTAATCAAAACGTCGTGAAACACCGCCAGGACCGCGGCTGCCCCGTAGACCAACTGGAATCGGAAGGCAATATATACCAGCATGCCTCCCAAAGCATAGAGGGTAACGTAGATTGCCTGGCGGCGAAGCTCGCCGCCGACTTTGGGGCCGACGACCTCCGCGCCGCGAATCGTGAAGGAGCCCAGAGCATAACCGTCTTTCAAGGCTGACAGAACAGCGGGAGTGACTCCTTCTACCTTCGCGAGGTCGTCAAAATTCGTGAGCACACCTTTGGCGCTCGTGTCGCGATAGGCGAGAATCCTTTTTGCGAGCTGCTGATAGCGGTCGCCCGCGTTTGTGGAGAGCAGCAGGGGATCGCGCTGCGTGAGGAAGGCGGTCAGGGAGGAAAGCGTGGCGGAATTAAAATCGGACTTGGAAGAGTTGGCGGTTCCGTAGATCGCGTTCAGCGCATTGATGACCTGGATCTTACTTGCGTCGCCGGCTTCATCACCCTGGTTTTTCTGCTCGACGAAGATCAGCACCTCATTTGAGTTGGCACTGGCAATGTCACTTACGGTTTGGAGTTCACTGTTAACCAGACCTTCGGCGGCTAGGCCGCTGCGTATCTTGCCCAAATCCGGGGTTTGCGCAAAGCGAACGTCTACGTTGGTGCCGCCCTTGAAATCGATGCTGTAACGAAGGCCATGCTGCATGTAAATCGAGGACCAGCCGGCGATGAGCAAAATGCCGCTAAGTGCATAGAAGTACTTGGCTTTGCCCATCCAGTCGATATTGGGCTGTTTGAATAACTCGATCATGCGGATTATGCTTCCCTTCCTTAGACTCCAGCGCCGGTCTGTTTGTTCCCACAGCCTCCCTGACCAGCTTGCAACTAGCCGCCAGAGATGGCAACCACTCTCTCGTTTCGTTCAGGCGAATCTTTGGCCCTATGCGTCCTAGTACAGCCTAGATGCTCAATTCGCCCTGGCGGTCCATCTTGGCCAGGTGATACTGGAAAATCGTCTTGGAAACATAAATGGCCGTGAACACGTTGGCGATCAAACCGATCGTCAGGGTGATGGCGAACCCGCGAATCGGCCCTGTTCCGAATAGAAATAGAAAGAAGGCGGAGACCACGGTCGTGACGTGCGTGTCGATAATGGTGAGGAACGCCTTATCGAATCCCGCCTCCACAGCCGAAGCCGGAGACTTGCCATTACGCAATTCTTCGCGAATGCGTTCAAAGACCAGGACGTTGGAATCCACGCCCATACCGATGGTAAGAATCACGCCTGCAATGCCGGGCAGGGTGAGCACTGCGCCGAAGAATGCGAGCGCCGCGAGAAGTATGATGAGGTTCAGAATGAGTGCAAGAACTGCGTTGCCGCCCGAAAGCCGGTAGTAAAAGAGCATGAAAATCATCACGACCAGCAAGCTCAAAACCGAGGCTTGCACGCCGTGGCGGATGGAGTCCGCTCCAAGAGACGGGCCAACAGTGCGCTCCTCGAGGTATTTGATCGATGCTGGAAGCGCTCCTGCTTTCAGCACCAGCGCAAGGTCATGCGCTGATTCCTGGCTAAAATTGCCTTCGATCATGCCGGAATCATCGATGCGGCCGTTGATGGTCGGGGCGGAATAGACGCGATGGTCGAGCACGATCGGCATTTGCTGGCCAATATGCTGCTGCGTGAAGGGGCCAAACCGGCGAGCCGCGTCAGCGGAGAGCGTAAAATCCACGACCCATTGACCGGGGTTACTGGTATTGCGATTTTCCGTGGCGCTGCGAAGATCGCGGCCCGTGACGACGGCCGAACGGCTTACGATATACCAGCCCTCACCCCCGGGCGGTGCGCCGGAAGCGGTACGGGTTTCCGCTCGTCCGGGCAGAAGTTCTGTGCCAGGAGGCAAAACGCCGCCGTGCCTGCTCAAAGCCTCGGTCTCTGAACTGTAAACAACAGGATCCTCGAGGAGCCGCAGCTCGAGCTG
>WNFS01000849.1_pt1 | contig 28429 bp, 31 predicted proteins | sample 5400141 | NCBI WGS metagenome assembly WNFS01 (sample SAMN13153358, study PRJNA577476) | soil metagenome | isolation source: 60 cm saprolite under Madrone tree | place: USA:California | collected 2016-06-14
TCGACCGGGCGCTCATCCTCAAATGGCTCGCGAGTTCCTTTGTCATCGTTCTCGCCATCGCCTGGGGCCTCGTTCTAGCGCGAAGCCAGGCGCAATCGGACAACATCGTCTGGATGCAGGTTCCCTCCCTTCGCGAAGCCATCCGGCTTTTGATCTATGTGGACGGCTTCAGTGCGGTCTCCCGGTTCCAGCCCTTGCCCAATTTGCTCCTAATTGGGCTGGCCGTCATAGGCCTCGTCGTCGGATGGAAACGCTCACCCGCAGTTCTCGTTTGCGGCGCATTGTTCGCAATGTTTCCCTTGGTTCTGTTCGTCGTCAGCCAAAACCGGCCGGTATTCATCGAAAGATCGCTCGTCGCTCCCAGTTTTGCCGTCTGCCTGCTCGCTGGCTACGGAACCCTGTTTCTTGTGGGGAAACTGTCAGATCTTGGAAGCCAGTTCTTTCGGCGTCCCGCCTTCGGACCTGGGAATGCGCCCTTTCTATCTGGGATCATCGCCAGCGCGGCCGTTGTTGTCCTTCTTGGATTGGCCATGATCTCCGCGACAAACAGTGCGAACGGCAAAACGGTTTGGGAACCCTACGACAAAGTTGTGGAATATCTTGCTTCCGTGATGAAGCCGGGAGATGTCGCCGTCGGCACCGATGGCGTGATTTATTACCGTCAGCAGACCAAGGCCAGCTTTCCCTATTTCAAGCTCGTCGAAGGCGATGCAGCGGTGGCACAGGTGACCTACGGAAGCCCGACAGCGCGCACTGAGGAGGTGCCAAAGCTGGCTCATGCCGGTCATTCGGTCTATCTCGTCTTGCGGCAAGGCATCGAGTTGGTCGTCCACGGTCACTTCTACGCCTCCTACGCCGTCTATGTTCTCGACAAGCTCCAACATCGCAACCCCCCGATCGCTTCCTTCGGAAAATTGGGCGTCTACCGGCTGCCCGGAGAGTGCACCGGCTCGGGCCCCTGTCTTGAGGCTGCGCAGAACGAGTCAAGTCCGGAAGCACCGTAAGGCCTGGATCTTGGCATCTTCGGCTCGCGTCTCCCCGGACGCTGGGGAAGCGAATGCCTTCGTTATCCCCTCCGTCTGGCGACTAGCAGGCGCCCTTGCGTCACGACGTCGCGCAGAATTCCACGGCCGCGAGGCACTGAGGCCAAAACGCCCACAAATGTCGAATAGGCGATGATGAACAGCAGGACTAAAGTAGGCGGGCCGGGTGGAAGGATTCGCCCGAGGCCCACTTCAACAAGCGCCGTCACTGCGGCACCTATGGCGCATGGATAGAGCGCGGTGAGCAATTGCGGAAAGCTTACAGGACCACTTCGGGTCGCCAGCCACCAGATGACCGGTCCTTGGAACGTGCCGGCTACGATATAGCTGATAGCCACGCCAAGTGGGCCCCAGGGCAAGCCCACCACAAACGAGGCGGTAAACAGAAGCGAACTCAGGGTGCCCCAATTACGCATCTCCCGCGTGCGCTCCTGCGTGATGAACAACCATCCCGTACTGTTGCCGATCGGTGCAAACAGGGCACCGACACCTAAAACTGCGAAGATAGGCGCCGCAGCTGACCAGCGATCGCCAAGAACCGTGACGATGAGCTGCTGACTCGTACACACGGCGAATACGACTCCGGGATAAGTAAGCAGCAGAATCATTTCGAGCATTCGGAGATAGGCCCGCCGGTAGACCGCCGGCTCGTCTCGCGTTCTCGCGAGGAGTGGTATCGCAACCCTGGTGAAGGGTCCATTGATCTGGGTCAGCGGCAGGAGCAAGAGTTTGTATGCGCGGTCATAGAGACCCAGTGCGGCCCCTCCGGCGAAATGGCCGATGAGCACATTGTCCAAATTCCGCGCAAAATAGTTTACAAAATTGAAGGTCGTGATGTTGGCGCCAAAGCCAAGAAGCTTCCCAGCATCCCCTATCCAGCGCGGCTTCCCAGGAATCCATTGCGCGAATACCCACGCGAGGGGTAGCGAGACAAACGATGTCGTCGCCTGACCGATGACAATTGCCCAGAAACTCATGCCCGCAATGGCTGCAAGAACCCCAACCGCGGCTCCGACTCCGAAACTCACGAGATTCACGACTGCCAATTTTCCGAAGGCGAAGCGCCGGTTTAGAAGGGCAATGTGCTGAGCGGAGGCGCCGCTCAACAGGAAAAGCGCCCCCAGCGCCATCGTAATCGGGGTTACGTCCGGCTCCGCGAAAAACCAGCCAACCAGGGGGGCGAACGCCACGGTGACGATCGCAAGAACGCAACTGAGAGCGCAATTCGACCAGAACAGGAAGCTGAGTTCGGCCTGATTGATTGATCGACGCTGGACGGTGGCCTGCGTCAAACCGAAATCAACAAAAAGCGCCACAAACGCCAAGATAGGGGATGCCATGGCGACTAGGCCGAACTCCCGCGGCGTAAGCAGCCGCGCGATGACGACCTGATAGACGAATTGCATACCAAGACGTACAAACTGCGCCGTGAAGGTTATGACCAGTCCGTTGACCGAGGCTCCCTTGAGGGCAGCGCGATCCTCCGATTCGTACGATGCCGTCATTTCATCGCTCGCGGCGAACCCAGCAACCCGCCACTGACTCGGAAACCCGCCTCAACCCAGCGCGCCAATCTCCGTTAACGCCGATATCGCTCTGGGGGAGCATCGCCCTCTCCGATGACTTCACGCGCCGTCCCTTTCGCGGGTGAACAGGATGTCGACTTGCCTTCTTGGACAAGCTTCAAGCCGTTGCATCTTGGTCGGCCGCCGCCAGTTGAGATACCAAGCCGCATCGTACTGGTTGTCCATGCCGTACGCATTGAATCCCTTGGCGATGAACTCGGAGAAGATCGCATTCAACGCCATTTCTCCATCGCCAGGATTGCATTCGACCATGATCGCGGTGCCGCGCGGATAGCACTCAATCGAAGAAAGCAATTGAGAGATTGTGGGCATTTCCGCGCCCTCGACTTCGAACTTAATCAACGCGATCTTCTTGCGTTCGATCTCCGTCAAAATCTGATCCAACGGCAGAGCGGCCACAACGGCCTCCGACTCGCAGTTTTGCCATTTCTTCAGCATCGAAGCCGCTCCGGAGTTCTGGGCAGACCCGTTCCAGCCTCTGCGAGTGACGGTTGGCCATCAGCCCTACCCGAATCTTGCGTCAATCCCTTGTTCTTAGCAGCAGGCCGCCTCTTGGCCGGAGGCCATTTTTCGGACTGCTATGCACGGCTAACCGAACCATTGCCGAACTTTCCGCCACCCGAAGCGCAGGACTGCGCTCGGCGGAAAGGCGCCTGATAGCAAATATCCGCTTCCACAACAGCCGCTTCAGACGTTCATCCGAATGAATGCGATCACGCCTCAGCAGATCGACAATTTGCGCCGCCATTGTGTCGTAGTCGATCCGCGTTCGGCTCAGGTCAGAGGCCCTCCCCGTATATACTGATCGTCCCGGGAACCGGGCGCGGCAATGCTGGTGGTCATGCGCAAAACCAGGGCGTCTTGAACGATTTTGTACACTCCGCCAAGTGCAACAGAGAACGGCTCCGGTTATAATTGGAGCACTCTGCGCGCTGTGGCAAAAAGGAGTGGATTCGAAGGAAGACCCTTTCTCATTCTGCGGCCTTCAGCGAACCTGCAAGCATTCTGATCCGTTCCGTCAGGACGTCGTTCCAGCGATCGAGGTTCAGATCGCGCTCAACCTTCTCGCGCCCCGCCTGTCCCAGGCGATAGGCCAGGCTGCGGTCGCGTGCGATGCGACACATGGCGTCGGCGAGCGCGTGGACATTCCTTTCCGGCACCAAGAGTCCATTCACTCCATGTTCGATGATTTCGGGGATTCCGCTGTGATAAGTGGAAATGACCGGGAGACCCATCGCCATCGCCTCCGATATGGCCACAGGGATTCCCTCTATGTCACCGGTCTCCGTCGTTACAGAGGGAAGGACGAAGGCATTGGCGGCGAGCAGCCTCGCTCTGACTTCCTCCCGCGGCCCACTCCCATACAGCAGAACAATCTCTTCGAGCTTCAAATCGACGATGATGTCGCGGAACTTCTCAAGCAGCGGCCCATCGCCGACGATGCACAGATTCATCCTTATTTCCGGATTCATCTGCCGGCAATGAGCGATGGCCCGGATGGCAAATTCCAGCCCTTTCTTTTCCACAAGGCGGCCAACCGAAACGAACGAGAATTCATTCCCGACACGGGCTAGATCCCGCTTTGTTTGTGGCCATGCTGTCTGGGGGCGAACTCCCATCCGTTGCACCGCCGTCCTATTCGCCGCCGCGCCCATTGTCACTAGGCGCTCGTGTAGAAAGCTGCTGACGGGGAAAAAAAAGTCACCGTCCTGCAATAGCTGATTATAAATGCCGAACCCCTTCTGATCCAAAAGAACGGACAGATCGTAGCCATGGAAGAAGGTCGCTACCGGCCACCGGGCATTAAACGCCTTGCGTAGCCGGACCATGAGTTCGCCGGTCGGGCCAAAGTGGCAAAGAACGAGGTCGGGCGTAGGCAATGTCTCCAGAGTCCGAGCATAGGCAACGAGTTGACGCGCCCCGACGAGCAGAGGTCGCTTCAGCGCTCTATCCAAGCCTGCTTTCACCACTTCGACGAGCAATCCCAGCTGCCCCCGCCGGATGAGTTCGAACAAGGTCCGCGACCATCGGACGAGGCGGGATCCGGCGGGCTTCACGCGGTCGTCGACATATCGGACACGATCGAGAAGCCCATAGACATCGACATCGGGATGAACGATTGATTCTTCGCGCGCCTTGGAGGCGAGAATATCTACATCGAATCCCCGGTCGATCAGACCGGTAATCTGGTCCAGGACGAAGGTCTCGGACAGCGCGGGAAAATCGTTGACGACCATCAAGATGCGCATGTGCCACTCCCGTCCCCGCAATCACACAACTTTCGAATGCGAGCCCCTACCGCAAGCCCAGCCACGCACGCGCCGTCGAAGACCATTTCCGGGAAGGGATTATGTGATCTCCGATTCGCACGAATTCTGCTTCGAGCATCGCCCAAAACGTGTGAATGAATGCTTACACTATCGGTGCAATCGCTTGCGCAAACTCGAGTTCGGCATTCCCCTAGGTATGCACCGCTCCGGCGATTTACACCAATATGAACGAAATGTAACTCTGGCACTTTGCCCAGAACTCCTTGTCCCTACTGAGAAGGGACTGCGAATGTTTAGGTATTGAGTGATAGCCCGCTCGATATCTGCGCTTGGGTGGATCGTGGCCTGCGTCAAATAGTTCTTAACAACCGCCACGCGAATTGAATCTCCGCAGAGCGCCCACTCTGAGCTCGACCTCTAAGTGCAGCGTAAGGATCTGACTGTAGGACAGCGAAGGATAAAAAAGGTACAGCGGATATTGTAGCAGCCAGCGCGAGCCCGGATCAGACTCGATTGCGCTGGATCGCGCGGCGGGTGTCCCGACATGTGTGGTTGGACCGCTAAAGTCTAATGAAGCGCCACGGGAGGGGCACATCGGGCGTGGGCGACGACAATATTCACATCCAGCTGTTGGCCTATGCCAGCCCTAACCTAAAACGGTGCCTGCAATTCTGCCGGACCATGGGGTTCAATCATCGCCTGCGAGGCCCACCTGATCGTTCGGATCCCATTCGACAACGCCTAGCGCATCTGATTCACGAAACCGCCCCGCACAGTGTGATAGCCGGCCCGCAAAAGTAGATCCGGTATCTCCGAGAAAGCGGTGCTCCTCACATAGTCCTTGATCGTCGCCTCGCAGATCGAATCGCGACGGAATGCCGTCGCATAGAGCGCGAACGATCTGGCGAAGACACGGTTGCTCAAGAGCGAGAGTCGGGGAAAGCGGCGACGCATATTCTGGGCGATAAGGAGATGGACACGCGCCTGGAGAATTTGATCCCGCCGCATCGTGTAGTGGTTGGCGCCATGAATGCGCTGAGCGGCGAGGACGTCGTGGAGATAGATGCCCGGCGACAGGGCCTCGGCCAAGAATATGAGATAATTGTCGGCGGTGATCCGTATCGATTCTGCCATGGGAAGAATGCTGTCCAGCAGTTGGCGTGACATGGCTAAACCGGAGGTTACCGGTCCAGGCGGTCCGGGCAATTTACCCCGCAAGGCAGACTTGCGGTGATCGACGGATATGGTTTCTGGAATCGGAGGAGTGGAAGCCGTTCGACCATCCTGGAAGATACGGCAGATCGGATGGAAGACCCAGCGGACCTCGGGATATGCCGTGATCGCTTTGACAACCTGCTCGACCTTATTCGGGTAAAAAAAATCGTCGGAGTCCAGCATGCAAATGACGTCACCCTCGCTGGCAGCGAATCCCGCATTGAATGCCGACGCCTGGCCGCCATTCGTCTTCATGACGGAACGGATGCGCTCTCCATATCCGGCAATGACTTCCCGGGAATCGTCGGTTGAGCCGTCATCGACCACGACAACTTCGGTGTGCCCATAACTCTGTGCCAAGGCACTGTCGATAGCCGCGCCAAGAAAACGACCATAATTGTAGTTGTTGATGACAATGGACACTTTCATATCGCTGCGGACCGTCGGTTCCATCAGCAGTCTCCGAAGGCATCCGGCCTCGAATCGCGGGTGGTGATCCCCGGCACGTGCAGATCATTCTCGACCCCAATGCGGGGCCGGGGCGCCATGACCGAAGGGGTCCCGGCGGCACGCGAAAGGCCGAACCCGCCGGTTTCTACGATCCCGATGTCCAGGTGCATGTGCCGCTGCCTCTCGGATTGCATCGCAAGCGCCATCCATCTGAAAGAGAGACTGGAATTAGCCAAGTGGGAACCGACTGCCGTACCGCGCGCCGGTGCTGGACGACGGCTGCGTTGCGGGCTGTAGCTGCAGCCCCCGTTCCCTGGTGTGCATCTCATTTGTTTGGCGCGGACGAGGATGCAAAACCGGTACGATCTGTTGCTGAATATTTCCGGGAAGGGGAATCCATCCAAGTGGCGAAGAAGGGCCAGCGATATGTCGCTTCGCACTCTCGCCGGAAGACCTCAGATGAGCCGATCCAGCCATCCAGGGATTCTGTGCTTTCGCTTGTTCAAGACCGCGCCAAGAACCCGCCCACCGCCCGTCTCGATCAATCGCCGCGCCTGCTCGACGATCGCTTCGCGTGTCTTCTCCGCCTCGACGACAAGCAGAACGCCGGAGACCTTGCGCGACAATGTGACCGCACTCACGTCAGATAGGATCGCCGGCGCATCGACGATGACCAGTCGGGCAAGCCTTGCCGCATGGGCAAAGACGCGGTCCAATTCCTCTCCATCAAACAACAACCCGGCATTAGAACCGCCGACGCTAAGCGTCGCCGTGGCGAGCGTCGGGAGCATCGGATCCTCCTCGACCACGGCTTCGAGCGGCACTCTGCCATGGGCGGCTGCTTCAAGGCCGGGGCTGAAGGGCAGATCGTTGACGACGCGAATGAGCATAACGGTCTTCGCCAGATCGCCGGCGACAGTCAGGGCCATCTCTCGGGCGATGGTCGAAGTTCCCTCCCCGCGAGTCGCGCTGGCCAACATAATGGTTCTGGATCGTTGTTCCGGCAAACGGGCGGTAACTGCGCTGTAAAGCATTTGCATTTCCGTCCTGCCAAGGAGGGAGGGCAGGCTGGGGCGATAGTCAATCGCCAGCTCGCTCCCCGGCATTTCCAACCGCTTCAGTTCTGCCGATGCGTCAATGAGTCTGGTCATGCTTTGCCGCTCTAATGTTGCGGTGAAATCGCGTATACCCCATGGTACCGCGCATGAGATCACGACAATGACGACAATTGTTGTTGTTATGGGAACTTCGGGCTGTGGGAATTTTGGGGCAGCAAACGCGGTCGTGGCTTGAGCCCAGCCTACAAACGAACATGCCGTTAACTCGAGCCAAGACCACCGCCGATTACTTTGTCGCCGGGGAGAATTCCATAGCGCGTAATCGTGCCACCGGCGAGTTCAAGTGCTGCGCCGACGGGGCTGTTGGAAACTATCGGTGTCGCGGAATCGGTTGGAATCGAAGGGTGAACCTCCATGACCGTGCCGTCGCTGGCGATGAAGAGCAAATCCAAGGAAAGCGAAATGCCGGCCGTCGTTATCGAGATCGGCACCGGTGCGCGGAGAGATTGCAGGATCAGCAACCCCCCGTCAGGGGCGATGTCGGAGCGATAGTGCAGCCCGAACGCCGCTTGGGAGTCGTTGGTGGCGACGTCCACCACGAACTCATGTCGGCCCGACTGGGTAATCAAAGTCAATGGGGTCGTGGCGAAGGTCATGCCTTGGGAGGCCGCCTCGTCGTGGACCCCCAAAGCCATGGCCAGAAAACCGGCCGCGATCATGAAATGACGGTATGGCGCTGTCATGGGTGGCTTCCCTTCGCAGCAAGACTACCGCCAACCACATTCCAACGGCCGCGGCAAAAAGTGGGAGGGCCAATATCTCTGGTTAACAATTGGAAAGGACCTTAATCCCGGGATGTCCCTCGGACGGCCGGATGGCGTGGGTGATCCGGACCGGCCTTGGTCGAAAGAGGCCCCTCGGGCGGCTGGATGCGCAGATTCGGTGTCGGGCGGGCGCGATCCTAGGAATCGCGCCGGCACCAGCCGGGTCAGCTGTCCTGGCCAGCCCCGTCATCCATGCTGTGGTCGAAGAAGTAAGCCAGGAAGAGCCCGAGGGCGCTGGCGAGCGAATAGGTAGCGACGCCGGCCACTAGACGCACGGTCCAGAGATAGAAATCCGCGCCTCCAACGCTTTTGGCCTGCCACCAAATCTCGAACGAATTGCCCATGAGATCGGCCATGAGCCAGGCGGCAACCCACGGCAATCCGATACTGGAAATGATCCAGAACACGACCGCGGGACGAATTCTGGGCAAAACGCCCGCGCGACTCAGGCCCAAGCTCACGGCCATGCGCTCGACCGGTACCAGCATGCAGATTGCAATGCCCACAACGATCGGCGAGCAGATCGCCGTCCACGTGGCGGTCACCCAGATACTGCCGCCAGTGCGCAACAACAGGGCTACCAGAAGCCCCATTGCAAAAAGCGCCGCGGTGGCCAGGATGACGCATCGCCGGAATTTACGGTAAAGTAACGGTCTGTCCAATTTCCCCGCCGCTCCCTCGCCAGCATAATAGCGCGAAGGCGATTTTTTGTCACAGGCCGCGTTTTTCAACTAAAAAATTTACCGCAAGCCCACAGTGCAACGAAGGATTGGCCTCGGCCAACCGTCAGAAGGGGCAAATCCCCCAATTTCGCGGGGACACCATGGGATTCAAAGAGTTATCCGCTGCAATCGCCCTCTCAAAGACGCAAGCGAGCACGCGAGGCCGGAAAAAGCCTGGCCGGTTGGTTTTCCGGGGATGAGGCTGTATATGCTGCACCAGCGATCGAATGGGAGCCGCACCGGGGGCCTTGAACCGTGAGCCTGGGGACGGGCTGAGAGGTTCGGCAAGAAGCAGAGCTAGCTTGGCAGATGCATAGGGGAGCCGAAGCCGAAACCCACGCCACAGTCGAAGAAATCCGAGCTCATCAGCCATGTGGCGTTGGAGTTCGTGGAAGCGATTTGGGATTACTGAAGGTGAAATCCACCCCCAAACGGCAGTCTCGATGACAATTGTTGTGAGCGTCAAAGTGACTGACGGCATTGTATTAGCGGCCGACAGCACGGCTACATTCTTGGATAATTCCAGGCAACCTCCAGTGAAGATCCGCAACAATGCGCACAAGATCTTCAATCTGGTCGAAGTTTCACCGATCGGCGCGATGGCGTACGGAACCGGTGGGATTGGATCAGCTTCGGTTGCAACCCTCACCGAAGACTTGCGACAACGGCTAGCAAGCGACCCAACCTATGTTCTCGGGGGAGGGGCGTATACAGTCGAGGAAGTAACCAAGAAGGCGCGCGCATTTCTATTCGATGATGTCTACCTCAAAACATATCCGACTCCGATCCCCACCTTCATGATGGGCTACCGGGTTTGCGGTTATTCCGCCGATGCATCGTTACCCGAAATTTGGGAATTCATAATTCATGGTGCTACATGCATCGGGCCTTACGAGATCCAGTCTCCGGCGGAATTTGGCATTCGATGGGCCGGGGAGAATGAGGCATTGGATCGGCTGCTTCGTGGGGCAACCGGGGGCATCAAGGAGATGTTGGTTGCGCATGGGTATACTGAAAACGAAGTACAGGACATTTACTTGGAAATGTTCGCCAAACTTCGCACTGGGTTCGAGCTGCCGGCTATGCCCATTCAAGATGCGATCGACGTGTCGGGATTTCTTGTCGAGCTTTCCACGAAGTTTGCCCAATTCGGTCCAGGGCCGGCGATGATTAAAGGATTCACGGAGATAGCAGCGATTACCAAAAATGAGGGCTTCCAATGGGTCGTCCGCAAGCATTCCTACGGTGATGAGCTCAACTCCTGCGCCAGCGATGACTCGGGTCTGTACTCAGATAATTTATCGAGAGATTTAGCTGATCGTGAATCACCGTAAGCGGGGGTCGATCATGCGAATTGATCTGCGGCGCAGAAGGGGGGAGAAAAATCAGGCGATCGGCGTCAGCCGCGGGGGCGGAGCACGAAAATCCACGCCATCGTCGACGGCAAAGGCCGCCCGGGTCGAATATCTCGTCGGACAGAAGTCGAATATCTCGTCGGACAGAAATGGACGTCGACTCCCGACGATGTGTTGTGGCGGCGATCGAAGCTCGGCCTGCACCCGCCAGGGGATTCGCGCAAGCGCCCGGCCGATTGGATCGCCGACGCATCCGCGAATCCGGCTCAGGGCGTCATGCCGTCCTCGGGCAGGGCCCGCCAGCATTGGGGGCAAACTTCCAAACCGGCCTTGATCGCTTCCCCGCAATGCGGGCATCGCCTCTGTGCCTGGTATGACAGGCCACGTTTTCTAGTCGCCTGTTTCTTCGACGCCATCAACAAGGCATGAAAAAACGCAAACGGCGGTGAGAGCGCCCCGTAGATCAGCCAGCCGATAAAGCCGCGGCCTTTCACACGGGCCAGCAGCGCGGTCATCAAGCCAAATACGATCGCGATCGCGACGGAAAGCATGATCAGGGGCGCGTCGTCCATCTCCATGGCGCTCATCTATACTCTGGTAAATGGCTGCCCGTCGTCGGGAAACCCGCTGGCGCACTGGTCGGGTTCATTGAAATAACGCTACGCATCCGTTGCGTTGCGTTACTTGATGTGCTCATTTTGCCGCTGCCTCATATGACGCCCGGGGCTTGTCTCGAAAGGAATTGCAATGGGTCGCTTGCGCATTCTCCTGGTTTCGCTCGCTCTCGCGTCGATCTTGTCCGGCTGCATCTTTGTCGGAAGGCCCTACCACCCGTTCCATTGGGGCCCACCGCGCTGTTATGGTTGCTGGTAGCCAGCCGGTTAGCCAGATCTTCCGCGGGCGAGGCGATACCTTCCTTTGCTCGTGGCGTGAGGTGACGAAAGGCCTGGTTCGAGGCGCTGCCGCCGCCGGCCACGTCATGCGCTTCGGCGCTGACGGCGCAGCGCTCGCGGGCTATTATTCTGCTTCTTCGGGTCATCGAACCCGCTGACCGAGGGGAGGGGGATCGTAGGATCGTGAAAAAGCTACCTCGCCGAGGGGGGCGTCCCACCCGGGAGGCCGCAGCACTGCTCCAGGACCGTATCCTGGACATCGCGACGGAACTGTTCCTCGCCGAGGGATATGGTGAAACCACCATCGAACTGGTCGCCAAGCGCGCGCGAATATCCAAGCGGACTGTCTATCACCGGTTTCCCGACAAGGCGGCGCTGTTCGGCGCCGTGGTCCATCGCATCGTCGGCCGCCTTCGACCGCCTGCTGTGTCGGATTTGTTCCTGGGGAACAGCCTGGAGGAGATTCTGACGCGCCTGGCCCGGGCGATATTGCGGGCCGCCTTGGCTCCCCAGGCATTGGCGCTCCACCGCGTCATCCTGGCCGAGGCCGGTCGATTTCCCGCCCTTGCCGCCGTGGTGGCGGATCGCCCGGCGAGCCAGGAAGCGACCGAGCGCATTGCCGATTTGCTGCAGCGCGAGGCTATGGCCAAGCGTATTGCCCTCGATGCGCCGCAGTTCGCCGCAACTCAGTTCTTGCAGATGGTCGTGGCCCTGCCCCAGCGCCGCGCGCTCGGTCTGGGCGTTCCCATGACACCGGCGGAACTCGACGCCTGGGCTCGCCAAACGACCAATCTGTTCGTGAATGGTTGCCGCGGCTGGAGCGGGCGTGTGAAATAGCCCGGAAGCCGAAGGCAACGCAGGCGAAGAATTGGCTATTGGGTTTCCAAATTCGAGGCGGTATAGCCGCATCTTAGGGGCAGGGCTGTGTTTGGCCATCACCTGCTGCGCCGATACGTCGAGCGTGGCCGATGCGCTCGCTCAGGTTCGAATCGCACGCTGTCAGGACTTGGTGCGCCGGCAATCCGGCCTCGTCGAATTTGTGCCTGCCACTTGGCGGGTCTGGGAGGAACCAGTTCCAAAGACCGCGCTGCCCGCCGCGGCCCTGGAAAAAATCAAAGCCCGCGATCTGCTCTATGACGGCGGCGTCAGCGGGTTGTTCAGCCTGAAGGCCGGAACCGCCCCCTTCGCGACGCGTGACGCCTTTGCCTTTTGTTCGTTCAACAATCTTTTCGTCTGGCTACAGGGCGTCGAGGACCGCGGCCGCTGGACGCAGTTCGATCCAGGAGATTATGTCTTGCCGTATTGAGGTGAGGTCAGGATCGGAACGGGGGCTGCGAATTTGTCGTGGTAGCGCCACATTGCGGAATCCGCCAGGATCGGAGGTACGACGTGTTAATTTCCTGGAGCTTTTGGGGGCCGCAGCCTTTCTAGCTTGACACCAACCTTTCGAGTAGCGCCGCGGAGGGTCTTGGCCGGCCCAAGCCCGCGCCGAGGAGCCGCATGGCCGACATTTACGACCGGGCTGCGACTATCATCCGACAAATTTATGATCGGCGCATTACGACTCCCCCCGTACTCGACATGGAATCGAATTTCCCTGATGGGCGCAAATTTGCCCTGGCTTGGCAGGCCATTCGCGAGGAGGCACTGGCGGTATCCCGTCGGCTGCGGGAGGTGCCACGATTTCACGAGATCATGCGCGAGCAAACCGCCATTTCGGCCAATGACGGCCGCGACTGGCGGCTGTTCATTCTCAAGGCCTATGGAATCGAGAACCCGCGAAACATGGAAGCTTGCCCGGTTTTGGCCTCGGTGGTCACGGCCGCGCCGGACGTGCTCTCCGCCTCCATTTCCTTCATGGCGCCGAATAAGCACATCCCTTCCCATCGCGGACCGTTTCGCGGGGTGCTGCGTTTCTATCTGCCTCTGGTCATGCCCAAGGCCGGCGATGGATCGCCCGCCGCCGTGCTCAAGATCGATGGATCGGAATATCGGCTGACGGAGGGGCAATGCATGTTGTGGGACGATACGTATCCCCATGAGGTGTGGAATCGCAGCGACGAGGTCCGCATTGTGCTGCTGCTTGACGTCCGGCGGCCCAATATGCCCATGGATATGGCCCTGTTCTCCGGGATATTGATGACCATCGTGCGCTGGGGCATCCAATTTCGGGGCCTTTTCTAGCGCCTGTTGAATTAGAGCACGATTCACCGATCAATTTGAGTCAAACTGACGGGATCTTGCTCCAGGAAGCCCTCCGCCGCTTTTGGCCCGATGCTGCAAAAATCGAATATTTTTCCCGGCGCCGGATGCTGCGGCGGCCACAAAGCTGCGCTCATCCCTGCGAAAGTTTGGCCCCGGCCGTGAGAGGTCGCTCTGACCAGCATCCTTGACGTCATTCAATCGATGGCCGGGTCGAGCGTGGCGCAAGCCATGGCCCTGTATCTTATCCCCTTTCTCCATGAAGACATGGCGATCGTGGCGGCCGCGCTGCTGGTGGCCCAGCATCAGCTGCCGTTGGGCGTGGTGGCGATCAGCCTTTGCGCGGGCATGGTATCGCGAGACATTATTCTATACGGCCTAGGCGCGGCGGCCCGGCGTAGCGGTTTCGCCAGACGGCTCTTGATTGGGCCGCGTGTGGAACGTCTGGCCAGTTGGCTCGGCGGCAACATGACGAAGGTCATCGTGGTATCGCGTCTGGTTCCCGGGCTCATGTTTCCCGCCTATATCGCCTGCGGTTGGTTCGGCTTGCCGTTCGTGCGCTTCGCCTTGACGAGCATCGCCATAACCGCGGTCTATCTGCCGGTGATCCTGGGGCTTGCCCTGTTCTTCGGTCATGCGGCGATTGCCTGGGTCGGCGGGTGGGCCTGGCTAGCCGTGATCGCGCCGCTGGCTGTGGCCCTGCTCTGGCGGACGCGGATGGCCTATCGCAATCGGCGGGCCACTTAGATCGGTCGTCGGGCCGGTTCCGGATCCCCTGAGGCTCGAGCGTTATTCAGGCGCAGCTCGGAACGCTGTGGCGGATCAGGTGAACGATGCTGCGCACGATGTCCTCGATCGGCCAGCGCGAGCCATGCATGGTGGCGATCAGGATGACGGCGGCGAACGCCAGCCACTGGCTGCGGAACGTCATCGCAGGCTCCGCCTTCAGCACCCGATAGAAAAAGAAGAGCGCGGCCAATCCGATCAGGAATCCCACGGCGACCTCAGCCAAGGAATGACTGTCGAGCACGACGCGCGAAACGGCGATGCCGCCGATAAGGGCGACCGCCCCGCCCGCCAAAACCCAGCGTCGTTCCGCCGACACGCTGCAGTTGAACAGCAGAGCGAGCGAGCCATAGACTGCCGTGCTCATCGCGGCATGGCCGCTGGGATTGGTGATTTCCGTGTGAAGGAGGGGCCGTCCGCAGGACTGCAAGGCAAGCTTCACCAGCCCGATGGCAATACCGCAGCTTGCCAGCGTAATGGCAAACCCGATGGCCGCGCGCCGCCATCTGGAAAAGAACAAGAAGGCGACGGTTAGTGCCGCCAGCGGTAGTGTGACTGCGCTGTCGCCGAAGTCGGTGACGAAATTCCAGAACGTCTGCAATATGATACTCCTTTGCGGCGCCCCCACTATAGCCGCGGCCAAGCGATAGTCGTTATAAGGGCGGTAACTTCGAGTTTGTCGAGGCCAGGAAGGGTGGCGAGATGACGGTTGATTGCCGCGAAATCGGGTACGAGGTTGCAACGCCGACACGGTGCATGCTGCCGCCTCCCGGGTCGAATTCTCGAGCGCCACGACGCGGCGGATCGCCAAGATGAAAGGCAAGTATCTGGTTACCGGCGGTGCCGGCTATGTCGGCAGCCACCTGGCGGCGGAGTTGCTGGAACGGGGCGCGGAGTGCGTGGTGCTGGACAATCTTTCTACAGGCCATTCCCGAGCCGTGCTTCCCGGCGCAAAGCTTGTCGTAGGCGATCTTGCCGATCCGGCGATTCTCGAACGCACGCTTTCTGACGGGCCCTGGGCGGCGGTGTTCCATTTCGCCAGCCTTTCCCTGGTCGGCGACAGCATGCGCGAACCCCTACGCTATTTGCAGGAAAATGTCGGCAATGGCGTGCGGTTGATCGAATCATGCCTGCGCCACGACGTCGAGCGCTTCGTCTTGTCATCGACGGCCGCGCTATTCGGCAAGCCGGCGCGCATACCCATCGACGAAAATGAGCCGATCGATCCCGGCTCCGCCTATGGCGAGAGCAAATGGGCGTTGGAGAGGGCGCTGCTTTGGGCTGATCGCGTCCATGGCCTGCGCAGCGCCTGTCTGCGCTATTTCAATGCCGCGGGCTGCGATCCGGCAGGGCGGCTTGGCGAGGATCACGACCCCGAGACCCATCTCATTCCCCTTGTGGTCGACGCGGCCTTGGGTCGGCGCCCGGAGATCGCCGTCTTCGGCCGGGATTACCCAACGCCCGACGGCAGTTGCATTCGCGACTATATCCATGTCAATGACCTCGCCGATGCGCATATCCGCGCCCTGGATCGGCTGCAGCACGGCAGCGTGCGCTACAATCTCGGCACAGGCACAGGGCATTCCGTTCTCGAGGTGATTCGCGCGGTGGAGCGAGTCAGCGGCCGACGGGTGCCCGTTCGCAACGCCGAGCGGCGGCCGGGCGATCCGCCAGTTCTCGTGGCCTCCTCGGTGCAGATCGTCCATGATACGGGATGGAACCCTCAATTCAGCGATCTGGACCGCTTGATCGAGACAACGCTCAATTGGCGCGCCGCGCATCCGCATGGATTTGGCGGCTGAGGATTTGGGAAAAATACCCGTCACGACGTCCGGGAAATTGCTTTCGAGATACACTCACGGCACATGTTCATCGCTACGCTGCAGGGCTGCTGATTCGTCCGGTCGATGCCGCGCCTTGCCTGCCAGACCATCGGCATGTGCGTCCTTTCCGCTTCGATTACGAAGTCCGCCGGCGGGGAGCAGACCAAATGCGAACGCAGTGACGGGCATGTGACAAAATTGGAGTAGGAAGCCGGTGACTGTACTTTGCGGTTTACTTGGGCGCAGATTCGATCTCTTTAAGAAACGATCCACCGGCATATCGTTACTGAGTGTTAGCGATTTCTGCTGAGCATGAAAGTCGGGGGCGCGGGGGTGGCATGAAACGATCGCGTCGAGAATCCGCAGCAACGTTGAGTGTGAGTTCGATGACTGTGCCCGCCGGGACCTGGCCCCGGAGTCCCGCTGCACCTCGGCTCGCTCCCTTTGCCGATCGGATCGGCGGCGCCTACGCACGATCGATCCGTTGAGCTTATTCGTCGGATGGCAAAGGCATTGACACTTCCCTGGCGTTTGAAACGCATGAGTCGAATGGGCCCGCGGGAAGTCGTTGCCCGGCTACGCGACGAGGCGGTAAAGGCCGCTTGGCGGCGGCTGAAAGGAAAGCCGGTGAGGGGCATGGAGGCCCTCAACTCAAGCTTCTCCGAAATCGCCGTCGCTTCGCTCGAGCTTGACGACCAGCGCTCGATCGAACCCATAACGACATTCGGTGAGCGTCTGCTGGCAGGCCGGCTGCCGTTGTTCGGCCGTGAAACACAATTGCCGCAAACCGAACGAGACTGGTTCGTAGACCCCGACAGCGCCCGCATTGCACCAATGCGGGACTATGCCTTCGATATCGACGCACGAGATCCGGCGGTCGTGGGCAATCATAAATTCCTGCTCGAACCGTCCCGATTGCAGCATGTGACTGTCCTTGCGGCCGCCTGGTTCGTCACCGGCCGGGAGGTCTTTGCCCAACTCGCCGGCCGCCAGATTCAGGCCTGGTGCGAAGCCAATCCATTCCTGTCCGGCGTTCATTGGACCAGCGGAATAGAAGTGGGGATTCGGCTTGTCACGTTTGCCTGGACACGCCGGCTGCTGAGGGGATGGGGGGGTGTCGGCGATTGCTTCGAAAAGTCCCGACTTTTCCGTACGCAGATCTATCGCCACCAACAGTATCTCGCCAGCCTCGGCAGTCACAGTTCTTCGGCCAACAATCACCTCATAGCCGAATTGGTCGGCCTCTTCGTCGGCGCGAGTGCCTTTCCCTGGTTTGCGGAGAGTCAAGGCTGGCGCGAATCGGCGGCGCATGAGCTGCCAACCGAGGCCATGCGGCAGATCTTCGCCGATGGCTTGGATCGCGAACAGGCCAGCGAGTATCATGGCTTCGTTCTCGAACTGCTCATGGTGGCGGCCGCGGAGGACATGGCGGCGGGTCGGATGCCGCCACCGCAACTGCGGGAATGCATCGCACGCATGGCCGACGCCTGGGCGGCCATCCTCGACAGCGGGCTTCGCGCACCGCGTCAGGGCGACAGCGATGATGCCTATGGGCTGATGATAGACCCACCCGATCGCGCCAGGCGGCCAATGTCGCTGCTCGCCGCGGCGAAACCGATCGTCGGAGCGGCAGCTTGGTGGCCAGAAGTTGCCGGCGACATCCGCAGCCGCCTGTTTTCGGCGCTTCGCCGGCGAATGCCGGCGGCGACCGAAGTTGGCGCGGGTCGACCCGCCCGCCGGCCGAATCATTTTCCCGATGCCGGCCTTGTCTTGCTCAGGGATATCGAGCCGCGGGCCGACGAGCTGTGGTGCCGATGCGATGGCGGCCCGCACGGCTTTCTCTCCATCGCCGGCCACGCCCATGCCGACGCCTTATCCATCGAGCTTCGCCACGGCGGCGTCGATATTTTGGCGGATCCCGGAACCTACTGCTATCTGGCCGATCCTGAGGCGCGCCGGTACTTCCGATCGACACTCGCCCACAACACCCTGGGGATTGGCGGCAAGGATCAGGCCCGTTCGGGCGGGCCGTTCCTGTGGCTGAATGCACCAAAATCGGCTCTCGTCGAGGCGAGTGGCCTTGACGCCGGGCGCATCGCCCGGTGGACCGCGCGCCATTACGGCTATGCCAGGCAGGCAGTGCAGGCGATCCATCAGCGCAATGTGGTCATGGACCGACAGGATCGCTGGGTGCTTATCGAAGATCGCGTAGAGGCTGCCGAGCGCGTCCACGTTCGCCTCGCCTTCCACCTGGGTCCGGCGGTCGGAGCGAGCCTGAGAGGCGATGGCGCGGATCTCGCTTGGCTGAGCGGGGCGGGCCCCCAACTCGCCCGGCTCAGTCTTCCGGCCGCTCTTACCTGGCGGGCTTGGCGAGGTTCCCTCGATCCCATGCTCGGCTGGTATGCGCCCTGTTTCGGCGAACGCGTTCCGGCGACCAGCCTGATCGGCGAGGGCACCATCGACCCCGAGGCGGTTCTGCAAACCACGCTGACGATCGAGGCGCGCTGAGAGCCCCTGCCAAGAGGTCCCGTCGAAGCCTGCATGTCCGTGCAGATCGGCGTGGTGGCCCCGCCGGGTCAATGACATTTTGTTCGGATTTCAGGCGAGTCGGCAGGCAGCCGAATTGCGCCGGGCCGGGGTCTTCACAATCAAATTACCGGCCTGTCCGCTGGCCGCCTGTTAGAATCGCGCTTTCCGAACACGTCTTTTCACAACCCCAATCGACGCAGGAGGAAATCAGAGCCATGGATCGCATCGACACCCACTCGCAAAGCCTGTTGCAAACCACCGATTTTTCCCGACGCGCGTTCGTGGTGACGGGACTCGCCGCTGGCTTCGCTCTCGCCGTGCAGCCGGTCTCGGCCCAGACCATCACGACCGACAGCGTGGGGTTGACCGTGGGCGAGGTGAAAATCCCGGTCAAGGGGGGCGAGATTCCAGGCTATCGGGCCATGCCGGCCACTGGCGGCCCCTTCGCCACAGTGCTCGTAGTCCAGGAAGTCTTCGGCGTGCACGAACATATAAAGGACATTTGCCGGCGCCTTGCGAAGCTCGGGTATTTCGCGGTCGCCCCGGCCCTTTATGCGCGCGAGGGCGATGTCGCCAATATGAGCAATATGGACGACATCCAGAAGGTCGTCGCCAAGGTGCCGGAACCGCAGGTTGCCTCCGATCTCGATGCGACGGTCGCCTGGGCCAGGACGACCGGCAATGCCGATACTTCGCGTCTGGGAATCACCGGATTCTGCTGGGGCGGTCGTCAGGTGTGGCTCTACGCCGCGCATAATCCGCAGGTGAAGGCGGCCGTCTCCTGGTATGGCGTTCTGGAAAAGCCGAAGGCCGAACTGACGCCGAGCAATCCGATCGATCTTGTTCCTGAGCTCCAAGTTCCGGTGTTGGGGCTGTACGGGGGTGCCGATGCCGGGATCCCCGCCTCTCAGATCGAGGCGCTAACCGCCGCGCTCAAGGCCGCGGGCAAGCCCTGCGAAATCGTCGTCTACCCAGATACGCCCCATGGCTTTAATGCCGATTACCGCCCCAGTTACCGCGCAGCGGCGGCCAAGGATGGCTGGATGCGCATGCAGAACTGGTTCAAGGGCCACGGCGTGGTCTGACTTCGTAAAGCCGAGTCGGCTGCGCGGGGTCGTAGAACTGGCAGCGGATTCTCTCGCCCGGCGATGTCCGGTTAGGGCTTGCCGGCCTCGTCGTACTTTTTGTCGGCGCCGGCCAGCCGGGCGAGGTGCTTCTCCATCTCGCTGAGATAGAAAGCGATGTAATTCAACGCGTGTTCCACTTGCCCCTCATGAGAGGCGCCCGTCGGCAAAGGTGAAAATGGCGATCCTGCCAATTTCTGTCGCCCGCGGTCGGTCTCGTTGGTCATGGTCTTTGCCCAATTTAATGATGCAGGAGGCTAATGAAGTAGATGAGGCCATAAGCCGGCGATGCCGACGATGATCAGATAAAGAGCGACGATGTAGTTCAAGAGCCGCGGCACGGCGAGAATAAGAACGCCGGCGATGAGCGCCACAAGCGGTTGCAGAACCAATAAACTGACGGTCACAATGAAGACTCCTGATTTGCGCTACGGGGCCGCCAGCGGCGCTGGCGCACCAATCTGAATTGAAGCCGAAGTGACATGCCGCCGCCGGCAGTTCGTCCATCGCCTGCCGGCAGCGGCGGTCTACTCGATCAGGGCAACGGTATGAAATATGAGGCGACCGTCCCGATCGAGAGAACAATAACGGCCAGATAGAAACACATGGTTTGGACCATTCGGCGCTCCTCTCGTGATCCTGCGCTTTGCGCTGAGAAATCCGATACCATGATGCGATAACGCCGATGCTGGCGAATGGTTCCCATGGCCGATCCTGGGGACCTAAGCGCGGCCCGATTTATTAGGCGGGCGCGATGATCCCCGGTTCCGTGAGGTCGAACGAGAACCGTACGGTGGTGCCAGGGGGACCTTCGACGGTCAGCGCACTGCCGAGCTGCTGGGCGAAGGCCTGCATCAAGATCATGCCGGTGCCGGCGCTCATTTCGGACTCGGCAGGATTGTCGGCCGATGGCGGCGGCGGCCCGATTCCATTGTCGGAGATGGAGATCGTCGCCAGCCCTTCAGGCGTGACGCTGAGGCTGATGCGGATGATCCCGGCCTGGTTGTGCGGGAAGCCATGCTTGAGCGAATTGCCGAGCGCTTCGGTGATGAGAAGTCCCAGCGGCACCGCACGGTCTGCGGTGATCGGGATCGGTGGAATATCGACCTCGATCGTCACCCCGCGGGCGGCGGGTCCACTGGACTCCCTTACCATCTGACACAGCTCGACCGTGAATTGTCCGAAGTCGAGGTAACGCAGGTCGTCGCCCTCGTAGAGATGGCGGTGGAGAAGGCCGAGCGCCCTGACGCGGCGCTGCAATTCGGCCAGGGCGCGTTTGGAGGCTTCGTCGCCGAGCCGATTGGCTTGAATGCTCATCAGGCTAGTCACCACCTGCAAATTGTTCTTAATGCGATGATGAATTTCCTTGAGCATCGCCTCCTTCTGCTGGACCGAGCGGCTCATGTCCTGCTCGTGGCGCTGGACTCGCTCGGCCATATTGGTGAGCGTATCGGCAAGCTGACGCACCTCGCGTGAACCGCCCCTGAGTGATGGGCGCGCGCTGTAGTCGCCGCGCTGGAGCGCCTGGGCGGTGGCGGACAGCGCACGCAACCCGCGCGCCACCAGAAGATCGCCGCCGATGGCAACCCCGATCAAGGCGCAAAGCAAAATCGCCATGGAGGCAAGCAAACGGCGCATGAAGTCGCGCCGAGCCCAGCCGGTGGAACCCGATTCGGGAACTCCGATAACGACGAAAAGATCGCTGTGGGCAAGATTGGTCACGCTGTAGAGACGGGCAATCCCGTCCCTGCCATTTCCGGAAAATTGCCGCAGGTCCTGGTTGAACGCAGCGTGCAAGACCTTGTTATCTGGCAATGCCGCCATCTCCAGATTGGTTGCACCGGGATCTTGGACCTTTACGGCATCGATCAGCTTGCCAGAACGCGTTACCACCATTCCAGCCCGATCAACGAGAAAGGTCACCCCTTCCGCGGGCGTGCCTGTAGCGTCGGACAACCCGACAAGCCAAAGCGCGTTGATGCCAACCGAAATTTCACCGCGGAAGGGCTGCCCCTTGGCACCCAGCGGCACCGCAACGACAACCACGGGGGCATTGTTCAACTTCGACAAAATCAATTGGCTGACCGCGATCTCGCGGGTCATTCGGGCTTGTTGAAACCACGCCCGATCGGAAACGCTCAAGCCAACGGCACTTGGCACGGAGGTGCAGAGCACGCGGCCGTTAGCGTCGACGATGGCGAAGGCGGTGTACTCGTTGAATACGTCGGTCAGATCAACCAGGCGCGCGGTGCATTGGGGCTGTGCGTTGCCTGCCGCCGATGCGAAATCAGTGGCTGCGAAGGCGGTCAGCAATCGATGCGTCGAGTCGATAAGAAGTTGCGCCCGGCCGGCGGCCAACTCTCCGAGGCGTACGAGCGTTTCCTGGGTTCTCGCCTGGCTCTCGCGGTAACCGGTGTAGGCCGTAAAAATGCTGTAGAGCACGGCGGGAAGCAGAACAGCTGCCAGCAAAATCGCCAGCCGCATATACAATGGCAAAATAAATCCGCCCGGTTTGAGCGGCTGCGTCCGGGTCGCGGCCCCCGACACCGAGCAGCCTTTCGATCTCGCCGCGCGCTCGGGCGACCCGGCTTTTTATCGTGCCGATCGGGCAGCCGCAGATTGCCGCCGCTTCTTCGTAGCGGAAACCATCGGCGCCCACCAATACCAGCGCTTCGCGCTGTTCGGCCGGCAGAGTGCCGAATGCGCGGCGGAAATCGTCAAATTCCAATCCCGCCTGTTGGGCGGGCGCCGTCGCATGGGTTTCAAGGTCCGCCGTTTCCAGTGGCCGCATGAAGGCGCGGTTGCGGCGAAATTCGTTGAAATAGAGATTTCGCAGGATGGTAAATATCCAGGCTTTGAAATTCGTCCCCGGCGTGAACTGGCTGGCGGCGCTCAGCGCCCGCAGAACGGCGTCCTGGACCAGATCGTCGGCCCTGTCGCGGTTGCCGGTCAGCGATCGCGCAAACGCCCGCAAATGCGGCAGACAGGCCAGGATGTCATCATCGATGCGGGTGCTCAAAACATCACCGTCCGGTCTTGAGAAAAGCACAGGGTATTCAGCGTGCTAGCGTCCAAGCTGGAAGCCTCGACCAGGGAAAGCGGCCTAGCTCAATTTTGAGATCCGATTGAGGATTTTCAAAATATCGTCAGGCACGGGCTCGTTCACGACTTCCTGGTACATGTCGTGAACCTTCTTCTCGAGCCACCGTTCATCCAGCCCGTTGCGCGCGCGCTTTCGCGGCTCATCGGGACGTGCACGATCCTTGCCCGTGCCGGTATCGGCACGATTGCGTTTATCGGTCATCGATAGTTCTCTTTACGAATGTTAGCTCACTCGTCAGCCGCTATGGCCTGACCGCGACCGCCCTTGGCCGTGTCGCAACTAGACCGAGAATAGATTCGCATGCCCACCCGCGCCATGTGCGCGCAAACGCAAGCGTTACGTCAGTTAACCTCAATGGCTCTCAAAAGTTCCCGTAAGCAAAAAAGTATGCTTGTTGGCAAGGCTTGCAACCTTGCCTCACCCCTATAATCCCACTACACCACGTCCAGATATTGCCACTGGAAGACGAGCCGCCCAATCTAGGTAGTGTTGTTAGGGCTAAGAAAATCTACCCGAATTGCGCCCATTTCACCAATGAGATTGTAAAACGAGCGCGGGAGATTACAGTGCAGAAGAATCAGATCGTGCAGCACCTGCCATATCTTCGCCGCTATGCCCGGGCGCTCACCGGCTCTCAGGCGGTGGGCGACGAATACATCCGCGGCTGTCTGGAAACGTTGCTCCACGAACCCGAATTCATGACGGCGGGCAGCAGCGTGCCGGTGCAGTTGTTCAAGCTGTTCCATAAATTCGTCGATACCGTTGAAACCTCGACCGACGATATCGCTCAGCTTGCTGATCCGGTCGAGCGCCGGATCGGCGAGCGGCTGGTCGCGCTTGCCCCCCTCGATCGCCAGGCGCTTCTGCTGGTTCACCAGGAAGGGTTTTCGCCGGCGGAGGCTGCCGATGTTCTTCAGCTCGATGTGGGCGAGGTCAATCGGCGAATTGACGACGCCTGGGCCAATCTGAAGCGCCAGCCGACAACGAGCGTACTTATCATCGAAGACGAACCGGTGATTGCCCTCGATGTAGCGGAGGCAGTGAAGAGTCTCGGTCACCGGGTTACTGGTGTTGCCTCGCGGGCGTCCCAGGCGATCGAGATGGCGAAGGCGATGCCCCCCGGCCTGGTCCTTGCCGATATCCAGTTGAAGGACGGCAGCACAGGCATCACCGCAGTACGGGAAATCCTTAAATCCATCGAGGTTCCCGTCGTTTTCGTGACTGCGTTTCCCGAGCGCCTGCTGACCGGCGAGGCGCTGGAGCCCGCCTTCGTCGTTACCAAACCCTTCGATGGCACGACTCTGAAAGTTGCGATTTCCCAGGCTCTCTTCTTCGCCAAAGGCGAATAGGGTTTGGCCGACGCGCCTTGATCTGCGCGCGAAAAGAACATGGACCCCGCATTGGCGGGGTCTTTTTTTGCGCCTATCACACGCGGCGACCGCCGGCTGCGATGAACGGTCTTCGATCGCAAATCGGGCGGGAACAATTTCAGGGAGCCTGTGTTTGATGGTTGACGACCAAGAATTCTATCGGGCCGTGACTTCAAGCTCGTATGTGACGCATTTTTCCGACGAGGGACTTTTCATGAAGTACGGATTGTTGTGGCTCCTGGGCGTACCCATTCCGGTTCTGATCGTGATCTACCTCATGTTCCATTGATCGGGAACATGCCTGACTAGTCGGTTCGCATAAGCAGGCGGAGAGAGCGAGACGCTTACCACTCTCTCTGTCGCAACTGGGATCTTTCGTTTCGCATCGGAAGGACAAGGAGTCGAACCGTGACACGCATGACATTGATTGCCGCAGTTCCCTGCTTTGCCGAATGGCTTGTTGGCCGTTGACCAGCCCGCCGTCGCTATTGGCCGCGCAAACTTAGTTTTCCTCGAACATAGGTGCAGCGATGCTTGGAACCATACTTTTAATCGTTTTGATTCTGCTTTTGGTTGGTGCCTTGCCCACCTGGCCTCACAGCAGTGGATGGGGGTACTACCCGAGCAGCGGCCTGGGAATTCTACTCGTGATCGTTATTGTTCTGCTGGTCATGGGCCGACTGTAGATAGGTCGAGCATAGCTTCCAAAGTTCCATTGTTTGCAAAGCCGCCGCCGGAATCCTCCAGCGGCGGTTGTCGCTTATCTGCCATTTCTTAAAGGAGTCGAGTTCCATGAAGCCATTATCGCTGGCCGGTGTCGTCCTCGTCATCGCTGGCTTAGCCGGGTTGGTCTTGGGCCATATCTCGTTCACGACGGAGAAAAAGATCATCGACATCGGCCCGGTTACCGCAACCACCGAAGAGCACCACAGCATCCCCATTCCAGACATTGCCGGTATTGCCGCGGTCGTTGCCGGCGCTGCCCTGGTATTTCTCGGACAGCGCCGGGCGTAGATCGCTCTGCCGCTTAGCGGCGGCCGGCCGTCGTGCGCTTGTTGGGCGTGCCGGCCCAAGGAGCCTGGGCAAGCTGTTTTGCCACGAAGTCCCAATTGACGAGGTGGTCGAGGAAAACATCGACGAATTCGGCCCGCTTGTCTTGGTAGTCGAGATAGTAAGCGTGCTCCCACACGTCGCAGGCTAACACGGCCGTTTGCCCATCGACCATGGGCGTATGGGCGTTTGCCGAACTTCGCACCTCAAGCGCGCCGTCAGAGGCGGTGAGCCAGGCATAGCCGCTGCCGAATTGGCCGGTCGCCTTAGCTTTGAATTGTTCGTGGAATTTGCCGAGCCCGCCGAAGGTATCGTCGATCCGTTTGGCAAGGGTGGCGCTGGGCTTTCCGCCGCCGTTTGGGCTCATGCAATTCCACAAGAAGGTGTGATTCCAGGCCTGGGCTGCGTTGTTGAAGATCTCGGTCTGGGGTTTTTGGTCGCTCTTGGCGGTGGCCAATATGATCTCCTCGAGCCCCATCTTTTCGAAGGATGTGCCCGCGATCAGCTTGTTGAGCTTATCGACATAGGCCCGGTGATGGTGATCGTGGTGACATTCCAGGGTCTTGGCCGAGATATGGGGCTCGAGTGCCGATTTGGCGTAAGGCAGGTCGGGTAATTCGAAAGCCATAACGTGGTTCCTTGTGACAAAAGGTGAGGGGACAGATCACATATTCATGCGGCCCTGCTTGATCAACCCTCCCAACCGGCCGAGAGTTCCCCCATCGCAACAGAGCGCCCTTGCCGCGGAACCAATCGGTCGAGACAGAGTTCCTCTCGCAACGAGCATTGCATAGGAGATTGTCATGAATTGGGATCGCGCCGCCGGCGAGTGGAAACAGCTCAAGGGCAAAGTGAAGCAGAAGTGGGCGAAGCTGACCGACGATGATTTGACCTATATCGACGGCCAGCGCGACCAGTTGCTGGGCCGGATTCAGGAGCGCTACGGCATCGCCAAGGACCAGGCGGAAAAACAGCTCAAGGAGTGGGAAGAGGGCTTCTGACTGGCGTTCGGCCAATTGGCCCGTACCGAATATCAACCCTTGCCAGACGCGTCAGCTTTGAGATTATAGGTTGTCGCGAAGTTCTCCGTTCGAGAGCACGGGTATCGAATGGCAGTCTGGTATGGTGACCATGCCCATAATCGATGTCGAATCGGCCAGACATCAGCGCTGGACGCTTGACGACATTCCCTGGAACAAAATCGAATGCGGCGTCGTGGCAGCCGAGGAGGAACTTCTCCTTCTGGTCGCCACGGCGTCGTTCGTCGAAATCGCGACGGACCTTTTTGCCCGCAATCTGCTCGAACGCTTTGCCGGCGAGGAAGATATCGGCCTCTGGCTCGGGCAGCATTGGCAGCACGAAGAATTGCAGCACGGTCGAGCTTTGAAGCGCTATGTGGAGGTCGCCTGGCCGGATTTCGATTGGGCCAACGTGCACCGGTCGTTCTTCGATGAGTTTTCCGCGACCTGCAAAATGGAGGCTCTCGAGGCGACGCGCGCCTTGGAAATGGCGTCGCGTTGCGTGGTGGAGATGGGAACCGCAAGTTACTACACGACCCTGAGCCGCCTCAGTCCCGAGCCCGTGTTGCGCCAGCTTGCCGCCTGCATCGCCGAGGACGAGGTGCGCCACTACAAACATTTTTATCGATATTTCTGCCGCTACCGCGAACTCGAGGAGCCCGGCCGTGCGCGCGTCGCACTTGCCCTGTGGCGCCGCTTGAAGATGATCCGCGACGATGACGGTTTCATCGCCTTCAAGCATGTCTATGCTGCCCGGCATGTCGGCGAAAGGCTCGACCGCGGCGTCTATCGCAAAGTGCGGCGGCGCTGCAAGGACGTCGTCGGCGAATATTTCCCCCATGCGATGAGCATCAAGATGCTGCTGAAGCCGCTCGATTTGGCGCCGGCGACGCAGCGCGTGGCGCAATCGACCCTCGAAGCCCTGGCCCGGCGTCTCGTCGCCTAATCCCTGTCGGCCGCCTGCATGATCGCGCCGACCGCCGCTTCGCTGGGGCCGCCTTCGCGCAACAGGCCTTCCGCCACGCCGATTCGATTCGCCGCCGGCTGATTCTGACTCATCTTCCATTTGCCCTCGAGGCGTGCGATGGGCAGGTCGAAGCCGACGATCCCTTTCAGGCGGGCGGCAATATAGTCGCTCGGCGCGTCGCTCACCGCCCAAGGTGCTGCCCTCCTGCCTTCGTGAGTTTCGGTCAACGCGGTGACCAAGGCCAGCAACCGCGCCGGATCGTCGAAGAACTCGACGGCACCGTAAGCGTGGATCGCCACATAATTCCAGGTGGGCACGACCTTGCCATCCGCCCGCTTGGTCGCATACCAGGCCGGCGAGATATAGGCCTCCGGGCCCATGAAGATCGCCAGAGCCTGAACCTCGGGCAATCCGTCGCGCCATTGCGCATTGGCCCGCGCGACGTGTCCGCGCAAGGTGCCATAGGGCGTCGGCGCCGGGTCCAGAAGCATCGGAACGTGGCTGGCGATCAGGCCGGCGGAGGAGAGGGTTACCAATGTGGCAATCCGGCTCCGCCGGATCGCGTCATGCAGGACCGGCAGCCGATCTTCCTTGAAATGCGGAGGGACGTACATGAGGGTCACCATAGGCGGCAAATGCTGTATGGCTCGCATGCCGACGGCCTCTTGGCAACCACAAGAGAGGTGCCGCCCCGGCTTTCAATTGCAAATGATTCTTATTCGCGTTGTCTGGGGATAGGGAGTCTGGCTTTCAACCTGGTGACGGATTCGATTCGGTTATAGGCGCCGAGCAGCTGCGCGCTAGCCGCCACCCCTGCACTCTACAGCGGCAAGCATGAGCAGACCGCCGACATGCTGATTGCCGATTTCGAGAAGGAAACCTGAATCGAGGTCCGGGTCCATTCGGGCGAAGGGCCGAAAATCGCAAACCAGATGGCCGAGGAGGGCGCGGATTCCCCAGCCAATGTCTACGTCATGGAGAATTCGCCAGAACACGTGCTCCTGCGCGCCGGCACGGCGCGGCTGCGTCACATCCTGACG
>WNFS01001347.1_pt1 | contig 28402 bp, 25 predicted proteins | sample 5400141 | NCBI WGS metagenome assembly WNFS01 (sample SAMN13153358, study PRJNA577476) | soil metagenome | isolation source: 60 cm saprolite under Madrone tree | place: USA:California | collected 2016-06-14
GACAGCGACGAGGCGGCCCTGATCGAGCGGTGCCGCGCCGGCGATCTGGCGGCGTTCGAGCCGCTGGTCGAGAAATACCGCCAGCGGGTCTACCGGCTCGCCTACAACATCCTGCGCGATTCCGAAGAGGCGTGGGACGTCTCTCAGGACGCCTTCATCCGTGCCTTCCAGGCCCTCGCGTCGTTCCGCGGCGACTCGGCGTTCTACACGTGGCTCTTTCGGATCGTGATCAACGTCGCCCGAGACCGCGCCCGGCAGCATGCGGCGCGCGGCCGCGCCTTCGGGACCGAGCGCGTGGAGGAGGAGGACTGGGATCGGGCGCTCGCGGACCATGGGACCGCGCCCGACACCCACGCCGCGCAGGTCGAGGAGCGCGAGCGTATCGGCCGGGCGCTCTCGACTTTGTCCGAGCAGCACCAGGCCATTATCATGTTGAGTGATCTCGAGGGGCTCTCGTACCGTGAGATCGCGGAGGTGTTGAACATACCGATGGGGACCGTCATGTCGCGGCTGCACAACGCGCGCCGGCGCCTACGGGACGCGCTCGGGCCTCTCCTGGTCCTGATCCTGGCGCTGGTGCTGGCTCTGGCCGTGGCGGCGGTGGTCGAGGCTCAGCAGATCGTCAGGTTCGGCACGCGGATCGTCCTCGCCAGCGACGGGCCGCCGCCGAGCGCCCCGAGCCGCGCGCCGGAACCGCCCGACGAACGGCTGGAGGCGTTCCTGCCGAAGCTTCGCCAGCTCTTCCGCTACAAGGACTACACGTCGCTCGAACGCTATCGCGCGGAGGTGCCCGTGGGAACGACGCAGCGCTGGCCGGTGCCGGGCGATCGCCGGCTCGAGGTCACGCCCCAGAGCGTACGGGGCGGCACCGTGAGCTTCAACGTGCGCCTCACGCGTGGCAGCCTCGCCGAGGTCTCCACGAACATCCAGGCGCAGTCGGGTAACCCCGCCGTGATCGGAGGGCCGCGTCACGGCACCGGGACCCTCATCATCATCCTCTGGACCAACCCCACTCCGTGATCGGAGCGCGGCCGTGAGCGCGGGCGAGGAGCGCTACCGCCAGGAGCGCGCCCGGATCGAGCAGGGCCACACGAAGTATCGCGACAAGCTCCGCGAGGAAGGCAAGCTCTTCGTCCGCGATCGACTGAAGCTCCTCCTCGACCCCGGTTCCGAGTTCCAGGAGGACTGGCTGTTCGCCCGCTCGGCCGAGCCCGACACCCCCGCCGACGGCGTGGTCACCGGGGTCGGGAGGGTCGGCAGCCGGCCGGTCTGCGTCATGGCGAACGACTACACGGTCAAGGCGGGCTCGTGGGGCGAGAAGACGGTCCAGAAAATCGTGCGTATTCAGGAGAAGGCCGCCCGGCTCCGCGTGCCACTCCTTTATATGGTGGACGCCGCCGGCGGGCGCATCTCCGAGCAGATCAAGATCTTTCCGGGCCGGTTCCATGCCGGGCGCATCTTCTACAACGAGGTCCAGCTCTCCGGCGTGGTGCCACAGATTTGCGTCCTCTTCGGCCCGTCGCCCGCCGGCTCCGCGTATCTGCCGGCGCTCACCGACGTCGTGATCATGGTCGAGGGCAAGGCCTCGCTCTACGTGGGGAGCCCCCGCATGGTCGAGATGGCCATCGGCGAGAAGACGACGCTCGAAGAGCTGGGCGGCGCGCTCATGCACTGCAAGGTCTCGGGGTGCGGCGACGTCCTGGCTCGCTCCGACGAGGACGCCATCGGGCTGGCCCGGCAGTACCTGACCTATATGCCGCAGTCGCACCGCGAGCTGCCGCCGGCGCGCGAGGCTGCCCCACCCAAGGCCGGCCGGTCCATCGACGAGATCGTGCCGTACGATCAGCGGAAGTACTTCGACATGTACGAGGTCATCGACCGGCTCATCGATGCGGGCTCGTGGTTCGAGATCAAGCGCCTCTTCGCGCAGGAGATCATCGTGGGCTTCGCGCGCCTCGCGGGCCGCCCGATCGGGATCGTCGCCAACCAGCCGAAGGTCAAGGGCGGCGTGCTGATGGTGGATTCCGCCGACAAGGCGGCGCGATTCATCTGGCTCTGCAACGCCTTCAATATTCCGCTCGTCTACCTCGCCGACATCGCTGGCTTCATGGTGGGCACGAAGGTCGAGCGGCAGGGCATCATCCGTCACGGCGCCAAGATGATCTTCGCGACCTCGCAGGCCACCGTGCCGAAGCTCTCGGTGATCGTACGCAAGTGTTACGGCGCCGGCCTCTACGCGATGTGCGGCCCGGCCTTTGAGCCCGACGCCGCGATCGCGCTCCCCCAGGGGCAGATCGCGATCATGGGGCCAGAGCCCGCCATCAACGCCGTCTACTACAACAAGATTATGGAACTGCCGGAGGACGAGCGGGCGGAGTACGTCAGGCAGAAGCGGGAAGAGTACGCGCGGGACGTGGACACGTACAAGCTCGCCTCCGAGATGCTGATCGATGACATCGTGCCAGGCGCGGCGCTCCGAGACGAGCTGATCAAGCGCCTCGAGTACGCGCAGACCAAGGTTCACGAGTTCCCGCCTCGCCGGAACGGTATCTACCCGGTCTGATCGCCAGGGTCCCCGTCGACCACGCGACGCGTCAACGTCGGCGGGACCGCACTATTCCGTGTGCGTTGGCCCTGCCCCCATGCTAGGAATCAAATGTGCAAAAAGTGAAAGGTCCGCCGGCCATCCGCCGCGGGCACCTGACAACCAGGCAGGCGGCCGCCCACTGTAGAGTCTCGATCCCGACGCTTCGGCGCTGGATACGGGCCGGTGCCCTCGGCGCCTACCTGACGCCCGGTGGTCACCGCCGCATCGACGTCGACGAGTTTCAGCGCTTCCTGCGTGCTCAGGGAAGGCCTGACTATCCGGTGGGCCCGGCTCCGCGGACCCGGCTTCTCATCGTGGACGACGAGCCGCTCGTCGTGGGTATGCTGGTGGATCTCCTGTCCGACGAGCCGTTCACGATCGAGATCGCGACCGACGGCTACGAGGCGCTCGTCAAGGTCGGGACGTTCCGTCCCTCCGTGATCATCCTCGACGTCGTGATGCCCGGCCTCGACGGGGTCGAGGCGTGCCGGTGCCTGCGCCGGATCCCCGAGACGAGCGACATCCGAATTCTCGGCGTGACCGGGCATCCCGCGATGATTCCGGTCCTGCTCGGCGCCGGGGCGGACGCGTGCGTCACCAAGCCACTGGACCCGGATGCGGTTTGCCGAGAGCTCGGCCGCCTGGCCTCGGCGACCGGAGTCCCCCACTCCCTCACGGGACGAGAGGGTTGAAAACGCCATGGATTCGATCCGCGTGCTCTATGTGGAAGACGATCCTGTCGATCAGGAGCTGACGCATCGTCACCTCGCGCGTCACGCGCCTCACATCAAGCTGACCATCGCGGGCACCGTCGCCGAGGCGCTCGAACGCGTCACGGTCGGCGACATGGACGTGCTGCTCGCGGGCTATCGCCTGCCGGACGGGACGGCGCTGGACCTGCTCGACGCGGTCAAAGCGCGAGGCCTGGAAGTGCCGGTCGTGCTGGTGACCGGTTCGGGCGACGCCGACGTGACGGTGCGCCTTCTCAAAGCGGGCGCGACCGACTACCTCGTGAAGCGCCCGGAGTATCTGGCCACGCTTCCGGTCGTGCTCGAGAGTGCGTTTCGCTGGTTTCGCACGGCGAGCGAGCTCAGGCGTGCGCCGATCCGTCTCCTCTACGCCGAGCACCATCCCGAAGACATGGCGCTTACGCTCCGCGCCTTCGACGAGCACGACCGCCGCGCCCGCGTCGAGACGGTCACCCGTGCCCGGGAGGCGCTCACTCGGCTGAAGGCCGCTCATTACGACGTGCTGCTTCTGGACAACCGGCTCCCGGATCTCTCGGGGATCGAGGTGCTCAAGGAGCTCCAGGCTGAGGGCATCCGGATCCCGGTCGTGATGGTGACCGGCGAGGGCGACGAGGACACCGCCGTCCAGGCCTTCAAGCTCGGCGTCGTGGACTATCTCATCAAGCGCGAGGGGTATCTCGCCAAGCTTCCCTCGACGATCGAGAACGTCCTCGCCCATCGCCGCCTCGCCGACGAGAAGGACGGCCTGGCCGTGCTCAACGATCTCGCGAAGTCGCTCATCACGATCAAGGATCTCGACGAGGTCCTGCGCCGGGTCGTGAGCGCGGCCCGCGAGCTCCTCAAGGTCGAGGCGAGCGTCCTGTGGCTCTTCGAGGCCGGCGTGCTGTGGCCGGTCGCCTGGGAGGGGATCGATGACCGCGCCGCCGAGCCGCTACGGTTCCCGGTGACCCAGAATTTCGCGGACCGGCTGGCTCTCGAGCGTCGGGTCTCCGTGCGGCATCTCCTCGCCCAGGCCGGTGAACCACATCCGACGGCGATCTTCGGGGACTCGGGACAGACGCTCGCGGCGTCGTTCGTCGGGCCCGAAGGCCTGGTGGCCGTTCTGGCGGTCGGCAGCGCTCGCCCGCGCGAGTTCACCGCCGTCGAGGAGCGGCTCTTGCTAGCGCTCGCCGACCATGCCGCGATCGCCGTCGAGAACGCGCGTCTCTACCGTCGCTTGCGCCAGGAGCTCGAAGCGCGAGAGCGGCTCACCGCGATCCTGGAAGCGACCACCGACCTGGTCGCGATCGTGGACCTCTCCGGCCGCCTGCTGTACCTCAACGCCGCAGGGCACGCGCTGCTCGGACTGGCAGCCGACGAGGCGCTCGGCTACCCGATCGCAAGCCTGGCACCAGATCGGCTGCGCCCCGTCGTCCACGACCAGATCTTGCCGACCCTGCTCCGGGACGGCCTCTGGACGGGCGAAGCAGTTCTGCTGGCCCGGGACGAACGCGAAGTGCCCGTGTCGGTCGTCGCCGTCGCCCATCGCGGGGCGGACGGCGCCGTCGAGTTCCTGTCTGCCATCGTGCGCGACATGACGGAGCGCAAGCGGACCGAGGCCGAGCTCCGTCGCCAGCGCGAAGCCCTGTACCAGACCGAGAAGCTCGCGACGATGGGGACGGTGCTGGCCGGGGTCGCTCACGAGCTGAACAATCCCCTGACGGCCGTGACGGGCTACGCGAATTTGCTCCGTCAGGACCTCGCGGGCACACCATCCGCCGCGAGAGCCGAGAACATCGCCCACGCCGCCGATCGCTGCGCCTCGATCGTGCGCAACTTCCTCGCACTGGCGCGGCGGCATCCGCCCGAGCGCCAGCTGGTGCGCCTCAACGACATCGCGCGGGACACGGCCGAGTTGCTGGCCTACCATCTTCGCGTCGACAGCATCGAGGTCGGCCTGAATCTGGCGGAGGGCCTTCCGGTGTTGTGGGCGGACCCGCACCAGCTGCACCAGGTCGTGGTCAACCTCGTGACCAACGCCCGCGATGAGCTGCGGAAGGCCCCGCTGCCGCGACGGTTGACGCTGCGCACCCGAGCCGACGCCGCTCGCGGCCGCGTGTGCCTCGACGTCGAGGATACGGGGCCGGGGATCTCCGCCGAGATCCGGGACCGGATCTTCGAGCCGTTCTTCACGACGAAGCCGGTCGGTCAGGGCACGGGGCTCGGCCTCTCGCTCTGCCACGGGATCGTCGAGGGGCACGGGGGGACGCTGTCCCTGGTCAGCGAGCCCGGTCACGGCGCGATCTTTCGCGTGGAGCTCCCGGTGGTCACGCCCCCGGCGACGACGGGGAAGCGCGCGGCCGAGGCGGCGCCCGTCGTCACGGGCATGCGAATCCTCGTCGTCGACGATGAGCGGCTCGTGCTCCAGCTGCTCGGTGAGATGCTCGGCGCGGACCACCATACGGTCGACACCGTTGGCGACGGGACGCAAGCGCTCGAGCGGCTCCGCCGGACCTCCTACGATCTGATTCTGAGCGACGTGCGTATGCCGTACCTCGACGGGCCGGGGCTCTACCGCGCGCTGGAGCGCCGGCTCCCGGATCTCTGTCGCCGCTTCGTCCTCATGACCGGAGACGTGCTGAGCGCGGAGATCCAGACGTTCCTCGAGCAGACGGGCGTCCCCGGGCTGAGCAAGCCCTTCGATCGCAGCGAGGTTCGTCGGGTCATTCAGCGCGTCGCGGGGGCGGAGCGATAGGGACGAGCTCGGGCCGGCGGCTCGCTCAGCCGCCGAAACGGCGCCGGGTCCGGGCGAGCGCCTCGGCGATCGGCGCCGGAAGCCGCGAGCCGAACTGCTTGTAGAATTCGCTCAGCTCGTCGAGCGCCTGGAGCCACTCTCCGGCGTCGCATCGGAGCGCCTCGCGCAGCTGGGCCGGCGTGACATCGAGTCCATCGGTGTCAAGGGCGCCGGCTGCCGGAACCCACCCGATCGGTGTCTCCTCGGCCCGCGCCGTCCCGCGAATCCGCTCGACCATCCACTTGAGGACGCGCACGTTTTCGCCATAACCCGGCCAGAGGAAGCGGCCGTCCGCGTCGCGGCGGAACCAGTTGACGCGGAAGATGCGGGGCGGCTTGGCCAGACGGGGCCCGGTGGCGAGCCAGTGGCCGAAATAGTCGGCCATGTTGTAGCCGCAGAACGGGATCATGGCCATGGGATCACGGCGCACCACCCCGACCTTGCCCGTGATCGCCGCCGTCGTCTCGGTGCTCATGGCCGAGCCGAGGAAGACTCCGTGCGACCAGTCGAAGGCCTCGAAGACGAGCGGGATCACTCCCGTGCGCCGCGAGCCGAAGATCACGCCGGAGATCGGCACCCCCTGTGGCTCCTCCCAGTTCGGAGCGATGGACGGACACTGCTGAGCGAGCACGGTGAAGCGTGAGTTGGGATGGGCGGCGGGGCCGTCACCCGGCCTCCACGGCCGGCCCTGCCAGTCGGTGAGCCCCGCGGGCGGGGAAGTGCTGAGCCCTTCCCACCACGGCTCTCCAGACGGGGTCAGCGCCACGTTGGTGAAAATCGTGTTCGAGCGCACCATCGACGTCGCGTTGGGGTTCGTCTTGGGGCTCGTGTTGGGCGCGACACCGAAAAAGCCGCGCTCCGGGTTCACCGCGCGAAGCTGACCGCTCGCGTCCACCCACATCCACGCGATGTCATCGCCGACCGTCCAGACTCGCCAACCGGGCTGCTGCGACACCGCCATCGCGAGGTTCGTCTTGCCCGATGCGCTGGGCATGGCGCCCGCTAGATAGGTGACGCGACCCTCGGGGTCCTCCACGCCGATGATCAGCATGTGCTCCGCGAGCCAGCCCTCCTGGCGCGCCTGCCACGACGCGATGCGGAGCGCATGGCATTTCTTGCCGAGGAGCGCGTTGCCGCCGTAGCCGGATCCCACGCTCCAGATCAGGTTCTCCTCGGGGAAGTGGAGGATCAGACGGCGATCGGGCGAGAGGTCGCCGAGTGAGTGGAGCCCGGCGATGAAGTCGTCGTCGCGCCGCATGTGCTGGACCGCCACCGGACCCACGCGCGTCATGATGTGCATGCTCGCGGCCACGTAGGCGCTGTCGGTGACCATCAGGCCGACCCGGCTCATGGGCGAGCCGGAGGGACCCATGAGGTACGGGATCACGTACATCGTCCGACCCCGCATGCTTCCGCGGAACAGGGCGCCGGCCGTCGCCTTCGCCTCGACCGGCGCGATCCAGTTGTTGGTGGGACCGGCGGCATCCTTTTCCCGGGTTGAGATGAAGGTGAGCTGCTCCGTGCGCGCGACGTCCGACGGATGGCTCCGGTGGAGATAGCAGCTCGGGTAGGTTTTAGGATTCAGCGGCAGCAGCGTCCCGTCCCGCAGCATCGCCTCGATCAAGCCGTCGAACTCGGCTTTGGAGCCATCGCACCAGACGACACGGGAAGGTTGGGTGACGCCGGCGGCCTCCGACACCCACTTCTGCGCCACGCTGGTCACGCTCATGAAGGCCTTTCGTTGTTCCGGGCGAGCTCACTTCTAGGAGGAAATTGTCACCTTGCGGCCGCGGGCTCGTCAAGAGGAACATGCTAGCATCGCGGCGTGACGGGCCTCCTCGTCGCCGCCCGCTACCTGACGATCGTGCCCCTGCCCGGCGCGGGACCGGGCCGCGCTGACTCCCTCGGCCGCGCCGCGGTCTGGTTTCCGGCAATCGGCCTGGGCATCGGCGCGGTGCTCGTCGGCGCGGAGCGCGTGACCGCGGTGCTCTTCCCCTCGCTCCTTGCCGCGTTGCTCACGGTGACCGCCTGGAAGCTTCTGACCGGGGGCCTCCACCTCGACGGGCTCGCCGATTGCCTCGACGGTCTGGCCGGGCGCGACGCCGAGCACCGGCTCGCCATCATGCACGACAGCCGTATCGGCGCGTTCGGCGCGATCGGCCTCATCCTCGTTCTCCTCCTGGAGGTCGTCGCGGTCGCCGAGCTACCGTCCGGCGTCCGCGGTCGCGCGCTTCTCGTCGTGCCGGTGATCGCCCGCGCCACGCCGCCGCTCCTCGTGCGCCTGTTCCCGGCGGCGAAGTTGGAGGGCCTCGGAGCCGCGTTCGGTGCGAGCGTCAGCGGTTGGGCGGCGCCGACCGCTCTGGCGATTGCGCTGGTCGTTGCCCTCGCAGCGCTCCACGCCGTCGCGGTTCCGGTCTTCGCGGTCTCGGTCCTGAGCGCGTTGGCCCTCACGCGGTTCTTCGCGGCGCGCGTGTCCGGAATCACCGGCGATATCCTGGGCGCCGCGATCGAGGTCGCGGAGCTGGCCGGTCTCCTCACCGTGTCGGCGTGGGCGCACCTGGTACGTTGATCTACCTCTTCCGCCACGGCGAGGTGGAGCTGGCCGAGACGCGCCGCTTCATCGGGCACCTCGACGTCCCGCTCTCCCCGCTGGGCGAGCGCCAGAGCGCCGCTCAAGCCGCCCGGCTCTCCTCGGTGAAGCTCGCTGCGGTGTTCGCCAGCGATCTCGTCCGGGCCCGACGGACCGGCGAGATCATCGGAGCGCCTCACGGGCTGGTCCCCACGGTGGTGCCGGAGCTCCGCGAGATGGCGATGGGGCGGTGGGACGGGCTCACCGCCGCCGAGATCCGGCAGCGTGAACCGGCGAAGTTCGCCGAGTGGATGGCACGCGTCGGCGAGTTCCCGTTCCCAGACGGCGAGAGCGTGCCGGATCTCGAGGCCAGGGCGTGGCCGGCGTTCGAGTCGATCGCCGGCACTCACGCGGGCCGGGCGATCGTCGTTGTCGCGCACGGAGGAACGAATCGCACGCTCATCTGCCGGGCGCTCGGGCTGCCGCTCGGGCGGCTACTGGCGCTCGGTCAGGACTACGGCGCGCTCACGGTGCTCGAGCGCATCGACGTGACCTGGCACCTCCGGCGCCTCAACGATCGGCCGGTACTATAAAGTAGAAGACAAGGTAGAAGACTCGAGGGGAAGACCCACATGCCGCCACACCGACACGCTTACCGTCCGACCGTCATGGGCGCCCGCGGCGTCGTGACCTCCGCGCATCCGCTCGCCTCGATGGCCGGGATCCAGATGCTGCAGGCCGGCGGCAACGCCGTGGACGCGGCAGTCGCCGTCGGCTCGACGCTGAACGTGGTCGAGCCCTTCATGTCGAGCGCCGCCGGGATCGGCCTCATGCTCATCTCGCGCGGGCGCACGGGCGAGCGGCACGTGCTCGACTTCATCGGGCGCGCGCCCAGGGCGTCGGACCCGGCCGCCTGCACGGACGACGAGCTGGCCGGCGGGCCGAAGTCGTGCGCGACTCCCGGCAACCTCGGGGGCTGGCTCGCCGCGCTCGACCGCTTCGGCTCGATGGACCGCGCCCGAGTGCTGGCACCGGCGATCTCGCTCGCCGAAGACGGCGTGCCGCTCACGTTCAAGAACGTAGAATTCTTCGACAAGGCGCGGGCCACGCTCGCCCGCTCCCAGGAGGCGCAGCGTCTCTACCTCGGCAACGGGGGCCCTCGCGCTGGCGGGATCGCGACCTACAAGGAGCTGGCGTCGATGTTGCGCCAGGTGGCCGAGGGCGGTGCCGTTCTACCGCGGGCCGATCGCGCGCGCGATCGCCCGAGCCGTCCGCGAGGCCGGCGGGTGGCTCACCGAGGACGACCTGGCCGGTTTCGCGCCCGAGTGGCGTGAGCCCGTCGCGATCACGTACCGTGGCTGGCAGGTGCTGTCGGTGCCGCCGCCGTTCTCCGCCTTCCAGATGCTCGAGACGCTCAACATTCTCGAGGGCTACGACCTCGAGAGCTTCCGTCACAACTCCGTCGACTACCTTCATCACCTGATCGAAGCTGTGAAGCTCGGCTCGGCCGACCGGCTCGCCTACGCATATGGCGCCGACGTCCCGATCCACGGGCTCTTATCCAAGCCGTACGCGGCGTCCCAGCGCGCGCGCATCGACGGCAAGCGCGCCGCGGTCAGCGAGGGCGAGCGCCACGACCCCCGGAAGCTGGCGGCTCAGATCGTCGAGGGCCATCCCGCGGACTTCATGCACGAGCAGACCACGCATTTCGCCTGCGCGGATGCCGCCGGCACCGTCGTCTCGGTCACCCAGACGCTCGGCGTGCCGTTCGGCTCAGGCTTTGCGGTTCCCGGCACCGGAATCGTCCTCAACAACATTCTCAAGTGGATGGACCGCGACCCGGTGTCGCCGAACGTCCTGCGGCCCGGGCGGAAAGCGGGCACGATGATGTCGCCCACGCAGGTTTTCCGGGACGGGGCCTTCAACATCTCCATAGGCACCCCCGGCTCGTACGGGATCTTGCAGACCACGCCGCAGATGCTCCTCAACGTGCTCGAGTTCGGCATGAGCATCCAGGAGGCGATCGAGGCGCCGCGCGTGCGTGTTTATCGCGATCGGTTGATCGACGCGGAGTCGCGCATTCCGGCCGAGACGCGCTCGGGCCTCGCCGAACGCGGCCACAGCGTCAACCTTATCGACGACTGGTCGTGGATCGTCGGAGGTGGACAGGGAATCGTCCGCGACCCGGAATCCGGCGCGCTGATGGCGGGCGCCGATCCACGCCGCGACGGTTACGCCCTGGCGATCTAGCGCCGGTCGCCCGGTGAGAAATAGCAGGATTCTCGAGGCACCGGTTATGCCCTGCCTCAGCTCGTCGCCGACCTCCGTTAGCCCGGTTCGGTCCAGGCGGACGTCGCGACCGGACCAAAACACTTCATTCTCTCCCCGGCCGGGTCCGCGACGAGCTCACGGCAGTCGTCACGGCTTGCGGAAGAGGATTGACCCGAAGACTGACTCTGCGAACGAGGTGGTGTCGTCCGAGTCGATGGCGATCGAGACGAACCCGGGACTGTCGGGCTGGCCGCCGTAAATCTTCTTGTAGTCCTCGACCACGTTGCGCCGCTCGGTGATCCACTTGCCGAGGTCAGCGGTGCCGGAACGCATCACGACGTACGTGACGGTCGAGGTCTTCTCGCTCTTCACGATGCTGCCGACCGGCGCCGTCGTGTCCCAGATGTAGCCGATAATCTGCGAGCGTACCGCCTCCGGGAAGCGCGGCCAGATCACATAGAGCTGAGCCGCCTGGTCGTCGGCACTCTTTTTCCGGCAGTCGCCGTTCTTGGGCAGCGCGACCGCCTTCCAGCGCCACTCGAGAATCGGCGTCTCCTTGAGATTGACCTTGCTTTTGATGTCCTTCCTGACGGCCGAGCTCTCGATCTTACTCCTGAGGTGAAGGACCCGGTGGCCCTCGTTCTCTTCGATGGTCATGTCGTACTGCGGCAATCCCCAGGTCTGGCCGCCCAGCCAGCCTTCGGGAACACCCTTGGCCCCGAGTTTCTGGCTCTTCCAGTCGTCGATGACAAAATCGGCCCCCCAAGCGGCTGCCGTGAATACGAGGAAAAACGCCAGCACAACGAACCGTGTCATCGGCCGATACTCCTTTGAGGCTATGATACCGTCTCCGCGTGCGAGGCTCGCTCGATTCGATCCGTGTGGACAAATGGCTCTGGGCTGCGCGAGTGTTCAAGACGCGAAGCCTGGCCTCGACGGCGTGCGATGGCGGCAAGGTGGACCTCAACGACGAGGCGGCGAAACCGGCCAAGCGTGTCCGTGCCGGCGATTTCATCAAGGTGACGCTGCCGCGAGGGCGCCGTCGCATCCTGAGGGTCGCCGCCGTCGGCGACCGACGTGGATCCGCCGAGGCCGCGCGGGTGCTCTACGAGGATTTGACGCCGCCCGAGTCCCCGCGTGGCCGCCAGGCGCGGCCGCCCTCGCGCGAGCCCGGCGCAGGCCGGCCCACCAAGCGCGAGCGCCGCGACATCGAGCGCCTGCGGGGACGGTAGTGCGAGCCGAGCGGCGCCGCGCCACGAGGCGAGCGGTTCAATGGATCGGGGGTCGTGCGAGCCGAGCGGCGCCGCGCCACGAGACGATCACCACACCGGTGGGCTATAGTTGGTCAACCTGAGCGGTGGAGCGTGTCATGGAACGTTACGACTGGAACGCGATCGTGGACGGTCTCAACCGATATCTGCGCCTGCGCTCGATCCCGATCGGTATGAAGCTCTTCGAGACAGTCGAGGCGATGGAGGCGATCCCGAAGATTCGCCGCCCGAAGGCCAAGCACACGACTGACCAGATCGTCGCCCAGGCGCGGCAACTGGGATGGACCGTCGGCATCACGATGGCCGACCTCATCGGCGCCCAGTGTGGCGCCGTCATCGGGCTTCATCCCCAAGATGCCGAGTGGCTCTCGGGCCGGCGCATGGCGGGCGTCTGGTTCAAGAGCGCGGAGGACGCCAGCTTGCACCAGCACGCCATGGACTGCGTGCCACACGGCCGCTACCGTGCAATGGCCGTCGCCCCGCTCACGTCGGGGCGGCTCGATCCGCCCGACATCTGCCTCATTTACGGCACGCCGGGACAGATGATCTTCTTCATCAACGGGCTCCAGTGGACGGGCTACCGCAAGCTCAGCTTCACCTCCGTCGGCGAGTCGGCGTGCGCCGACTCGTGGGGGAAGGCCCTCAAGACCGGGGAGCCGGCCCTGACGATCCCGTGCTACGCGGAACGGCGCTACGGCGGCGTCGCAGACGACGAGCTCTTGATGGCGATACCGCCGCGCTTTCTACCCAAGGTGATCGAGGGGCTGGCGGCGCTCGACAAGAACGGCCTGCGCTATCCGGTGCCGCCCTACGGCATCCAGTCGGACGCCGGCGCGGGGCTGGCGGTCAGCTACGCGACGAAGGAGACGAGAGCGCAATGAGACTGATCGGCGAGGTCTTCGAAGTGTTCCGGACCGCCCGTGAGGAGAAGATCAAGTATCTCGAGCGGGTCCCCCATTTCGAGGCGTGCAGCATGCGCCAGCTGCGCGCCGTCGCCGACATCGCGAAGGTCGTCGAGGTTCCGGAGCGGACCGTCCTCACCCGACAGGGCGAGCCGGGCGACGAGTTCTTCATCATCATCGACGGCACCGCACTGGTGACGCTCTCGATGCAGAAGCGGCACCGGCTGCGGCCCGGCGAGTTCTTCGGCGAGATGAGCTTGCTCGACGGCGAGCCCCGCTCGGCCACGGTCAAGGCCGAGACCGACCTGCGTGTGCTCGTGATCAGTCGCGTCAATTTCTGGCAACTCCTGAGGGAAGTCCCGGAGCTGACGCAGAAGATGCTCGTGAACCTCTCCCGCCGCGTCCGGGACCTCGAGAATGCGCTGAACGCCTGACCGGGCGCGGCGGCGGCGGTTAAAAGGTCAGCTTGTCCCCCGGGCTGATCGGGAAGATTTGCGTCGGCGTCTGACCGAGCGCGGCCTGGTACTCCTGTGGCGTGCCCCGGAGCACCGGGAACGTCCCGTAGTGCACCGGTATCGCGAACTTCGGCCTGATCATTTCCGTCGTCGCGTAGGCAGCGTCCCGAGGGTCCATGACGAAGTGCCCGCCGATCGGGATCATGATGAGGTCGGGCTTGTAGTACTCGCCGATCAAGCGCATGTCGCCGGAGAGCCCCGTGTCGCCCATGTGGTAGATCTTGAAGCCGTTCTCCATCTCGACGATGAAGCCGCAGGGCTCGCCGCCCGGGTACGTCGTGCTCTTCTTCGTCGCCGGGTCGGTGACGGTCACCTCGGACGAGTGCTCCGCCCGCACCTGCGTGATCGTGATCTGGGGACCGGCCGGGTTCACGTGGCCACCCTTGCCGAAGCGCACCGCCTTGTCCGGCACCACCCAGCCGAGGTCGATCATCGTCGCGATGAGCCCGGCGGGGCCCAGCACGGTCGCCCCCGTGCGCTTTGCCAGCTCCGACACGTCGCCGGTATGGTCGCCGTGGCCGTGGGTCATGAGGATCACGTCGACCTTGCCGGCGTCTTCGGGTTGTTGGTGAGGAACGGGTCGATCACCATCACCTTGCCGACCTGCGACCGCGTTCGTCCGGGGGCCCAGTTGCGATCCGGCGGCGATTTTGTTAGCGTTCCCGGCGTCGTGCGCGTCCGGGATGCCCACGAGGGCCCAGGGAAGGCGGTAGAAGCCGCCGCGACCCCGTCACTGTGATCGGGGACGAAACCCGCAAGTGCCACTGACCGGCAACGGGTCGGGAAGGCGCGGGGAGTAGGACGATCCGAGAGCCAGGAGACCTGCCCGGGCGCCGATCCGAAACCGGTCTTCGAGGGAGGATCCGGGCAGGTGGTCACATCGCTCTTCATCGTCGGCGGCGCCCGCAGCGGGAAGAGCCGCTTCGCCGTCGAACGGGCTCGCACTCGGGCGAGCATCGTCTTCGTCGCCACCGCCGAGGCGCGCGACGAGGACATGGCGAAGCGCATCGCGCGTCATCGCGCCGAGCGCCCCTCGCACTGGGCGACGGTCGAGGAGCCCCTCGATCTCGTTCCGCGCCTGGAGAAGCTCGAGGGCACCTGCGATGGCATCGTCGTCGACTGTCTGACGCTCTGGGTTGCGAATCGACTGCTGCGCGGCGATCTTGACGACGCGATCCTCGATGAGGCGGACGCGCTCGCGCAGCTGATCGGCCGCCGCCGCTCGAGCTTCACCGTGGTGTCGAACGAGGTCGGTGCGGGTGTGCACCCCGAAACCGCGACGGGCCTGCGCTTCCGTGACCTGCTGGGCAGCGTGAATCAGCGCGTCGCGGCGTCGTGCGATACCGTCGTGCTGATGGTCGCGGGCGTTCCGCTCACTGTCAAGGCGCCGTCGGCGACTCCACCAGCCAACGATGACACAACTGTCCAGGCTCCTTAGCGCCATCGCGCCGCCGCCTACTGAGGGAGCCGAGGCGGCCCAGCGCCATCTCGACGGCCTGACGAAGCCGCCGCGGAGCCTGGGCCGGCTCGAGGAAATCGCGCTGCGGCTCGCTCTCCTGCGCGGGCGCGCGCCCGAGGTCGGGCACCCGGTAATCTTCACGTTCGCCGCCGATCACGGGGTCGTCGCCGAGGGCGTCAGCGCCTACCCCCAGGTCGTGACGGCACAGATGGTCGAGAACTTCCTGCGCGGGGGCGCGGCGGTGAACGTTCTGGCGCGGCAGGCGGGCGCGCGCGTGGTGGTGGCCGATCTCGGCGTGGCCAGCCCGCTTCACGGGTCGGCGAACCTCGTCGCGCGCCCCATCGGGCCCGGCACAGCCAACATCGCCGCGGGCCCGGCGATGACCCGCGAGCAAGCGATCCGGGCCATCGAAGCCGGAGCGACGCTCGCCGAGGAGGCTCTCGACGGGGGCGCCGACCTGCTGGCGACCGGCGAGATGGGGATCGGCAACACGACGGTGGCGAGCGCCATCGCGGCGGCCATCACGGGCGCCGCGGCGGAGCGCGTGACCGGGCGGGGCACCGGAGTGGACGACGCGACGCTGGCGCGCAAGGTGGCCGTCGTGCGCCAGGCACTCGAGGTCAACCGGCCCGACGCGAGTGATGGGCTCGACGTGCTCGCGAAGGTCGGCGGCTTCGAGATCGGTGGCCTCGTCGGCGTGATCCTCGCGGGCGCTGCGCGGCGCGTCCCGGTGGTGCTCGACGGGTTCATCGCGGGGGCGGCGGCGCTGATCGCCGTCACGCTCGCGCCCGCGGCGCGGCACGTGCTCTTCGCCTCGCATCGCTCCGCGGAGCCCGGCCACGCCCTCGTTCTCGGCCACCTCGGGCTCGAGCCGTACCTCGACCTCTCGCTGCGCCTCGGCGAGGGAACCGGCGCCGCGCTCTTCATCCATCTGGCGCGCGCCGCGGCGCTCGTGTGGAGCCAGATGGCGACGTTCAAGACCGCCGGCGTGAGCGAGTCGGAGGGGCGATGATGAAGCACGTCTTGGTCGTCGTGGCCGTCGCGACGGCCCTTGCGCTGTGGCTCCTCGCGGTTTCACCGCCCGTCGCGGCGTTCACGACGCGCGACATGCTCGGCCGGGACGTCACGCTCGCGGCGCCCCCCGCGCGCATCGTGTCGCTCGTCCCGAGCGTGACCGAGATCCTGTATGCGCTGAATGCCGAGGACGTGCTCGTCGGCGTCACCGACTTCTGCGATTTCCCTCCGGAGGCTCGGCGCAAGCCTCGCGTGGGGGGGATGGTGGCCCCGAGCCTCGAGGCCATCGTGGCGCTTCGGCCCGACCTCGTCATCGCTACGAGGGAGGGGACGTACGAAGACGCGGTCACGCAGCTCACGCGCCTCAAGGTCCCTGTGTACCTCGTGGCGGCCCACCGTGTCGCCGACGTGACGACACTGATCGTGAAGCTCGGCGAGTTGTCCGGGCGCCAGGCGGCGGCCGGGTCGCTCGTGGCGCGACTCGAGCGGCGGATCGAGTCGGTGAAAAAGGCCGTGCTCTCGCTCGGGCGCCCGCGCGTCCTCTACGTACTGTGGCCGGAGCCGTTGATCGTACCGGGGCGGAACGCGATCGTGACCGAGCTGATCCAGCTCGCGGGCGGGCAGTCGCTCACCGCCGATGACGCCGACGCCTGGCCGCGTTATAGCCTGGAGGCGGCGGTGGCCAAGGGTCCCGAAGTCATCCTGCTGGCCAACCACGGCGCCGGCACCGGCGCGATCGCGATGGACCAGTGGCGTGGCCTCACCGAGCTGCCCGCCGTCAAGGCCGGGCGGCTCCGCTCGGTCGACGGCGACCTGCTGCATCGCTACGGGCCGCGGGTTGTCGACGGCCTCGAGCAGCTGGCGCGGGCGATCCACCCGGAGGCGTTCCCCTGAGTCCGGCGAGACAGCTCGCCCTGGTGCTCGGCGTCCTCTCGGCGGCGCTACTCCTCGTCGCCGCCGCGGCGCTCTTTGTTGGAAGCGCCTCGATCTCGCCGCGCGCTGTCCTGAACGCTGTGGCGGGACGCGCCGCGCCGGAGTCGGTCGAGCGCGTCGTGACGCTGTCCATCCGTCTGCCGCGGATCGCCGTCGCCGCGCTGGCGGGCGGCGCGCTTGCCGTCGCGGGAGTCGCCTTCCAGGCGCTCACGCGGAATCCGCTCGCCGAGCCCTCGGTGCTCGGCGTCACGAGCGGCGCCGCCTTTGGTGTCGTGGTGGGGCAGAGTTTCGGGCTCGGTCTGACGTTCCTCGAAGCCGCGGGCCTGACCGCCTTCGCGTTCGCCGGCGCGCTTCTTGCCGCCGGGGCGGTCTATCTGATCGCGGCGGTCGGCCGGGGGCTGTCGGTCCAGACCCTGCTGCTGGCGGGCGTCATCGTCGGGATCTTCTTCTCGTCGGCGATCACGGTGGTGATCTCGCTCCTCGACTTCAACCGGCTTGGCGGGGTCATTCACTGGCTGCTCGGCAACCTCGCCCCGATCCCGCCCGGGGCGCTCGGCCTATTCGCGCTATTCGCGGTCGTCGGCTTCTGGCTCGTCGTGAGCCACGCGCGGGAGCTGAATCTGATGGCGCTCGGCGAGGAGACCGCGCTCCTGCTCGGCGTTGGCGCCGAGCGGCTCAAGCTCACGATCTTCGTCGGCGCAGCGCTCCTCACCGCGAGCGTCGTGGCCTTCACGGGACCGATCGGCTTCGTGGGGCTGATCGTGCCGCATGCCCTTCGTATGCTGCTGGGCTCGGACAACCGGCTGCTCGTCCCGGCCTCGCTCGTGGGCGGCGGCATTTTCCTCCTGCTCGCCGACACCGTCGCCCGGAACGTCGTGGCGCCCGCCGAGCTGTCGGTCGGTGTCATCACGTCCTTGTGCGGCGCGCCGTTCTTCGTCTACCTCCTGCGCACACGCTACCGAGCCAACCTCTGATGCCGCCCGACCTGAGTTTGACGGTCTCGACGATGATCGCGGTCACGGGCAGCCGGGCCGGGGAAGGGGTCGATGAGACCCTGTACGATGCGAGCGTCCGAGCGTGGCGCCCTGCCGAGAGCGCCCGAGAGACCCAGCGCGGTGGAGCGCCTGGAACGGAACCGCGCCTCGGCAAGGTCGCCACAGTGCACGTCCGGTGGGGAATTGCGCTACGAGGAATCGACTGGGCGACCGAAGCCCATCGCGTCGTCGTCCTCGATGCCGACCGCCGCAGCCTGCACGACCGAACGGTGCGGCACGAGGGGGTGGCGCTCGAGACGTTCGCGCACTGGCTCGCCCAGGACGTGGCGGCCGGCGTGGCCAGTGACGTGGCCGTCGCGCTGGAGGTGCCGCGCGGCGCGGTCGTCGACACGCTGCTGGCCCGGGGCTTCCACGTCTTCGCGCTCAATCCCAAGCAGCTGGATCGTTTCCGCGATCGCTACACCGTCGCCGGCGCGAAAGACGACCGGCGCGATGCCCAGGTGCTGGCCAGCGCCCTGGCCACCGACCAGCCGGCCTTCCGGCGCCTGGAGCCCGAGGATCCCCTCATCGTGGAATTGCGGGAGCTCTCGCGGCTTGAGGACGACCTGCGGCAAGAACTCGGGCGCCTCACCAACCGGTTGCGCGAGCAACTGCATCGCTATTTCCCGCAGCTCCTGCAGCTCGTCCCCGCCGCCAATGAGCCGTGGCTCGGGGCGCTGCTCGAGCGCGCCCCGACGCCCAGCGCCGCTCAGCACCTGCCACGGGCCACCCTCCGCACCCTCCTGACCCGCCATCGCATCCGGCGCGTCGATGCGGAGACCGTGCGGACCCTCCTCCGGACGCCCGCGCTGGCCGTTGCGCCGGGCACTGTGCAGGCCGCCCGGCGCCATCTCGCCGTGCTCTGGCCGCGCCTGCGTTTGGTGCACCAGCAACAGGCGGAATGCGCCACGCTGATCGACGGCCTCTTGGAACGCCTGGCGGAGAGTCAGGAGCATCGTGACGTGCCGATCCTCCGGTCCGTGGTGGGCGTCGGGAGAGTCGTCGCCGCCACGATGCTCGCCGAGGCCTCGCGGCTCTTGGCGGCCCGAGACTATCACGGGCTGCGCGCGCAAGCGGGAGTGGCGCCCGTCACGCGGCAGAGCGGGCGCCGTACCCTCGTGGCGATGCGCCACGCATGCAATCCACGGTTGCGTCACGCGGCCTACCATTGGGGGCAGTCCGCCGCTCGGCATGATCCGGTCAGTCGGGCGCATTACGCGCAACTGCGGGCCCGCGGGCACAGCCATGCCCGGGCCCTACGCGGCATCGTCGATCGACTGCTGCGGGTCCTCATCGCCATGCTGACCGCCGGGACGCTCTACGACCCAACTCGAAGGCGGGTGGTGGCCGATGCCGCTTGACACGACGTGGGGAATCCGTTCCCACCAAGTGAAAGCGGACGCGTCGCGCCCAGATGGAGCCCAGCCGCAACGGGGCAGCGAGCGCGTGCCGCGTGGTCGAACGACCCCGCCCCGCCCCCGCCGCGACCCACTGCCCGCCGCCTCGGAGAGGTGCTTGCGTCGGAGGGGGCCGACGCGATACAGGTAGCTCTTGACGTAATTCCTCGACAGGAGAGCGCCATGAGCGAGACACCGAAGCTCCTGCTGCAAAAGGACGGGCCGATCGGCTGGATCATCTTCAACCAGCCGGAGAAGCGCAACGCCGTGAGCCTGGAGATGTGGCAGCTCATGCCCGAGTACGTTCACGACCTGGCCACCGACGACGCCATCCGGGTCGTGATCTTGAGAGGCGCGGGCGACCAGGCGTTCGTGGCCGGCGCCGACATCTCCCAGTTCAAGGAGCGACGGCGCAACATGGCCGACCAGGAGGAGTACAGCCGGATCTCGGCGCGCGGCCAGGACTCGCTCGGCACGCTAACGAAGCCGCTCCTGGCGATGATCCACGGTTTCTGTGTCGGCGGCGGTGTCGGCATCGCCGTCGGCTGCGATATGCGCATCGCCTCCGACGACGCCCGCTTCGGCATCCCCGCGGCGCGGCTGGGTCTCGGTTATCACTATAAGGGCATGGAAAAGTTGATGAAGCTCGTCGGGCCGGCGTACACGAAGGAGATCTTCTTCACCGCCCGCACCGACTTCACCGCCCAGGACGCGCTCCGCATGGGGCTCGTGAACCAGGTCGTGCCGAAGGCGCAGCTTGAAGACTTCACCCGCAACTACGCGCTGACGATGGCCCGCAACGCTCCGCTCACCCTGCGCTCGGCCAAGGCTACCGTCGAGCAGCTCGTGCGTCCCGACGTCGAGCGCGATCTCGCGATGCTGGACAAGCTGATCACCGACTGCTTCAACAGCCAGGATTACCAGGAGGGCGTGAAGGCCTTCTCGGAGAAGCGTCGCCCGCAGTTCCAGGGGCGGTGACCGCGGCGCCAGACCCTTCCCCCATGACAGCCCAGAGCCTCAAGATCGACAACGCCCGGTACGTCCTCACCGTGGATCGTGAGCGGAGAATCATCCGGGACGGCTCGATCCTCATCGAGGGCGGGCGCGTGAGCCGGGTGGGCAAGGCGGCGACGCTGGCCGGTGCGCGGGCCGACCGCGTGATCGACGCCCGCCACCTGGTGGTGACGCCCGGGTTCGTGAACGGCCACATGCACATCAGCTACGCCCACGCCGTGCGGGGCATTTTCCCGGACAACCTCGGAAGCCCGCTCGCCCACGTGTTCAAGCTCCAGATGGCCATGACCGAGGAGGAGGAGTACCACACGACGCTGCTCGGCCTCGTGGAGCTCCTGAAGAACGGTACGGTCTGCTTCCTGGATCCGGGCAGCACCAAGTTCCCGGACGCGTGCCTGCAGGCGTACCAGGACGCCGGCATCCGCGTGATCCTCGGCGAGTGCGTGACCGACCGCGAGGCGCCCTTTCCCCTGCCCCGGTTCGCCACCGACGAGGCCGTCAAGCGCACGGCCTCGTTCCTCGACAAGTGGCACGGGCGCCTGAATGGACGGCTCAAGGCGTGGGCCATGCCGTTTTCGCCGGAGACGTGCACGGCCGAGCTGATGCGCGCGCTGAAGAGCCTCGCCGACGAACGCCGGACGGGCCTCACGCTGCACCACGGAAGCGGCCCCCAGGCCCGCAAGGACTATCAGACCCGCCACGGCCGGACTCCGACCGAATATCTCGAGTCGATCGGTGTCCTCGGGCCGAACGTGGTCCTGGCGCACGCGCTCGGCCTGGACGCTGCCGAGATCGAGTGTCTGGCGCGGACGAAGACGGCTGTCGCGATGTGTCCCGTCACCGCCGCGAAGGGCGCGCGCGGCGTTCCCGAGCACGGGCGGATGCCCGAGCTACTGGCGAAGGGCGTGAAGGTCGCGCTCGGCTGCGACTCGCCCAACAATTCAAACCATCTCGACATCGTGCGCGCGATGAACATGGCGGCGATCCAGTACAAGGACGCCCGCCAGGACATGCGGCTGATCCCGGCCGAGGCGGCGCTCGAGATGGCGACGCTGGTCGGCGCTCAGGCCCTCGGCGTCGGCGACGAGCTCGGCTCGATCGAGCCCGGGAAAAAGGCCGACCTGGTCCTCTTCGATACCCAGCGGCCGGAGTGGCAGGCGCTTTTCAATCCGGTCAACAACCTCGTCTACAATGCCGACGGCCGCAGCGTGCACACGGTGATCGTGGACGGCCGCGTGGTGGTGGACGCCTATCGTCAGTCGTTCGTCGACGAGCCGCGGCTCTTCGCCAAGGTGCAGGAGATCGGCGAGAAGCTCCAGGCCCGGACGGGCACGACCTTCCCGCGCTCTCGCTGGCAGATTGTCTGACATGGGGGCCCGAGAAGACGGGATGCTTTCGACCACCATGCTCGATGGCAAGCAAGGTCATCTCTGCCTCGATGTCCGGTGGCCTCAGCGGTCTTGTGTGGGTCGGCTGGCTCATCGCATTCTCGTGGGGTCAACGCTCCTGGTGAGCGGCCGGCCGCTCCGGACCGGACCGCTCCACCAGGTCGTTAGACTCTCGTAGCACCCTGCGCCTCAAGGTATCCCAGAGAGTGTTGTAGATTGCGGCGCGCCTGTGCCTCGTACCGCTCACGAAAGTGGGTCGTACAATATAGATGAGGCCTGCCGAGGAACTGCTTCAGTATCTTGGCTCTAGTGGACCGGAACATTGCGTCCGGTACCCACCCATACTCGCTCCGAACCTGCGCCTCATACTCCTGGAACCGCGCAGGTTGCGCACGCAGGATGGACAGGTCTGCATCGACGAGAACTTGGGCATCGATGCCGACTGGCTCTGCGGCATGGCGTGTGAACATGATGAGCTCGTAGATCCTCTGACCGCTTTCAGCACTGGCGCCAAATTCTCGCGCAGCGGAGCGTGCCCAATCCGCGCTCCGCTCCTCATTATCGTGGCGTTGAGTGTCGTAGATCACATCGTGGAACCAGAGGCCAACGTTTACCTCGGCTGGATGTTCCGCCAGAGAGATGATGTCTTGGACCTTCTCGAAGCACTCCGCAAGGTGCTGATACGTGTGGTAGTGGCGATGTGGCTCAGAGTACCGACCTAGAACATCGCCATAGAGGCGCCTGAGCTCCGGGGAATCGCCGACTCCTAACTCGCGCCAGGTTTCAACCCATTGGCCAATCTCAATCATTGTTCTAGCGGGGTCTAACGGTCACGATGACCGGCCCGCGTGGGCGGGCGAAGCCCGCCGGATCGGGTCCGGTCGATCGTGCGGTTAGACGGCTTCGAGTTCCTTAAGCGTTTTGCCATCTCTGTCTTTCCAGGCGAGAAGCCCATTCGCTGAGCCTCCGTGAACGACAGTCGCGGCCGCGCTGGGACTGCTGAACTCAGCATCACGAGTAAACTTCAGGGCATCTCCGTCCTGCACCAACGTTCCGTCCTCGATTAGCTTGTTTCGCGTCGCAAGCGTATAGGGCCACTGATGGGCCGAGGCGCGCTCCTTGAGGACGGCCTGAGCACATGTAGCTCCACGCCCAGGCGCTTTGCGCCGGTCTGTGCGGACGCGAGTTGGCCGGTGTTGGAGGTATCTGCGAGGACGGCGATTCTCCGTGCGCTCGGCAACAATTCTTTCAGCAGCTCCACGCGCTTTGCCGGCAGTTCGGATTGAATATGGGTCATGCCGGTAATCCGGCCTCCCGGGCGCACCAGGCTAGCGATATGGCCGGTGGCCACGGGATCGTAATCGATCGCCACCATGACGATGGGCGTGTCCCGGCTCGCCTGCTTGATCGCGGCAAGATTCGCTTCGATCTCCGGCGCCAAGAGTACGTCGCAGTTCTGCCGCGCAAGGTCGGCGGCGAGCTCGGGCAGCCTTTCAATTCGCCCCTGCGCCGTGCGGAACTCGATCACAAGATTGCGCCCCTCGGCGAACCCGAGTTCGCGCAGCCGCTGCTCGAAGGCTAGATTGTAAGGCTCGGTGCGCGGCCCCGAGGACAGCCAACCGACCCGATAGGTCTGCTCGGCTTGCTGGGCCAGGGCGAATCGAGGCCAGGGCAGCGCCATGAGGAATCGTCTTCGACTGTTCATCTGATCATCTTGTCGGATGCGGCATGACTTATCCGCTTCCCAATGGGGCGATCCATCGTCCTCCTGCTGACCGGTCCGACAATTTCTCCCGGGTTGTTGCGTTTGTTCGGTCCCGTCAACGGTTGCAGCCCCCCCACGCTGCCGGCCTGCCGCCAGTGCGGCGAACGCTGCGTATCAGCAGCGCGGCGCAGCCGCGTCCGCTGAATGCGCTTGTTCGCCCGGCGGTTCAACGACGGACGGGCGTGAGACTAAACACGCGGGCCAGTCGGGATGCTGCCTCGAGGTCTCCTCGCCGCAACGCTTCACGGACGTCGTCGAGCTTGCGGGCATCGCCGAGAGAAAGATACGGTGACCAGCCGTTGTCCTCCTCGATGAGCTCGACGTCGACCTCTGCTGCGTACGAGCCCTCACGAACAAACTTGGTATGACGCCTCGCGTTCATTGCCTCCTCCGCAGGAAATCCTCAGTCCAGCGAGCCGGATCAGGCCGATAGGCGGTCACCAACACCGCCGGCGATGTCTGCCCCCGCGGGATGCCCCACACTGCGTGGATCGGGCTCCCTCTTCTATCCCGCTGAAGGACAAGAACACAAGGGCCTTTGGGATACGTCGGGTAGTCTTCAATCACGACCGCGGCCTCGATACCATCGATCACCTCACCGGCAAGGATACCGTCCTCGGCGATCTCATCGTAGCCGTGCGCGGAGATCCGAACCTCGCCGGCTCGAACGAGATCGACGATCCGAATAAGCGTCTCGCTCATCTTCTGGTGGCATCCGTCACGTCTGGCCCTTCAAGGGCGAACTAGAAGTAGACAGACCTCTGTATCCAGCCGCGTTGCACGCCAAACACTGCGAGGGCCGCCATCCTATCTTGTCGGGTATGCTGCTCAGGGCTACAGTGTTCCCCTTCAACATCGGTCGGTTGCCCCTCTTGGAAGTCGCTCCGGTGCCGGAATAGGCAAGCTCGATCCTGCGGCCTATCTCGGCGCCAGAAAATTTATGGCTGCGAGCGGGGTCATGCGTGGAGCATCCGGTCCACCGGAGCGCGGCCTGGCGGCTCCTGTGTGGGTACACCGGGCCCTCGGTGAGGCATCGTGGAATCAATCCGCGGCAGCCGCCGACATGCTGCCGCCGAGCTGGCGGGCGACGAGGTGCGCGTAGAGGTCGCCCCTGGCGAGGAGCTCGGCGTGGCGACCGGCTTCCACCACCCGGCCATCGTCGAGAACGACGATCGCGTCCGCATCACGAACCGTGGAGAGACGGTGGGCGATCACGAGCGTGGTCCGGTCGCGGGCCAGCCGCTCGAGCGCCGCGCGCACGGCGGCCTCGCTCACGGCGTCAAGATGCGACGTCGCCTCGTCCAGGATCAGCACGGGGGCGTCCTTGAGAAACGCGCGCGCGATCGCCACGCGCTGACGCTGACCGCCTGAGAGCTGCGCGCCGCGCTCTCCCACGACCGTGTCGAGCCCGTCGGGCAAGTCCGAGACCAGCTCGCCCAGCGCCGCGCGCTCGATGGCGACGCCGAGCGCCGCGTCGTCCGCGTCCGGCCGGGCGAGCAGGACGTTGGCGCGGAGCGTGTCGTTGAAGAGATAGGTGTCTTGCGCGACCAGCGCGATCCGCCGGCGAAGCTCATCCAGCTGGTACTCGCGCAGGTCGTGCCCGAACAGGCGGATCACCCCCGAGTGCGGATCCCAGAACCGCAGCAGGAGACTCGCGACCGTCGTCTTGCCCGCGCCGGACGGCCCGACCAGGGCGACCGTGCTGCCGTCCGGGATCCGGAGCGAGACGCCGTCCAGGGCCGGTCGGGTGCGGCCCTGATACGCGAAGCGAACATCCGCCAGCTCGACGGCGACGGCGCCGCGGACGGCCGTGGCCGGCACGCCGGGCCCGTCGGTCACCGGCACCGGCTCGGCCTCGACGACGCGGAGACGGCGGGCGGCGCCGAGCGTATCGGCGAGCTGTCGACCCACCTGGGCCACTTCCCACAGGGGCACGAACGCTGACAGCGCCAGGAGCGTCAGGAGCGGCAGTGTCCCCGCGTCGAGGCGGCCGTCCTGCGCGAGCCACGCGCCAACCGCGATCACCGCGAGCCCGCCGATGCCGGTCGCCGTCTCCTGGAACGCGGTCTGGCGCGCGAGGTCTCGAAGGAATGGCAGGCGCAGCTCGTAGAAGCGGTGCGCCTTGGCTCCGAGCGCCTCGCCCCAGGCGTTCACCTGCCGATACGCGACGATCTCGGCGAGGCCCTGGACGGTGTCGACCACGTGCGCGTTCAGATCGCCGGAGGCTTCGCGCGCGCGAGAGCCCAGGCGGTCGATGCGTCCGCGTCCGAGCACGGGCACAAGCGCCGTGTACAGGAGGAAGGGTACGAGCACGAGGACCAGGGCGGCGCTGTACGCGCCGAGCGCCACGAGGACGGCAGCCGGCACCAGCACCGCGACGAACGCCGGCGTGATCGTGTGGGCGAAAAAGTACTCGATCAGCTCGACGTCGTGGGTGGCCGCGCCCACGAGGTCACCGGAGCGGCGCCGCGTGAGATAGGCGGGCGCGAGGGCGTCGAGCTTGCGGAAGACGGCCAGCCGCATGTCGGTGAGCAGCCGGTACGCGACGTCGTGGGCGAGCCAGGACTCGACCCAGTGCAAGATCCCGGCGAGCGGCGCTACCACGAGCAAGCCCGCGAGCAGCGCGCCGGGGGGGTCGCCGCGCTTGACGGCGCGGACCACGAGCGCGCTGAGGACGCCGACGCCGATGAACGCCGTCACGCGCGCGACGCCGAGAGCGAATGTCAGCGTGAGCTGGCCGCGGTAGCCGCGCGTCTTGTCAAGGAGCGTGCGGAGCACGGTGCCCCAGCCGACGGCCTCGGCGCCGACGATGGCGTCCGCCGACTCCTGATTACCGTCGGTGCCGGGCGGCGCGCCGTCGCCGTCGGCCGCGAGGGTGGTCGGGCGGGCGCTGACGGCGACTGCCCCCGCGCCATCCCTCGCCTGCCCAGCCATCAGGCGCGTGTAGGCGCCTCCGCGGCTGAGCAGCTCCATGTGGGTGCCCTGTTCGACCAGGCGCCCCTGGTCGAGCACGAGGGTCCGGTCGGCGCCGACGACGCTCGACAAGCGGTGGGCGAAGACCAGAGTCGTCCGGCCCCGCATGAGACGGTCGAGGGCCGCCTGAATCAGCGCCTCGCTCTCCGCGTCGACCGACGAGAGCGCCTCGTCGAGCACCAGGATCGGCGCGTCGCGCAAGAGCGCGCGCGCGATGGCGATGCGCTGCCGCTGGCCGCCGGAGAGCCGCACTCCGCGCTCGCCGACAACGGTGTCGTAACCTTGGGGTAGACAGAGGATGAACTCCTCCGCGTTCGCCGCGTGGGCTGCGGCGCGCAGCTCCTCGCGGCTCGCGTCCGGCTTGCCCATGAGGATGTTGTCTCCGACGGTGCCGTGGAAGAGCCACGTGTCCTGGCTCACGAGGGCAACCCGACTGCGCACCTGCTCGAGGCTCAGCTCGCGCAGATCGCGCCCACCCATCCTGACCTGCCCGCGGTCGGGATCGTGGAAGCGGAGCAGGAGGCGAGCGATCGTGGACTTGCCCGATCCGCTCGGCCCCACGATCGCCACGCGCTCGCCCGGCTGGACCCGGAAGCTCAAGTCCACGTGCGCGGCGCGCCGGGCGCCCGGATAGGAAAACGTCACCGCCTCGAACGCTACGCCGGCGTCGGCAGGCTCCGGGCCCGTCGGGCGGTCGTGCACCAGTGGCGTCGCATCGAGAATGGCGAAGATACCCCGGGCGGCGGAGAGCCCGAGCATGCCCTGGTGCAGAAGGATGCGCAGCTCCCGCAGCGGCCGGAAGACCTCGATCCCGAGCATCAGGATGACCAGCAGCGCCGGCAGCGACATCGCGCCGCTGCTCACGCGCCAGGCCCCGAGCGCGAGGGCGACCGCGGCGCCCACCGCGATACCGGTATCGGTGATGCCGCGCGCCAGCGTGTTGCTCCCGAGAACCCACATCGTGCTCCGGAAGAGCTCATGGGCCCGCGCCTCGAGCTGACGCGCGCGCGCGCCGCTCTGGCCGAACGCCTTGAGCGTCGCCAGCCCCTGCACGGCGTCGAGGAAGTCGGCACCGAAGGCCCCGTAATCACGATTGCGTGCGAGGCTGGCCTGACGGTCGCGGCCGTGCCAGAGGGCGGGTGCCAGCAGGACGCCGAACGCCGCCACCAGCAGCACGAGGGCCACCGGCAGGTCCACGAAGGCGACGAACGCGAAAATGAGCAGCGGCGTCAGGGCGGACACGAAGAGCTGCGGAAGATACTGCCCGAAGTACACCTCGAGCTGCTGCACGCCCTCCACGAGCGAAAGCATGACGTCGCCGGTGCGGGCGCGCGCGAAGTGGGCGGGACCGAGGGTGGCGACCTGCGCGTAGAGCGTCTGCCGCAAATGCTGCTGCACGCGGGCGGCGGTGTGATGCGCGACCATCGTGCGGGCGTAGTCGAGCGCGCTGCGCGCGCCGAGGGCGACCGCCGTCAGCACGATGGCTGACGTGAGCGCGGCGAGCGGCTCGCCCGCCAGCACGCGGCCCAGGAGCCAACCGAGAAGGGCGAGCCGCGCGATCCCGGCGGCGACGGCGGCAAGGCCGACGAGGACGGTGAAGGCGATCCGACCGCGCACGCCGACGGTCAGCGCCCAGAGTCTCGGGTCCAGGTACACGCCAGCTAGCCTAGAGCCTATTGCAGATCTTGGGAAGAAAGAGATGAGCGACCCAGGCTATGGAAGCGCACCGGAGCCCGGATCGCTTCGGCCGAGTGCCGTCGCGGCTCACCGTTCCCCGGCGCGCTTCCT
>WNFS01000498.1_pt1 | contig 28369 bp, 28 predicted proteins | sample 5400141 | NCBI WGS metagenome assembly WNFS01 (sample SAMN13153358, study PRJNA577476) | soil metagenome | isolation source: 60 cm saprolite under Madrone tree | place: USA:California | collected 2016-06-14
ACATCCGGGGCAATTCCTACCGGCTCAAGGACAAGCTCAAGGCCGGCCTCGTCCGCCCCGCCGAGGCCACGGAGTGAACCCGGGAGGGTGGGGAATTTTCAGTTACCGTCGGTGGGGATATTTGGATTGCCGTTGACAATCCCGAGTCGCCGCCTCGAACGAGGCCCAGAGCACCGCCACGCGCCCGGCTTGGAGCTTCAGGAGTGGCCGGGCGTCGAGGGGCCCAGTCTCCCGGATGATCGCCGCCCATGCGCGCCTGTAGGCCCTGCCAGACTGGCCGCCATGCGTGCTCATCAGGCGCGGTGCCCCGGCCTTGAGTGGCGCTCTACCGCCCATGTGTCCCCCTTTCGCCCCGGGGAGCCGCCGCTCTTGGCTCCGGTGTAGTTCCGAGGGAGCTAGGCGCACAAAACCTGTACAGTGTCCTGTAAGTGCGCGCGATGTTAGAGCCGATCGGTAGGCTCTCGGATTGAATATCCGAGCCCCATAGGCCGCTGTGAGTGGCTCCGAGGCCCTCCGAGGCTGCCAACCGTGCACTTCCAAGATGGTGCGCCGCGATATCTCCGAGGGCGATTTCTGGCGGCGGCAAAATGGCAGCGGTGCAGAGAGCGGTGTAACACTGTGTCCCCCTATCCAGAGGTGCACGCCCGCCATCGGCTACCCCAGCCCACAGCCACAGCACGAGCCCCGCCGCCACCCCCAGCACTACCACTGCCCCCCGAGTCTCCATCGCTTGGGAGGCGAGGAGCATCAGGGGGGAGCCCGTGGGTCGTCCGCTTCGACGTGCTCGGCCTAACGCGCCTTCCCTACGTGGGGCGTCCGCGCGATGGCTCAGGCCGGAGGCCCGGCGGCTCATGAGGGGCAGCATCACGGCTCGATCTCCCGGCGCGGGACTAACTCGGAGGGATCGTCCGGGTAGCGGAGTTCCGGTTTGGGGAGGCAGTCCATCAGCATCACGGCGAGCGTCCCGGCTACCTCCCGGGCACCGGGCACGGTGGTGGACAGGGCGACCTTGACGGCCCAGTCCCCGAGCCTGTCGGAGAGCGCGTGGTAGCCCACCCCGTAGGATCGGACGCACTCGCCCAACCGGCGGAGCGTGAAGCTCAGGGCGTCAAGATCGGCCTCGGCTTTCCGGGAGAGAGCGCGGCTCATGCGCGAGGCTCCCCGGGTTTTAGCGGCTCCGGATGCGGGGGCTTAATCGGTTGGGGTGCGGGGCTCACTCGTACAGGTTTTGTACAGGAACCGGTGCGGATGAGGCCCAGAGGGGCCACTAGGCAAGCCCCGAGCCACGTGTTATACATTGCGGGCTTACTGTGAGCCGTTGGGTCCTGACGCGGGCGCTTGAGTCCTACGAATCCGAAGGCCAGAGGTTCGACTCCTCTAGGGCGCACCATCGCGGGCAGGGGGGCGGACCAACGTCCCCCTGCCCATGACCAGCGTGATGAACGTGGACACGGCGGAAGACGCGCGATGCATGGCGCTGGCCCTCGAAGAGGCCCGGCGCGCCGAGTCCGAAGGTGAAGTGCCGATCGGGGCGGTGGTGTTGCTGGACGGCCGGATCATTGGCCGGGGCCGCAACCGGGTGATCGCGGACTCCGATCCGACGGCGCACGCGGAGATGCTGGCGCTGCGCGAAGCGGCGACCGAGATGGGCAACTATCGGCTGACCGGCGCTGCGCTGTACGTGACGCTGGAGCCGTGCCCGATGTGCTGCGGCGCGGCGGTGAATGCGCGGGTGGCGCGAGTGATCTATGGCGCGACGGATCCCAAAGCTGGCGCCGCGCAGTCGCTGTACCGGCTGCTCGAGGACAGACGGCTCAATCACCGTGCCGCGGTGACGGCCGGGGTGCTGGGCGAGGAGTGCGGTGCGATACTGAGTGAGTTCTTTCAAAAGAGAAGATCGTGAGTGGCGCGGAGGGGTGGCCGAGCCCGGTTGAAGGCGTCCGACTCGAAATCGGATAGGGGCGCAAGTCCCTCGGGGGTTCAAATCCTCTCCCCTCCGCCAATTTAACTTTTGCACCTCGAGGCGCTTACGCAGGGCTCCGGCGCCCGAGGGTCGGGCGGTCGATCAGCGGGTATGCTGTAGGTACGGAGGGGTGGCCGAGTGGCCGAAGGTGCGGCACTGGAAATGCCGTGTAGGGGCAACTCTACCGTGGGTTCGAATCCCACCCCCTCCGCCATATTCTCCGCGGAAGCAATGAAGCGCTCGCCGATCCAGCGGCAGATCTCTGGGAGTCCTGAGGTAGCTATGCGTTGGCAGGGTGGCGAGAAGGGGTCAGCTGCGAGGCGGCGCCCGAAGACGGCACGCGAGGCGTACTCTCTGTACGTTGAGCGTGCCGCCGAGGGCGCCAACGAAGCAGATGGCCCCTTCTCGGCGCCCTGCAAAGGCTGGCCGTGCTAGACGGGGAGGTAGCGGTGCCCTGTAACCCGCAATCCGCTACAGCGGGGTTGAATTCCCTCTCGAGGGCCGTTCGTGTCGAATGAGCCTTGCGGAACGGTGTTGAAGGTTGGGCCCCACGCAACGAGTCGCGTCGAATCCCGCCAGGCCCGGAAGGGAGCAACGGTAAGGCGTTCCGCTCGTGTGCCGTGGGAGTACCTGACCGGAGCTGGCTTCGCTCGGAGATCGCGGGACGGGCGTTTCGATTGAGGGTGCACGGTCTTGATTTGATCCGGGGGGGAGCGGGCGCCGCTCCTCCCCCGGACCCCCCCACCGCCAGGGTCAGGAGTACAGCGTGAGCTATCAGGTGCTGGCGCGGAAGTGGCGGCCGCAGGCTTTCCAGGCCGTGGTGGGGCAGGATCCGGTCACGCGCACGCTGCAGAATGCCCTCAGCTCCGGGCGCGTCGCGCATGCCTATCTCTTCACCGGACCTCGTGGAGTCGGCAAAACCACCACCGCGCGTCTCCTCGCGAAAGCGCTGGCCTGCACCCAGCGCGAAGGACCCGAAGCGTGCGGCGTCTGCCCCTCCTGCCAGGATTTCGTCTCAGGCGCGCCGGTGGACGTGATGGAGATCGACGCCGCCTCCAACACCGGCGTCGACGACATCCGCACCCTTCGGGAGAATGTCAAGTACGCGCCGGCCCGCGGCCGCTTCAAGATCTATATCGTGGATGAGGTCCACATGCTGTCGGGGCCCGCCTTCAATGCTTTTCTCAAGACGCTGGAGGAGCCGCCGGCTCACGTGGTTTTCGTGCTCGCCACCACGGACCCGCGCAAGATACCCGCCACCGTGCTCTCGCGCTGCCAGCGCTTCGATTTCCGCCCCATACCCCCGGAGCAGCTCACGGCGACCCTCAGCGAGATCCTGACCAAGGAAGGCGTGGCCTTCGAACCGGCCGCCCTCCCCCTCCTCGTGCGCGCCGCGGAGGGCAGCCTGCGCGACGCGTTGTCGCTCCTCGATACCGCCATTGCCTACGGCGGCGGAGCGCTGGACGAGGCGAGCGTGGCGCGGATCCTCGGCTCGTCTTCCCCCGTGCACGTGCGGGGCTTCCTCGGCGCGCTGCTCGCCAAGGACGGTGCCCGTGCGCTGGAAGCCATCGACCGCGCCGCGCGCGACGGAGAGGATCTCACCTGGCTGTGTCGCGAGGTGGTCGAGACGGCGCGCCGCGCCCTTGTGGTCAAGGTGGCCCCGGACGCGCCCTTCGCCGATCTCACGCCGGCCGAGCACGAGGCGCTCGCCGCGAGCGTGGAGGCGGTGAGCGCCGACGAGCTGATCTATCTGTTGCGCGCCTTCATGGACGCGGACACCGAAATGCGGCGCTCGCCCCATCCCCGCGTAGAGCTGGAGATCGCGGCCGTGCGCGCCGCGCGGCGGCCTCAGCCCCAGGCGATCGAGGCCCTGATCGCGAAAGTGGACGAAGCGGCGAGCCGGCTGCGGAACGCGCCCGCCGCTCCTCGTGCCGCCAGCGCTCAGCCCAGTCTCCTCGAAGCTCCCGCGCCGCCGGCGCGTTCCGCGGCGCCCCCCGTACCCAGCCCGACGGTACCCGCGCCGCCGCCCGTGGAGCGGGTGCCCGGCCCGGCCGCGCCTGCGACGGAGAGCGTAGAAGAAGGATCGCGCGTGGCCGCCGGCGACGAGCTCGGCGAGGGATGGAGCCGCGCGACCACTGAGATCCTCAAGAAAAAGGCGCTGCTCGGCTCCGTCGTCCAGCACGGAGTGCCGCTGCGGCTCGAAGGCGGCGTGCTCACCATCGGGCTCGTGGCCAGTCCGTTTCACCGCGAGATGCTCAACGATCGCGCCAACCGCGACATCATCACCCATGCTGTCCAGCAGCACATTCCGGGAGCCCGGCGTGTCGAGATCGCGGCGGAGGCCGCGGCGGCCGGCGGCGCTCTCAATCATCCGGCCGTTCAGGCGGCCGTCGCCATGTTCCAGGGTGAGGTGGTGGCCGTGCGGCCCCGCGCGCCCGAGGAAGGAGAAATGCCGTGAAAGGCTTCGGCAATATAATGAAGGAAGCGCAGAAGCTGCAGCAGCAGATGGAGGCGCTGCAGGCGGAAGTCGCGAAGAAGAAGGTCGACGCCACCTCCGGCGGCGGCATGGTTACCGTCGAGGCCAATGGCAAACAGGAGATTCTCTCCATCAAGATCGATCGCGAGGTCATCAATCCCGACGACGCGCAGATGCTGGAGGATCTGGTCCTCGCCGCGTGCAACGAGGCGCTGAGAAAGTCGCGCGACATGGTGCAGGCCGAGATGGGCAAGCTCACGGCTGGGCTCAAAATCCCCGGCCTGGGAATGTAGCCACCGAGCGATGACTGAAGAATGGCGGTGGGGAGGTCTGGGGATGCCCTGTGAGGCGCAGCCGGAGGCGAGCCGAGCCAACCCTCAGGGCGAGCGGCGCTCGCTCCCCCCCAGGCACTAAGATTGGCCTATTACCCCGAGCCGGTGGCCCGGCTCATCGAAGCATTGCAGAGGCTCCCCGGCATCGGGCCCAAGACCGCCCAGCGGCTGACCTTCTTCCTGCTCAAGCGCCCCACTGACGAAGTGCAGACCCTGGCGGAGTCGCTCACTCAGCTCAAGCAGCTCATCGTCCACTGTCATGTGTGCTTCAACGTCACGGAAGAGGATCCCTGTCGCATCTGCAGCGATCCGCGCAGGGATCAGCGTGCGCTCTGCATCGTGGAGGAGCCCAATGATCTCCTCGCCCTCGAGCGCACCGGCGAGTTCCGCGGGCGCTACCATGTGCTCCTGGGCGCGCTCTCTCCGCTCGACGGCATCGGTCCCGAGGATCTGCGCGTGCGCGAGCTGCTCGCGAGGCTCGAGACCCCCGGCGTGGAAGAGGTCATCCTCGCCACCAATCCAAGCGTGGAAGGCGAGGCCACGGCCATCTACCTCGCCAAGCTGCTGAAGCCGTTCGGCATGCGCATCACCCGCATTGCCCGGGGCCTGCCGGTGGGCGGCGACCTCGAATACGCCGATGAAGTTACGCTGTCCAAGGCCCTCGAAGGCCGCCGCGACGTAAGCTAACCCTCTCCCTCTCCCCTCAGGGGAGAGGGCAGGGTGAGGGGCGGGCTCACTTGGCGAAGACCGAGCCGCTGTGATACAAAAGACTTCCTACCGAATCTGCTTTCGGCATTCCCCGATAGCTCAATGGTAGAGCACCCGGCTGTTAACCGGGGGGTTGCTGGTTCGAGTCCAGCTCGGGGAGCCATTTTTCTCCCCTCACCCTGCCCTCTCCCCTCAGGGGAGAGGGAATGGGCCGCTCACACGGACTGAACCCGCGGATCGAGCAGATCGCGCAGCCAGTCGCCCACGAAGTTGATCCCGAGCACGGTGAGCATGATGGCCGCGCCCGGGAAGGTCGTGAGCCACCACGCCCCGGCGATGTAGGCCCGCCCGTCGTTCAGCATGCCTCCCCAGCTCGGGGTGGGCGGCTGCACTCCCAGGCCGAGGAAGGACAGCGACGACTCGAGGAGGATCATCTGGGCGACCCCGAAGGTCCCCACGACGATGATGGGCGAGACGACGTTCGGGAGCATGTGCCGGAACAGGATGCGAATGCTCCCTCCGCCCAGGCTTCTCGCCGCCTCGATGAACTCCTTTTCGCGAAGGCTCAGCGCTTGTCCCCGCGCGAGGCGTGCGTAGACGACCCATCCCCCGACGGCCAGGATGAGAATGACATTGCGGGGACTCGGACCGAGGACGCCCGCGATGGTGATGGCGAGGAGAATGAACGGGAACGCGAGCTGGACGTCGGCGATCCGCATGGTGATGTCGTCGAGGCGCCCGGTGAAATAGCCGGCGAGCAGCCCCAGGCACACGCCGATGGGAAGGGATAGCACCACGGAGAGAAGTCCGATGAGAAGCGAGATGCGCGAGCCGTAGATGATGCGCGACAGGATGTCACGGCCGAGCTGATCAGTCCCGAGCAGGTGCTCCGGCCCTCCCCCGGCCAGCCATGCCGGAGGCAGGAGCCGTTGCGCGACGTCCTGATCCAGCGGATCGTGGGGGGAAAGGACGGGCGCGGACAGCGCCACCACCACGTTCAGGAGGACGATGACCAGGCCGATGACTCCCGCGCGCTTGCGCACGAGCGTGGAGACGAAGCGGCCTCGCCGGGATCGAGGAGCCGGGCGAGCGGCATCGGCGAGAGCGAGCGCCACGGCTACGTGTACCGGATCCGCGGGTCGAGCCATCCGTACAGGAGGTCGACGAGCAGGTTCGACAGGACGAAGACGAGCGCGGTCACGAGGACAGTGGCCTGCACCAGCGGATAGTCGCGCTGGAAGATAGCGGTGACGGCGAGCCGGCCGATGCCCGGCCACGCGAAGATGGTCTCCGTGATGACCGCTCCGCCCAGGAGCGTGCCCAGCTCGAGCCCGATGATGGTGATGACCGGGATGAGCGTGTTCCGGAGCGCGTGTTTGACGATCACCCGGCGGTCGGGCAGCCCTTTCGCCTGGGCCGTGCGGATGTAGTCCTGGCCGATCACGTCGAGCATGCCCGCGCGGACGAGGCGCGTCACCCGCGCCGTGGAGTAGAGGCCGAGGGTGAGCGCGGGCAGGATGAGGTGATCAAGCCCGCCCCGGCCCGAAGTGGGGAGCAGCTCGAGCCGCACGGAGAAGATCAGGATGAGCATGATGCCGAGCCAGAACACCGGCATCGATTGGCCGAAGAGCGCGCCCAGCATGGTCAGGTTGTCGTAGGCCGTATCGCGGCGTACGGCGGAGATGACGCCGGCGGGAATGGCCACGAGCAGCGAGATGACCAGGGCGGCCAGGGCCAGCTCCGCGGTGGCGGGCAGCCGCTCGAGCACGAGGGGCAGGGCGGGCTGACGGTATCGCAGAGAGCGGCCGAGGTCGCCGTGCAGCGCGCGCCTCACGAACTCTAGGTACTGCACAACGAGGGGGCGATCGAATCCTTCTTCATGGGCGAAGCGCGCGCGATCCGCCTCGGTGGCTTCGGCGGAGAGCAGGAGGAAAGTAGGGTCGCCGCTCAGCCGGATCACGAAGAAGACCACGAGCGACACCCCGACGATCACGAGCGTCGCCTGGGCCAGCCGCCGAAAGACGTAGCGGCGCACTGCTTACTTGGTGACGGCCACCTCTCGCATGCGCATGAGGTAGTCGGGTTTCGCCTCCCACGTCACGTTCTTGCGCACCCCGAACAGGTCCATCTGCTGATAGAGGAAGATCCACGGCGCGTCTTCGCGCAAGAAGGCGTGGAGCTCGCGCCCGATCTCCTGCCGCTTCTTGAGGTCGAGCGCGGAGAAGTACGCGTCGATCAGCTTGTCGGCCTCCGGATTCTGGTAGTAGTAACCGCGCGTCTTCGAGTGCAGCAGCGTCTCGATGTGCCGGCCCGCCTCCGGGCTCGACTTCCAGGCGAAGAGATACATCTGGAGCTTCTTCGCTGAATAGCTGCTGAAGATGGCGGCGGAGTCCTGCACGTTGAGCTTTGCCCGCACGCCCACCCGCGCGAGCTGCCCCGCGATCGCCTCGCCCACTTCCGTGCCCTTGGCGATGCCTTGGAAGGCGGGGGAGATGGCGAACTCCACGTCGAAGCCGTTGGGATAGCCGGCCTGCGCGAGCATGCGCTTGGCGCGCTCGGGGTCGAAGGGATAGGCCGGCAGCTTCTCGTCGAAGCCCGGGGTCGTGGGGAACATGGGCCCGTTCAGGCGCACCGCGTAGCCAAGGAGGAGATTCTTCACCAGCGCGTCAGCGTTCACGGCATAGTTGAGGGCCTGCCGCACCTCGCGCTTCTTGAGGGGCTCGACGCGCAGGGTGTCGAGCCCGATGTAGATCTGCTCGCCTTGGCGCTGGCTGATCTTGACGGTGGGGCTGCCCTGCAGCTCCTTGATGCGGTCGTAGGGCACGGCGTCGATGATGTCCACCTCGCCCCGCTGGACGGCGGCGATGCGCGAGGCGTCCTCGGGAATGGCGCGGAAGGCCACCGAGCGGACCTTGGGCTTGCCCTTCCAGTAGGTGTCGTTGGCCTCGAGCACCACGCGCACGTCGCGCTCCCACTCCTTGAACTTGAAGGCTCCGCTGCCCACGGGCTTCCGCCCGAACTCGTCCCAGTCGACCTGCTTGATGTAACCGGGGGGCACGATCATCAGGTACTGGATCTGGGTGAGGGCGATGGCATACGGCTTGTGGGTGATGAAGGACACCGTGTAGGGATCGTCGACCCGTACCTCCTTGAAGGCGACGTAGGTCGGCCGCTGGCGGGTCTTGCGCTCAGGATCCATGGTGGTGTCGAAGGTGAACTTGACCGCGGCCGCATTCAGCTCCTCCCCGTTGTGAAACTTGACCCCGCGGCGCAGCTTGAACTGCCACGTCGTCTGGTCCACGAGCTTCCACGACTCGGCGAGCTCGCCCACGAAATCTCGGCCGTCGTCGGACAGGCGCACCAGCGTGTCGAAGACGTTGATGGTCACGTTGTGCGTCGAGGTATTGTTCGATTGCGCGGGGTCGAAGGTCTCCACGTCCGCCTTCTGGGAGATGATGATGTCGGCGTCGCGGGCGAGCGCCTCCCCATACGCGAAGGCGATGCAGAGGGCGAGCACGAAGAAGCCGAGCAGGCGGCGGCCGTTGATCATGACGGTGTCCTTTCCGTGTTCACGAGTCCCCGAAGCGTCGAGGGTCGAACGGCTCGAGAGGGAGCGGCGGGTCGGTCTTGGTGACGGCTGCCGCGACGAGGCGCGCGCTCACCGGGCTCATCCCGATGCCGCTGCCGTCGTGGCCGGTGGCGAGCACGAGGCCGTCGACGCCCGGAGCGGGACCCAGAAGGGGAAGCCCATCCGGCGTATAGGGCCGGAAGCCCGCCCACGTCCGCAGCATGCGGAGCTGTCCGATGGCCGGTGCGATTCTGCGTGCGCTCTCGAGAACGTACCGGATGCCGGCCAGGGTAGGCGCGCGATCGAGCCCCACGAAGCGGCTCGTGCTCCCGATCACCAGATTTCCCGTCACCGTCTGTGCCATGCCCATGCCCTTGCCGGGGGGCAGGTTGGGATCGTAGCCGGGCTTGCCCGGCGCATCCGGCGGCCAGGGCTGGGAGAAGCGCCACATGTCCGTGTCGGACTTGATCGGCTTCAGCACGTGACGGAGCCGGAAGGGCGCGGGCTCGGTCACCACCACCATGCCCTGCCGCGGCGTGACGGGCACCCGCAGATTGGCGGTCGCGGCCAGGGGGCCGCTCCAGGCGCCGCCGGCCAGGATGACGAGCTCCGACTCCACATCCCCCGTGCGGGTCCTGACGCCCGCGATGCGGTCGCCGCGGCGCAGGAGCGAAAGCACCTCCGTTTCCGTCACCAGTGTGGCGCCGCGCACTCGCGCCGCATGCGCGTACCCGAGGGTGAGCCGGAACGGGTTGATCGTGCCGCCGTGCTCGGCGAACACCGCGCCCCGGAGGTCGGGGGCGAGCAGGGGCTCGCGGCGACGGGCCTCGGCGCCGTCGAGCAGCTCGGCGTGGAGCCCCGCCGCGGGCTGGCCCGCGACGTACTCCGCCATCTGGGCCCACTGAGCGTCTGTTTCTATGGCGACCATCCCTCCCGTCCGCCGGTACTCGATGTCGGCGCCGAGCTCTTCGCCCAGGGCAGGGAAGAGCCGCGCGCAGGCCAGCGTCAGATCGAGGGCCACGCCACGGTGCATCGCCTGCGGCCAGATCAGAGCGCCGTTCGCTCCCGAAGCGCCGGCGCAGAGTCCGGCCCGCTCCAGCAGGGTGACGCGGAGGCCCTCCTTGGCCAGCTCGTAGGCCACCGAGCAGCCGATCACTCCGCCACCCACGATCAGAACGTCCGGACGTGTCATGAGAGAAACCGCGCGGGACGGTACGGAGCGAGTCGTGGGTCGGGCACGCCGTCCAGGATTTCCGCGGCGGCGATGCGCCCCCAGAGAGGACCCAAGGTCACCCCGCTGTGCGATGCCACGATGAAGAAGCCGTCGAGGCCGGGAATGCCTCCGATCATCGGCCGCTCGTCTCTGGGCATGGGTCGCACGCCGAAGCGTATAGCCTCGACGCGGGCGCCGGCGAGCGCGGGAAAATGTGCGGCCACCGCCGCGAGCGACTGCTCAGCGGGCCACGGTTCCTCTGACTGACGCCACACCTGATCATGGCCGAACTCGGCGAGGACGATGCGGCCACCACCGTCCGGGCGAAAGTGCACCCCCGGCGCGTGGATCGGGCGGCGGAGGGTGCTGGCCACGGGCGTCGTGTAGATGAGTCGCCCAGGCACGCGATCGATGGGAATCTCGAAGCCGGCCAGCCGGGCCACCTCGTCCGTCGCGGGTCCCGCGCAGTCGACGACCATATCGGCTTCGAAACGGCCGCCACTCGCCGTGATCACGCCGCGTACCCGCATGCCCTCGCGAATCACGCCGGTCACGCGCTCGCCGGAGAGCACGCGTGCCCCCCGGCGTACGGCATGGGCGAGCAGCCTGCCGATGAGGGGCACGACGTCCACGTACCCCTCGCTGGGCGTGAAGACCACCTCGTCCACGTGCGAAGCGATCTGGAGATCGGGCTCGAGCTTGCACGCGTCCTGAGCCGAGATGATCTCGACGGGATAGCCCCAGCTCCCGAGCCGCTCCACGGTCTCCTTGAGCTGCGCTCGCCCGAGGGGCTCCTGCTCCCAGGCGAGCGCGCCCTCCTGCTTGTGCCAGTCGCCGCCTCCGAGCTCGGCCACGAGTGACAGGTGCTCGGCCATGCTGGCCGTGTTGAGCTCGTGGTAGTCGCGCGGCGTCTTGTGGAAGGAATTCGTCCACGCGAAGCTCGTGCCGGACGTCCCGCCCCCCGGCGCCCCTGCCTCGAGCACGGTGACCTTGGCGCCACGCTCCGCGAGCCGGTAGGCGACATTCGCGCCTACGCTGCCCGCACCGATCACGACAATGTCGGCATTGCTCATGTCTCTGCTCCCGTGACGGTCACCGCCACTCGCTTCATGGCTATTCGTCCGACAGAGTGGCGAGCACGTGAATGGGCACCGGCGTCACGGGCGGCCGGATGCTCGGCGGCGCAATCGCTTCCAGGGAAATACCGCGTCGATGGGCAATCACGTGGGCGAGGGCCGGGCTGCACATGCGCCCCTGGCATTCACCCATTCCGGCGCGGGTCATGCGCTTCATCTGCCCGAGATCGCCCACGCCCTCGTCGAGGGCCTGGTCAACCCGTGCCGCCGTAATGCCCTCGCACGGGCAGATCACCGTGTCCGGAGTGATCAGCTCAGCCAGTCCCGGTCGCAGCGCGCTGAGACGACCGAGGACGTCGCGGGATTTTCTGAGGGGGGCCAGCGCCGACTGGTGAGGTCGCAACCGCGACCGGGCTGCTCCCGGCGAATGCGCGCCGAGTCGCGCCGCCGCGACGGTTCCCGCCACGCGCCCCTCGAGCACGGCCATGGCGGCGCCGCCGAGGCCTCCTCCATCGCCTGCGGAAAAGATGCCGGGCACGGTGGTCTCCATCTCGGCGGAGACCCGAGGAACCCAGCCTCCACGCTCCGCGACGTACTGATGCTCGGCGCCGCACATCTGGGAAAGCTGGATGGACGGAACGAAACCCCAGACGAAGCACACGGCCGCGACCTCGATCTTCTCCTCCGAGCCGCGGACCGGCCGCCAATCCTCGTCGAGGGCAACCGTGACAACTTCCCTCACACTCTCGTCCCCCACTACACGGGCTACCGCCCGGGATCCGACGAGGGGAACGCGCGCGGCGCGGAGGGTATGCCAGTCGGCCGCCGCGTCACCGGAAAGCGGCCATTGAGCCCACGATCCTGGCAATACTCGCGGCATCCGACGCGAAGGAGCGGCGTCGAGCATGGCCACTACGTGAGCGCCCGCGCGGACGAGGCGGCTTGCCACGACGGGAAGCAAGGGCCCCGTTCCGGCCACCAGCACGCGCTGACCTGAAGGCAGTGCGCGCGCGTCGCGTAGTGAGCGAATCGTCTCGGCATTGGTCACGCCAGGCAGCGTCCAGCCGGGGACGGGCACAGCACGGGTGTGCGCCCCCGTGGCGAGCACCATGGCCTCTGGCCGAACGCTCTCCGCGCGGTCCCCTTCCCAGACCGCGAGCGTGCGCTGCTCGAAGATGCCCCATACCGTGGCGCGCTGATGCAGGACGACACGTGATCCAGCCGCCTCGAGCTCGACGAGCAGTGCCGACTCCGCGGCACGCCCATAAGTTGGACCGCCGAGGATTGGGCGCTCGTCGTAGAGGTGAACGGTGAGCCCTGCCCGCGCGGCCTCGATGGCGGCCGCCAGACCTGCCGGCCCGCCTCCCACCACGGCGATTTGCGGAGTGATCGTCATCAGGAGCGTACACATTGCAATCGGACTCGACGATTGTCAAACGCTCGGGGCGTCGTATACTCGCCCCGGCTCAGCGCAGCAACGTGCCGCGTCCACCCGAAAGGCGATGATGGCTGATCTCCGCACCGGCGGTGAATGGGTCGTGGAAGTTCTGCGTGCCGAGGGGGTGAGGCACGTCTTCGGCCTGCCCGGCGTCCACAATCTCGCCATCTACGATGCGCTGATCCGCCAGCGCGACATCGCGCACATCCTGTCCCGCCACGAGCAAGGCTCGGGCTTCATGGCCGACGGCTACGCGCGCGCCTCGGGCCGGCCCGGCGTGGTCGTGGTCACCACGGGCCCCGGCGCCACCAACGTGCTGACACCCCTCGTGGAGTCCTTTGCGGGCTCCCAGCCCATCCTCGTGCTCATGTCCGACATTCCCGCGGCGTTGATCGGCAAGGGGCTGGGCGCGCTCCACGAGGTGCCCAACCAGATCGATTGCTTCAAGCCCGTCTGTCGCTGGGCGGAAACCATCCATGAGGGGCGCGGCATTCCTTTTGCCGTCGAGCGGGCCTTTCATCTCTTCCGCACCGGGCGCCCGGGGCCCATCGCGCTCTCCTTGCCCACGGATCTTCTGGTGGCGAAGAGCGAGGGGCGTCGCGAGGCGTTCCGGAGCGGCCCCCCCGCCTGCGATCCGCAGCTCATCGAGGATGCGGCCAAGCGTCTCCGCGCGGCCAAGCGTCCGCTCATCGTGGCCGGCGGGGGCGTCATCGCGGCCGGTGCCTCGACCGAGCTCGTCGCGCTCGCCCACCGGCTGGGCGCGCCCGTCATCACGTCGGTGATGGGGCGCGGCGCCATTCCCGAAACCGATCCGCTCTGGCTGGGCGTTCTCCCGAACTACCGGTCGACCCAGGCCGCTCTCGGGCGCGCCGACGTCGTCCTGTCGGTCGGCTGCCGCTTCGCCCACCGGTCCACCAAGGGTCTGCTCCTCAAGCTCGACTTCACGCCGGAGCAGGCGCTGATTCATATCGACATCGATCCGTCGGTGATCGGGCTCATGCACGAACCCGCCGTGGGCATCGTCGGCGATGCGCGGGATGGGCTGCGAGGGCTCATGGCCGCGCTGGGCAAAGCCAGTGCCGCCGTTGCCAGTGCCGCCGTGGAATGGGACGGCGCGTGGATACGCGCCCAGCGCGAGGTCCGCTGGCCCCGCTACACGGAGCCGACGGATCGGCTCATTCAGATCCTGCGCCGAGCCCTCGAGCCCGAAGCGATCGTCGTCAACGACCAGACGGGGCTGAACTACTGGATGGAGTGGCATTTCCCCGTGCTCGAGCCGCGGACCTTTCTCTATCCGATCGGCTCCGCCACCTTGGGCTATGGCGTTCCCGCGGCTATCGGTGCCAAGGTGGCGCATCCAGACCGGCAGGTTCTCGCCGTGCTCGGCGACGGCGGCTTCATGTTCTCGGTCAACGAGCTGGCGACGGCGGTGAAGTACGACCTCGGCATCGTCTTCCTCGTGCTCAACGACCAGCGCTACGGCGCCATCAAGTATCTTCAGGAAGGCATATTCGGGAAGTACGGCGAGGTGGATCTCGCCAATCCGGACTTCCCCGCGCTGGCCCGAGCCTTCGGCGCCGCAGGGTCCCGCGTGGAGAGTATCGACGAGCTCCCGAAGGCCTTAGAGCGGGCCCTCAGTCACCGAGGTCCCACGCTTCTCGAGCTGCCCATAGCTGTCGAGCCGCCCTGGGAGCTCTGAGGGTATAATCCGCGCATGGCCGCTGATCTCGATCCAACGCGCAAAAAGACCCTCCGCCGCGAGCTCGAAGGCATGCTTGGCAAAGGCGCGGTGCTCTCCGAGCCCGACGAGCTGCTCGTCTACGAGTCCGATGGGCTAACCCTCTTCCGCGCTCTCGCGGACTTCGTCGTCTTCCCCACCTCGGTCGAGCAGGTCTCGGCCATCGTCAAGCTCGCCAATCGGGAAGGCTTGCCCTTTGTCGCCCGCGGCGCGGGCACGGGGCTGTCGGGCGGATGTCTCCCTGCCGAAGGCGGCCTCGTGATCTCGCTGATGCGGATGAACCGCGTGCTCGAGGTGGACTACGACAATCAGATCGCCGTGGTCGAGCCCGGTCTGGTCAACCTCCATCTCTCCTGGGCCGTGGGACCCAAGGGCTTCTACTACGCGCCCGACCCCTCGAGCCAGCAGGCCTGCACCGTCGGCGGCAATATCGCGAACAACTCCGGCGGCCCGCACACGCTCAAGTACGGCGTGACCGTGAACCACGTGCTGGGCCTCGAGGTGGTCCTGCCCGATGGCGAGATCATGTGGCTGGGCGGGCGCACGCGCGAAGCGCAGGGCTACGACATGGCCGGCCTCTTCGTCGGCTCCGAGGGCACATTCGGCATCGCCACCAAGATCATCGTGCGCATTCTCAAGCAGCCGCAGGCGGTGAAGACCGTGCTCGCCGCCTTCGACTCCGTCGACCAGGCTTCGGAGGCGGTGTCGGCGGTGATCGGGCGCGGCCTCATCCCCGCCGCCATGGAGATGATCGACCAGACCACCATCGAGGCGGTCGAGGATGCCTTCGGCTGCGGCTACCCGCGAGGCGCCGCCGCCGCGCTCCTCATCGAGCTCGACGGTCTCCGGCATGGGCTGGACGCCCAGGCCGAACGCGTGATCGCCGCCTGCCGCGACTGCGGAGCGCGCGATGTGCGCGTGGCGCGCGACGAAGCGGAGCGCCAGCTCCTCTGGAAGGGGCGGAAGAGCGCCTTCGGAGCGTTTGGCCGCATCTCGCCCGCCTACATGGTGATGGACGGGGTCATTCCACGCACGCGGCTGCCCGAGGTGCTGAGGAAGGTGAGCGAGATCGCGGCCGCCCACGGTCTGCGCGTGGGCAATGTCTTCCACGCGGGAGACGGCAATCTCCATCCCAACATCCTCTACGATCCTCGCGTGCCCGGAGAAGAGGCGCGCGTGGTGGAGGCGGGCGGCGAGATCCTGAAAGTGTGCGCGGCCGTGGGCGGCTCCATCTCCGGGGAGCACGGTATCGGTCTCGAGAAGATGGACTACATGCCGCTCATCTTCACCGAGGCCGACCTGGACTTCATGCGCGAGCTGCGCCAAGCGTTCAATCCGCGTGGTCTCTGCAATCCGGGGAAGATCTTCCCCTCGCGCAAGGCGTGCGGCGAGGCCGGGATCGCCTACCGCCCGCATCCCATCGAAGAGAAGGGTCTCGCCCAGCGCTTTTAGCGGGGCAGGGACGACTCAGGTGCCCGCCCCCCTCCTCGACGCGCTTCGCGGCATCGTCGGCCCCGCTCACGTGCTCACGGGTGCCGACTGCGCGCCGTACGTTGTCGACGGCCGCACGCCCGACGCCGTGGCCGCTCCCGGCACCAAGGAGGAAGTCGCGGCCATTCTGCTCGCGGCCGCCGAGGCGAGCACGCCGGTGGTGCCGTGGGGCGGAGGCACGAAGATGGGCATCGGCGCGCCGCCGCCGCGGCTCGGGGTGGTGCTCGTGCTGAAGCGGATGAATCGGCTCCTCGAGCACGAGCCCGGCGATCTCACGGCTACGGTCGAGACGGGCATCACCCTGAGCGCGCTCCAAGGCGAGCTGGGCAAGCGGGGACAGTGGCTATCCCTCGATCCGGCCCATGCCGACAAGGCCACCCTGGGCGGCGTGCTGTCGAGCAATGCGGCAGGGCCGCGGCGTCATCTCTACGGATCGTGCCGCGACCAGCTCATCGGCGTCACCGTGATCACGGCGGCGGGCGCCACCGTCAAGGGCGGCGGCAAGGTGGTCAAGAATGTCGCCGGCTACGATCTGCCCAAGCTCTTCATCGGCGCCTTCGGCACGCTCGGAGTGATCGTCGAGGCCACCGTGAAGGTTCGCCCGCGCCCGGATGCCGACCGGCTCGTGGTCGCGCGCTTTGTCCGGCTCAAGGAAGCGGGGGGGGCGGCGCGCGCGGTGATGGCCTCCGATCTCTTGCCCTCGGCCCTCGACCTCCTCGACGGGGAAGCGCTCCGGGCCCTGGGGCAGGGTCGTGGGGACGGCGCGGCGCTGCTTCTGGGCGTCGACGGCATCCCCGAGCAGGTCGAGTGGCAGTGCGCGGAGGTCGAGCGTCTTCTGCGCCCGCACGCCCTAGTCGATACGCGCGTGCTCGACGGCGACGAGCGCGACGCCACGTGGCGCGCGCGCAGCGGTCTCGGTCACGGCGCTTTCCCCGATACCGCGGCGGTGATGCGCTGGACCGTCCTGCCCGCCCAGGTCGCCGATGTCATGGAGCAGGGGGCGGCCGTCGCCCAGCGAGCCGGCGTCGGCGCGGCCCTGGCGGCTCACGCCGGGGTAGGAGTGGTGGAGGCCGTGCTCGCGGGGGCGGGGTTCGCCGATGCCGCGGCCGTGGTCGGGGTGCTGAACGAATGGCGGGTGCTGGTGCGTGGCGCGGGCGGGCAGGCCCTCATCGAATCCGCGCCGCTCGCCGTGAAGGTGGCGGTGCCCGTGTGGGACGATCCGGGCCCTTCGCTCCGCATCATGCAGCGGATCAAGTCGCAGCTCGATCCGAACGGCCTCTTGAATCCCGGCCGCTTTGTCGGAGGAATCTAGCGCATGGCTCACGAGACACTGACCGCGCCCCCGGCGGGGCCATTGACCCTCCACGGCCACGACGTCGAGGGCGTCAACCGCTGCGTGCACTGCGGCCTCTGTCTCGCCTACTGCCCGACCTTCTCCATCCTCGGCACCGAGATGGATTCGCCGCGCGGCCGCATCTTCCTCGTCAAGTCGCTCGCGGAAGGGCGCCTCAAGCTGGGCGACGCCACGGTATCGCACCTCGATCTGTGTCTCGGCTGTCGCGCCTGCGAGACGGTGTGTCCCGCCGGGGTGCCGTATGGCCAGCTCATCGAGGCCGCGCGCGCGGAGATCGAGCGGCAGCGTCCCGGCGGGCCGTTGCGCCGCCTCTTCCGCTGGATGAACTTTGCCGTGCTCCTGCCGCGCCCGCGACTTCTCGGCCTGGCCGCGGCCGGCCTCCGCTTCTATCAGGTGAGCGGGCTGCGGAGCCTCGCGCGGGCCACGGGCCTCCTCAAGCTCTTGCCATCACCTCTCGCCGACTGGGAGCCGCTTCTCCCCTCGCTCCCGCCCGCGGCCGAGCGCGCGCCGCTTCCCGAGCTGACGCCCGCCGAAGGGACCAGGCGGGCGCGCGTGGGCATGCTGACCGGCTGCATCCAGCAGATCGTCTTTGGCTCGCAGAACCGCGCCACGGCTCGTGTGCTCGCGCGCAACGGGGCCGAGGTGGCGGCGCCGCGCGCGCAGACCTGCTGCGGCGCGCTGCACGCGCACGCGGGCGAGCACGATCTCGCGGTCGCGCTCGCCAAGCGCACGATCGAGGTGTTCGAGGCGGCGGAGGTGGAGGCCGTCGTGGTGAACGTCTCAGGCTGCGGCGCCCACATGAAAGCCTATGACGTCTTGCTCGCGGGCGACCCCGCATGGCGAGAACGGGCGACGAGCTTCGCCGCGAAGGTGCGCGACCTCTCCGAGTTCCTGGCGACGGAGCCGCTCCGGGGGCCGCTCGGCGCCGTCAACAGGACGGTCACCTATCACGACCCCTGCCACATCGTGCACGGGCAGAAGATCTCGAAGCAGCCGCGCGCGCTTCTCGGCCAGATCCCCGGGCTCGAGCTGGTGCCGCTCAAGGAATCCGACTGGTGCTGTGGCTCGGCGGGGACGTACAACCTGACTCAGCCCGAGATGGCCCGCCAGCTCCAGGAGCGCAAGGTCGCGCATATACGCGAGACGGGAGCCGAGGCGGTGGTGACGGCCAATCCCGGCTGCATCATCCAGATCGTCCAGGGCCTCGAAGCTGTGGGAGCGCCCGTCAAGGTTCTCCACATCGCTGAGCTCCTCGACGAGTCCTATCGCAACGCGGCGCGAGGCGCCCCTCACCCTGCCCTCTCCCCGGAGGGGAGAGGGGTCAAGCATCCCTCGCCCCCGGAGGGGGAGAGGGCAGGGTGAGGGGGAGCAGATGCCACGCGCAAACGCCCTCGCCCTCGCGTCTCTCCCCGACGGCGCCGTCGAGTTGGTGGTGGTCAACGGCCTCGACGTAGCCCTCTTCCGCCGCGGCGACGAGATCTTTGCCATCGGCAACGAGTGCGCGCACAAGGGCGGCAATCTCTGCGACGGCCGGATCGAGGGCGATATCGTCACGTGCCCGCTCCACGGCTGGGAGTTCGATCTCCGCTCGGGCGCGTGCATGACCATTCCCGGTGAGTCGGTGCCGCGCTTCACCGTCGCCGTGGAGGACGGCGCCATCTATCTCGAGGAGAGCGCATGAAGGACTCCGTCCCCCACGAGCACAAGGCGAATGCGCCGGTGTCCGTGGGCTGTTTCGTGCTGACCATGTCGGACACGAAGACACCGGAGACCGATACGAGCGGAACGCTCATCCGCGAGCTCTTGATGGCGGCGGGCCATCGCGTCGCGGGCCACGCCATCGTCAAGGATGATCCCGCGCAGGTCACCGCGGTGATCCGGTCGGGCTGCGCCGCGCCCTCGGTGGAAGCGTTCATCCTGACCGGTGGTACGGGCATCACGAGCCGCGACTCGACGTTCGAGGCGATCGAGGGGCTCCTCGACAAGCGGCTCACCGGCTTCGGCGAGCTTTTCCGCATGCTCTCGTACCAGGAGATCGGCGCGGCGGCCATGCTCTCGCGGGCGCAGGGTGGGGTGGTTCAGGGGCGCGTGCTCTTCTCGCTGCCGGGCTCGCCCAATGCCTGCCGACTGGCCCTGGAAAAGCTCATCATTCCCGAGCTTCCGCACCTGATCCGCGAGGTGAGGCGTTAGGGCTCTCCGGGGTATACTCAGGAGTAGTCGCATTCGATCCGGCTCAGCCGATCCCGGCAACACGGAGGAGTGGCAAATGTCGAGGCACGTCACCCGTATCTTCATGGCGCTCTCGCTCTGCGCGGCACTGGCCGGCCCTGTCGCGGCCCAACCCACGAACCCCTCGGGCCCGCTGTGGACGGAAAGCAGCAATGCCAAGGTGCCCGCCGACATCGCGCGCCTCAACGATCACATGAACAATCTCGCCGAGAAGCTCAAGCCCGCGCTGGTTCAGGTGCGGGTGCGCCGCGCGGCTGAACCCCAGACGGAAGGCGACCAGCCGGCAACGCCTGAAGAGCGCCGCACATCGGGCTCGGGCGTATTGATCCGCTCCGATGGCTATCTCGTCACCAACGAGCACGTGGTCGCCGACGCCGACCGCATACAGGTGAAGCTGACGGACGGCCGCCGTTTCGAGGGCCGGCTCGTGGGCAAGGACGAGCGGGTGGATCTGGCTCTGGTCAAGATCGAGGCAACCGGCCTCCCCGTGGCCGCCCTCGGGGACTCGAATCGTATTCGCGTCGGCGAGTTCGTGCTCGCCCTGGGACAGCCCTTCGGTCTCGAGCAGTCCGTGTCTTTCGGCATCGTCAGCAGGAAGGGTCAGCCGCTCCTCGCGGCTGCCCCGGGCTTCGACTTCATCCAGACCGACGCCACCGTGAATCCCGGCAACTCGGGAGGCCCGCTCGTCAACATGGCGGGGGAGGTGGTCGGTATCAACAGCATGGCCGCGCGCAATGGCACCATCGGCTTCGCTATCCCGATCAATCTCGTCAAGGGCCTCCTGCCCCAGCTCGCCGCCAAGGGCAAGGTCGAGTGGGGCTGGCTCGGTGTGGGGATCGCCGACGTGGGCGACGAAGACCTGCCCAAGTATCAGCTGAAGGAGGCCCGCGGCGTACTGATCCGCCACGTGGTGGCCGGGCAGCCCGCCGACAAGGGCGGTCTCAAGGCCGACGACGTGGTGCTCGCCGTGGACGGCACGCAGATCGAAAGCATGCGTGATCTGCAGCGCATTATCGCGAGCACGCCGGTCGGTCGCTCTGTCAAGCTCTATGTCATGCGCGGCGGCAAGGAGCAGGAACTCGATGTGGTAGTCGGCCCGTACCAGACGGCCGCGCCGGTATCTCGTCCGCAGCAGCCAGGCCGCACCCCCGAGGCGCCCGCGCCGAAGCCACCGGCTCCCGCTCCGAAGTGATCGCGCGGCGGGCGAGGCGCCGTCCTCGGTGGCGGCTTTCCTCGCCGTTCCGCTCACGCGGACGCCCCGCGGCTGAGCGACTTTACCGGCCGCGTGGCGCCTGATACTCTTCGCTCGTCATGCGCGCCGTTCTCCTCGGTACCGGCTCGCCGCCACCCAACCCGAAGCGCCGCGGGCCCTCCACGCTGCTCGCGCTGGGCGACGAGAAGTTCCTCGTCGACGCGGGCTCGGGGGTCGGCGTCCAGCTCCTCCAGGCAGGTGTCCGCCCCTATGACTGGCCGCGCCTCCTCATCACGCATCACCACTCCGATCACGTCATCGATCTCGCGCACCTCCTGATCACGCGCTGGATCGTGGGGCAGAATGCGCCCTTCGAGGTGTGGGGGCCCGCGGGCACCAAGCGGCAGATGGACAAGCTCCTCGACTATCTGGAGTGGGACATCGAGGTTCGCCGCCATCACATGATAAAGCGCGACCCGCCGCGCGTGGCTGTCACCGAGATCGAAGAGGGGAAGATCTTCGAGGTGGGCGGCGTGACGGTGAGCGCCTTCAATGTCGATCACGATCCGGTGAAGCCGGCCGTCGGCTATCGCTTCGAAGGCGGAGGCCGGAGCGTGGTCGTCTCGGGCGACACCCGGCCCTCGGAGAACCTGATCCACTGGAGTCGGGGCGTGGACTGCCTCATCCATGAATGCTGCGAGATGACCAAGACGTCGTGGTATCCCGACTGCGGGTGGCCGACGCTCGAGGAAAAGATCAAGGGCCTCGCCTCGTATCACACCCAGCCCGAAGACATCGGCCGGGTGGCTGCCGCCGTCAAGCCGGGCAAGCTCGTCATCACGCACATGATGCCCGGCTCGGTGCCCGCCGAGCTTCATGCCGCGGCCAAGCGCCAGTTCGCCGGCCCCGTGACCATCGGGGAGGACTTGCTGGAAGTCTAGACACCTCCCGCGGCCAGCGTGCTGACCGAAGGCTCCGGCACTAGCGCTCGAGGCGGAGGGCGGCGAGGATCGCGCGCGCCCACTCGCTGTCGAGCGTGGGCACGGGCGCATAGGTGAGCCCGCCGACGATGCGGGCGCCCTCCTCGTAGTCTGCCGCCGCGTCCTCGAGGACGTCCTCCACCGTGAGCTCGAAGCGCACCAGCTCGCCCATGGTGAGTGGTGGCGCGACGGCGCGGCACTTGACGTACATCGTCAACTCGGGCTCGGCGATGATGAAGGTCGCCGCCGAGCGCGCCTCGAGATTTCGTCGTGCGCTGCTCCGCGCCGCTATGGCCAGGCGAATGATGGCTGGGCTCACCGCGAGGAGCTCCAGGTACGAGCAGAGCATGGGGTGTGGCCGGCCGCGATCGTCCAGCGTCAGGAGGGGCAGGGCCCGGCCCAGGAGGCGCGGAAGGTCCTTCTGGGAGAGCCGCTGCTCGAGCCCGGCCGGCAGCATGGCGCCGAGACTCCGGGTCATACGGTGACCACGAGGCCATCGTGCGCGCGCTCGAAGCGCGCCTCGGCCTCTCGTGCCAGCATGTCCCGTCCCATGTGGGTGAGGATGATCCGTCGCGCGCCGAGCCGCGCCGCCTGCGCTTCGACCGTCTTGTAGTCGAGGTGGAACTTCACCGGCTTGTCGAACGTGTACGCCTCGCACACGAAGAGATCGGCGCCCCGTGCGACGTCCACCAGGCTCTCTGTCCACTCCGTGTCTCCGGAGTAGGCGATGATCCGGCCGCCATATTCGACGCGGAGCGCAGCGGGCGGCGCTCCGCTCGCGTGCACGACGGGAAAGGCGGTGACCACCGCTGGTCCCACGCGCATGGCCTGGCCTTGGGCCAGCTCGACGAACTCGACGCTGAACTTCCGCTGGATGGAGGTCGATCCGGGGAAGAAGACTTCCATGGCGGCCTCCACGCGGGCGCGGACACCGGGGGGGCCGGCGATCACGAGAGGCTGGGTGCGCCGGGAGAACTGAGCGTCGAGGATCAGGAACGGCACGCCGCCGAAGTGATCGCCGTGGAGATGGCTCAGGAGCACCGCGCTCACCTCTCCCGGGTCCACGCCGTCGCGCTTCATGCTGATCAGTGACGACGTGCCGCAATCGATGAGCACGGCCGGGTCAGCACCCGAGACATGCAGGCAGGTCTGAAAGCGCCCACCCGTGCCGAAGGCGTCGCCTGAGCCCACGAAGCGGACGGCCACGGTCATTTTCGGAGCTGCGTGGCGAGGAAGGCGCGGACCTGTTTTTCCGCGTCCTCGTGCGCGCGCGGATCGTAGTCTACGGTGGCGCCGCGGCCGCCACGGGCATCGGCCACGATGGTGAGCCGCCTCAGCTCGGCTCCGTCGAAATGATGCCGGGCCTCCGGATAGACGACGGCGGTGACCGACCGCCCCGCCGCCGCGGCGGACTTGGCCAGTGCCTCGCACGGCGCCGCCGGCGCCCAGTCGTCCTTGCCGCCCAGGAGCATGAGAATGGGGGTGGAGCCCGGCAGCTTCGTGAAGCCGCCGCAGCTCGGATAGAACAAGATGAAGGCGCGGATCGAGACGTCGGGATACTGGCGCTCCGTGCTGGCCGAGGTGAGGAGGGTCCAGCCCCCGTGCGAGAAGCCGATGGCCGCGATGCGGCTCGAATCGATCTGGGGCAGCGTCTTGAGGTACGCGGCGGCGGCGAAGACGTCGGGCGCGCGCATGCGCCCCGTCAGCTGCGCCGAGCCGGCGCACAGTCGCTTGAGCCCACGGCCGCCGAAGCTGTCCAGCACGAAGGCCGCGTAGCCCTCGTGGCGGAGCCACCCCGCCCATTCCTTGACGTTGGGGCCTATGCCGCCGCAGCCGTGCATCAGGATGACGACGGGAAAGGGGCCGGTGGCGCGGGGCGTGTAGAGCTCGGCGGTGAGCGAGGCAGGAGCCGGGGAGGTCACGGCCACCGCGTGGCCGTCGGCGTGAGCCCGCGCCGCGCCGAGAGGCGCCAGCAGTGCCGCGAAGATCACCACGCCCAGCGCTATTCGTGCCAGTCTCACGGGGGGCGAGTATAGACCTCGGTTGCTCTCCTCGCCAAGGTTCGGTAAGGTCGGAGCAGCATGTATTTGCCCGCTCGTTCCCGTCTCGTCCCGCGTCGCTGATGCGCGCTCTCGTCATCGGAGCTTCCGGTCAGGTGGGTGCCGCGCTGCTGCACGCGCTGCGCTCGCGCGGCCACGAAGTCCACGGCACCCACGCGCAGCACGCCGCCCCGGGGCTCGTGCATCTCGACCTTGCCGACCACACCGCCGTCGAGCGCGTCGTGGCCCAGGCGCGGCCGGAGTGGATCTTCTGCCCCGCGGGACTTTCCTTCGTGGACTACTGCGAGGATCATCCCGACCAGGCCATGGCGGCCAATCGGGACGGGCCGGCCGCGGCGGCGCGCGCCGCGGAGGCCCTTGGCGCGGGCTTCGTCTACTACTCGACCGACTATGTCTTCGACGGCAAGGACGGTCCCTTCGGCGAGGGCGATCCGCCCCGCCCCCTCTGCGTCTACGGGAAGAGCAAGCACGAGGGTGAGCAGGCAGTGCTGGCCGCCTGCCGTCGCGCCGTGATCATTCGCCCGAGCGTGGTCTACGGCCCCGAGCTCCAGGAGAAGAACTTCGTCTATCAGCTGATTCGCGCCTCGCGGGCGGGCCAAGGGTTTCGCCTCGCCGTGGATCAGAAGGCGAGCCCGTCCTACAATCCCGACGTCGCCGCGGCGAGCGTGGAGCTGGCCGAGGGCGATCTCCTTGGCATCTGGCACATCGCCGGGCCCGAGGTGCTCGATCGGTACGATTTCGCGCTGCGTATCTGCCGGGAATTTGGTCTGGACACGTCCCGACTCAGCGCCGTCACGACGGCCGCGCTCGCCCAGAAGGCCTCCCGGCCTCTCGACGGCGGGCTCAGTGTGGTCAAGGCGCAGGCGCGGCTCAAGACGCGGCTTCGAGGCCCCGATGAAGGCCTGCGTGCCATGCGCGACGCCGGGGCGGGCGTTGACCCGCCTCGTAACATGAAGTAGAGTAAGCGCTTGGCTGTCGTCCAGGGACGGTGACCGTAGCTCAACTAGGTTAGAGCACTGGCCTGTGGCGCCAGGGGTTGAGGGTTCGATTCCCTTCGGTCACCCCAAACTTCGGACTCGGTCGGGCACGGTGCGCGCCCATAGCTCAGCTGGATAGAGCGTTAGCCTCCGGAGCTAAAGGTCAGAGGTTCGAATCCTCTTGGGCGCACCATTTTCCGATGTGGTGGAACCCGCACACGCGGGCCGTTAGCTCAGTTGGTAGAGCAGCTGACTCTTAATCAGCGGGTCCAAGGTTCGAGTCCTTGACGGCCCACCAATCTTTTCGGGCGCTTCCAGCGTATCGGGAGCGCCCGAATTGCGTTTGGTGCCCAATTGGTGCCCGCGCTTCCTCATCGCCGGGCCAATCAGGCTGTCCACGTAGCGCTCGCGTCCACCTGGGAGCCAGTGCGCATACCACTGGAGCGTAGTGGTTGGCCGGCTGTGGCCAAGCTGAGCACTCACGTAGGTGATGGGCACACCCTGCGCCAGCAGCAAGGAGGCGAAGGTGTGGCGGAGATCATAGACGCGGAAGTTTGACAGCTCCGCCTTCTTGAGCAGCTGACGGAACACCTTCCGAACCTTGCTTTCATCGAGCCACGTCCCAGCTTCCGTGCAGAAGACCCACTGGGGCATTTCTGCCCAGCCTCGCCTTAGCGCTTCTCGCCTACGCTCTAGACGGAGCCTTTTGAGGGTCCTAGCGAGGTGCTCGCTCATATCTACGGTACGAGCGCGACCGGTCTTTGTCGTCTCGATGCGACCGGCACTCAGCGCTCGCTTCACATGGATTTGGCGGGCAGTGAAGTCCACGTCTCCCCACGGTAGGGCGAAGGCCTCCCCGGGCCTAAGCCCCGTGTGGGGTAGCAGAAGGAATAGCGGTGCATAGGGATAACCTTGCTCACGCGCAGCTGCCAAGAACGACGACAGCTGGTCTCGGGACATTGGCCTGATGGTTCGCTGGCGGTCTCCCGGGGTCGCGCTGTCGGATCGACCGCGATGTCCTCGTCCCAAGTGCAGCGCTGGGTTGGCTAAGATGATGCCATCGTCTACAGCATCAGAGAGCATCACAGAGAGGGTAGACCGAATCAGGCGGACAGAATTCTTGCTGAGGCCTGCCGCACGCTTCTGGGCAAGGAATGCCTTGATCATCCCCCGGTGCAGTTCGCGAACCCGACGATGCCCGAAAGCTGGTTTGACGTGGAGCCGCCACAACTGCTCGTACCCCTGAAGCGTGCGCGGCTTGATCTCGGACGCTATCGTTGTCAACCAACGTTGACGGTACTCAGTGACGGTAATATCGCGGTCGGAAGAAGGTGAACCGGGTATCTGTCGCTCGCGGATCTTCTCCGCGAGCAAATCTTCGGCCTCCGCTTTGGTCGCGGCCGTTAGCCGCCGCCGGACGCCCGCCGAATCACGGTAGTCTACGTGCCACACGTCCTTCTTGGCTCGCTTGCGCCGCCGGATGCTTGCCACCGTTACCGAGCCCCTTTCCTACGCTTGATGGGCGCCTGCCGACTTTGCCGCACTCGAGGGCTTCGTTTGCCCTGCTGCACGGCGCCCAGTAGCTTCATGAGCCTCACGGCTGGACCGCGGATCCCCTGAACGCCCGTCTCCCACTTCGCCACGGTCACCACGTGCACGCCCACGCGCTCCGCGAACTGGCGCTGGGTGAGTCCCAGCTTTTTGCGGATGCGTTTCACGTCTGGGCCGGTCACGACCAGATGATAGCGAAACGCTAAGGCCTGGGTCAACCGGCCGATTCTGATGACGACGCTCCCAGTCGCCTAACGAACCAGCTGGAATGCGAACGTGCCGCCCATCCCGCAGTGCCGCTAGGTCTCCGCTGCGGATGAGCTCATAGATATGGGCGCGCGAGAAGCGGAGCTTCTCTGCCACCTCGGCCACGGTCATCACATCTGCCGTAGGGACGTGCGCTCTTTGGTCGGGACCATGCCTGGCAGTAGATATCTTGAGCCAGAGGACTGTGCGCACTCGTTCGACCTCGATCAAGAGCGCAGGAATGTCCTGAGGTTGGATGTCCGTGAGCGCCCGGAGGACACGGATAAGATCCTCGGTGGCTAGCGTGACAGGGCTTCCCATGTCAGGCAATCAACATCTCCTCTCGCTGCTGTCTAGCTACTCGTCTTCCTCATCGGCCTCATCCTCCTCGCCCTCCTCGTCCTCCCAAACCTGATCGAGGGAGCCCTCGGCGAGAGGCCCTTTGCAGTGCTCGCACTTCAGGCTCTCCTCGTTGACAAGCTCGTATTCAACGAAACAAGTCGGGCAGTGAAAGGTCCCGGTGTGAGTCTTCGCACGTCGCATGTCTGAGCCTCCGTGGTCGTGATGATTGACATCGCTGACTGGGTGTGGCTGGACTCGGAGCAAATACTTCAGTCGATCGAACCCGCGATCCGTGATCGAATATCGGATGTGGGCGTCATCAGACTCGACCCAGCGAGTCGCGAGCCCTTGCCGAGTGAGGCGGAGCAGCCCCATAGATGCCGCCGGACGGCTGACTCCGATCTCATCGGCAACATCTTCGGCTGAGATGCCGGCGCCGTTGTGTCTCAGTAGGTCGAGGAGATCTATTTTGGTCATAAGTATTCTCTCGAATTGACCAGTGAGGATACTCCAAGGACCGGTCTGTTTCCTGAGGCGCTGCAAAAATGGGGGCTGAAACGAGCGAGATTTTTACAGCGGCGGTTCAGAGATGTCTGATCAGCGGCCAGCCGGAGAACTGAGGCGCCCTACGTCTTCGCCTTGGTTGGCCAAATTGAACGATGGATAGTGTGGTGACTCACGCCGTGGCGAAGACTGAGATAGTGGAGGCAGCGATCGGAAACCCCGAGCGCGGAGGTCTCTTCCAGAAACTTCTTCCATGCGGCCTCCGGCGCGGTCTGTCTAAGTGGAAAGTCGCGGAAGAGATCAGACACGAAGGTCTCGGTGTGAAAGAGCTGATTAAGAGTGTCTACGTCCGCAAGTTCGTCCTTCATGACACCGCTGTGCTGGCGAATCAGCTTTGACAGTTTAACGTGTTCGCTGGGAAGGGCAGCACGGTCCGCAGCGTTGAGCTTTGGCGGACGACCGGCGGGCCGGCCCGTGCGCTTGAAGTACTTTCGGATGCACCTTTCGAGGCCCGCGAGTTCCTTCCTGGCTTGCTCCCTCCTCCTTGGCGATGCCGCGGCGTCCATGCTGAGGACCATGCGAGCACCAACACATGGGAACAGGTTTTCTGGAAAGAGCCGGAGAAACAGATTCCCTGAGCGCCAAATCGCATTGTTGGGATCTAGGAGCTGGGCCTCAACGGCCGGATGTGTCTTGTATTGCTTCAGGTCCTGAGGATGACCAGGCAGATGGCCAAAGATTCCATGACCGCCGTAAATGCCCATGTCGATCCCCCCGGGACGTCGATAACACCTTAGCAATTGCCTCAGATGATGCATCCTAGCGCAAGAGGGACGTCGGCAAACGTGTAGTCGAAGAAAGGTTTCGTAGCGGCTTGAAGCTGCGCCTATGCCGCCGAGCGCGATTACGGTCATCCCCCCTCGGGATTTGA
>WNFS01000499.1_pt1 | contig 28368 bp, 26 predicted proteins | sample 5400141 | NCBI WGS metagenome assembly WNFS01 (sample SAMN13153358, study PRJNA577476) | soil metagenome | isolation source: 60 cm saprolite under Madrone tree | place: USA:California | collected 2016-06-14
TGGCGCCGAAACACATCGCTGTGGACGAGCCGGCCTTTGCGATTGCGCTCCAGGGCTTCGAGCGCCCCCGGCCAGTCACCATCATGGCAACGGAATTCGAGCGCCGCCTGTCCGGCCCACGCCAGCGAGGGCGATGCCTTTGCGGCATCCTCGGCATGCCTGCGAGCGGCGGCAAGGTCGTTGCGGCGCCGCGCCTCGATGAACAATCCGTGCAAACCGAACAGCTTGGTGTCGTTGCGATCCGCCATGGCGCGAAAGGCCGCCGCGGCGCCATCGGCCTCTCCGGACAATTGCGCCGCCTGTGCCCGCAGCATCAGCAGCAAAGGCTGTTCAGGCACGAGCCGGCCCGCTTTAGCGGCGAACCGGCGGGCGGCGCCAACATCGCCGGCGCCGATTGCAATCAGACCGCGCACGATCGCCTGCTGTCCGATGGCGGTGCGGCGATCCGCGATGGTTGAGGCAATCCGCCGGGGCGCGCGCAGCAGCAGACGCATCAGCGACCATAGCAACACCGCCGCGCAGGCGATGACCGCGATCAGAATGCCGATCGGAGGCTCGGCGTGATAGCCGAGCCATGTGATGGAGACCTCGCCGGGATGGTCGGCGAGCCAGACCGCGACATATCTGGCAAACGCCGCCGTCAGGACAAGAAAGACGACAACGCGAATCATTGGGGCGATGGTCCGCGTACCGCAGGTTCGGCAAGCTTGGCCAACGACGCGGTGGCGACAAGCCGCGCCGATTCGAGCGCCTCTTGCCGCGCCAGCGCCTGCGTCCGCCACCCTCGCGCGAGCTCTCTCGCGGGTGCCGGCAGCTTATCCAGCTCGGCCACCATCGCCTCAATGTCCTGCTGTGGCATCTTGAACTCGATGCGGCTCATGACCGTCGCCGGATCGTCGCCCGGTTCGTCCCGCACCGGCCGGATATTCAACATCCTGACGGCGCTTGCCTGGAGGCGATCGAGGTAGCGGAGATCTTGGGCGGACGGCACTGACAGGCGCCGCAACTCCGGCATAAGCGTCGACAGGCTGCGGAACAGTTCGTTTCGCGTCGGTAAGCCGGTTGCCGCAAAGGGCGCGAGCGAAGCGAGTGCTCTCTCGTCAAGACCGAGCGACCGGGCTGCGGCAAATTCAGCCGTGAACGGACCGTTGCGCTCAACCGCGCTGCGCAGGGCCAGGGCCACTGTCGCAACCCGGATCGCCTTATCGGGCGTGGTCGCGAGGCGATCCAATCCTTCCTGTTTTTGCTGGAGTGCCGTTTGCCGCGATTCGAGCGCGGCGACGCGACTAGCGAGAGCCTCAAGGGCGGCGCGGTCATTCGGTTGCGCCCGATTTTGCTCGTCGTTCCCCTGCATACCCGCCCCCGCCCGCGGGGGAGGGGGCACAGCGAACAGGCCAGCCGCCTTGTCGGCACGCTCACCGGCCGCGCGGGCGGCCGCGGCCGCGTCGCGGACCGCGCGCTCCAACGCGGCGATACGGTCTCCCAGCGGCACCAGTATGGCATCGAGAGCGGCGATGCGGCTTGCCAAGTCCCCCGCCTGCGCGGGCGGCGCCCCGAGAGCGGCCTCGGGCTTGGCGATGCGCGCGACAACTTCATTGGGCACGGCCGCCTCGGGGCTGGCCGCATTGCGCTGCGGCCCATCGCTGCCGCTGACGGTGAGATAAATCCAAAGCGCGCCCGCAATGATTGCGGCCACGACGCAGAGTGAACCGATGATCGCGAACCGCACGGATGGCAGGAATGTCAAAATCCGCCGCAGTGATCGCCTCGCACCGGACGGACTTGCGCGCGGCCCCGAGTCGGCGGTTGTAGCGCGTGGTCCATCGGGGGAAACTTCGACCGCCTGTACGTCGATTATCGGTGGCTGCCGACGCGGACGCACGTCCGGCGGGACACCCTCACGCCGTGTACCGTCGTCCGATTCTGCCATCGGAATCTCCGAATTCCTTACGCGCCGGCATACTGTCTGCTGCGGGGCAGCAATGCAAACCCCCACCCTACCCTCCCCCGCTTGCGAGGGAGGGTAGGGTGGGGGTCACGTCCCACCGATAAGCGCGAGCAGCGCCTGCTCGTTGGCCTCACTTGCCACTTCAATGGCCTTGGCGCCCGCCGCCGCAAGCGGTGCAGCAACTTGGGCCGACAAGCATAAATGTCGGGTTTGAATCGATAAATCTCCAATCCCGGCCGCCCCGGCGGCCGTCACAAAGGCGGCCGCCGTACGGGCCGAGTAGTGGAGGACAGCATCAATCGCGCCAGCCGCCAATGCGGCGCGCCCATCGGGCGTCAACTCGGTCACTATGGCCGCTCGGTAGACAAGTGCTGTTTCTACACGCAAATCGTGTAGTTGTAACGCACCCGCCAAGTCGCTGGCGCGGTCCTCGCCCGCGCAATAGAGGAGGGGCGAATTCGCGACCGGCGGCTTGGATGCAATCAACGAAACGAGCGCATTCACGTCACCGTCCGCCGACATGATCGAGGTAAATCCGGCTGCGGCTGCGGCCGCTTGGGTGCGCCGCCCCACCGCGTAGACGGGCAGATCGGCCAACTCGCCGAAACGGCGGTGGGCCGCGACGGCCCGGACCGCGTTGGCGCTGGTGAAAAGCACGGCCGCCCACGGGCCGGCGCCAAGCTCAGCGTGCCGGATAGGCTCGATCCGCAGCAGCGGCATGAGCAACACCTCGTGACCCCGCCGGCGCAGCAGTGCCGCGGTCCGCTTGCATTCCGGTTCCGGTCTGGTGACGAGGAGGCGCACGCGCTCATCCGGTGGCGAAGAAATCCGGGCTCGCCCGCGCCTTCAGTTCGCGCGCCGCATCGGCGCCAAGAGTCGCGCCGTCCTGGATGGCTCCCCGGCGCGCGGTCTCGTGCGTCTCGCTGCCGTCGGGGCGCAGGATCATGCCACGAAACAATATGTTGCCGCCCTCGATCCGCGCATGACCGGCAATCGGCGTGCGACAGGAGCCGTCCAACACGGCCAGGAATGCCCGTTCGGTACGGAGCGCCGTCAGGGTTTCGGCATGGTTAATCTTGGTCAGCAGGTCGCAGGTGCGCCAATCGGCCTCGCGCACCTCGATGCCGATCGCACCCTGGCCGACCGCCGGCAGGAACGCGTCGACCTCCAGCACGGCTGTCGCGGCTGCTTCACGTCCGAGCCGCTTCAGGCCGGCGAGTGCCAGCAGGGTCGCGTCCACCACGCCGTCATCGAGCTTCTTGAGCCGCGTATCCACGTTGCCGCGGAACGTCACCACCGAGATGTCGGGCCGCAGACGCTTGACCATGGCCTGGCGGCGCAGCGATGCGGTGCCGACCACCGCCCCATGCGGGAGACCCGCAAGCGAGGTGGCCTTGCGACTGATGAAGACGTCCCGTACATCTTCGCGGGGCAGACACGCTGCGAGGTCCAGCCCGGCCGGCAGCGCCGTCGGCATGTCCTTGCTGGAATGCACCGCGAGATCGATCGTCTTGTCGAGGAGCGCTTGCTCGATCTCCTTGGTGAACAAGCCTTTGCCGCCTGCTTCCGACAGCGGGCGGTCCTGGATGACGTCACCCGTGGTGCGAATCGCCTCGATCGCGATGGCCTCGGGCTCGACGCCATGGGCGGCGGCGAGGTGCGCTCGCACCTCCCGGGCTTGCCACAGCGCCAGCGGGCTGCCACGTGTGCCGATGCGCAGGAACGAGGATTGCACCATAGAACCCCACAATGCTACCCGGGTTCCGACCGGGATCGGCATGAGGTCTTAAGCAGGCTTCGCAAAAAAGCAAATGCTTCATCCGAAGTCGGGCCTGCCCGACTTCGGCACGTTTAAGATAAGCGAAATCGGAAACATCCGATTTCGCGGGCCCGACGGATTAGCCATGCTTGTGCTCGGTATAGAAACGACCTGTGACGAGACGGCAGCAGCGGTGGTGGAACGCCACGACGACGGCCGCGCCACGATTCTCTCCAATGTGGTGCTGTCGCAGATTGCGGAACATGCGGCATTCGGCGGAGTAGTGCCGGAAATCGCAGCGCGCGCCCATGTGGAGGCGCTCGATCTCATCATCGCGGCCGCCATGGCTGAGGCCGGCCGCGATTTCGGCTCGCTCGACGGGGTGGCTGCAGCCGCCGGGCCGGGGCTGATCGGCGGGGTCATCGTCGGCCTGATCACCGCCAAGGCAATTGCGCTCGTCCACCAAAAGCCCTTGATCGCCGTGAATCATCTGGAGGCGCACGCCTTGACGGCGCGGCTCACCGACAGGACGGCGTTTCCCTTCTGCCTGTTTCTCGCCTCGGGGGGCCACACCCAGATCGTCGCGGTGCGCGGCGTCGGCGATTATGTGAGGCTTGGCACGACGCGCGACGACGCCATCGGGGAGGCCTTCGACAAGACTGCGAAGCTGCTGGGGCTCGGCTATCCGGGCGGGCAGCGCGTCGAACAGGAAGCCGCGCGCGGCGATCCCTCCCGCTTCATCTTGCCGCGTCCGATGCTCGGACGGCAGGACGCGGATTTTTCCTTCTCCGGTCTCAAGACCGCGCTGCGGCTCGAGGCCGAAAAGATCGCGCCCGTTACGGACCGGGACGTGGCCGATCTGTGTGCGTCGTTCCAGCTTGCGGTGATCGAGACCGTGGTCGACCGGTTGCGCCGAGGCCTCAAGGTCTTTCGCCAGCGGTTCGGCGCTCCCTCCGCGCTGGTGGCAGCCGGTGGGGTTGCGGCGAACCAGGCGATCCGTGACGCCCTCCGCAACTTGGCGTCTCAGGATCAGGTCGAGCTCGTGGTGCCGCCGCCGTCGCTTTGTACCGACAATGCCGCCATGATTGCCTGGGCAGGCGCGGAGCGGCTTGCCCACGGCCTGTGCGATGCGCTCGACACTTCGCCACGGGCGCGCTGGCCGCTGGATCAAGTCGGCAGGCCCGCAACGGCCGAACCCGCGCCTTCGGTTGTCGCGTGAGCAAGAGCGCGGACCACATCGCCGTCGTAGGCGCCGGAGCCTGGGGTACGGCGCTCGCCAACGTCATCGCCCGCGGCGGCGGCACCGTGACCCTGTTCGCCCGCGACGCCGCGGCGGCAGGCGTGATGGCGGCGGTCCGCGAAAGCCGGCGTTTGCCTGGCGTGCCGATCGACCAGCGTGTTGCCATCGCGGCACTCACCGAACGCCGGCCGGAAGGCGATGCCATCCTGATCGCGGTGCCTGCACAAGCATTGCGCGGCACGGTGTCGGCCCTCGCAGGGGCAATTGCCGCGGGTACGCCGGTCGTCGCCTGCGCCAAAGGAATCGAGCGAACGACGCGCCGGTTCATGACCGAAATCATTGCGGAATGCCTGCCCGGAGCGGTTCCGGCGATCCTGTCAGGTCCGAGTTTTGCGGTCGATGTCGCGCGCGGATTGCCGACCGCCGTAACGCTGGCTGCGGCCGATGAAACCGTGGCGCAAATGCTCACTCGTTCGCTGGGGTCGGCGGCGTTTCGGCCCTACCATTCGACGGACGTGCGGGGCGTCGAAATCGGCGGCGCGGCCAAGAACGTGCTCGCCATCGCGGCCGGGATCGTGGCTGGCCGAAAGCTCGGGGCGAGTGCCCTGGCGGCCCTCACAACGCGCGGCTTCGCGGAACTGATGCGGTTCGGCAGGGCTTACGGGGCGCAACCCGAGACCTTGACCGGCTTGTCGGGATTGGGCGATCTGATCCTCACCTGCACGAGCCCGCAGTCGCGCAATTTCTCCCTTGGCCTCGCTCTTGGCCAAGGGCACGACCTCACCCCCTCCCTTCCCTCCCCCGCTAGCGGGGGAGGGAAGGGAGGGGGTGGGCATCTTGCCGAGGGCGCATTCACGGCAGCGGTGCTGGTCGACATGGCGCGCGCCCGTGCAGTCGAGATGCCGATCGCGGCGGCGGTGGCGGCGGTGCTCGACGGCGCTTTGGTGATCGACGCCGCGATCGAGGCGCTGCTGACGCGGCCGTTGCGGGCAGAAGGGTGGCAACCATGAACTACTGGCTGATCAAGTCGGAACCCGGGACCTGGTCATGGGACATGCAGGTCGAGAAAGGCGCCAGGGGCGAGGCCTGGACCGGCGTTCGCAATCACACCGCCAAGCAGAATTTGATGAAGATGAAGAAGGGCGACCGTGTCTTCTTTTACCATTCCGGCGAGGACAAGGCGGTCGTCGGCATTGCGGAAGTTATCCGCGAGAGCCACCCCGACCCGACCGCCAAGCCCGGCGAGCCGTGGGTCGTGGTCGACGTCAAGGCCGTGACGCCGTTCAAGACGCCAGTCACATTGGCGGCCGTCCGCGCAGAGCCGCGGCTCAAGGATATGGCGCTCATAAAATTGTCGCGCCTGTCGGTGCAGCCAGTCACCCCGGCGGAGTGGAAGATCGTCTGCGACATGGGCGGGGTGAAGCCGTAGTGCGGCGCAGGTCCGGGGCCCCGAGTCCCTGGCCGAAAAGATTGAAAGGCCTAGCGCCCCTCAATCACCTCTACCCTGGCGGTCAAGTCAGACAACCCCGCTGCATTCGCGTAACATCGGAATGCAGCGCTTCGATCTCGCCGACGCTGACGCGCGTGCGCTCGATATCGTTGACGGCCGCGCGGACTTCGCGGACCTCCTGTAATAGGATATTAAGCGTGTCGCTGTGGGTGCGCGTCTCTACCTTAGCGCTCGCAACATCCAGTTTTCCCCCAGCGATGTCGGCTTTGATCCCAGCCATATCGGACTTCAGACCAGTCATGTCGGACTTCAAGCCGGCGATGTCGGACTTCAGGCCGGCCATATCAGACTTAAAGCCGGCCATATCGGCCTGAAAACCACGCAGGATGTCAATCACGCCATTTTCGGCCATCGCTTCGCTCTCCTGATCAAAAATGTAGAGCCTCAGACCCTCTGCGGCAAGCCTCGGCCGGTCCTGCCAGGGCGCCGAGGCGAGGTTAACGGGTTTTCTGCTTGACGAGCGAAAGGTTCTGGCCAGCGGCGTAACGGACTGATTCCGTGGACCCGACCGATTCGGGAGGGTCTGATGGAAGACTTGTCAGCGTTTTCAGCCAAGCCACGGTTGCGCCTGCTGCTCGATCACTTTTCGCGGGGCATGACAAGACTGTGATTCACTTGATCACGGACAAGTCCCGAGGGGAGAAGCGGACTGGAGAGTGGTTCGAAAGGGCGGGGCAACCCGTCCTTTTTGTCCTGACGGCAAATGTCATTTATCAACTGATTGACGAAACTTTGCACGGCTAAGGGGTCACGCTCTACAATGCCCACTTGCCGCGATCCCGTCATTTCACGAGGGAGCAGTCCGATGAAAATTGCAAACGCAATCGTGCCGGCGAGCATGTTCGCAGCCGCCGCCCTGTTCGTCCTCACTCCGGCCGGGCTGACGCACGCGCAAGGCCCTGGCTCCCGACCGAACCTCGATGCAATCAAGCGAGATTACCGACGTCCCGCTCCTCGCCCGGCTGAAAATCAGTTGCTCGTCGACCTCGGCCGCGCGCTCTTTTTCGATCCGCGCATTTCCGCCTCGGGCAGGACCGCTTGCGCAAGCTGCCATTTTCCGGAAGTCGGCTATGTGGTGACCGATGCGCACCCGCTCAACGATTCCGGCAAGCCGACCTCGCGCAAATCGCAGCCGCTGATCGGGTTGGGCTATGCCGGCAACGCGCCCGTCGGCTGGGACGGACGCAGCCCGACTCTGGAGGCGCAGGCCAAGGCATCGATCGCCACCGGGTCGATGTCGATGCGCGAGACCGAAACACCGGTCAAGGTTGAGGCGATCGAGGAGCGGATCAGATCGGCTCCTGACTATGCGGCAAAGTTCAACGCTGCCTTGGCGGGCAAGCCGATCAACATCGATGCGATCGCACAGGCCGTCGCGGCGTTCGAACGCACGCTGGCACCGGGGATTGCCCCGTTCGATCGCTGGGTCGGAGGCGACGAAGCGGCGATCTCCGAATCAGGCAGGCGCGGGTTCGCGCTTTTCGCCGGCAAGGCCGGCTGCGCCGCGTGCCATAGCGGTTGGCGATTCACCGATGACCAGTTCCACGATATCGGCACCACGACGACCGATCAGGGCCGTGGCCGCGAGGTCAAGGACGCCGCGTTGAACTTCGCCTTCAAGACGCCGACCCTGCGATCGGTGGCGTTGCGTGCGCCGTACATGCACAATGCCTCGATCGCGACGCTCGCCGATGTCGTTCGGCATTATGAGAGGGGCGGGATCGATCGCCCGAGCCGGTCGCCTGTGCTGGTTCCCGTTCAGTTGACCGAGACTGAGCGGCTCGATCTCGTTGCATTCATGGAAACCCTGACCGGCCAAGGCCAGGATGCGCGGCCAAGCCGTTGACGAAAACGCAAGCCGTCGACGAAAACGAGGTATCGCGGAGACGGAACGCGCCGCACCAGCCGTCTCTGCGATCCGCATCAGTCCCCTTGCAGGGTGAAGCCGATCAAGCGGCCGAAAACCACGACCAGGACCCAGCAGGCGATCGATATCCCTCCCGCGAGCCTCACCCGCGGCGGCGGCGTCGGATTAAGGTTCCATTTCTGCACGTCGCGAACCGTGATGAATTCGAAAATCACCATGTTGATGCCGGCGGCGGCAATGAGCGCCATCTTTATCCAGAATAAGGGGCTCACGAAATACTCGGTGGCCCGGCTGATGAACAGGAGCGAACCTGCAATCACCGCAAGCACGAACGCACCCCAGGTGAACGGCAGAACCTGCTTTGAAAGTTCCGCAAACGGACGTTTGGTCGAAGCGAACCCGAGCAGGCGCAAGTCCACGATCGCTATCGTGCCAAGCACGAGCGAAACTGCGAAGACATGAACCACCTCGACGGTGGTGAAGGCCCATGCCTTTTTGTGAATGAATACCGCCCAAGACGAGGCCTGGAGCATCTCCAAGAAAGCGGTAATGGATTGCAAGTTCACCTCCCCGGGATTGGTTCTTCACTTGCTTTTCTGTTTTGGCGTAACTCGGACGTTACCGCCTGTTCAGCCGTTCTTCAAATGCTTCGGTAGCCGCGGTGGCGAGCGGTAGCATCAAAGTCAACGGTGCGCGCCAGGTCGCCAACGCCTTTCGTTAGCCATCATCCGGCAATCCCACCTCCCGCCGTACTGCCGGGAAAGTGACAAACTGTCGCGTCGTCATCGCCAACTTCTCCAGCCGACCCGCCTGGGCTGCGGCCTTCGGGGTCTCGGCCTTCAAGGTTGTCACCGAGTTCAAGTCATACGATAATTGCTTACCAGCTTGGCGTCATCGCCGGAGCCAGAGGAAGCGGAAGGAACGCCATGAACATAATATTCAGCATAATCAGAGAAGATACGTTCTGGAAAATCCTGCTCTTCATTCACTTTCTGCTCGCGGTCGGCCTGCTTGCCACGGTCACGCTTCAGGCGGTGGCCGTTTTGATGCCGGCGCGACAGGTGGCGGGCCATTTCGTTGATCGCAGTCCGGTGCCGACAGCGTCGTACACCGCCTTGATCGCCATCGTCTATGTGCTCCAGGCGCTGATGGGCGCGTGGATTTACATCAAGTACCGCACTTACGTCAGAATTCCGATGGAGCAACTCCGGCACTTTTGGACTGTCGGCTCCTTTGAACTCAAAGAGCATGTCGTAACGATGGGCATGGGTCTCCTTCCGGCCTATTGGTATTTTTGGCGCCAACCGCTGTCCGCAGAGCATGACAACGTGCGCAGGTGGGTGACGGTTTTCCTGGCCATTAGCGTGTGGTACGCTTTTATTGTGGGCCACGTCGCCAACGATTTTCGAGGGGTCGGATCATGACGCAGACCTTGGATGCAGGCGAGGGACTCTCCCAGTTCGACAGCCCCGCCGCAAAGGGCGCGCCGACATCGACGGTGCAGACGGGGGCGAAGTTCGGGACCTTTGCAATCACCTTCGGGATCGCATTCCCGCTCCTGTACACGGTCTACGAACGGCTCAATTGGCCGCTTTTCACTTATCATCCGGTACTCGGCAACCTGGATTTCGGGAGGCAGCCAACGGGCGTGGGCCCGCCCATGTTCTGGTATGGTTGGATCGTGCTCGCTGCTGCCAGCGCGTTAGTGGTAGCCTGCGCCGCTACGATTATTCCCGCGCGATGGCTCCGCCAGGCAACCGTTTTCTGTTGCGCCCTCGCCGTTCTTTGGCCCGCCTCCCTCACCGGGCTTAGGATTTTCATCGTCGACTGGGCAACCTTTGACGCCGACTTCCTGAACTCGCCGTGGGTGGCGGCAATCCCAGGGTTCATAGGGACAGCAGTCATCACCTATTATTTCCCCGTCCGATTGGCTGAACGCCTGTGGACGAGCTGGCTGCTGATCGTGCCGATCGGCGGACTAGTTGTTCTCGGCTCCTCGCTGCTGCAGCCGTGGTTTCTACGGTAGTAGATCCCGACGACACGATAGGGCCATTCCGGCCGCGCCCGCTCGCGGCGGTTAGTGAGGTCAGCCTGACCTGCGAGCGTCGACGTCGGCGTGAAGCGGACGAGCCTCTCCTCTACCGCCTGTTGTGCGTCAAGAGGCCGCGACTTGCCGGGAAGTGACCGGCGGTCGGTGCGTTCAGCGCTGTAACCTCGATTCCGCATCGAAATTGGGCTTGGCGCGTCCGCAGCACGCCACAAAATTACCACTCGGAACTGTTTCCTCCGCGACCTTCCCGAACTTTCCACTCACATCAGGAGGCAGCCATGATGATCTGCGATCGCCGTAGCGTCCTCGCCCTGGTCGGCAGCATTGCGTTTGTCGGCACGGCATCCGCGAAGCACAACCACAGCAACGGGCAGCAGCTGGTTGGAAATAGGCTGAACACGAACGGGAAGCACGAAATCCATAAGGTTGGCGAGCATACCGTCCATGTTCATATCGAAAATAAAAAGGTCGCCGGCGTTTCGGTGACGCATCGCACCAAAGGCAACGTGGCGGTAAAGAAGTACAAGACCGCGAGGAAGATGGCGCAGGGCAACGAAATCGATGCCCCGGTGGAAATGAACGGCAGTTTGGTCCAGCCTGCCGGCTATCAGGTCGCCCAATCGGCGGTGGTGTATATCGGCTATTCCTTCTTTGACGGCGTCGACGAATACATCTACTGGTTCCCGGCAGAAATGGTCGTGGACCCGTTCACCGGCGCTGTCGATTACGTGCCGCTCACGTAAATTCGATCGAAAAAAGCCGCAAAATACGCCGCGCGTCGACCGCGCGGCGTCTTTGATTTGCCAGAAGCGGCGTCTTTGATTTTGCCAGAATCAGATCAGTTTGATTGGATCGGACCAGTAATTCAACGACCACCAGAGGGCCCAACATGAGACTGTTTCTTGCCGCTGTGGTTATGACGATATCATTGGCGCCGTTGGGGGCATTCGCTCAAGAGCGTGTGGGAGATGCGGCCCTGGGCGGATTGTCCGGCGCGATCGTCTTCGGGCCGGTGGGTGCGGTCGCCGGCATCGTTGTGGGTTACGCGGCGGGGCCGGGGATCAGTCGCTCGTGGGGACTGAAGCGATCGGATTCCCGTTACCAGGGCAGGGCCGTACAGCGCCCGGCGGTGGCACGCTCCAATAACGCCGAGTTGACGCAGGCCGCCGCTCAGAGCGTTTCAGCAGCGCCGCCCAGGCCAGCGTCGCGAACGAAACGCACCTGGGACTCCCCACCCGTCCAGGGGTTCGAGTGACGAGCGAAATCATCGGCCGACCAGAATCCGACGCCGCCATATCCTTCGACCTCATCCTGAGTTGCCCACCGGCAGGGCCGACCACTGCGGATGAAAGTCTATTCTCCATGGTGCTGCCCAGCGGGAATTTTGTTTTCACTTTCGTCCTAGGAGCATCGCGACGCGATGCGTCTCGAAGGATGGCTATATCGCGATTATTCAACCGGTTGTGACGCACCGCCGCTAGCCCGCAAAGGCTTAATGTTGTTCCTTCTCAGGAGCGGTTTTATGCGATAGACTATGTCGGAAGAAGGATTTTGGCACACCAACGGGCCGATAGGCGGGCGGAAACCATGACAAAATCGCAAAGTGCATCTCTCCTGTTAGGGCTGGCGCTGGCTCTCCCTCTCGCGTTTGCCGGAATCGCATGGGCCGGAGGCGCCTCGTTGGACGAGGACGAGGAAGATCAGTCGAATGCGGGCGTTTCATTTTTCGGGTTTGCCAAGGATCTCGATCGCGGCGGCGGCGTCGCGGATGCCAAGGTGAGCGCCGAAATCAAGAACCGCAATGCGAGCCTCGTGACCCGCACCGACGATCAAGGCCATTTCAAGTTTTCCGGTTTCAGCAAGGACATCGATCCGAAGGATGTGGAGATCTCCTGCAGCAAGGAGGGCCTCAAGCTGCAGCGGACCGTGCGGCGCCAGCCGCCGGGCGGCGATGCGGCGACCTCGATCGAAGTCGATTGCTTGATGGTCAAGCCGTAGCGGCCGCCGCGGTCATGCCCGTCCCCGGACTTGATCCGGGGATTGTCGCGGGCAAGCAAGGCGTAGATGGCGGGACAAGCCCGGTCATGACTCAGTAGGCCATGACTCCGTAAAGGCCATGACTCCGTAAAGATGGTTCGAACATGAGCGGAATCCGGTCTCACACTCTCGCCGGAATTTTCTTGAGCGGCCTGCTAGGCGCGCTGCTCCCGGCGAACGGGGCTTTCGCCGAGCTGTTGTTTGACACGCCCGATTTGGCGTTGACCGGCCGCGTGACATCTTCTCAGGAAGGCGCCATGGAGGGCGTCCTGGTCAGTGCGCAGCGGACCGGCTCTCCCGTCAGCGTCACCGTCGTGACCAATCAGGCGGGCCGCTACAGCTTCCCGGTCGATCGTCTCACGCCCGGGCATTATGCGTTGCGGATCCGCGCGATCGGCTACGAGCTTGATGGGCCGGCCGCTGCCGATGTCGCCGCCAAGGGAACCGTGACGGCCGATCTCGCGCTGCGCAAGGTCGACGACATCGCCTCCCAGATGACCTCCACCGAATGGCTGATCAGCATGCCGGGCGCCGAACAGAAGCGCCCGCTGATCGAGTGCATGAGCTGCCATACCTTGGAGCGCGTGGTGCGCTCGAAGTTCACCGCCGACGCGTTCGTCGGCGTGCTCAAGCGCATGGCGAACTACGCCAATAACTCCACCATGCAGAAGGTCCAGGCGCGGGTTGCGGAACGCGAAGTGCCCGACGACCGGGCGCGGCGGGTCGGCGAATATCTCGCGACGGTCAATCTGAGCAAACGCGACCGCTGGGACTATGAGCTCAAGGCGCTGCCGCGTCCGACCGGCGCGTCGACGCGCGTCATCATCACCGAGTACGACATGCCCCGCAGCACGATCGCGCCTCACGACGTGCGCACCGTTGCCGACGGTTTCATCTGGTATTCGAATTTCGTCGAGCCCTATCTCGGACGGCTCGATCCGCGTACCGGCGCCCATGCGGAATTTGCGTACAACTTGCCGAAACCGAATTTTCCTGCCGGCGCGCTCGCGCTCGAGCCCGACCATGACGGCAACTGGTGGCTTGCCTTGATGTTCCAGGGCGGGGTCATGAAGTTCGATACCCGCACCAAGACGTTCCGCCATTATCCGTTGCCTGCCGAACTTAACTCCGACACCGCGCAGCAATCCATGGTGATGCCGCGTCAGTCCCATGTGGATGGCAAGGTGTGGACGAACGACGTCAACACGCATTCGATTCTGCGGCTCGATCTGGCGAGCGGTGCCTATGAGCGCGTCGATCCGTTCCAGGGCATGCCGATCGGCGTCAATCGTCAGCATTCGCCATATGGAATGGCAGCCGACAAGGACAACAATCTCTACTTCATGGATTTCGGCGACGAGAGCGTCGGACGGGTCGACGCCAAGACCTTCCGGGCCACCATTTACCCGACGCCGACGTCCCACTCGCGCCCGCGTCGCACCATGCTGGACGACAAGGGGCGGCTGTGGTTTGCGGAGTTTGCTGCGAACAAGCTCGGCATGTTCGATCTCGATCGCGAAAGCATCAAGGAATGGGATGCACCCACGCCGCACACTTATCCGTACGACGTCTATCTCGATCGGAATGGCGAGTTATGGAGCGGCTCGATGTCGAACGACCGCGTGTTGAGGCTTGACCCGCAGACCGGAAAGTCGATCGAGTATCTGCTGCCGCGCCAGACCAATATTCGCCGCATTTTCGTCGACAACACCACCACGCCGGTGACCTTCTGGGCCGGCAACAACCACCACGCCGCGATTCTCAAGATCGAACCGCTCGATTAGAGCTGGTGAGCAGGTCCATTGGCCTGCCCCGCCATGCCCCGGAAAAGTCGACCAGGTAAGCGCGGACCAGGCAAGCGCATGGTCGATGGGTGCGAGCTTTCGTCTTGTCGACGAGGTCCGCTATATCATCCGCTGCGCCGCCAACCGCGATGGGCGCGTCGTCACGGTCGGTCAACTCACGCTGTTTTCCAGCGAAACCGGCGACGCTTGGATCATCGATCGCGACGATCACCTGGCACTCCGGCTCGCCAGCCAGGGCGACCCCGAACCGTTCCACATCGAAGAAACCGAAACTTCCTTTGCGATCGACTGGAAGGGCGACTATCGCATCGAAGGCGCAGCCTTCGTCTACACTGATCGCGACACCGGCCGCACCACGACCGTGATCGGCTACCCGACCGACAAGCTCGCACCGGGCGAATGACTGCAAAGTTTCAAATATGTTTGGCTAATATTGGTAAGCGGTTCGCTACGGGCAGTCCGGGGGAAAATACATGCAAGGCATCAATTACTGGGCGGTCGTCATCGCCAGCATTATCGGATATGCGGCAGGAGCACTATGGTATTGGGGTTGGTCGAAACCCTGGATGGAGGCACAAGGCTTCACTCCGGAATCCATGAAGGCCAATCAATCCCCGGTCCCTTACTTGGTCGCCTTTGCGGCGAACGTGGTCATGGCCGTGATGCTGGCAGGTCTCATGGGTCACCTCGGCATCGCAGGGGTGACGATCCGCACCGGCATCATTTCAGCGGCGGCGGTATGGCTCGGATTTGTCGCGACGACACAGACCGTGAACTATAGCTTCGGCAAGCGCCCGCTCAAGCTCATGCTGATCGACGGCGGCCATTGGTTGGCGATACTCCTGCTGCAAGGAGCGGTCCTTGGTTTCATGGGCGTACCGTAACGGCTTCATGCCGCTTACCCGCGATCGGAGAGGGTGCGTCGGAATCCGAGGTCGTCCGGCTGGGCCTCACTCCGATCGGGCAACCTCAACCAAAGTGTGACATTCCACGCCTTGTGACGCCCGGAATGCGCGGCGCATAATGTGTCAGAAACATCCGAAAGGGCGCGGCGCGCCAAATCGCGCACCGTCGAGGAGAGGAAGCATGAGCGAGCAGGTCTACGAAGTTCCCGCCGAATGGAGCAAGCGCGCCTACGTCGACAACGCCAAATATGCCGCCATGTATGAGCGTTCGATCAAGGATCCGGCCGGCTTCTGGGCCTCGGAAGCAAAGCGCATCGACTGGTTCAAGCCATTCACCAAGGTGAAGAACACGTCGTTTGATCTGCATCATGTGTCGATCAAGTGGTTCGAGGACGGCGTCACCAACGTGGCGCACAACTGCGTCGATCGCCATCTCGAAGACCGCGGCGATCAGATCGCCATCATCTGGGAAGGTGACGATCCGAAACATGACCGCAAGATCACCTACCGGGAGCTTCACGCCGAGGTCAGCCGGTTTGCCAATGTGCTCAAGGCGCGGGGCGCCCGCAAGGGTGACCGCATCACGATCTATCTGCCGATGATCCCCGAAGCGGCCTACGCCATGCTGGCCTGCGCCCGCATCGGTGCGGTCCATTCGGTCGTATTCGGCGGATTCTCGCCGGACTCGCTCGCCGGGCGCATAGAGGACGCAAAATCCACGATCGTGATCACCGCCGACGAAGGTGTGCGCGGCGGACGCAAGATTCCGCTCAAGGCAAATGCCGAGCAGGCCGCCGACCGCGCCGGGGGCGTCGCCACCATGATCGTGGTGCGCCACACCGGCGCCGCCGTGGGCATGAAATCCGGTCGCGATTTCTACTACGATGAAATCGCCAAGGAGGTGGCGGCCGACTGTCCCTGCGAACCGATGAATGCCGAGGATCCGCTTTTCATCCTCTACACCTCGGGTTCCACCGGCAAGCCCAAGGGCGTGCTGCACACCACCGCCGGCTATCTGATATTCGCTGCGATGACGCATCAATACGTCTTCGATTATCACGACGGCGATATCTACTGGTGCACCGCCGACGTGGGCTGGGTGACGGGACACAGCTATATCGTCTACGGTCCGCTGGCGAACGGCGCCACCACACTGATGTTCGAAGGCGTACCGAACTATCCGAGCACGTCGCGATTCTGGGAGGTTATCGATAAGCACAAGGTCAATATTTTCTACACGGCGCCGACCGCGATCCGGGCTCTCATGCAGGGCGGCGACGGGCCGGTAAAGAAGACTTCGCGTGCGAGCCTGCGGTTGCTCGGGACGGTTGGCGAGCCGATCAATCCGGAGGCGTGGGAGTGGTATCACCGCGTCGTCGGGGATCGCCGCTGCCCCATCGTCGATACGTGGTGGCAGACCGAGACCGGCGGCATCCTGATCACGCCGCTGCCGGGCGCGACGAGCCTCAAGCCCGGCTCGGCGACGCGGCCCTTCTTCGGCGTCCAGCCGGAGATCGTCGACGCCGGGGGCAAGGTGCAAGAGGGCGCCGCCGCGGGAAATCTCTGCATTGCGGACTCCTGGCCCGGACAGATGCGCACCGTCTATGGCGACCATGAGCGCTTCGTGGAGACCTACTTCACCGCCTATCCGGGCAAATATTTCACCGGCGACGGCTGCCGGCGCGATGCTGACGGCTATTACTGGATTACGGGCCGCGTTGATGACGTCATTAACGTGGCCGGCCATCGGCTCGGGACGGCGGAAGTCGAGTCTGCCCTCGTTGCCCACCCGAAGGTTTCCGAGGCCGCCGTCGTGGGCTATCCGCACGATATCAAGGGCCAGGGCATTTATGCGTACGTGACCCTGATGGCCGGGGAGCAGCCCTCGGAACAGCTGCGCGGGGACTTGATCGCCTGGGTGCGCAAGGAGATCGGCCCGATCGCTTCGCCCGACCTGATCCAGTTCTCGCCCGGCCTGCCGAAGACCCGCTCCGGCAAGATCATGCGCCGCATTCTGCGCAAGATTGCCGAGGATCAATTCGATAATCTCGGCGACACCTCGACATTGGCGGAGCCTGCCGTCGTCGACGATCTCGTCCACAATCGGCAGAACCGCCGGGGAACGGCAACCTGAACGTCTCGAGCCGAGATATCGCAGCGGTCGTGAAACTCTTGGCCGCGATCCGGGTTGGTTGAGGCCACGCAATGTGGCGAGTTGGAACACGCTCCCGATGAGATCGAATCACCTCTCAAGCATCATGCCCGTCGCCGCACGCAGATCGCTTTCCGGGATCGCGGGTGCGCTTGCGGCAATTCTATCGGTCCTTTCTCCTCACGCCGTCACACCGGCGACCGCTCGCGAAACTGTGGCGGCGGGCGGTTATGCCCCTGGCACGATCGTGGTCCATACCAATGAGCGGCGGCTCTACTATTACCTCACGGGCGGGAAAGCGCTGCGCTATCCGGTCGGCGTCGGCCGAGCCGGCAAGCAATGGTCGGGAACCTCTTTCGTCAATGGCAAATACCTCAATCCTGCCTGGACCCCACCACAAGACATCCGCCGCGACAAGCCTGACCTGCCGGCGGTGATTCCGGGAGGGTCGCCCCATAATCCCATGGGGGTCGCGGCCCTCACCTTATCGGGCGGCGAATACGCAATCCATGGCACCAACCGGCCGGAATCGATCGGCGGCTTTGTGTCCTATGGCTGCATTCGCATGTACAACGAAGACATCACCGACCTTTACGGCCGTGTCGACTACAACACGCCGGTGGTGGTGACCAACTAAAGCGACCATCCGCACGGCGGGATAACGTCGTCGCCGGGCTTGTCCCGGCGATCCCGGGTTTTAAACACGGAGCAAAAATAATCGAGGTGGCCGGGACAAGCCCGGCCACGACTCCGGTAGAGATATGCCGGGTGCTTCAACCTGACCGGAATCCGCCTGGCACCAAGATGCAAAATCCGCCCCTATAAAAAACCACGACTCAAAAGTCGCTCGCGATCCCTTTGACCTCCCAGTCGCCGTAGCGGGTCGGCTCCGGCCCCTTGCGACCATGCAGCTCTCTGGGTTGTTCTTTGGATTTGCGGTCGATTTCGGCGCGTCGGGCTTGGGCCTCCGCAAGCGCCCTTTTGGCGGCCGGAACAAGTCCTTGTTTCGATCCGTCCGCCGGCGCCGATTCGCAGTCGGCGCTGCCCAAGTCGGCGTTGTGTGGAGAGTTCTCCGTCATAGCCTGCGAAGATGCGAATTCTCGTCCGAACGTCAAGGCCGCAAATCCAATTGCCGAAAATGTGTTACAGGTCTCGTGTTTTCCTGGTATTTGTAAATTGAGGGGAACAAATATCCGCGCCGCCCAGATGGCGCTCGGGAACCACGTCTTGAAAACGACGAGCGCCCTCACGCAAGCCAATACGTTTCATCCGCCCGGTTTTGCCTCGCGACTGGCTGCAGCCAATCTCCTCGACGCGGTGCTGCGTCGCAATCGTCCGCTGGACGAGCAGTTGGACGATAGACATCCCAACCCGAGCCTGCGGGAGCTTGACGAACGCGACCGGGCGTTGGCGCGTCGTATCGTCGCCACCGTGTTGCGGCGGCTTGGAACACTGCGCCGCCTGATCGGCGACCTTCTCGATCGCGGCTTGCCGAATGGCAGTCCCCAAGTGGAAAGCGCGCTCTTGATCGGGGCCGCGCAGCTTTTGTTTCTTGACGTTCCCCAACACGCTGCGGTCGACCTGTCGGTGCGGCTGGTCCAGGGAGATCCCCGGCAAGCCCGCTATGCGGGGCTCGTCAACGCCGTGATGCGGCGGATCGCGCAAGCCGGAACTCGGCCGCTGGCGACACTTGAGCCGCTTCATCTCGATACGCCGAACTGGCTTTTCACGCGGTGGACGAACGTCTACGGGGAGGACACAGCGCGCGCCATCGCTCTCGCCCATCGTCTGGAACCGCCGCTCGATGTCACCGTCAAGTCTGAACCGGACCATTGGGCGGAACGGTTAGGCGGTCGCAAATTGCCGACCGGCTCGGTACGATTGGCTGCGCACGGACAGGTCTCGGCACTGCCGGGCTACGCCGAAGGCGAGTGGTGGATCCAGGACGCCGCTGCCGCCTTGCCGGCGCGGCTGTTCGGCGATTTGCGCGGGCGTTCGGTCGCCGACCTGTGCGCGGCGCCGGGCGGCAAAACAGCGCAGTTGGCGTGCTGTGGGGCGGTCGTGACGGCCGTCGACCGGTCAGCGTCACGGGTTGCACGGTTACACGAAAATCTCACCAGAACCGGGCTACGGGCCGTCACGGTTGTCGCCAACGCCGAGGAGTGGAAACCTGACCCCCCCACCGTGGCCTTCGACGCCGTGCTGGTTGACGCACCTTGTACGTCCACGGGCGCGATCCGACGACATCCCGATATTGCCTGGCGCAAGGCGCCCGGTGATATCGCGGTTCTGTCGGCACTCCAGCGGCGACTTCTGACCCGCGCCATCGACCTGACGAGATCAGGCGGCACCATCGTCTACTGCACATGTTCCCTGGAACAGGAGGAAGGCGAAGATATCGTTTCCGCAGTGGTCGAACAGGATGGGCGGGTCCGGCTCAACCCGATCACGGCTGCCGAATTTCCTGTCCTTGAGGAATTCATCACGCCGCGCGGCGAGTTGCGCACGCTGCCCTGCCACTGGCCTGACCCGGATCCCCGCATGTCCGGGCTCGATGGATTTTTTGCCGCGCGCCTCGAACGGGTTTAAGCCATCGCAGGCGGCATGATTCGGGGCCAATCGCAACAGATCCATAAAATGAACGGCGTTTGCACACAATTGTCCGACGCCTACCCTTGGCTATGTTCTCGAACGGTGTATAGGAGTAAATGCCTGTGACGAGGAGGGAGCAGCTTTAATGTCCCGCGCAGTCATCGCGGACCGCTCCCGCCTTTTCTGGCTGGCGCTTCGACGCAAATTCAACATTGTCAGGGGGCGAATCTTGGTTTCGCCCCTGGCGAGGTTGGTCTATTGGCCCTCGCGCGGCGAACGCCTTGTCATTGCGCCCCAGGAATTACGTACGGCCGACCCCACCCGCGCCAATGAAATCTATGGCGGGCGGTTCGCGTTCGCGGGAAAGATCGTTGTCTGCGACGGCCGCTCGCCATTCGAAGTTGAGCCTCCCACCGGGGAATGGGCCGACATGCTGCTTGGGTTCGGTTGGTTACGGCATCTCCGTGCCGCCAATTCGACCATAACCCGCGCCAACGCCCGCGCGCTCGTCGATGAATGGATCTCGATCCAAGGCTCCTGGCACCCGATTGCCTGGCGGCCTGAAATCGTGTCGCGCCGCCTGATGTCCTGGCTCAGCCAGGCCACGCTCATTCTCGACGACGCTGATTTGCGCTTCTATCGGCGATTGCTGCGCAGCTTGACCCGGCAAGTCCGGTTCTTGCGTGTCACTGCGAATGATACGCGGGACGGCGTCGCGCGCCTGCAAGCGCGCATCGCGCTGACCTATGCGGCGCTCTGCATGGCGAAGCAGGTTCGCCACCTGCGCCTGGCGACTCGCCGCCTGGTCAGCGAATTGGAGCGCCAGATTTTGCCCGACGGCGGCCACATCAGCCGCAATCCAGGGGTCATTATCGAAATTCTCCTCGATTTATTGCCCCTCAGCCAGGCCTTTGCGGCCCGCAACGTCCCCCCGCCTCCGGCGCTCATCAACGCCGTCGACCGCATGATGCCGATGCTGCGCTTCTTCCGCCACGCGGACGGGACTTTCATGCTTTTCAACGGCATGGGTCCGACGCCACCAGGCCTGTTGGCAACAGTTCTTGCCTACGATGACGCGCGCGGGACGCCGGTGGCAAACGCCCCCTACTCCGGGTACCAGCGCCTCGAAGCCGGCCCGAGCACGCTATTGATGGATACCGGCAGCCCGCCGCCGCTCGAGGTGAGCGCCGACGGCCATGCGGGCTGCCTTGCTCTGGAGTTCTCAAGCCGGCTGCAGCGCATCATCGTGAACTGTGGAATGCCGGCCGCCGGGCGGGAGAGTTGGCGGCAAGTGGCGCGTGCGACGGCGGCACACTCCACCGTCACGTTCAACGACTCCTCGTCGTGTCATTTTCTCGATTCCCCCTCGATCCGACGCGTGTTCGGCGTTCCGATTCTCGACGGTCCCCGCCACGCGACGGTGTCGCGAGATTATGAGGGCCGGGGCATGGTGCTGCGTGCGACCCATGACGGATATGCGGAACGTTTCGGAATCATTCATGAGCGCTTCGTGGCGCTTTCATCGGATGGCAACAGGCTCGATGGCGAAGACGTCTTCCTGCCGGTCACCGGAACCATTCTGCCGCCGGACGCCGAGGATCAATTTGCGGTTCGATTCCATCTCCACCCCGGGACTCGCGCCAGCCGCCTGACAAATGGTCATGGTGCGGTGCTGCTGCTGTCGAACCGGGATGTTTGGAACCTCGACGCTCACGACCACGTCGTAGCAATTGAGGAAAGCGTCTATTTGGCGGGACAGGACGGCCCGCGTCGCACCACGCAGGTCGTGATTTATGGTCAGGCGCGCACCACCCAACGTGTGCACTGGACTTTGAGCCACGTGCGCCAAATTTCTGCGTAGCTAGGCCCCGTGGCATCCGGTGGACCAACAATGGTTGAACATCTGCGCCCGATCTCCCGCGCCCTCATCTCAGTCTCCGACAAGACTGGACTGATCGAGTTCGCCCGGCGGCTGGAGGGCTTCGGCATCGAGCTCATCTCCACGGGAGGCACTGCGCGAGCGCTCGCCGAGGCCGGCCTCAAGGTCCGCGACGTGGCGGACCTGACGGGCTTCCCGGAAATGATGGACGGTCGGGTCAAGACCCTGCACCCCAAAATCCATGGCGGATTGCTGGCAGTTCGCCACAACGCCGAGCATGTCCGCACGATGCAGGATCATTCCATCCTGGGAATCGATCTCCTCGTCGTCAATCTATACCCGTTCGAGGCGACCGTGGCTCGGGGCGCGAGCTTCGACGATTGCATCGAGAACATCGATATCGGCGGTCCGGCGATGATCCGGTCCGCTGCCAAGAACCACGCCGATGTTGCCGTCATCGTTGAGCCCGAGGACTACGCCGCGCTGATCGCCGAGTTGTCTGTCCATCGGGCAATGACGTCGCATGGGCTGCGCCGACGGCTCGCCGCCAAGGCCTTTGCCAGAACCGCCGTCTATGATGCCGCCATCTCCAATTGGTTTGCAGGCGAACTCAACGACGCTGCGCCGGATTTTCGCGCTTTCGGCGGTCGCCTTGTCGACGCGCTGCGATACGGCGAAAACCCGCATCAGTCGGCAGCATTCTATCGCACGCCGGACGTTCGGGCAGGAGTCGCCGCCAGCCGGCAGCTTCAGGGCAAGCGGCTCTCCTACAACAACATCAACGACACGGATGCGGCTTATGAATGCGTTGCGGAATTCGACCCCATCCGCACCGCCGCCTGCGCCATCATCAAGCACGCCAACCCATGCGGGGTTGCGGAAGGCACAAGCGTCCTTGACGCTTACCGTAAGGCGCTCGCCTGCGACCCGGTCTCGGCCTCAGGCGGCATCGTGGCAGTGAACCGGCTGCTTGATGGCGACGCTGCCCGCGCCATCACGGAAATCTTCGCGGAAATCATCGTCGCACCCGAAGCAAGCCCTGAAGCTATTGCGATCGTCGGCGCCAAGAAGAATCTGCGGTTGCTGATTGCCGGCCGACTTCCGGATCCGCGTGCAGCCGGCTTGATGATCAAATCGGTGGCCGGCGGGCTTCTGGTGCAATCGCGCGACAATGCGGTGGTCGACGATATGAAGCTCACCACTGTGACCAAGCGGACGCCGACCGCGGCCGAATTATCCGATCTGCGGTTCGCGTTTCGGGTCGCCAAGCACGTGAAATCGAACGCTATAGTATATGCCAAGGACGGCGCCACGGTCGGGATCGGGGCCGGCCAGATGAGCCGGGTCGATGCGGCCCGTATCGGAGCGCGCAAGGCTGCGGACGCCGCGAACGACGCCGGTCTCGCGGCGCCGCTCAGTCAGGGATCCGTTGTAGGGTCCGACGCGTTCTTCCCGTTTACCGACGGGCTTCTGGTCGCGATCGAGGCGGGTGCAACCGCCGTGATCCAGCCCGGCGGCTCGCTGCGCGATGGCGAAGTCATCAAAGCAGCCGACGATCACGGCATCGCCATGGTGTTCACCGGCACCCGGCATTTCCGGCATTAGATTAGAGCACGTTTCGCTCATATCGAAGCGCCGTAGGGTGGGCAAAGGCGCCTGCCGCAGCTGATGACATGGCGCACTGGCCTCGCGCGACTTTGCCCACGCGGTCAAGCGGCGAAGTCGGACAGCGTGGGCAAAGGCGCACAACGATCCGTGCCAACAACCCCGCTCTACGCGATGCGCCTTTGCCCACCCTACACCGCCGCGCTCGCAAGCGGCGGCTTGCCTCGGATCATGTCCGCAGCCTTTTCCGCCATCATCAGAACCGCGGCGTTGAGGTGGGCGGAGACGAGGTCCGGCATGGCGGAGGCATCGACGACGCGCAGGCGCTCGATGCCCCGCACCCGCATCTGCGGGTCCAGGACGGCGGCCGGGCCGAGCCCCATCGGGCACGTCGCCGCCGGATGGTGCGCCGTGATCGCGGTTTTGCGGATGTAGGCATCGATTTCACCGTCGGTCTCGCAGGACGGGCCGGGCGCGGTCTCGGCGCCGCGAAACCGGTCGAGCGGCTGCTGATAGGCGATGTGGCGGGCGAGCCGGAAGCCCTCACGCAATTTCGGCAGATCGTTCGGGGCGGCAAAGAAATTGTAGACGATCCGCATCGGATCGCGCGCATCCTTCGAGCGCAGCAGGATTTCGCCGCGGCTGTCCGGATGCAGCAAGGCCGGCCGGATGGCAAAGCCGTCCGGCCGCGGCGGGCGGATCAGCGGAAACCAGAGATGCACGTCGGTTGCCGCGCCACGAAACATGAACTCGATGTCCGGCACCGCGATCTCGGGGCGCGTTTTGATGAACGCGTTTTGATGAATGCGTGCAGCCCGCCGGGCACGACAGTCGCCGCGCCGGTGCCGAGCAGCCAAGCTTGCATCATGGCGGCCGCCATGCGGTCAAACCTCATCTGGCGATGGAACGGACCGGGCTCGGAACGCGCGAACGAGAGAAACACCGCGAGGTGGTCCTGAAGATTGCGGCCGACCGGCAGGTCGATTGTCGGCTCGATCCCGACGTCGCGCAGATGCGCGGGCGGTCCGATGCCGGACAACATCAAAATCTGCGGCGTGCTGAAAGCGCCGCCCGAAACGATCACCTCACGCGCCGCGCCGGCCCGAAGCACCCGGCCGCCCTTGACGTACTCGACGCCCGTTGCGGTCGTGCCGCGCAGGATCACGCGCGTCACCAGCGCTCGGGTCTCGACCGTTAGATTGGGTCGCCGCATCGCAGGCTTGAGAAACGCGGTCGCGGCAGACGAGCGGTGGCCGTCTCGGATGGTGTACTGGCTGCGGCCGAAACCCTCTTGCGACGCCGCGTTGTAATCCGGCGTGTTCGGGATTCCGGCGGCTTTGGCGGCTTCGATCCAGGCCGGGTAAAGCGGGTCGGTGGTTTTGGCGAACTCGGTTCCGAGCGGGCCGGTGCCGCCGCGCCAGGTGTTTGCGCCGCCCGCGAAGGTTTCGCAACGCTTGAAATACGGCAATACGTCCGCATAGGACCAGGCGGTCGCGCCCTTCTGAGCCCAGCGATCGAAATCGCCCGGATGACCGCGCGTATAGGCCATCACATTGATCGAAGACGATCCGCCCAGCACCTTGCCGCGGCTCGCGTCGATGGAACGGCCGTTGAGGCCGGGCTCCGGATCGGTCACGAAACCCCAATCGAACATGCGTTGTTCATGGAGCTTGCCCATGCCGAGCGGAATGTGAATGTAGGGATGCCAGTCGCGTCCGCCGGCCTCGAGCAGGAGGACCTGCGCGCCGTCGTCTTCGGTCAGCCGGTTGGCGAGCACGCAGCCCGCCGAGCCGGCGCCGACGATGATGTAGTCGTAGGTCTTCGCCATCATGGAGAACGTTCGCGGGTCCGTAGGGCGGGTTCGTTTGGCCCGCCGGTCGCGAGCATTTTTCGATTAGGTTGATCTGCCTTTGTGCTGTCATCGCCCGGCTTGACCAGGCGATCCAGTAACCACCGGCCAGTGGATACTGGATTGCCCGGCAAGCCGGGCAATGACACCGGAAGGGTCAATCCAATCGAAAACGCGCTGGTGCCTCCTACACTTCAATACGGCCGCACCGTGCCTTTCACGGTCGTGCGCCACATCAGCCGGCGTTGGTCGGACGGAAAGTCGTCCCGTGCATGGGCCGAGCAGCGATTGTCCCAAACCAGGAGATCGCCGACGCGCCAGACGTGGCGATAGATGAATTCCTCCCGCTCGGAATGATCGAACACCGCATTGAGGAGTTCGTCGCTCTCGGCCCGCGGCATGTCGATGACCTTCATGGTCATCAGGCGATCGACATAAACCGCCTTGCGGCCGGTCTCGTCGTGGGTGCGAAACACCGGATGCACGGCCTCGCCGAAGGCCGCGACGGCGTTGCTGGTGTCGCCCCGAATCGTGGTGCCGTAGTTGTAATGATTGAGGGCTTTGCGGTTCTCAAGGCGCTGCCGGACCGTCGGATCGAGGGTGTCGTAGGCCGCATAGCCACTGGCGAACAGCGTGTCGCCGCCGTGGCTCGGGATCTCCACCGAATATAACAGCGTGCCGTTGTGGGGCAGCTCGCCGTGGATCATGTCGTGATGGAAGTGCATCTCTCCGTCCGGCAGCGCCCCGATGGTTTCGCCGTTCTCTCTGATGTTTGATATCAACATGATGTTGGGCACCAGCTTCGCGTACCCTTTGGGGAAATACTTCTGCGGCCGTGACAGCGGCCCGATCTCGCCGAAATATGCGGTCGCCCTGATGAGGTCTTCCTGCGAAAACTGCTGGTCGCGGAACACCAGGACCAGGTGATCGAGCCAAGCCTTGTGGATGTCCCGGATGGTCGCGGCGTCAAGTGTGTCGCGCAGGTCGATACCGCGGATTTCGGCACCGATATGCTTCGTGAGCGGAACGACCTCAAGATTGGTCCTCGTCCCGGCGTCCATCGCTTCCTCCCCGGCACCGAGCTGCACCTGTTTAGTCAAATCTAGTCGAAAAACGCGCCAACGTCTCGTGGAGCAAGCCCTCAACTCAACTCCGTGCCAGATCGCCGAGCATGCTGGCGACGACCGTGAGCTTTGATAGTGACAAGCCCGATGCGACCATTTCATGGACCGCCTCGCGCACGCGATCGGCGCCGCTGCCTTTGCGCCCGACGAAGACCGCGACGGCCTCGGCGCCGCTGCCGCCCGCGGTCGTCATCTCGGCCACCAGCCGGCGCAGGGCATCGCCCATCGCATCAAACCCGCGATCGAATGCCAGGCGGTCAAAATAATCCTCCAGCTTGATATCGCGTGCTGCAGCCACGATGCGATCGATCTGAAAATGGGCTTCGGCCGCAAAGTAAATCGCGGCGACCTGCCCGACCGGGTACCCGGTACGGTCGGCGATCAGCACGATGTCGGCCGCAGACCCCAATGCCGGCAAATTCGCAACATTGCGGGCAACGGTCTCAGGGACCCCCTCGGATGTCATCTTGAGCACGGCGGCGTCACGGATGCGCTGGGCTTCCGGCGACAGATACTGGTCGAGCCCTCCCGACACCGTCGCAATCTTCGCTCGATAGTGGTCCACGATGGCGGCGAGACCCTGACGCACATCGACATTGCGCAAAAACCAGACGATGCGATCGAGCAGCAGATTTTGCACCGCCGTGAACAGGCCAAGCTGAACGGCGCCGGAAACCTTGTTGTCGAGCGCCTCGATCGAGGTATTGAGAGCCGTGAGCCGGAAGCCGTCCCGCACCGCGGCGAACGCCGCCGCGATGCGATCGACGGACGCTCCGGTCTGGTCAGCGATTCTCACCACGAGCGGCGGGCCGCCGCGGTTGATCATGGAATTGGCGAGCTGGGTTGAAATGATGTCCCGGCGCAGGCGATGACGTTCGAATGCATCTGGAAAGTGAGCCCAAATCGATTGCGGGAAATAGCGGCTCAGTTCGCGGGCGAGATAGGGATCGTCGGGCACGTCCGAGCGAAGCAGGTCCTCGTGCAAGGCAAGCTTGGCATAAGCCAGCAGCACCGCAAGCTCGGGCCGGGTGAGCGGTTGGGCCCGTCGTCTTCGCTCGACAATTTCCATGTCGGTCGGCAGGAACTCGACAGCGCGATCAAGCAGCTGCCGCTTCTCCAGCATCTGCATCAGCCGTTGCTGGAAACCGAGGTCTTCAAGACCGCGGCGTTCGACGAGGGACAACGCCTGCGTCTGCTGGTAGTTGTTGCGCAGAACCAGAGCCGCAACCTCGTCGGTCATGCCGGCCAGGACGATATCACGATCCTTGCGCGTCAGACGTCCGTCGCGGAGCGGAACGCTCAAAGCAATCTTTATATTGACCTCGACGTCGGACGTATTGACGCCCGCCGAATTGTCGATTGCATCGTTGTTGAGGCGGATGCCCCGCAAAGCCGCCTCGATGCGCCCGCGCTGGGTCACGCCGAGATTGGCGCCCTCGCCAATGACCTTGCACCGCAGTTCGGCCGCGACAGCGCGTGTCGCGTCATTGGCGCGGTCGCCGACCGAGTCGTCGGATTCACCTGATGCGCGCACGTAGGTGCCGATGCCGCCGAACCACAACAGATCGACCGGCGCCTTGAGGATGGCATTTATGACCTCCTGGGGCGTCGCCTTTGCGGCGGTGATCCCGAGCGCGGTGCGGGCCTCGACCGAAAGATCGATTTCCTTCGCGGTCCGTGAGAACACCCCGCCGCCGGGCGAGATGATGCTCCGATCGAAATCACGCCAGCTCGAACGCGGCAGATCGAACAACCGCCGGCGTTCCTCGAAGCTGCGTTCGGGATCCGGAGTGGGATCGATGAAAATGTCGCGGTGGTCGAAGGCCGCGACAAGCCGGATGGTGCGTTCGCGCAACATGCCGTTGCCGAACACGTCGCCGGACATGTCGCCGACGCCGACCACCGAGAACGGCGTCCGGGACAGGTCGACGTCCATCTCGCGGAAATGGCGTTTGACGGATTCCCAGGCGCCGCGGGCCGTGATGCCCATTTTCCTGTGATCGTAGCCCGCCGAACCGCCCGACGCGAAAGCATCGTCAAGCCAGA
>WNFS01003355.1_pt1 | contig 28336 bp, 25 predicted proteins | sample 5400141 | NCBI WGS metagenome assembly WNFS01 (sample SAMN13153358, study PRJNA577476) | soil metagenome | isolation source: 60 cm saprolite under Madrone tree | place: USA:California | collected 2016-06-14
GGGACCGCAACTGGTTCATGGCGGTTTTTTTAGTGATACGATAGTCCTCAACGACGCCTATTTCGCCGACATCGATTTCGAGCCGCGAACGCGACGTATGATTTCGGGCACTCCGCCTCTCGCAATTACTTACGACATCAAGCCTGATCAGAAAAAGCTGCCAAAGCCCTAACCAACCACGGGGTTAGCCACCGCGCTATACTATGTACATCCGCTTTATGATTGCCTTGTCGATCTTGTCTTCGACAGACTGATGCCATGAACGAATCCCGCGACATTACTGGCAATCCCGCTCCGCTGGGTCTCCTCGGTTTCGGCATGACTACGGTGCTGCTCAATCTGCACAATGCCGGCTTTTACGAACTCAACGCGATGATTCTGGCGATGGGCATTTGTTACGGCGGTATTGCGCAAATTATCGCCGGGATGATGGAATGGCGAAAAGGCAACACGTTTGCCACCACTGCTTTTGTTTCCTACGGACTTTTCTGGCTCTCGCTCGTTACGATGATCGTCCTGACAAAACTCGGTTGGGGCGCAGCGTCGAACGACATCGCGATCGCGGCGTATCTCGCAATGTGGGGATTATTTACCCTCGTGATGTTTATCGGGGCGCTGCGGCTCAATCGTGCGTTGCAGATCGTCTTCGCCACGCTCGCGATTTTATTTTTTCTGCTCGCGTTTGGCGATTTCACGAACGCGAGTCCCGGTTTCAAACATTTCACCGGTTACGAAGGAATTTTCTGCGGCTTCTCCGCGATTTACACCGGCCTCACGCAGGTGCTGAACGAACTGTATGGCAAAGTTGTTCTGCCACTCGGCCCGGTAAAGACGTAAAGCGCTACTTTTCTTTCAACAAACTGGCAGCGAGTTGGAGCGCGGAGTCGCTTTTGCCTCCGAGCATGCGCGCGATTTCTTCGCGGCGCGCTTTGCCTGCGACTTCCTGCAAATTCGAAAACGTACGGCCGCGAACAACGTCTTTGGTCACGACAAAATGCGATGAAGCAGCTGCCGCGACTGGCGCGAGGTGGGTGATACAAATCAGCTGATGCTCTCGTCCGAGCGTTTGCATCTTTGCCCCGACTGCATGCGCGATCTCGCCGCCGACGTTCGTATCGATCTCGTCGAACACGAGAAGAGGAATCGCGTCATGAGCAGCGAGCGCGGATTTGATCGCGAGCATGAGCCGCGAAATTTCGCCGCTCGAAGCGATCACGCGCAACGGTTTTAACGGTTCGCCGGGATTCGGCGAGAAAAGCAGCTCGACCGAATCGAAACCGCTCGCGCGCGGTTCGTCCAGCGCGCTAAGTTTTGCTTCGAATTCTGATTGCCGGAATCCAAGATCGGCAAGATTCTTACGAATCGTTTCGGAAAGTTTCGGGGCCGCTTTCGCGCGCAGTTTGCGCAGCGCGTCACCCGCGCGATTCATTTGGCCGCGAACTTTTTCGATTTCCTTCGTAAGCCGCTCCAGTTCCGCGTCACGCCCTTCGATTTTCTGCATTCGTTCGGCTGCGCGTCGACCGAACTCAATCACTTCCGCAATCGAGCCGCCGTATTTCCGTTTTAATGTTTCGAAAAGGGAAACGCGCTGCTCGAGCGCAGCGAGTTGCTCCGGGTCGAGATCGAGCTTTTCAGCGTAATCGGAGAGTGATCGTGCAATTTCGGACAGCTGCACGGCCGCCGCCGCATGTTCGGAAGAAAGTTCTGCGGTCGAGATGTCGATCTTTTCCAACTCGCGCAACAAACGCTGCGTCTCTGCGAGCTGCGAGAGGACCGATTCGTCCGCCTCGGAAAGTTTGTTCGCCGCGGCGCTGGCCAATTCAATCAAGCGCTTGCTGCTGCTGCTCAATTTGTAGCGCTTCTCGATTTCGTCTTCTTCGTCGGCGACGAGGTTGGCCGAATCAATTTCAGTGATTTGATGACGAAGGAGATCGAGCTCCTGTTCGCGCGCGGTTTCAGCCGTGTTGAGCGCTGTGTGTTCGGCCGTCAGCGTCTGTAATTGTCTGAAATGCTTTCGGTATTCCTCGACCTGCTCTTCGGCTCGCGCGAACGAGTCGAGTAGGTCGAGCTGCTTGTCCGCCGACAGCAGCGACTGGTGATCGTGCGGGCCGTGAAGATCGACCAATGCGTCACCGATGCTTTTCAAGATCGACAAGGTCGTGGGCGAGCCGTTAATGAACTGACGATTGTTGCCCGCGGCGGAAAGTGTTCGCTTGATGATAAGATCATCGGTGGACGGTTCGACGCCGGCCTCAATCAGCTGCGGGTTCAGCTTCTGTAATTCTTTGCCGGTGAAAATCGCTTCCGCTGTGCAAGTGTCGGCGCCGGTGCGGATGAGCGATTTGTCCGCGCGTTCGCCAAGCAAAAGCTGGAGCGCGCCGATGATGATCGATTTGCCTGCGCCGGTCTCACCCGTGATGGCGGTGAACCCAGGCGCAATCTGCCACTCGAGTTGTTCCACGAGCGCGAGGTTTTTGATTCGAAGCAGATTGAGGACGGCAGGCATGCAGAGGTTGAGAGTTGAGGGTTGAGAGTTGAGAGTGCGGCGCTCTTGCAGATTTCAAACACTCGCCACCCAACTTTCAACTCCGAAAGCTCAATTTCTCGATGAGGCGGTGTCGATCATCCCTCGTTCTCGGGATCGTGCTCATGCTCGCGATCGATCTTCGCGCTGAGCAACCGCTCGCCGCATCGACCATTGTCGTTTACAACAAGGCAGCCCTCGATTCGCCCGAGCTGGCAAGATTCTACGCGCAGCACCGCGGCATCGCCTCCGATCACATCGTCGGCCTGACTTGCTCGACGGACGAAGAAATCACCCGCGAGGAATACGATGCAAACATCGCCGGGCCGCTGCGCGAGGCTTTCAAAACCCGAAAATGGTGGACGGTTCGGGAAACGTCCGAGCAACAAACGGCCGTGATGACGACTTCAATTCGTTTTGTCGCGGTGATCAAAGGCGTGCCGCTGAAAATCAAACCAAGGGAGGGTCCGTACCCGGGTGATCAATCGGCCGACGGCCCTGTTAGCAGCCGCAGCGAAGCGTCGGTCGACTCGGAGCTGGCACGTCTTGGTTTATTTTCGCGGCAAATTTCCGGTCCGCTGCGGAATCCATATTTTCAGAGCTTCAAGACAATCGGCGACGTCGATAATCCCGTTCTATTACTGGTCTGCCGGCTTGATGCGCCAAAGGCCGAAACCGTGCGTCGAATGATTGTCGATTCGATCGCTACCGAAAAAAGGGGATTACGGGGCCGCGCCTACGTCGACGGGGCACGCGAGACCGCGGCCGGTTACGCGGTTGGCGACCAATGGCTCGCGGAAATTCCGCTGCAGCTGCACAAAGTCGGTGTGCCTGTCGTTTACGATAATTCCCCTGCAGTTTTTCCGGATGGTTATCCGATGACCGATTGCGCTCTTTATTACGGATGGCGCACGGAGAAGGCCGCGGGACCTTTTGCACAACCGGAGTTTCGTTTTTCACCGGGCGCAATCGCAGTCCACATCCACTCTTTTAGCGCGATGACTTTGCACGATCCGAATGCGAACTGGGTAGCGCCTCTCCTCTCGCGGGGCGCTGCGGCCAGTCTCGGTAATGTTTACGAGCCCTATCTCCGACTCACGGCGCATCTGAATATTTTCAACGATCGCTTGCTCCACGGTTTCACTTTTGCTGAGAGCGCGTATTCATCGATCGAAGTTCTCTCCTGGATGTCGGTGATGGTCGGCGATCCATTATATCGCCCGTACGCGTCATGGTTGCAGATTGAAACCGCGGCCGATTCTTCAAAAAGGACTCTTGGAAAATGTACCACGATTTCGCGGTGCAGAATTTTTCGAGCGCATCGGCGCAATATCGTTCTCTGGCGCGGCAGGCCGCATCGCGCGCGCACAATTGTCCGATGCTTGAAGATCTTGGACTGATGGAGATCGGCGATGGAAATTTAGCTGCGGCCACGAGCTACTTCGGCGAAGCGCGCACCTGTTATTCCAATCGCGACGACATTCTGCGGGTCGTGATCGAGGCGGCGGACGCTTGGAGCAAACTGAAGAAGCCGAAACGCGGGATTGATTTATTGCGGACCGCGCGGCGAGTGGCGAGTGATGCTCCGGCGGCTCCGTTACTAAGAAACCTCGAACAGGAATTGCGTGGGGTATCAACAACGCCGACACCGAGACCGACGCCACGTTCCCGCTGATCGGTTATCTGCCTAATAAAGAATTCCCCTCGGTTCGCTTTGGGTCATTCCAAGCAGACCGAGGAATCTTTCAAAAGCTGATGGATCACACTGTTTCCTTAGCGTGACGTTCGCTCAGTGGGTGAGATCCTTCGCTTAAGCTCAGGATGACAAAGAGCGCCTAGTGAATTATCCCGCGTTCGGTTTTTTCGATGAACGCAACAATCTCGCGGACCTCTTCGCTCTGCGGCAGTTCCTTCCGGACCGCCTCCAGCGCTTGGGCGGTATTATATTTAGAGCGGTAGATCAGGCGAAACGCCTCTTTGATCCATTGATTCCCGTCCGCGATCATGAACGGGGGAATGTCCTGGACGATCTTCGAGCAACCGCCGGTGATGGCGAAACGACCGATACGGCAAAATTGATGGACCGCGGTCAGGCCGCCCATGACCGCGTTGTCTCCAACCTGCACATGCCCCGCGAGTGTTCCGTTGTTGGAAAAGACCACCTCGTTTCCAACCGCGCAATCGTGGCCGATGTGGCTGTAGGCCAGAAAATTTCCGCGACTCCCCACTCGGGTCTTGCCGTCGCTGGTGGTGCTCCGATTCACGGTGACGAACTCGCGAAACGTATTTTCGTCGCTGATTTCCAGATACGTCGGCTCGCCCGCGTATTTCAGATCCTGTGTTTGCTGACCGATCGAGCAGTAGGCGTAAAATTTATTCTTCGCACCGGCTCGCATCGGTCCCTGCAGCGTAACATGATGTTGCAGCCAGCAATTTGCGCCGATCACGACATTTGCGCCGATCACGCAGTACGGGCCGACGATCGTTCCTGAACCGATTTCCGCGCCAGGATCGACAATCGCCGTCGGATGAATCTGCACGTCGCTCATCTATCGAGAAACGTGAACATCAATTCGCCTTCGGAAACGACCGCGTCGTTCACTACGCAATGGCACTTGGCTTTCGCCAACCGTTCGCCGCGCGCCTTCGTCAGCTCGGCGTGGATGAACATCGTGTCGCCTGGCATCACCGGTTTGCGAAACTTCACGTCGTCTGCGCTCATGAAATAACCGATGCGGCTGCTCGTTCTTGCCAGCTTGAATAGCAACAAGCTTGCGACCTGCGCCATCGCTTCCACCTGCATCACGCCGGGCATCACCGGATGACCGGGAAAATGTCCCTGAAAAAACGGTTCGTTGATTGTGACCGATTTCATGCCGACGCATTTTGTTCCGCTTTCATCGAAGCTGATGATTCGATCGACCATCAAAAAAGGATAACGATGCGGCAAAATTTGCATGATCTCTTCGCTGTCGAGCCCGCCGTCGCCTTTCGGTACCACGCGCGGCAGCGCAAGCGCGTTGCGACGCGATTGCTCCTTGGCGATGGCGCGAGCTAATTCTGCATTGGCCGCGTGCCCGGGTTTCACCGCAATGAGATGGCCGCGAATTCGGCAACCGACGAGCGCAAGGTCGCCGACAATATCGAGAATCTTATGCCTGACGAATTCGTCCTGGAAACGCAGTGGCTCTTTGCTTAGGACTGCGTCGCCGCGCACGACGACCGCGTTCTCGAGGCTGCCGCCCTTGATCAGATTTTTCTCGATCAGCGGCTCGACGTCTTCGTAGTAAACAAACGTCCGCGCCGGCGCAATCTCGCGCTCAAAAAGTTCCGGCACGATATCGGTCGACAAAAATTGCGTGAAACGGTTGTTCGGCCCGGCTTGCGTGCATGAGACCCGGAATGCATTGTCGTCGGGCAACAGGATGAGCATTGCGCCTGTTTTCGTTTCGATGTGCATCGGTTCGCGGACATGAAAAAATTTCCGCGGCGCCTCCTGCGCCGATACGCCAGCGCGTTTGATTACATCGACATACGCTTTTGCGCTGCCATCGCCGATCGGCGGTTCGTTCGCGTCCATTTCGACGATCGCGTTATCCACGCCCATCGCCGACAGCGCCGCCAGCACGTGCTCGACCGTATGCACGCGCATCGATCCTTCGCCGATCGTTGTCGCCCGCTCGACCATTTTGAGATTGTCGATCTTTGCATCAATTGTCGGCTCGTCCGGCAAATCCTTGCGCTTGAATTTGATTCCGTGATCAGCGGGCGCCGGATGCAACCTCAGCGAAACTTTCTCGCCGGTGTGTAGCGAGGTCCCACTGAAACCGGCCGCTTTCATCAGCGTGTGTTGAAATTCAGGCTTGGAAGCCATGACGCCTAACTAAACAAAGATTTCCGATTCTGACCAGAGGCGTTACTTCAGCTCAAAAAACCCGCAATCAAACGCCATCATCTTGTCGATGTTCGATACGCGAAACTGCTCGATTGAGGACCCATTGTCTTGCCAAACATCGGCCGCTTTCTCGCCATCTTTTCCAATCACAACCCGAACCAGATTGGTCCCTTCGCTGATGGTCGCCAACGGCAATCCATCCATCGTTTCCAGGAAACTTCCTTTGCTGTCGAATCCGACGCTCACATCAACAACCGATCGTGTATCGCTCACGAGCGGGTTCGGGACCAACTTCACGGAAGTGTGGTCCGATGCGCTACTCGGCGGTGAATCTACTTTTCCGGCGTCGTCCACTTTCAGGTGCGCGACCAAGTAACCGCGCGCGCGGTATTTACCGGGTGGCAAATCTTCGCCTGCATCGTTTTTGCCGTCCCAGGTCGTGCGGAGCGCGTTTTCGTCGATCGTGAAGTTGTCGATCTTCGCCTCGCGGTGCAGAACGCGGACGAGTTTGTCGTTGGAATCAAAAATCCCGAGACTGATTGTTCCTTCCATCGGCGGCGGAACGAACCGGAGCTGAACAGTTCGTACCGCGGATGCTGAGGGTGATGGCAACGGTGTTTGCTCTGGGGTTGGAGAACCCGCCGGAGTCGACGATGGCGATTCTTGACCGGCGGCGAAGCAGATCGCCGCTAGGCTGGTTAGAATCGCGAGGTTAATTTTCTTTCTCATTGTAGCGACGCTCTGTGAACGTCGTCCGATTTCAGCGACGGTCATGGACCACCGCCACAGTAATAACGCCAATTGATGTTCGGGAAAAGATTGTCGCGCCATTCGCAATCGGCCAGGAATTTCTCATCCAGTTGTCCGGCGGCAAGCTGGTCGTGCAATTGATTGAAGCGGGTGAGGTGATCGATCGTGCGCTTGGTCGCGTATTCGCGCGCGGTTCCGGTTCTCATTAGAAACGCCCAATCGCTCGACTGCGCCAGCAAAAGCTCGCGCGCGAGTTGTTTGAGAATGCGATCTTGTAGGCTGGGCGCTCTGCCTGGCGATTTCTTCTCTGGCAACCGGAGCGGCTGCCCTACAACGGAAAAGTCTTGCGCAAGTTTGCTCATCCGTGCCGCCGCTGCGTGCAAGTGCGGGTAGATCCACGAATTGTTTTTGTCGATCCAGACTTCGAGATGGCCTTTGTCGCCCCAACTTGATGCAGCCGGCTCGATCGTTTGTTGGGTGGGATCGGTCTCCAGATATTCGCTTGGAGTCGTTAGGCAAAAATCTTTTTGATCGAACGCTGCCTTACGGATGAACGACTCGAGAAAGCGCGGCCCTTCAAACCACCAATGTCCAAACAGTTCCGCGTCGAATGGCACAACGATGGTTGGATCGACATTGAGGGCGGCGAGCTGCCGAAATTGCGCGCACCGTTGTTCCAGAAAATGCGCGGCATGCGCGTCAGCAGCTTTTTCAGCCTCAGCCCGATCGTAAAGTTGCTTCTCCGATTTGCGTCCAGTGATGCGATGATATTTCACACCGGAAAATTTTCGCACGCCGCGCGCGATCGGCCCCAAATGCTCGAGTGGAAGATCGAATCCGACATCGCGGTAAAATTCGCGATACGCCGGATCGCCCGGATAACCTTCCTCCGCACTCCAAACCTGGCGGCTGGAATCGCGATCGCGCGCGAACGCAGCCGGACCGGCCGGCGTGTAACACGGCGCATAAATCGCGCGTTGCGGTGCAGGAGTTCCAAACAACAATCCGTGCGCGTCAAGAACAAACCAGCGGACATTCGCTTCCTGCAAAATCGTGTCGAGTCCGGGCGCGTAGGCGCATTCGGGCAGCCAAAAACCGGTTGGCTCGGTATGAAAGACATCGATATAAACGTCCCGACCGATGAGAACCTGCGCGCGGGCGGCTTCGCGCGATTGCTGGTGAATCAGCGGCAGCAAACCATGGGTCGCCGCGCAGGCGATGATTTCCAGGGCGCCCACGTCGCGCAATTGTAGAAACGCAGCGAGCAAATCGCCGTTCCATTCGTTAACAAAGAAACGCCGGCTTGCTGAAAACAATTCGAAATAAAACTGCGCCAACTCTGCCAGTTCTGACTCGTTGCGATTTCGTCTTCGCTCACGCGCCGCGAGATCGATCAAGAGATCGACATGCCGGACGTAGCGTTCGCGTAAGAGATCGTCTTGCAACATCGCGCACAGCGTGGGCGTGAGCGACATCGTGAGCTTGAACGGAACGTCGTCGTTCACCAACCGTCGCATCATTTGCAGGAGCGGGATGTAAGTTTCGGTGATCGCCTCGAACAGCCAGTCTTCTTCCAGAAAATGTTCATGTTCCGGATGCCGAAGGAACGGTAAGTGGGCGTGAAGAATGAGCGCGAGGTGACCAGCCATTGCAGATTTCTTTACTCTGTCATTCCGAGCGGAGCGAGGAATCTCCCAAAAGGTGAAGGATCACACTGATTACTTGGCGTGACGTTCGCTCTGTGGCTGAGATCCCTCGCGTTCGCTCGGGATGACAATCAGAGCGTTCGGCAGAAATCCTGAAACCGGTCGAGACCCTTTTTGATGATGTCGATGCTGGTGGCGTAGCTCAGTCGAATAGTTCGGTCGTCGCCGAATGCTGCGCCGGGCACGACGGCCACGTTTGATTTGCTGAGCAATCGATCCGCAAAGTTTTGTGAAGTCAGTCCGAGTTGACTGACATTCACCAAAACATAGAACGCGCCCTGCGGCTTCACTGCGGTCACGTTTGGAATTTTTGAAAGACGATCGAGCATGTAATTACGCCGCATATCGAATTCTTCGCGCATGTCGGCGACTGATTGCTGATCGCCTTTCAACGCCGCGAGCGCGCCTCGTTGCGAGAAGGAGGACGGATTCGCGGTCGTGTGGCTTTGAATTGAATCGACCGCCTTCGCCACCGCCTCTGGCGCCGCCAGATAACCGAGTCGCCATCCCGTCATCGCATACGATTTGCTGAACCCGTTGACGGTGATGGTCAGATCGTAAGCTTCTTTCGAAAGCGACGCGATGCTGACGTGCTTGGCGTCGTCGTAAACAAGTTTCTCGTAAATTTCGTCGGACAAAATGTAAATGTCTTCTCCCCTGGCGACTTCAACAATCGCCTCCAGCTCTTCTTGCGTGTAAACCGAACCGGTCGGATTGCACGGACTGTTCATGATCAACATTTTTGTCCGCGGCGTCATCGCGTTTTCAAAATCTTCCGCGCGCATTTTCCAATTGTTGCGCTCCATTGTCGGCACGATCACCGGCTCCGCCCCGACGAGCCTTACCATGTCGGGATAACTGACCCAATACGGCGCCGGAATGATCACTTCGTCGCCCGGCTGACACGTCGCCAGAATTGCGTTGTAACAGGAATGTTTGGCGCCGTTGCTCACGATCACCTGACCGGCGCGGTAAGTTAGTCCGTTATCCGCCGCTAATTTTTCCGCGATCGCCTGGCGCAACTCGGGAATGCCGGCGCTCGGCGTATACTTAGTAAAGCCGGCCTGCAACGCTGCAATCGCCGCGGTTTTGATGTGCTCCGGCGTATCGAAATCCGGTTCGCCCGCGCCGAAGCCGCAAACGTCAATTCCCTCCGCCTTCATCGCCTTCGCTTTGCTGTCGATGGAAAGCGTCAGCGACGGAGTCAGTTGGGCAGCGCGTTCGGAAATTTCCATATCGATCTTGTTCTTTTAATTCAGGGAGCGCACACTATTGGCGGCCGTAAAAGTTTTCAATCAAAGCTTTAAAGTTATTCTCCTCGACGCGGACAATCGCCATTTCGCGCTTCGCGTTCTCAATCGAGTCGGACGCGTGCGCAGCGTTAATCATAATAGTTTGTCCAAATTCTTTTCGAATCGAGCCGGGCGGCGCCTTCGCGGGATCGGTGGGGCCCAGTACTTCGCGAATTTTGCGAACTGCGTCTCCCCCCTGATAAACAAGGGCAATGCATTTTTCCGTGCCGGGCGTGTCGCGCTTTTCCGAAAGCGTGTCGCTCGGGCGCGCGCCCGCCATGAATTCGACGATGTCCTCCCATGCGTCGCGTCCCTTGTTGTGTCCTAATTTTTCCTGCAACACCGGTAACACCGGGCCGTAAAAGACCTCGGCTTGTGCCACGCTCATCCGGTGCACCTTGAAACCGACGATGTAGAGCCCGGTGCGCGAAAAAACTTCGATCACTCCGCCGGGCCGAATGTTTGGAAATTTGAAATTGTCGGGCTTAATTAAAACGAGCGTCTTTTCGATCTTGACGTCCTTCGGAAACTGGACGGCTTGATCGAGAACACCGCCGTCGCGGTCGGAAAATTCCGCCCAAAGTTTTAAATCGCGCTCGATCGCCTTGCCATCGAATGCCGCCACGACCGCCGGCTCGAAGTAAGTGACTTTGCCTGACTCGTCCGTGATGTAATCGCCGAAGGTATCGCGAATGGTTTCACCGCTCGTATCTTCGTGAGAGATGTGACCGACGGTGTTGCGCATTTTTTCTGCGGCACCGGCACCTCGAAAAATCAAACACAGGACGCGTGCTCGCTGTCCTTGCTTTTCGCCAGTAAAATTTTTCAGGACATACGCCCTGATTAGTTCCTGTGTCGCGCGATGACTCGGTTCCGTTTCGCTTACGATCGTCTCAGCGTAGCGCCGAACCAGCTCCTCGCTCGGCGCGAACATGCGCGCCGCCACCAGATCCAGACCGGTGCGCGAAATCAGCCGCGCGATGATTCCGCCGGTGCGCGATTTGCGCATCGAATACGGCGTAATGGTGGCGTAGGAAAGTTCCTCGGTCTGCATGTACGTTTGCCCGCGGCTTAAGATTAAACCGCGTTTTATGCAGAAAACCGTAGCCGCTAAAGGGTCGCCGAACCTACCTGATCGCCGCTAAAATCGCAACCCACTTTCCGCGTCGGCGCAGTTGCAAGATGTCAATCTTGTTGCGCTTAAGCGCGCGCGTTACATCGCGTTCTTGCTCGCGCAAAACCCCAGAAAGAATCAGCCAGCGCGTAGCTTTTAGTTTTGGCAAAATCTCAATCAACAGGTCGCTAAACAGATTCGCGGTAACAACGTCGACTTGGCCGCCGTAGCTCGTCCCGCGAAGCCGTCTCTTGCCCAATTTGCAGCGGCGCACGTCGCCGACGCGAAAATTCACATCGTGAACTTTGTTCGCACGTGCGTTTTCTTTTGCAGTCGAGATTGCAGTCGGATCGCTATCAATTCCAATCACGCGCGTTGCTTCAAAACGTTTCGCGGCCAGCGCGAGGATTCCGCTGCCCGTTCCAAGATCAACAATCGACCAGCCTGGTTTCCAGTTTCGTGTCAGTTTTTCTAACAGTCGCAGCGACATCGCGGTCGTCTCGTGTTCACCGGTGCCGAAAGCTGCGCCAGCGGGAATGATAAGGTCTTTAGTTGAGAGTCGATTTTTTCGTGAGCGAACAACAGTCAGTCGCTGACCGATTCGGAGAGGTTTGGTTTTCTGCTTCGGCGAAAATCGTCTTTGCCAATCGGCTGAAAGGGTTTCAACTCGCCCCCTGAATTGTGTCGCCAGGCTTTGCAGCTCGGTGCGGGAACTTGATGCGACTTCGAGCTGCAATTGTTTGCGACCGGGCCGTTCGATGATCGCCAGTTCATTGCCCGCGATCGCGCGCAATTCCTTCTCGCTATCGCTCCACCACTTCTGACTCGCCAGTCGTCGCCACAAATACATGCGTTGAGTTGGTGCAGGGAAACCTGTTAGCCTTTGCCTTCTTCAGTGAGACTTCACGGCATTCATCATATCACGGCCATTGCGAGCGATCCGCAGCGCAATGTTGATTTTTACACCCAAATCCTCGGCCTGCGTTTTGCCAAGCGCACCGTTAATTTCGACGATCCATCGACCTATCATTTATATTTCGGCGACCGGACCGGCCGGCCGGGCACTGCGATTACATTTTTTGCGTGGCCGGGTGCGCGTCGCGGGTCGCGCGGAACAGGACAAGTAATTGCAGCTAGCTTTGCCATTCCGTCGGGCTCACTCGATTTCTGGAAATCGCGTTTCGAAGAGCGTCATATTTTCTCCGAGCAACTCCCATCACGCTTTGAAGCGTCGGCCATTCGTTTAACCGATCCCGATGGATTGCCGCTGGAGCTTATCGAAGCGGAGCAACTCGACGATATCGATCTTAAGTACGAAAGCGAAGCGCCGAATAAATTTGCCATTCATGGATTTCACGCGCCAACGCTTGAAGTTCAGCAGGCCAAACCAACCAAAGAGCTGCTTAAGAATCTCGGCTTCGAATTGATCGCTGAGGAAAAAGCGCGCCGTCGCTTTTCATTGAATTCAAAATCGACCAGCGCGCAGGTGGATTTGATTGAACGCGCTGATGGACAGTTCGGAGTTAATTCCGCCGGTACGGTGCATCACATCGCGTTTCGCTCTGCCGACGAAAAGGAACAATTACGCTGGCGACAAAAACTGCTGGAGCTTGGTCTGCACGTCACGCCGGTGATCGATCGTTTTTATTTTCACTCGATCTACTTTCGTGAGCCGGGCGGTATTTTGTTCGAAATCGCCACTGAAGGTCCCGGTTTTAGAGTGGACGAACCGGTCGAGCATCTTGGCGAAAATTTGAAATTACCGCCACAATACGAGGAGCATCGGGCTGAAATCGAGCGGGTGCTGCCTCCGATTATGTTCGAATCGAAAGCAAAAGGAGTGGGTTAAATTTGACCGAAGGGTATAATTCCCGGTAAGTAACCGCCTTTTCACGCCATGCTCATCGTAATGAACGCCAGCGCCGGTAAGTCCGAGATCGACAACGTCGTTCGTGTGGTCGAATCGCTTGGCTTCCGTGCGCACGTTATGCCTGGCGCGAACCGAACCGCGATCGGAGTCACCGGCAATCAGGGTGCGGTCGATCTCTCGCATTTTGAACATCTTCCCGGTGTTTCGGAAGCTATCCGTGTCACCAAGCCTTACAAATTGATCACGCTCGATCTGCGGCCAGACCGCACGATTGTCGACCTTGGCGACGGCGCGCGCATCGGCGACGGCTCGCTTGCGATTATCGCCGGGCCGTGTGCGGTCGAAAACAGCAAACAAGCGTTTGCGATAGCGGACGTGGTTCAGCGGAGCGGCGCGAAATTTTTCCGCGGCGGCGCATTCAAACCGCGCACTTCCCCCTACGCTTTCTCTGGTCTCGGTGAAGCCGGATTAAAAATTCTTGCGGACATTCGGCAGGAATTTGGTTTGAAGATCGTCAGCGAAGCGCTTGATGAAGCCAATGTCGATCTGGTTGAAAAATATGCCGACATGATTCAGATCGGCGCGCGGAACATGCAGAATTTCACGTTACTCCGACGGGTTGGCCGCTCGAAATTGCCGGTGCTATTGAAACGTGGAATGGCCGCGACATTGGAAGAATGGTTGCTCGCGGCCGAATACGTGATGGCGGAGGGAAATTACAACATTGTTTTATGCGAGCGCGGCGTGCGCACGTTCGCCCAGCACACGCGGAACACTTTGGATTTGGCCGCCGTTCCGGCGGTGCGGCGGATTTCGCATTTGCCAGTAATTGTCGATGCTGCGCACGGAACCGGTCGCAGCTACATGGTCACGCCGCTGGCGCGCGCCGGTGTCGCGGTTGGCGCGGATGGTCTAATGATCGAAGTGCACGGCCGGCCCGACGAAGCGCTTTCCGACGGCGCGCAATCGCTAATGTTCGACGAATACGAACAAATGGTGCGCGAAGTTCGCCAAATTCACGACGTGATCTCGCGCAACGGCGCTTAAACTCGCAGAAAATTCGCGAGCAACTTACGTCCTTCGGTCGTCAGGATCGATTCTGGGTGGAATTGCACGCCGTGGATCGGAAGTTGCCGATGTTGCAGTCCCATAATCTCGCCGTCATCAGTCTGCGCTGTGATTTCCAGTGAATCGGGTAACGATTCACGCCGAACAATCAGCGAATGATATCGCGTTGCTTCGAGCGGCTCAGCTAAACCTTCAAAAACACCGCTGCGGTTATGATGAATTTTTGAAGTCTTGCCGTGCATTAACTTTTCTGCCTGCACAATTTCGCCGCCAAAAACTTGGGCGATGCATTGATGACCAAGGCAAACGCCGAGAATCGGGACGCCCGGCCCCAATTCTCGAATTAGATCAGAGCTGATCCCGGTATTTTCCGGCCGCCCCGGGCCGGGAGAAATGCAAATGCGATCGGGTTTCAATTTTTTAACTTCATCGACTGAGGTTTCGTCGTTTCGCTTCACCACAAGATCGACATCCATCTCGCCGAAAAGCTGGACGAGATTATAGGTGAACGAATCGTAGTTATCGATAACGAGCAGTTTCATGGAGTCGTCGCGCGCGCAATGGCCGCGAGCATAGCTTTCGCCTTGCCGACGCACTCTTCAAATTCTCGCGCGGGATCGGAATCGGCTACAATACCGGCGCCAGTCTGGAAAAATGCTTGCCCGTTCTTCAAAATGATCGACCGGATTGCGATGCAGCTGTCATGCGATCCGTCGAATCCGAAATAGCCGACAATGCCGGCATAGAACCCCCGGCGCGCTTTTTCCAATTCGGCAATGATCTGCATCGCACGGATTTTTGGCGCGCCGGACACGGTGCCCGCTGGAAACGTCGCGCGAATGGCATCGAATGCGTTCTTGTCCTCGCGCAACCGCGCCACAATGTGCGAGACAATGTGCATGACGTGACTATAGCGCTCGATCACCATTTGCTCGGTGACTTGAACGCTGCCGAACTCCGCCACGCGGCCGAGATCGTTGCGGCCGAGATCGATCAGCATTACGTGCTCAGCGCGCTCTTTTGGGTCGAAAATCAACGCGCGCGCGAGCTGCTCGTCCTCGGCTAAATCTTTGCCGCGCGGATAAGTTCCGGCGATTGGTCGCAGTTCGGCGGTGCGCTCGCGCACGCGCAGGTGAACTTCGGGTGAACTGCCAAGAACCGCGAAGTTAGGATCGAAACGTAAACAAAACATGTAGGGTGAAGGGTTCCCGAAACGAAGCGCGCGATAGAGCTCGATGGGCGCACCCTCAAAATTGGTTTCGAAACGCTGTGAAAGGACAACCTGAAAAATGTCGCCGGCCGCGATTAGCTCTTTGGCTTTCATGACCATCGATTCAAATTCAGCGCGAGTTGTGTTACTCGCGGGGGACGGAAGCCTTGCCGCCGGTTTGGCATCCACCGATTGCAGCGCGCGAGATTCGCCCAGCTTTCCTAACGTTCTTTCCAAATCCGCCTCCGCGTGTTCGTACGCCTGATCGACCGACGTTTTGCCGTCGATGTGCGCGTTACAGACCAAGCGAAGTTTTCGAAATCGATGATCGAACACGAGCAGCATTCGCGGAATCATGAACATCATTTCGGGAAGTTGCAGATCGTCCTGCTGGTGAGTCGGCACCGTCGGTTCGAAAAAACGAATCACGTCGTAACCGATGTAACCGACTGCGCCGCCAACAAAATGGGGAACGTCCCGCGGCGCGACAAACTTAAAACGCGAAAGGATCTGTTCGAGTTGCGTCAGTGGATCGCCTTCGTAATCGGCGCTGTTGAAAAGAACTAGCGGATCGAAACCGATAAAAGAGAACCGGCCGGATTCTTCATTTCGTTCCGCGGATTCAAAAAGAAAACACGGACCTCTCCCGCGACCGGCGGGATCGATCTTCGCAAAAGCAGACACCGGCGTCTCAACGTCGGCGACAAGATCGACAATCAGCGGGATGAGATTGCCGCGCTTCGCGAGCTCGCGGAATTCGTCCCGTGAGGGAGTAATATCGAAAGAAGGCATGGAGCGGGTGACGAGACTTGAACTCGCGACGTCCTCCTTGGCAAGGAGGTGCTCTACCACTGAGCTACACCCGCGCTTTCGAGGGGAACAAATAATGGCCAGCGATGCCAGGGGTGCAACATTTAATTGAATCCAAACTGGCACCGGGCTGCATCTCACTACCAAAGGATGAATATGAAAACATTGGCTCTCTGCATTTGCTCGATTGCGCTTGCGGTCACGCTAGCGCCTTCACCGGCGGTGTCGGCGTCGGCCACGGTGAGCGTATCGCCTGGCTCAAACCTTGCCGACAGGCTCCATCAAAAGCTGGACAAAAAGCTGCACGGACGTCACGGAATCGTGATCGATGGAGACAAAAACGAAGATGTCGATCTTAAAGACATGGGAGATCTCGGCGAGCGACTGGCCATTCCGATCGTCGCGATTGTGTTTCTGACCATCTTCGGGGCACCGGTGATGATCGTCGCTGTGATCATGTATTTCGGCTTTTCGAGAAATCGAATGATGCATCGCACGATTCGAATGATGGCCGAGAAAGGCCAACCGATCCCGCCTGCCTTACTCGCTCCGCCGGCGCCTGCCGTTCGCCAACGTTCCGACATGCGTCGCGGCGTTGTGCTTTGCATGGTTGGCTTGGGCCTCATGCTCTTCTTCGGCGCAGTGAACGATTGGGAGGGTGGCTCGTGGGCGATCGGCGTGATTCCCTTCGTGATTGGCCTCGGCTATCTACTGGTGTGGAAGTTGGAGGGAAAGAAGGACGTTTCGTCACCGCCGCCGGTGCCATAATATCGCGGCGTGGAGCTAACCGATGCAGGCCTTGTCGCCCGAGTTCTTGTCGATGACGACCAGCACGCTTTTGGCGAGCTGGTTCGTCGACATCAGTCGAGCGTGCGAAGTTTGTTGCGCCAACTTACCCGCGGCGATCTCGCCCTCGCCGACGATCTGGCCCAGGACGCTTTTGTTCGCGCTTATAAAAGCATCCGTGGCTTTCGCGGCGAAGCGCGATTTTCCACTTGGCTTTATCGGATCGCCTACAACTGCTTTCGCGAGGACGCGCGACGCCGGAAGGAGCTCGTCGGAATTAATGAGGAACAATGGCAGGCGGAGCAGGATCCACAGACGGTCGATGCAGGTCTAAGACATGATCTTATGCATGCACTTAGTTTACTGCCATTGCACGAGCGATCGGCCGTTTTGCTTTGCTGCCAGAATGGATTATCACACGGTGAAGCCGCGCGGGTGCTCGACATTCCGCTGGGCACGGTCAAAACAAATGTGTTGCGAGGGCGGGAGAAATTGAAGAAGACTTTGGCTGTCTGGGCGCAGTAAATGAACGAGCAGATCGAACAAGATTGGTTGGATCGAAGGTTGCAGGAAGCTGCGCTTTACATCCAGGATGACGGCTTTACCGCGCGCGTTCTGCAACAGCTGCCCGCCCCGCGACCGGCAGGTCAATTTCTGCGTCCGTTCATACTGGTGGGAATGAGCGCACTGGCGAGTGCGCTCACCTACGTTTTGTCCGACGGTGGCCGCTTTATTTTGGTCGAGATGTTCAGATTGACGACGATTCCGACGTTGTGGGTGGTCGCGTTTGCATTGGCCAGCGGCATGTTAGTTATGGCCGGCGGCATCTTTGCCGCCATGTCTAAGACGTCTCACCTTCAATCTTAGATTCAACTTAGATTTGCATTGTCGATCTTAGGGTTCACACTAAGGGATGCTAACAAACATCCCGAGTTCGACACTCAAGCAACTTGTTCGCCTCTCCGAGCGCAAAGAAGCTTTGATGGCGCAGATCCAGGAAATCGATCGCGAAATGATCCGCGTCCAAAACAAGTTCGGCATCCCGTCTCGCGACACAGACCAGCGGGCGCCGGTGACGGTCTCCCGCGCGCCCGGTCTCGTCCGTCGGCGAAGCAAACGCGGCGCACTAAAAGAGAAAATCCTGCGATCGTTGCGCTCGGCTGGGAAAAAAGGGGCGACCGTCAGTGAGCTTTCGAAAAACTTGAAGGTGCCGAGTGCGAACCTTTACGTTTGGTTCAACGGCACCGGTAGAAGCGTACCTGGAATCAAGAAGGTCGGCGTCGCGAAGTATCAGCTTAGATAACTATTAAACTTCGCGCGCTTGTTGGACGTCCCGGCGGATTTGTTGAACCAGCGCGTCCAGGTTCTCAAGTTTCTCTTCCGGACGAAGCAATTTCAGGAAGCGAACTTCGACACTGTGGCCATAAATGTCGCGATTGAAATCAAACAAATGAATTTCGAGCACGCGCTCGGATTTTCCGCCGCTCACGGTCGGGCGAATCCCAAGGTTGATCACGCCGCGATGCAACTCGCCGTCGATCCACGCTTCGGCTGCATAAACACCGTTGGGCGGGAATTGCTCGCTGTGCGCGCTTAGGTTTGCCGTCGGAAACCCAATTTTTTTTCCAAGATTGTCCCCGTGCGTCACGGTGCCAAGAATCGTGTATTCACGGCCGAGCATTTCGGCAGCTTTTGCCAAATCGCCTTTTTCAATTGCCTGTCGAATCGCTGTGCTGCTCACGACCACGCCGTTTATCTTGACCGGTGGAATCCCTACGACGTCGAAATTAAATTGCGACCCAAGTTTTTTGAGAAGATCGAGATTGCCCCGGCGATTTTTCCCGAACGACCATTCATGACCGACACAGATTTCGCGGAGCGGCTTTGCATGAGCAACTAACTCTCCGACGAAATCTTCCGGCTCTGTCGCGGCGAATTGTTTGTCGAAAGTGATGACGAGCAAGTGCTCCACGCCGAGAGCGCGAATTAACGCGATTTTGTGTTGGGTTGCGCTCAGCAAATGCGGCGCCGCCTGCGGTCGCAGAACTTTTTCTGGATGCGGATCGAACGTCACGACGACAGGTGTTCCACCCGCAACCTGCGCGTGATTGGCTGAAGTCGAAATCACCGCCTGATGGCCGCGATGGACGCCGTCGAACACGCCGATGGCGAGAAATACCGGTCCGCGCAATCCCTTAAGCTTCGGAATCGACCGCAGAATTTCCATTGTCGATCTCGCGGTCAGGCGCCGCGCATCCGTGAAACTTGTGGGAGCGAGAGAATTCGCTGGGTAATTTCCTCGCGAGGCGTCTCTTTGATTTGAGCGACCGTGATCGCATTCGCGACATCGAATCGCCCGGACTTCGTCCGTCGGAGCGATTTTAAATGAGCGCCGCAGCCAAGCACTTCGCCGATATCGTGCGCGTAGGTCCGAACGTAAAAACCTTTGCTGCACACCACGCTGAAATCGATCTCTGGCAGGCCGATCCGGTCAATGGTGTAGCGATAAACGTGGACAAAGCGGGGCTCGCGCTCCACCACTTTTCCTTGCCGCGCCAATTTATAGAGCGGCACGCCGGCGTGTTTCTTGGCCGAGACCATCGGCGGGATTTGATAAAAATCGCCGCGAAATTTCTCAAACGCCGCGCGAATTGCGGACTCGCTCAATTGGGGCACTGGTTTTGCCTCGACGACGTCACCTTGTCGATCTTGCGTGCTGGTGCTTGTGCCGAGCGTGAGCGTGCCGACGTATTCCTTGTCTTCACTCATCAGCAAATCCTGGACTTTGGTTCCGCGCCCGATCGTTAACAAAAGCAGCCCGGTCGCGATCGGATCGAGGGTCCCGCAATGGCCGACTTTTCTGATCCGAAGTTGGCGACGAACGAGTGCGACGACGTCGTGCGAAGTCATCCCTTCGGCTTTGTCCACTAACAGAACGCCGTCAGGAGCCGCGACGGACAACATCACGAACTTCCTCCAGGATTTTCTTTTCGACCTCGGCGAGCGTGCCGGGAATGCGCGCGCCGGCAGCCAGCACATGCCCACCGCCGCCAAATTTTTCGCAGATGGCACACACATTCACCTTTTCGCTTTTTGAACGCATGCTCACGCGCACTTTGCCGTCGGCTAGTTCTTCAAAAAACACGGCAACGATGACGCCGTGGATCGCGCGCAAATGATCGATGAGCCCTTCATTATCTTCCGGTAAAACTCCGAGCTTCTTCGCCGTCGCCAGACTCAAACTAAAACTAGCGACCCGATTGTTTGCCTCGAATCGCATCGTGCCCAGAAGATCGCGTAAAAGCTCGGCCCGGCGGCGCGGATAATTCTCGTAAGTCAATTGACTGACGCGTCCGACATCGACGCCGGCGCGGACGAGCTCGGCCGCCATCTCAAAAGTTCGCGCGGTCGTGTTTGGATATTGAAAGGAACCGGTATCGGTTGAAATGGCGACGTAAAGATTTTCCGCAATCGCAGCATCGATCGGTAATTTTTCGCTCCGGATCAGTTCGAAAAGAATCTGCCCGGTCGCCGGCGCTTTCGGATTGATGTAAACGAGGTCGCCGTAACCCGGATTGCTCGGATGATGATCGATGTTAATCCAAACTTTGGCCGAGCGCACGGCAGGCAAAGCGGTGCCGAGCCGATTTTGAATCGCAGTATCGAGCGCGATGGCAACGTCGACATCTTCCGGATCGGCCGGCGGTTTCGTGAGCAAATTCGCGCTCGGAAGGAAACTGTATTTCTCGAGCATGCCTTCTTCGTTCCAAATGCGCACGTCTTTGCCGAGTCGTTTGAGGGAGAGACCGAGCGCAAGCTGACTCCCGAGCGCGTCACCATCTGGGCGGACATGACTAAGAACAGCGAACCGCCCCCCTTCGCGCAAGGCCTGGCCGATTTGCTCGAACTTGGCTGCGCTCACTCGTTTTTTCTGCTGTCGGAGTCGATTTGCTGCAAAATTTCGACTACGCGCGAGCCGCGCGCGACCGACTCATCGAGATGAAAAAGTAGATGTGGGGTGAATTTCATGGTCACACGACGCGCGAGCTCGGCCTGAAAGGCAGGGCGGTGTTCTTCCAGTTTGTTCATCACGGTCTCGCTACTTTCCGATCCGAGCACGCTGACAAAAACGTGCGCGCTCTTCAGATCGGAGGTGACTTCGACGTGGTTGATGGTGACAAGCGCCCCTTCAAAACTGATTTCGCGGGCGAGGATTCCGCTCAGTTCCCGTTTTACGACTTCGTTGACGCGCAGCATGCGATGTTTCATGTGACCCTTTCATTCCCGTCAGAGTTTTTGGGCGATAGCCTCGAGCTGATAGCACTCAATGACGTCGCCCACGTAGTATTCGCTGAAATCGCCAAGCTTGAGGCCGCATTCCAAACCGGAGCGCACTTCCTTCACGTCGTCCTGGAAGCGGCGGAGTGTTGAAATACCACCGTCATAGACCGGTTGTCGTTTTCGTAGGACGCGGGCACGACCGGTGCGAGCGATTCGGCCGTCGGTGACCAAACAGCCCGCCACGATACCCCTGCTGAGCTCGAACACTTGCTTTACTTCGGCATGACCGAGAACAGTTTCGCGGAATTCCGGCTCGAGTAATCCGGCCATCGCGTCTTTGATCTGATCGAGCAACTCGTAAATGATGCTGTAAAGCTTGATCTGGACGCCTTCGCGCTTCGCCGCAGAAACAGCCATGTTTTCAACTTTGGTGTTGAAGCCGATAACAACGGCACTCGAGGCGCTTGCGAGCAAAATGTCCGATTCCGAAATTGGCCCGACACCGGCGTGAATCAGTTCGAGATCTACTTTCTTGCTTTCGATTTGTTTCAACGCGGCGCTCAATGCCTCGAGCGATCCTTGGGCGTCGCATTTCAAAACGAGACGAAGAATTTTTTTGCCGGTGGCTGACTCAAGAAGAGTTTCAAGCGTTGCGCGCTGAGGCACGGTCAGTTTCTCGGCACGTTTCGCCTGCAAGCGTTCGTCGCTTAAAGTTTTTGCGGCGCGCTCCGATTCCATCACTAAGAACTCATCGCCCGCGTTTGGGAGTCCGGTAAACCCGAGAACTTTCACCGGCGTCGAAGGACCGGCTTCTTTAACCGGTTTGCCTCGGTCGTCGATCAGTGATTTCACTTTGCCGGAGTAATCTCCGCAGATGAAGGGTTCGCCGACTTTCAGCGTGCCCATCTGCACAATCACGCTCGCGGTGGGGCCGCGGCCCGGCTCCACTTGCGCTTCAATGACGGTGCCGCGTGGTCTGGCGGTGGGGGACGCTTTCAAATCCATCACTTCCGCCTGCAAAAGCATCAGTTCGAGCAGGTGATCGATTCCCGTTCCGCGCGTTGCCGAAACTTCGCAGACGATAGTTTTGCCGCCCCAATCTTCCGGGGTCAGGTCGCGTTCCTGGAGCTGCTTCTTCACCTTGTCGATGTTCGCCGACGGCAAATCGACTTTGTTAATTGCCACCATGATTTCGACGTGCGGCGCGGCCTTGGCGTGATTGATCGCCTCGATCGTTTGCGGCATGACACCATCGTCTGCCGCCACAACCAGGACGACAATGTCGGTGACGTTCGCACCGCGTGCGCGCATCGCGGTAAACGCGGCGTGACCGGGCGTGTCGATGAACGTGATCTTTTGTCCTTTGTGATCAACCGTGTAAGCACCGATGTGCTGAGTGATTCCGCCGGCCTCGCCCGCTGCGACTCGCGTTTTACGGATCGCATCCATCAGCGACGTTTTGCCGTGATCGACGTGGCCCATGAAAGTGATGATCGGTGCGCGCGGTTTAAGTTCCTCCGCCTTTTCAATGACCGGCGGCGGTGGCGCGACCACGACTTGCTCAACCTTATGCACGCCCGCGCCTTTTTCGCGGCGCTCTTTTTCGAGAACGAATCCGTGGCTCTCGGCGATCTTCGACGCGATGTCGGGCTCGATCGTCTGATTGATGTTCGCGAAAATATTGAATGCCATCAGCTCGGCGATGAGTTGATGCGGTTTCAAACCAAGCTCGGCCGCAAGCTGCTTCACAATGATCGGCGGCTTGATGTGAATGATTTTTTGTGTCGGCGCCTCGGCTCCGGTTGGAGCCGTTTCAACCACGGCTGACCCGTCAGTTGGCGTTGTCGGTTGAGCCGGTTCCGGTCTTTTGGGCGGCGCCGTCGGCGCTTCCAATGAAGCGCGAATCCGCGAGATTGGCGGCAAAACGCCATCCGCCGTTTTTTTCTGCGGATGCTTCTTGTCGATTAGGGAGACGCTTTCAACCGCCGGGCGATGAACTACGCCTGGTTGCGCCTGCAGCTTTTCTTCTGCGGCGCGATGGACCGGCGCTTTTGGATGCGCAGGCGCGGGCGCCGGTTTCGGATGCGGTTCTACTTTCTTTTTCGGTACCTTCGCCTTGGCTGGGGCAGGCTTATGCGCGGCAACTGATTGGCGGGCTGCAGTTTTTTTCGCCGCGGTTTTCGATTTTGTTGCCATTTCAGAAAATTACTCATGGCTCAAGCCCTTTGAGCCGAGCCCGCTTCCTGCGTTACATCTTGCTTATGGACGGCGTCGTGAATTTCACGCGCCTTTGCTTCGTCCACGCCAAGGATGTCTACCAAATCTTGAACATCGGCGGCGTGCAAGCCTTCCAGATTGGTGAAGCCGGATTTCACCAGCGTCACCGCTTGCTCTTCCGTAATCGGCAATGCACTCGCGAGCGTCTGCGCCGCTTGCGCAACCTTTTGTTCCACCGCCGTTGTGGCCGACGTGTCTTTATCGATATTAATTTCCCAACCGGTGAGTCGTGAAGTCAGGCGCGCGTTCTGTCCTTTTTTCCCGATTGCAAGGGAAAGTTGATCTTCATCCACCGAAATCTGCGCACTTTTTTTCTCAGGATCGAAGGTTATGTTCTTCACCTTCGCCGGCTTGAGGGCTTCGAGAATGAACTCCTTCGGATCGGAGCTCCAACGTATGATGTCGACCTTTTCGTTGTTGAGTTCGCGCACAATATTTTTGACGCGCGATCCGCGCATGCCGACGCACGCGCCGACCGGATCCACTTTTTCATTCGCGCTCCAGACGGCAATCTTTGTTCGATAACCGGCCTCGCGCGCGATGCCCCGGATTTCGACGGTGCCGTCGGCAATCTCGCTCACTTCCAATTCAAAAAGGCGGCGCACAAAATTCGGATGGCTCCGCGAGACGATGATCTCGGGACCGCGCAATCCATTTTCCACGGCGACCACATAAGCCCGAAGGCGGTCGCCGACATTGTAATCTTCCACGACCACGCGTTCGCGCTGCGGCATAACGGCTTCAAATTTTCCAAGATCGAGAATTACATCCGAGCGATCGAACCGGCGCACGGTGCCGCTGACGATTTCGCCGGCGCGGTCCTTGAATTCCTCGTAGATCATTTCCTTCTCGACCTGACGGATGCGCTGCATCATTGCCTGTTTGGCGGTTTGCGCGGCGATGCGTCCAAAATTTCGCGGCGTCACTTCCATCTCAACTGTGTCGCCGACTTTTGCCTCCGCTTTGATCCTGCGCGCTTTCGCGAGCGCGATCTCGTCCTGCGGATTTTTCACGTCGTCGACCACGACGAGATTAGCCAGCGCACGGATGTCGCCGGTCCGCGGGTCGATGTCGATCCTCAGATCACGGGCGGCGCCGACACTCTTCTTCGATGCCGAAAGAAGCGCAGTGGAAACCGCTTCGAGCAGGATTTCGCGTTTGATCCCGCGCTCCCGCTCCAGGTAATCCAGCATGGCGATGAATTCAGCGTTCATAAAACATCCAGTCCGCAGACCAAAAGGAGTGGGACATCATTTCCCACTCCAATCAGCGCGGACTAGACGCTGAACTTACCCTTGTCGAGGGAGAGCGTCAAGCTGCGGGGTTGAACGACGCTCGCGGAACGTCCAACATCTGACCTCAATGACCACGCGCGCCGCCAATTTGTCGATCGTCATTCTCGTTTGGGCTGCGCTTTATTTGCCGGCGCTCGGCTCGCTTGCGATCAAAGGCGAAGAAGGCCGTCGAATTTTGCCCGGAATCGCAATGCTCGAAACCGGCAACTATCTTGTGCCGCAGGTCGGTGGTGAAACCTACTTTCGGAAACCGCCGCTGATCAATTGGCTGGTCGCTGCCTCATTCAAGATCTCTGGGCACCAGAACGAATGGACCGCGCGCATGCCGTCGGTCATTTCTGTTCTTTTGGTTGCGCTCGCTTTTGTCACTGTTGCGCGTCCCAGTCTGGGGCCGCGTGGATCGACAATCGCCGCGCTCATCTGGCTGATTAACGCGGGAATCATCGAAAAAGGGCGACTGGTCGAAATTGAAGGGCTTTATGTTTCGCTTTGCGCGCTTGCGATCATTTTCTGGTTGAGTTTTTGGGAGCAAAAAAAATCGGCCTGGCTCACTTGGACGGTTCCATTTGTTTTTCTCGGCCTGGGCTGGCTGGCGAAAGGGCCGCTTCATCTTTTATTTTTTTACGGCGTCGTGATCGCGGTCATTTGGAAAGAGCGAAACTGGCGAGCGTTGTTCCATCCGGCGCATTTCGTCGGCATGGTGGTGATGCTTGGAATTTTCGCAGCCTGGGCGATTCCATTTTTGCAAGCCACCGGTCACGCGACGGCGACAACCAAATGGTCGCAACAATTCACTGGCCGGCTCCGTGGAAGTGACTTCGAATTTGGCCGTTGGATTTTTAACATTCCGCACGGCGTTCTTTATCTCTTGCCATGGGTAATCTTTCTGCCTCTGGCGCGATCTGGAAATTTTGCCGTGGAGAAAGATCGACAACTTGCGAAAGCGTTGGCTTGGGGTGCGCTCGTTCCTTTTGTCGTTGTCGATCTTGTACCGGGATCGATTCCGCGGTACGGGATGCCGGCGCTTGTGCCCGCGTGCTGGCTGCTCGCTATGACTTTCTGCGAGGAAAATCTTCGCTGGCCAGGATGGCTTGGCGGCAAATTATTTTCTTTTAACGCGCGTCGCCGCACGATTATTGGCATCGTCGTTCTGGCCTGCCTTGCGATGTGGACTTACGCGATCGCGATTGTTCCGAAAATGGACCGGCGGCAACGGATCAAACGCCTCGCCGCCCAGATTCAAGCGGCAATCCCACAAGCGGAGGCTGTTTACGCGCTTGATCCAAATTATCAGCCGATCTTTTTTTACATGCGCTCGAAACTGGTTTACGCGAGCGAGATTGATGAAGTGCCAATCGACGCGCGCTATTTGTTGGTGCGCCCGGAACGAGAACAGGAAGTACTGGAAAGCAATCGTTGGGCGCCGCGTCAGCCCCATCGTATCATGAGGAGTACCGATTACCGAAAAGAATCCATCTTGTTGCTGAAGATCGATTAAGCGGTGGCATTGACACTGCTCTGAGTTCGAATTAGTTAGCATGCTAACTAATTTGCTTTGAATAGGGATGTCGATGTATTCGGTCCGCTCTTGCACGGCACGGCGCGCGCCTGGCGGCTGAAATTGGATGAGCGACTCAAGCCGATGGGTTTGAGTCAGGCCAAATGGCGCACGCTTATGCATTTGTCGGTGGCGCCCGGGCCGTTGACTCAGGCCGAAATTGCCGCGCATCTCGGCATTGAAGAACCAACGCTTGTAACACTGTTGCATCGGCTGGAAGGCGATCGTTGGGTAGCGCGAAAAAATTCGTCGCAGGATCGTCGTTGTAAAACAGTGCATTTGGCACCCCGCGCTCAACGTGTGATTGAACAAATCAAGACTGAGGCGTTCCAACTTCGACACGAATTGCTTGACGATATTTCGGCGTCCGAACTGCGCACTTGCGTCCGGGTGTTGGATCGGATCCGGCAAAAGGCGGAGAAGGGGAATGGGAGCGCAAAAAACAACGGCGCGCGAAGAGCGCGAGTTGGAAAGAACGGCCAAAACTAAGATGGGTGCCCGATTAGAATCAGGAAATGGAGCAGCAACCGAACTTCAGGAACCGAGGAGAGTGAAAACGACCGGCGACAGAAAGCAGCGAATCCCGCGTTGGGGTATTTTCCTCTTCGTCACCCTCGCGGCGTTCGCGGTCGCGCGCACATTGCAGCGCGGAGTTGAGACTGCGAAAACGACGCAGCCACCAATTCGACCGGTGTTGGTGGCGAAGGTGATCAGCAAAGATGTGCCGCTTTATCTCGACGAAATCGGCACCTGCGCCGCTTACGAAACAGTTCAGGTCCAGGCGCAAGTCAGCGGACAAATCATTGCACGCCACTTTCAGGACGGGGCTGATGTAAAGAAAGGGGATCTGCTTTTCACAATCGATCCGCGACCGTATCAAGCGGCTCTCGAGCAGGCGCAAGCGCAAGCAACGTTGGATCAGATTACGATGAAGCGGCAGCAGGAACTGCGCGCCCGCAATGTTATCTCGCCGCAAGACCTCGACACGGCGCAGGCCAACGCGCACAAGTCCGAAGCGGCAGCGGCGGCTGCTCAGGTGAATATCGATTTTTGCTACATAAAATCGCCGATCAACGGTCGGGCTGGACTCCGACTGGTCGATGTAGGTAACATAGTCTCGGGCAACACGGGCAGCGGCGCCGTGTTGCTTACAATTCAGGGGCTCGATCCGATTTACACGGACTTCACCGTTGCCGAAACCGATTTGGCATTAGTGAGGAAATATCTCGGCGGCCCGAACGTGAAGGTGCAAACGTATTCGCCGGACGATAAAATTCCGGCGCGTCTGGGCGATTTGTATTTCATCGACACCGCCGTCCAGCCCGGTTCGGGAACCGTGAAAGCGCGCGGGGTGACGCCAAATCCGGACCACGCGTTTTGGCCGTCGGAATTTGTGCGTGTCCGTTTCATCCTCGACACAATCAAGGAAGCGCGGCTGGTTCCATCGCAAGCGGTGCAGGTCAGTCAAAGCGGACCGTTTATTTTTGTGATGAAACCGGACAACACGGTCGATCTTCGTCCTGTGAAACCGGGGCAGCGACAAGATGGCGATCTCATGGTCGTGGAAAGTGGTATTCAGCCCGACGAAACAGTCGTCGTGACCGGCCAACTCGCGCTTGCTCCGGGATCCAAAGTCGATCCTAAACCGTACGGCACTGCAAATCCTCCGGCTGGCCAAAGCGCCGCAGCAAAGAGCTCGTTCTAATTCCGATTCTGTATGGAGCGCTCAGATGAACATGACGGCGCAGCAGATGGCGAACATCCCGCAGGCGCGGGACAAGATCGACATCGTGTAAGATCGACATCGGCAGCACCGAAAGAAGCTAAATTAGTTCCGGTCAAAGGCACCGGACTTTCCGGCCCGTTCATCCGGCGGCCGGTGATGACGGTCCTGCTGACA
>WNFS01004068.1_pt1 | contig 28256 bp, 27 predicted proteins | sample 5400141 | NCBI WGS metagenome assembly WNFS01 (sample SAMN13153358, study PRJNA577476) | soil metagenome | isolation source: 60 cm saprolite under Madrone tree | place: USA:California | collected 2016-06-14
GGTCCTTCCCCTCGCCAAGGTTTCGCGCTTGGGTGCTTGCCACCAAACTGCGCAACGCTGAGAGCGGTTCCAATTTCATCGATCACCGCCTCCGGGAAAGTCAACAGGTCATCCTTACTGGATCCGGTCCAGAACAGTGGCTTCTCGCCGGGGACGCTCTTCGGTCTCGTCATGTAATTATCCCAGTTTTAGGATATCGCGTCAAGCGGGTCCCGTCATTGGTTAGAATCCCGCACTGTTACGGCCGGGCTGCAGAGTCAGCTCCCACTCATCGATTTCTCCTAGCTGACACTGTTAGGTAAGCCTCCTGCTGTCTTCAAACTTTGCCAGAAATGAAATGCTGAATGTGGCGGTTTGCTAATTCACCCTGACCTGTTCGCACAGACCAATTTTCATTTGTTTTGTTAGCGTTGCGACCTTCCTAGTTGCGCTGGACGCTCTCATTTGCGGTCTATTGTTCAGCAAGTGTTCAGCAAAAAATCTGTGGCTTTCCTCGCTTAACTGGGCGTTAAACCGCCAGTATGCCCTGGTTGCCAAACCATCCAAAAAATCTGTGGCTTTCCTCGCTTAACTGGGCGTTAAACCGCCAGTATGCCCTGGTTGCCAAACCATCCCGTAAATCCGCATCAAATTCAATCAATACGAGCGCGTTTGTCGTTACCTATCCGGCGGTCAATTTCCGGGTTGCTCGTCATTCTGGAAGAATACAGAAACGACAGTGTGATCTAGCGCAAATCTCTTCTGCGAAGGCACTTATGTAGGACGTGGCTTCAATCTAGCCCTCCGTTATTTGAGTCGAAAACAATTCACCGTACGCTTGAGTACGGGCGGGTGTATAGTGCGAGCGTCTAGTCACACCCGGCGCCGCGTCTGCCACGGCGACGGTTCTTGTGCCACCGGATTTACACTCTGAAGAGCAGGAATGATGCCGCCGTTGTCGGCAATTGAGTCGTAGTCCCAATGCTTTCAGAGCAAGTCGATTTAAGGAACCCATAACGCAAAAACAAACTACAGGAGTACACATGAACAAGATCACAGTAAAAGACGGCACGGAGATTTACTACAAAGATTGGGGCAGCGGTCAGCCGCTTTTTTTTCATCATGGTTGGCCTCTGTCTGCTGACGACTGGGATGCCCAGATGATGTTTTTCCTGGAGCGAGGTTATCGGGTAATCGCTCATGATCGCCGCGGTCACGGTCGTTCCACTCAGACAGTGAATGGCAACGACATGGACACCTACGCTGCCGATGTCGCCGAACTCGCGAAAGCGCTTGATCTCAAGAATACTGTGCACATCGGCCACTCCACGGGCGGCGGCGAGGTGACGCGCTATGTCGCGAAGCACGGCAAGGGGCGAGTCGCGAAAGCGGTGCTCATCAGCGCTATTCCCCCCCAACTGCTGAAGTCGGACAAAAATCCCGACGGCCTTCCCATGGCGGTGTTCGACCAACTTCGTGACGGCACCGCCAACCACCGTTCCCAGTTTTATCAGGATATAACCATCCCGTTTTATGGTTTCAACCGTCCTGGTGCAAAGATCTCGCAAGGCATTCGAGACAACTGGTGGCGTCAAGGAATGATGGGAGGAATCAAGGCTCAGTACGACTGCATAAAGGTCCTGTCTGAAACCGAGTTTTTCGATGATCTCAAGATCATCGACGTCCCCGTTCTGGTGATGCATGGCGAGGACGATCAGATCTGTCCCTTTGAGAGTAGTGGAGCGAAATCGGTGAAGCTCTTGAAACACGGCACACTGAAGTCGTATCCCGGATTCCCGCATGGCATGCCCACCACGCACGCGGACCAGATCAATGCCGACCTCCTCGAATTCATAAAGCGAGAGGCGGGTGTCGCGGCCGTCGCAGCTGTGTGAAATTCTCGGGCGGCCCCAGTCTTCGGTTTTTGTGAGGGCTGGGGCTTTAGACGCGAACCTTGTGGAAATCCCGACAAGTGCATCCCGTCAGGAAATCAAGCACTGACGAGATGCGCGTATCTCGTGAGAAGAATCCACCGAGCGCCTACTGAACCAGGGCGCTAACTGTGCGTTGAATTGCTTGTGGAGGCTGTCCGAATGCCCGGACGAATGAACGCCGCATCCGCTCGCGATTTCCGAAACCGTTCTTCCTGGCAATTTCCTCGGCGGAGAAGCGGCCTGCCTCCATCATCAACCGTGCAGATTCCACGCGCAGCTGTTCGATTGCCTTCGCGGGTGACCGCCCCGTTTCTTCTCTAAACAGTCGGCTGAATTGCCGCGGGCTCAGAAAGGCGGCGTTCGCCAAGTCATTCACAGCCAGCGGCTTGCTCAAATGTTCTTTTGCGTAGGTGAGCGCGGTCTGGACGCGATCGGATGTTGCATCGAGGTCTAACAATGTCGAGTACTGCGATTGCCCGCCGGCGCGACGGTGATAAACGACCAGTATTTTGGCGACTGCACGAGCGATCTCCGCGCCAAGATCCTTCTCCACCAGAGCCAGCGCAAGATCGAGTCCGGCGCTCATGCCCGCCGATGTCCATATTGGTCCATCGATGATAAAAATACGATCTTCCTCGACGGCTATCTTGGGGTAGCGACGTTGCATATTTCTCGCGAACTGCCAATGGGTGGTTGCTCGTCGACCGTCGAGCAATCCGGCCTCCGCGAGAACGAGCGCGCCGGTGCAGACCGAAGCGATGCGCGCCGTTCGATCAACTGCCGATCGAAGATAGCTTAACAACCCCGGCGTAGCTGCCGGGGCTGCGATGCTACCCGCAATGATGAGGGTGTCGAACGTGCGGCGTTTGAACGACGACGTCTGAATCTCATATCCCAGCGATGTGGCGACCGGGCCGCCGCGCTCCGAGAGCAGCGTGACTTGGTACGCCCCCGACCCAACCTTCCAGTTTGTGATCTCGAACACACTCGTGACCGCAAAGTTCATGGGAGAAAACCCGGGATAGATGATGAATCCGATTTTATGCATCTGATTTCTCCGACCTGAGTCTATCCCACCGCGCACAGGATGTCCTAAAAAGTCGCCTATTTGACATTCGCGCCGTCGATTTCCGGGCTATTGTGCGGTCAGAAGCCTGAGGTATCGCCGGCCTTGAAATCGAGTTGATGTCGTTGCCAGCAGCGAATCGGCCTTCCTTTCCCGCGAGAGAGATACTTGCATCACAACCAGATCGCCGAACATTTGAATGGCGAACTCGAAACACGAAAGCATACAGCCTTAGAGGAGCCCACGATGGGAAACACGAAAATTTTAGTGACGGGGGCAACGGGAAAAACGGGTGGGTATGCCATCAAAACGCTTCTGGAACTGAAGGTACCAAGCATTGAAGGGAATCACTGGAGCCTATTTCGTTTATCCCATTGAGGTGCCGGGAATCCTGGAGGCCACCGCGTTTTTCGCCCAAGCCGCCCTGGAACAAGGTGTCGCCGCCATCGTGAACATGTCGCAGATCTCAGCGCGAAGGATTGCGAAGAGCCACGCCGCTCAGAATCATTGGGTTGCGGAGCGCCTGCTGGATCGCTCGGGCATTCCGGTCACACATCTGCGGCCTACCTTCTTTGCCGAATGGCTGGAGTATTTCTCGGACAGCATCAGGGAAAAGGATATGTTCCCGCTTCCCTTTGGCGACGTTCGCTATGCGCCCATCGCGGCGGAAGATCAGGGCCGGGTCATTGCGGCGATCTTGAATGATCCAGCTGGGCACGCAGGAAAGATTTATCCCCTCTACGGTCCGAAGGAATTAACCCAATACGAAGTGGCTGACATCCTCACGCAGGTTCTAGGGAGAAAGATTACCTACGCTGCGCTCGAGATCAAAGACTTCATGGAAATCTGGAAGAAAACGGGGTTCTCCGCTTACAACCACCAGCATATAGCTGCTGTCGCCCAGGATTGCCGCGACGGACTCTTTTCAGGAACAAACGATTTGGTGGAAAAGCTCACCGGCCAAAAGCCACTCGGGATGATGGATTACATCGTCAAGAATAAAGCGCTGTTCAGCCAAAGCGCGGCCGCGCGCGCATGAATCCTGAGAAAGACTAAATGCTTCGGAATCTCGACGAGCGAGGAGGGAAAATATGAGCCGCAAAGTACTCATCACAGGAGCCACCGGAGACACTGGCCGGGCCGCCGTTAAAGAATCGCTAAAAGCTGGACTGGTGGTCCGCGCCATGGTCCACGGCATAGACGACAGATCGAAAGCGTTGGAAGAGTTCGGCGCAGAAGTCGTCGTCGGCGACCTTCAGGAGATTGATACGATTCGACAGGCCATGGAGAGCATGGACGCTGCCTATCTTGTCTACCCGGTCAAACCTGGACTCATAACCGCCACTGTAAATTTCGTGCAGGCTGCGAAGGAGGCGGGTGTCTCGACCGTCGTCAACCTGTCGCAACGATCCGCAAACCGCAATTCAAAAAGTTACTCATGCCGGGACAGTTTCATCGCCGAGGAGGTGCTCAAATGGTCAGGCCTTTCGTTCATCAATCTGCGCCCGACATATTTCTTGGAATGGCTGCTCTATCCCTGGCAGCTTCCTCTCCTGGCGAATGAGGGTGTTCTGCGTTTACCGGTCGGGAAGGGGCGTCATTCACCGATTGCAGCAGAGGATCAAGGGCGCGCAATCGCCGCGATCCTGAAGAATCCCGAGGGACTTATCGGCCAGACGATTAATCTCTCCGGACCGGTCGAGATGAACCACGAACAGATGGCTGCGGAGCTGACCGATGCGCTGGGTCGCAAGATCGTCTTCGAGGATGTGTCGATCGGTGAGTATTGCAAGTCCATAGAGGCCATGGGCGTGCCGCCCTACATCGTGCAGCACCTTAGTGGTGCCATGGAGGACTACCAGCACGGTGCGATGTCCGGGGCGGACAACAACGTCGAAAAGCTGACAGGAAAGAAGCCTATGAGTGTTGGCGAGTTCGCACGCGCTCATTTGGATCAACTGAACCCAAAGACGAGCAAAGTAGCAAAAGCATAGGAATTTTGTCTCTATTTGTTTGCGGAGCCGGGAGACGCACACCAACGAGTACTCGATTCTCTCGAACGGGATATTTAGTCACTTTAACTACTGGAGCAAACCATGAAAGTAATGGCCATTGGCACGCTGAAACCTCTTTCGCCGGAACAAAGACAGAACTATCTACCGAGGGAAGTCCCGGCGACGTTGCAACTCTATCTCGACGACAAGATGGAGCAGTTCTGGCTGCGGGACAAAGAGGCGGGCGTAATCTTCCTGATGAATGTGGAGTCGGTCGACGAGGCGCACAGGCTTCTTAGAGCGTTACCGCTTGGTCGAGACAATTTGCTGACCTTTGACCTGATGCCGGTCGGGCCTCTGCTGCCGCTCGGCATGTTGATGAAGCCAAAAGGAGTAGGAATATGAAACAGGATTCAACGACAGCGAAAGCCAACAATCGCATGGACAGCACACCGTCTTTCGCCGAGCACCATGTTCCGCGGGAGGCGGGAAAAGTCTACGCACGCGACTACAAAGGCGCTGGTCCTGCCTTGGTGCTCATGCACGGCTTCCCCGATAACCTGCACATCTGGGACGATCTGGTCCCCTACCTGATAGCCAGCGGGCGGCGCGTCGTGACGTTCGATTTCCTGGGTTTTGGCGCCTCGGACAAACCCACCGGCGCTGCGTACAGCTTCAAGCAGCAGTTGGGCGATCTTGAAGCGGTCGTCGAGGACCTTGGCCTAGGGAAGATTGTCCCTGTCGCCCACGATTCTTCCGGGTTCGCGTCGATCAATTACGCGCTAGCGCACCCCGAGGGAGTCGACTCCGTCATCATGCTCGACTCAGCCTATGCCGAAGACTCCACATTCCTTTGGCCGGAGATGGTCACGCTCTTCGCGACCAAGAGCCTCCATGCGCTGGCGATGGCTGTCGCCCAAAGCCCCGAACAGTTCGGCTGGCTGCTGAACTGGCAGAAGCAGAAATTCCTGGACGCCCTTCCCGAGACGCAGAAGCCCCATTTCAATGAGTTCCTCGGACCCCTTATCAGTGACAACTTCCTCACCCAAAATTCGGGCCCCGCGTTTGTGCAATTGGCGGCGCAGTTCTTCGATGCACACATCCAAAACGCCAAACGTCTGCCGGAGCTCAAGGCATTCGACGTTCCGGTCAAGCTCATCTGGGGACAGTTCGATCCGTACTTCCCCGTGTCGATGGCCGAGCGACGCAAGTCTCAGTTGAAGCACGCGTTCCTCACCCTCGTGCCAGCGGGCCATTGGCTGCAAATCGATGAGCCTCAGCAAGTGGCTACGGCGATGTTGTCAGAAGTCTGGACGACTGCCGGTAAGTAGTGCGGTTGCGAAGGGCGGGCTGTATCAAAAGTGGCTGGGCGTATTGATTAATTATTAAGGACAAGCGATGACCGCTACACTTTTTCTCGGATTTGTGGCGATGATGGCAGCGATAGTCGTAGGACTTGTCGCCCGCTACCTAAATGGCCGAACCGCATTCCGCGTGCTGGCCGGGCTGTCGGCATGGTTTATTTATGCCGGATTGATGGGTTATTTCGGAGTCTTAAAGAACACCGCGATGCGACCGCCAGGAACAGCGTTCCTCCTCGTTCCCGTCCTCTTCTTTCTCTTCCTTTTCATCGTGCGGTTCTCTGCCAACGCACGGATCATATTGGCCTTTCCGCTCTGGATAATTCTGGGTGCGCAATGCTTCCGAGTTGGCGTCGAGCTGTTTCTGCATCAGCTTTGGATCGGCGGCCTCGTGCCCAAAATGCTGACCTTCGAGGGCGCGAACGTGGACATTTATATCGGAGCGTCAGCACCCGTGATCGCTTGGTTGTCCACGCGAGGGCGATTGGGCTTGAAGCTCGCGCTCGCTTGGAACGTATTGGGCCTTCTCGCGCTGACGAACGTCGTGACTTGCGCGGTGCTGACGTCTCCCGGCCCGTTCAACGTGATCCACGCCGAAGTTCCCAATCGGATGTTCGGCACGTTCCCATTTATGTTTATCCCAGGATTCTTCGTGCCCTTGGCGGTGACGCTCCACGTCCTTGCGATACGGGCGATTCGCAGCCGGCTACGGACGGGGATTGGAATAAATCTGGCCGGGGCGCAGCGCGCTCAGACGGGCTCGCAGCCAGCATCGGTTTGAACATCGCGTATGAGTTTTTCAAATCTCACGTAAGGAGACTTCTATGGAGCAAGCGCCAGGAACCTCGAATCAAGAAACTGTCGAAGGTGTAAGTGGTCTAAAGATATTTTTTCGATCGTGGCGTCCCGATGGTAAGGCCCGTGGGGCCATCGTCATCGTTCCGGGTTTCAACGCCCACAGCGGTTATTACGGATGGGTAGCGGAGCAATTCGTGGCCGATGGTCTAGCCGTGTACGCCGTGGATCTGCGTGGTCGGGGAAATTCGGATGGCGAGCGCTTTTATGTCGAAACGTTTGAAGACTACGTCCGTGATGTTGAAGCGGTTATGGCCATCGTAAAATCTCGAGAACCGGGCCTGCCCATTGTCATGCTGGGTCACAGCGCGGGCGGTGTCGTCTCTTGCCTCTACACCCTCGACCACCAGGCTATGTTGGCGGGGCTGATCTGCGAGAGTTTTGCTCATGAGTTGCCGGCACCCGATTTCGCGCTCGCAGTTTTCAAAGGGCTGAGTCACGTTGCGCCACATGCACATGTGCTTCACCTCCCCAACGAGAGATTTTCTCGCGACCCCAAAGCTGTCGAGGCAATGAACAACGATCCACTGATTGCCCACGAAACTCAACCAACACAGACTATGGCCGCCATGGTTCGGGCCGACGAGCGACTTAAGAAGGAGTTTCCTCTGATTACTCTGCCGGTCCTGATTCTTCACGGCACCCAAGATAAGAACACAAAGCCGAGCGGCAGCCAGCATTTTTACGACATGGCGGGTTCTGCAAATAAAACGTTGAAACTCTACGAAGGGGGTTTTCACGACCTTCTTAACGACATCGACAAGAAATTAGTCATGCGGAACATCATAGACTGGGTCAATGCCCGCGTTGCTGCCACGGTTGGCAATCAGGCACGGACCCAAGCCGCGTCACTCTGAGCGCCTCGACGATTTAGCGGCGAATCAGAAGCCGGACAAGAATTAGAACGCTGTCTCGCTGTTGCCCCCGCAACCGTTTGGGCCTGGGAGCAGAATCTCTTCCGCCACAACGTGAAATTGGCCGGCAGCTCAATCCCTCTCTCAGAGCGAATCTATGAGCACGCCTTGGAGCGGCGCTGCGCTTGATTAGCGAGGGAATTGCCGTCATGGCCGCTGCCGAGATCTTCAGCATGCACGGTTCGCTCCCAACTGGTGTCAGCCTCATCGAGCGATGAACGCTATCGGTACCGACAAGTCGGCTTGTGCGCAGTGATCCGTTGCTCCTGTGTTTACGTGCTAACCGAAATTTCATTCCGGGCCAGAAGTCGGATTCTAGGAAGTTACAATGATCAAGGAATTTGGTCCGTAGGCGCCCGTTTTTCAAACCGCAGGTTTTGTTAGTTGCAGGCGGCCGATTTGAGATGCTGTCAACCGTTGTGATGTGCTTTGAGGTATTGAGCGTTGCAGTTTCGCCGGTTTGCTAATTTCCCCTGCCCTGTTCGTATTCACCACGCTTCATTTGTTTTGAATGATTTAGAGTGCGCTCAGTTGCACAGAATCACCCCATTTGCAGAGTCTTGTGCACCAAGTGTGCACCAAATAGCCTTCCGAAAGAGAGCCCCGAGCAGTCCCACAACCGACTACTTCCGTGACAGCCCGTAATCCGTCCATGATCGATGCTAAGTGCGGAGATCACTTCCCACAGGCCGACTTCTGGATACTAATTCGGACGTTTCGGTCTGTCCGCTGCTCGTTCGGCCTTGCGGGAGCGTAGTTCAGTTGTTTAGAACACCTGCCTGTCTCGTAGGAGGTCGCGAGTTCGAGTCCCGTCGCTCCCGTTAATTCTCGTAGTGACAATGTTGGTGGTTCGAAGCGCCTTGATATCTCGCATGGGAGGTTGGCCGAAGAAACGGCTGTATTCACGATTGAATTGGCTCACACTTTCGTAGCCGACTTCGTACGCCGCGCTTGTGGCATCCACTCCATCCATAAGCATCCGCTCCCTTGCCCTTTGCAGCCTAAGCAGCTTCTGATACTGAAGCGGGCTCATCGCGGTCAATGCGCGGAACTGATGGTGAAGTGTCGAAACTCCCATTCGCGAGATCCCGGCCAGCTCCTCCATATGCAAAGGCTTCGTATAGTTGTCTCGCAGCCAGGAAATCGCTCTTGCCGTTCTGTTGCCGAGGTCGCCGGTTGTTGCAATGGTTCGGAGCCGCGCGCCCTGCGGAGTTCGCAGGACGCGGTAAATGATTTCGCGTTGGATCAAGTGGCTGAGAAAGGGTATGTCGTCGGGAATATCGAGAAGCTCCATAAGCCGAGAGCATGCTTTCAGCAAACCGGCCGGGGCCTCACCGACGGCAACGCCATGCCGTTGCGAAGAGACTTGCGATTCCGGCAAATCCTCACGATTAAGCATCTCCCGCACAATCGACATATCGAGGCGAAGTAACATCGACAGGAGCGGCACCTCAACCGACGCCTCGACGATTTGGCTCTCAATGGGAACATCTATCGAGGACAAGAAAAATGAGGAAGGACTACAAAGGTATTCCGTTCTTCCAAGGCTCATGCGCTTCTTTCCCTGTACGAAAACTGTGAGGCTGGGCTCAACAGCCGCGCGATAGCATGCCGTGGCTTCGGTTCGGCGAAAGAGAAGCAACCCGGTAATCGCCGTCGAATGCTCTCCTGCCGATGGAGCATGAGCTGCAATCCTGTTGACTAATTCCGTCCTCGCTTCCATCGCTGCTGACTTGGCGATCTTCTGCGCGGGCTTTCTCACTGAGCTTTACCTCTTTCCTAGAGTACTCCTCGCCCGACCGAATCGTGCACAAAATCAGAAGACCAGACAGGATTAGGCAAAGAATCGGCAGTATCGGGAAAGCGCGGCAAGCTCCACCTTCCATATCATTGAACTGATCAGAGAGGCTTTTGAAGACACCGGCAGAGGCACATATGAAAAAACTGATTTCGCTAGGCGTAGTGACTTTGCTTATCGGCATGGCGACAACGATGCTCTCGGGCGGTCAGGACCGCGGTGGAAATGAGGGCATCCGGGCACGGTTTGTCGGAGCGTGGCGGCTGGTCTCGCTCGAAGCGCCAGGTCCAGACGGGAGAATTCACAAGGCCGACTCCACCGGGCTGTTTGTCTTTACGCGCGATGGCCACTTGTCCGTTCAGGTCATGGAGCGCAACCCGCCGCGACAAACTCCTGCCGGGCCTGAGCAGTACTCCCACGGCGGCTACGAGGCCACCTTTGGTACGTATGAAGTCGACGAAAATGCTCACACGTTCACGTTCCACGTCGAGGGCGCGTTAGTGCGCACCCTGATCGGCAAAGACCTGCCGCGCTCATTTGAGTTCTCGGGCAACCAACTCATCGTGAAGTCCACTCGCCCGGATGAACACTGGAAAGTCACTTGGGAACGCTACTAGGCCGCATCGGCAAATTAATCCACGCATAGCTTTGTATAAAGGATGAGAACAATGCAAAAACGCAAACTGGGAAAAAGCAATCTTGAGGTTTCCGCCCTCGGGTTCGGCTGCATGGGAATGAGCTGGTCCTACGGGCCCCCTAAAGACAAGCAAGAGATGATTGCTCTGCTGCACGCCGCCGTGGAACGAGGTGTCACGTTCTTCGATACTGCCGAGGTATACGGCCCGCTCCTGAACGAAGAACTGGTAGGTGAAGCGCTCGCTCCATTTCGCGGGAAAGTCGTAATCGCGACGAAGTTCGGATGGGAGGCCAACCCCAGTGATGGAGGCAAATGGAGCGCTCTCAATAGCCGGCCAGAGCACATCAAACAAGTCGCAGAAGGGTCGCTCAAGCGATTGAAAGTCGATGCCATCGATCTGTTCTACCAACATCGTGTCGATTTGAACGTTCCAATCGAGGATGTTGCGGGCGCTGTCAAAGATCTGATTCAGGAAGGCAAGGTGAAGCACTTTGGTCTGTCCGAAGCGAGCGCGCAGACGATCCGCCGCGCGCATGCAGTTCAGCCCGTCGCAGCACTGCAGAGCGAGTACTCGCTTTTCTGGCGAGAGCCCGAACAGACGGTGATGCCTACATTGGAAGAACTTGGGATTGGATTCGTCCCGTTTAGCCCCACGAAGTTCGACAGCACCGACTTCCGCAGCAGCGTGCCACGGTTCAGTGTAGAGAATCGCAAGGCGAACCAGGCTCTGGTCGATATGATCAGCTCCTTTGCAGAGCAAAGGAAAGTGACTCCTGCACAGATCGCACTCGCCTGGTTGCTTGCGAAGAAGCCGTGGATCGTTCCGATTCCGGGCACCACGAAACTGGCCCGGCTGGAAGAGAATCTTGGAGCGGCGGCGGTTGAACTAACGCCTAACGATGTACGCGCCCTCGAAGAGGCCTCCTCAAAGATCAAGCTGGAAGGGGCAAGATATCCCGCCTTTCACGCGAAGCTGGTCGGCCGATAAGGTGCCGACATGCTTGGAATGTTCTGCTCGATGTCGACGCTGTCGTCTGACGCTCGCCGAGGCAGATAGATCGATAGAAAGGAATGCTATTTATGAATTCATCTTTTGAGAACAAAGTTGCACTCGTCACCGGCGCCGCTTCCGGTATGGGGTTGGCCGCCGCGCAGGCGTTCGCTGCGGAGGGCGCTGCCGTGGCCCTGGCCGACGTCAACGAAACTGCGGCCCGCGCGGCCACTGAGCAACTGGTAGCTGCGGGCCATAAGGCCATTGCCATCCGCTGCGATGTGTCTGACGAAGCGCAGGTGAAGGCCATGGTCGAGCAGACCGTGTCCACTTTTGGCCGCCTGGATGCGGCATTTAACAACGCAGGTGTACAGAGTCCGATCTCCGAGCTTGCGGATGCATCCGGGGCGGAGTTTGACCGCGTCAATGGGATCAATCTTCGGGGTGTCTTCAACTGCATGAAATACGAGTTGATCCAGATGCGGAAGCAAGCAAGCGGTGCCATCGTGAACAACTCTTCGCTTGGTGGTCTTGTGGGCGTTCCTGGCCGTGCGATGTATCACGCGGGAAAACACGGTGTAATCGGACTTACGAAAAGCGCTGCTCTCGAGTACGCCGCGAAAGGCATTCAGATCAATGCAGTATGCCCAGGCATCATCGATACGCCCATGGTCTCGGGAATGCTAACCGCTGAGCCGCAAGCTATGGAAGAGATGATGAAGGAAGTTCCAGCTCGGCGTTTGGGTCGCCCCGAGGAAGTTGCTGCCGCTGTGCTCTGGCTCTGCAGTCCAGGCGCAAGTTTTGTAATGGGCCAGGCGATCGCCGTGGATGGTGGCTACACCGCACGCTGAGGACGAATGCTGCGGTGAGCATCTCAGTGTTGCCGAGCCCCCGCGAAATACGAGGAGATAACGATGCTAGGAGCTGTTCTGTACGGCCCACGAGACGTGCGCTTCGAGGAGCGCGACATCCCGAGAATCACCAAATCTACCGATGCCATCATAAGGATTTCGGCCACGTGTGTATGTGGATCTGACCTCTGGCCGTATCGCGGCATCAATGCTATTCCCCAGCCAACCCCGATGGGGCACGAGTATTGCGGCATCGTCGAAGAAGTCGGCAATGCGGTAACTTCCGTCAAGCCCGGCCAGTTCGTTATTGGTTCTTTCTTCGCGTCCGACAATACTTGTCCCAATTGTAAGGTCGGGTATCAGTCGTCTTGCCAGCACGCCGAATTCATCAGCACTGCGCAGGCGAGTGTGTTGCGCGTGCCGCTTGCAGACGGCACCTTGGTCGCCACTCCCGCTGTTCCTTCGGACGACCTGATCCCGAGCCTATTGACGCTCTCCGATGTCATGGGCACCGGATGGTTCGCCGCCGATGCCGCAAATGTGAAGCCCGGTTCGACTGTCGTAGTCGTCGGTGACGGCGCCGTTGGCCTATTGGGTGTGCTCTCTGCTAAGCAGATGGGGGCTGGGCGGATCATCGCGATGAGCCGTCACCCGTCGCGACAGAAGCTCGCACGCGAATTCGGAGCGACCGACATCGTGACTGAGCGTGGCGATGAGGGCGTGGCCCGCCTAAACGAGCTGACCAACGGAATCGGTGCTGACTCGGTTTTGGAGTGCGTTGGAACTCAGGAGTCGATGATGCAGGCGATCAGTACCAGCCGGAAAGGCGGGTACGTGAGCTACGTTGGCGTCCCGCACGGAGTCGAGTTCAACGGCGAGCAACTGTTCTTCGCCCACGTTCACCTCCACGGCGGTCCCGCTCCGGTGCGTCGCTACTTGCCCGAGCTGATCAAGTTGGTGTGGAACAGGAAGATCAATCCCGGGAAGGTGTTCGACCTGACCTTGCCTCTCGACCACGTGGCCGAGGGGTACCGCGCGATGGACGAGCGCCGGGCGATCAAGACGTTGCTGCGCCCCTGAGGCGCTTGGAGGCTCACGATGAGCACCTGGTCGAAGGACGAATTGCGCAAAATTGCTGAGACGGATGACCTGCACATATCACCGTTCCGTGAGGACGGTCGGACCTACGGCACCACTACGTGGATTTGGTCCGTGGTGGTCGATGACGGACTGTACGTGCGTGGCTACAACGGTCAGAAATCTCGTTGGTACCAGGCCGCGGTCAGGCAGAAGGCAGGACGGATCACTGCCGCTGGCATCACGATGGAGGTCGCCTTTGAGCCGGTCGACGGAACGATCAACGACCGCATTGATGAAGCCTACGCAGCGAAGTACAAGGGCAGCTCGTATCTCAAACCGATGATCAGCACACGCGCTCGCTCCGCGACCGTCAAGGTCATGCCGCGCCAGATAAAAGCATCGGCCTAAGGAGATAGCAATGCCTCATGTGATCGTGAAGTTGTGGCCCGGCAAATCCGAACAGCAGAAGAATCGTCTAGCTGAAGCAATCACCAAAAACGTTATGGATATTCTGCATTACGGAGAAGAGTCGGTTTCGGTAGCGATGGAAGAAGTCAGGCCCCAGGACTGGATAGAGAAAGTCTACAAACCCGACATTAAGGGCAATTTGGACAAGCTCTACAAGAAGCCCGGATACGATGAGAAGGACCTTTGACTTCATCGCGAAGAACAGAGACATGGAAGGAGCAAAAAATGAAAGCACTCGCCGCCACGCTCATCTCGCTTTCTCTGTCCGCTTGGGCCGCATCGCACGCTCACACAGGTGCTGCGCAAGTTGACGCTTCACCGACTGTCTCAGCGCAAGACTCGCGCTCGATCAACATCGCGAGGAGTGGTTCGCAACAGCCGATCAAAGGGCCCGCCGAGCACTTCACTGGCTCGGTACAGGTTGAGCCACTTTTTCCTGTGCACGATCCATCGCGCACAAGCGGTGGGAAGGTCACGTTCGCACCCGGCGCGCGGAGTGCATGGCATACGCATCCGCTTGGGCAAACCTTGATCGTGACCGATGGCACGGGCTGGATTCAGCAGTGGGGAGGCCCGATTGAGGAGATTCGAAAGGGCGACGTGATCTGGATTCCACCAGGAGTGAAGCACTGGCACGGCGCTACGCCAAATACAGCGATGACACACATCGCAATCCAGGAACAGCTTAACGGCAAAGCCGTCGAGTGGATGGAAAAGGTCACCGACGATCAATACCGCAAATGATCGTGGCTCTCACCCTGAACTCCAGGAGGTCAAGATGAAACTGATGGCTGTGATGATCGCATCGCTTTGTCTGATCGCCACATCATGGGCTCAGGATGAACACGCAAAAGACGGAAGGAAGAAATCGATGCAGACACAAAAGGACACTACGATGGTGGTGCCGGCACTTGATAAATACGCACGGGGCGCTGTCGCCGAATTGTGGAAACGTCCGGGGCTCACGCCGCGGGACCGCAGCATCGTTACCATCGCCGCTCTGATCGCGCGTAACCATACGATCGAGATGCCATACTATTTCAACCTCGCACTCGACAACGGCGTCAAACCGAGCGAGATTTCTGAGATTATTACGCATCTTGCGTTCTACTCCGGCTGGGCGAATGCGATGGCGGCGGCCGCTGTCGCGAAAGATGTCTTTGCCGATCGTAAGATTGGGACCGATCAGCTTCCCCCGGCTTCACCTGCGCTTCTTCCGCTAAACAAGGACGCAGAGGCCAAGCGTGCAGCGGCCGTTGAACAGCAGTTCGGCAACGTCGCTCCTGGAATCGTTCAATACACCACTGATGTTCTGTTCTGTGACCTATGGCTGCGTCCTGACCTTGTTCCCAGGGATCGGAGTCTCGTTACAGTCAGCGCGCTGATTGCTTCGGGACAGGTTGCGCAGATCACGTACCACCTAAACAGGGCGATGGATAACGGGCTGACGCAGGAGCAGGCTGGGGAGGTCGTCACGCACTTGGCCTTCTACGCCGGCTGGCCGAATGCCTTCTCCGCGTTACCGGTCGTGAAGGATGTCTTCGAGAAACGTCCTCACTAGTCTTAGTTAGGGTGTGCGGTGCTGTTACCGTTTACGCCGTGCAAAGTACCTGTGGATGGGCGGTTTTTCCAAACCGCCGATTTTTCAGTTGCAAGAGACAGCCTAAGCTGTTCTGAGATGCTGTAAGGTGCTCTAAGGTCTTCTCAGTTGCAGCGGTTTGCTAATTCACCCTGACCTGTTCGCCCCGACCGATTTTCATTTGTTTTGTTTGTGTTGCGCGTTTCTCAGTTGCGCTGGAAGCTCTCATTTGCGGTCTATTGTTCAGCAACTGTTCAGCAAAATTCCTGCCTAGCAAGTAGTTGCGATGAAGCGCCAGAGTCATCTTCTCGTCCGTATTGAGCCGCCCCTTCACCGCTTGAGACACGCTTGATTGAGTCGTGGCGGACGTCGCCCGCGCAGAATATACCGGGCAGGTTGGTTTCGAGCAGAAACGGTGAGCGCGGCTCTCTCCAGTCGAGAAGATCGCGTCCAGTCAGAACGAAACCTCTTGCGTCTCGCTGGAGAGTCGGGGGAAGCCAATCGGTCCTCGCAATTGCCCCGATCATCACAAAAAGAGCATCAGCAGTACGCTTACGGGGAAGCGCGCCCTTCGTTGTCGTAGAGATCGACTCTAGACAGTGTTCTCCGTCGGCTGAGACAACCTCCGTGTAGGCTTCGACGGTTATGTTGTGGCGTTGATTGAGCTGGGCAATCAAATACTGTGACATCGTCAGTACAAGACCCTCGCCGCGCACAAGCACTGTCACAGATGCTGCGTAGCTCGAAAAGAACATAGCTGCTTGGCCGGCCGAGTTGCCTCCTCCGACTATGAAAATTTCTTTTCCGACGACCGACAACGCCTCCATGCGGGAGGCACCATAGAGAACACCCTTTCCCTGTAGTCGATGTATTCCCTCAACTTCAAGTCTGCGCCAATCTACGCCAGTTGCTAGAACCGCGGTTTTCGTATGCACTCGGCTTCCGCCATCGAGTTCTACGTAGTAGCCTTCGGGCGTCGGCGCAATTCTCTCAACCTTACGGGTGAGTACCATTTCTGCGCCGAAGCGAGTAGCCTGCTTCAACGCTCGGGAACTCAACTCCTCCCCAGAGATGCCGTTATGAAATCCGAGATAGTTTTCGATGCGGGATGAGGTCCCTGCTTGGCCACCCGCAGCGGTCTTCTCAACTAACAAAACACTTAGTCCTTCCGATGCCCCGTAAACCGCAGCCGCAAGTCCTGCGGGGCCTCCCCCAACGACGACCACGTCATAGTCTTCCTTCGCTGGCTTCGTGCTCATTTTCAGCGCCTCGGCAACCTTGCGAACCGTGAGCGGCCGAGTAATCAGCACCGAGTTGCCGATCAAAACGAACGGCCCGGCGGGATCAGAAGACACGCAAAGCGGAACGCGATCTGGATCGCGTTGGTTATCCACCCACTGATAAGGGATGTGGTTGAGAGATAGGAACATTCGAATGTCGCGGCATTCAGGGTCATATTGCGAACCGGCCACGAGAGCCCGCAATGGACTGTTGTCCCGGATGTACTCCCGGATCGTCGTTACCCGCTTCATCATCGTGTGCACGATGATGTCGGAGCACTCTGGCGAAAAGTCGATCAGTTCTTGAAACAGCATTCGGTCCAATCGAAGAACACGAGATGGCAGATGCGCGCGTAACGATGCGATGGTGGGTGAATCGAGCAAAATCGGAGTTTCACCATAGAAGTCACCGGGCACATAACGCCCCCGAACTGTGCCTGCTCCGCCATATTCCTTTTCGACCTCGAGCTCTCCTTCGAGCAGAACAAAAAACGATGGCATCTCGCCCTCCCGAATGAGCCACTCTCCCGGTTGAACAAAGAGGTCTGCAGCACCCTTCGCGATCCGTTCACGCTGGAGATCCGTCAGGCAGGAGAAGATCGGCACAGATTTCAGTTCATCGGGGTGAATCATCCTTGTCACCTCATGCTTCCTGTCTGTTGATCTCACTTGAGTCTCAGCGAGACTAGCTGTACAAGGTCAGCGGTCAACAGAGCACCGTGCCTGTCCAGAATTACACCTGATCCGGATACGATCCCTCACAGCGACGCGCTTCTCTGAACCGCCACATCGGACAGTCCATTGGGAAGAATGGTTTGCGCGGCGCTAATAATGTTGATCGCTTCGCGCAGGAGCTTGATCCTGCCGCCCTCGGCCATCAGCCTTCCGAAAAACAATTGGTGATAATGCCTTTTCGTAGATGAAGCTGAGCAGTGAACCTCGTACTCGCTAACGACTTGGTCCGGTGAGTCCAAAAAGAACCTCACATTCATGAAAGCCACATCAGGGAAAAGCTCATTGATCTGTCGAAGGAACTTCAGAATCTGGTTGTGGCCCTCGAATCTCCCGGGAAGGCCAACTTCAACCAGGTATGGGATTTCAATGGCAGCCTCTACCGAAAAGAGAGAGATTGCTTTTTCGGGGCTCCTTATCAGCTCCATGTACTCCAACAAAAGTTCTTTCGCAGTAGCCATTGGGTCCTTTCGAAATTTAGGTTCTCGAAATGTACAGGCCAGCCGCGCCGTCGTTGACGAGAGTCCGGCTCGCGTCTAAGTGTCGAGGCAAGGTGCAGTTGTTCCCTCCAAGCTGGTCGAAGAGGCGCTTTACGGAAGCGTTTGAGGCCTTACGCGCCGGCCGCCAGCCTAACTTGCGCTTTCAAGGGCGCGACGTGTTCGTCCGCTTGCTCCGATCCAGTGTCCACCTTCCATGTAGAACCAGATTGAATGAAGGTCACATCTATCACTCCGATATACGCGAGAATCTCGCGCAGGTAGGGCTTCAACGTGTCAAGCCCTTCAGCAGGCGCTCCAGGTTGATATTCGCCTGCGCTCGCGATGATCACCGTCGCCTTCTTACCGCTGAGAAGGCCTTCATAGCTGCCATCAGCATTCATTTTGAAAGTAACTCCGCTACGAACGATGTGGTCTACGTAAGCTTTAAACTTGGCTGGAATTCCGTAGTTATACATGGGTGTTGCGATCAGGTATTCGTCTGCCTGTTGGAGTTCCGCAATCAGGTCATCGCTAAGTTTGAGCAAAGCCTTTTGCTCCTCGGTTCGAGCTGACAGTTTGGTGATATTGGCGGTGATCCATGGGAACTCCAGAAACGGGAGGTCGGTCGTGGCGATATCGCGCTCGATGACCTTGCAATCGGCATGAGCCTTTGTCCATTGTTCAAGGAAGAGCGAACTGAGTTTTCGGGAGATAGAAAGCTTGCCGCGAGAGCTAACGTCGATTTTCAATAGGGTGGACATAATGGCCGGCCTCAGTTCTTACTTTTGCGAGCAGCGCCGCGTTCACTGTCGGTCGCCTCGTCCGCTGGAATTCGTTTCGAATCAGACAGAGCGACAAGCAGCTCGTCCGTGTTCAGTTCTGCATGGGCAAACAACTTTGCACTCACCCGTGCGGCCGTCATGCCCTCAGGGTTGAAGGCCGCCGTTGCATCTTTGACCAGGGTCACGTGATAGCCCAGTTCCATGCCGAACCGCGCCGTCGCTTCGACACACGAATTTGCGATGAACCCTACCAACACCAGCTTCTGAATGCCGTGCTGTTTGAGCAGTTCGTCGAGATCGGTATTGGCGAAGCCATTTTGCGCCCAATGCTCATGAACGACGACGTCGCCAGGCTTCGGTCCAAACTCGGGGTGCCATTCGCCACCCCATGTGTCGACAGCGAAGGCCATCCTTTTTTTTGTGTCCATCTGGACGGGGTTTACATTTATCCAGTTCTCAAAATCGTCGGTTCGCGAACGGTGATGAGGAACGATGAATACTTGAATGCCCGCAGCCCGCACCGCCGGAATCAGCTTTCGCATGTTCTGATAGAAACCGACAGAGTCAGCCGTCGGTTTTGTTGCCGCATACAGCTTGCCACCTTCGCTCATGAAGTCGTTATACGGATCGACGATCAAGAGCGCCGTGTTCTTCTTTTCGTAGATTGCTGTTGTCATAAGTCTCCTTAACTGAAAAGTTGGTGCATTCTGATCTGAAAGCAGTGCGAATCGATGCTAAGCAATCGAGCGCTCAACACTAAGAACACCCTGGCTCTTGCGTCCGCTGGCCATCGCTTCAAGCGCCTTCTTCTCGATGCTCTTGGCGAAGAACGGTGTCTCCTGCGCATTGTGGGCCGTGGTGGCGTTTCCTCTCGAAGCCTTTGCCATTTCGAGTGGCACGCCCCTTTTGCCCAGGGCTTTGAGAAGCTCCGGAGTTGTGCTGCCGATGACATGGTTGGTCAACTCGCACGTTGCTGCGTCGATGGCCCTTACACTGAGTTCCCAGAGAACTTTCGTGGTCGTCCACCCGGTGGGTGTCAACAGGTCAGACGTCGAAAGTACCCGGCAATGGTGCTTTTCTCCGATATCTTCTACGTAGTGTTGCACCATCAGTTCGCCGCCAATCGTCTCGACATTGATCGACATCCTTCGGCCATCGTCTGTTCTAGTCGCAGCAGCGGCGATGTGGGCCGGAGAGCACCGTTGATATTCAGCATCCGGCGGGGTGAAAAGCCATGTTGGGATGTCAACAAACTCGATAGGCGCGTCGATGGTGGCGGTACAACTCGATTCGGTAAGTATTTCTTCGTTCATGATCGGTCTCCTTGATGACTTGAAATGGGATGCCAGTACGGGTTCAGGTTGTGTAGATGTTTGCTCGTCCGATGGAAACCCTGCGTTCAGTGGGACACAATGTCAGCCTGAGCCGCCCTTATGATGAAGGCACTCACTTCCACAGGGTGCGCTACGACGACGGCGTGGCACGAGGGAACTTCTATTCTTTCCGCTTTGAGCCTAAGTGCCATTGTCTTCTGTAGTTCGACCGGAATAACCCGATCTGCGGTCGTGATCAGGAACCAGGAAGGTTTGGTCCTCCACGCAGCTTGACTGACCGGCGTGCCCAGAGCGTTTACCGACGTAGGAATCTGTATCGCAAACAGGAGCTTCTTTTCGGTCGCTGAGAGGTCCTCCGCAAAATCCTCGCTGACACCTTTTTCGCTCAGCTTGAGAAAACCAGCCGTGTCGGGTCGGAGTTCCGCTCCCGCTGGGGAATCGGGGACGGTTTTCAAGAGCGTCACTGCGGATTCGCCGGAATCCGGCGCGAAGGCGGCAATGTACACAAGTCCTTTAACCTTCGGATCAGCGCCTGCTTCGGTGATGACAACTCCTCCATAGGAATGACCGACGAGAAGCACGGGTCCATCCGCGAGAGCGATGGCTCGCTTCGTGGCAGCAACATCGTCCGCAAGCGAGGTCAGTGGAATCTGAACTGAGACGACGTTCAGCCCCTTGCTCTCAAGTGCGGGAATAACCTTCGCCCAACTCGACCCGTCCACCCACGCTCCATGCACAAGCAACACATTCGTAACGGGCGTCTTAGGCTCGACTTGAGCGATAGCATTTGTTGAAAACATTAATGTTGAAGCGTAAATAAGCGTCAAGAGCGCCGTAGTGCAACTCGTTCCTAGGACATTCATTGCTATTTCTCCTTGTGAAACTCTGCCGGCACGACCAAAGCCGAGCCCGGCAGAATTTGATTTAATCCGTGACTTCTCTCGTTCTGTCGAGTTCTCTATTTATCCAATTACGAATGTAGGGAGAACATTCGTTGATCTCGATGCCAGCCCTTTCACACTTTGCGAGAAAACAAACGACTTCCACCCCTACCAAATTCAGATCCCCCAAATTCAAAACAGTGTTGGGGCCCGCCTCATTGACGAGGGCTTTCAAGTCTTCCAGATGTTCCTCTTGCATTCGACCTGTCAGTCGGATCGTCAATTTGTTTCCGTCAAAATACTTTTCGATCTTTAACGTCATCTGCTCCCTGTATCGCGTTCGACGATAGAAAGGTTTGCAATAACAGCGCCATTTACGTCCGACTGAAGCAAAAGCACTTAGAGGTGAGCGCTCAGCCGCTTTATCAGCATTCGCTGAAAGTTCGGCTTCACAAAAGCTTGGGCCGAAAGAGGTTTTTGACCTTTGCTGGAACCTCGGCTTGCGCGTACGATACGCTAGACAGCTCAGGCCTAGGTGAAACGCCTTGGGTCGAATGTCCGCACTGGGAATCTAAGGTCTCGCTGGAGAATCTATGAGTTCGTTGGAGCCTGGCGGTAAAACAGATCCTTCGACGCCTGGCAACGACACTGGTGGGGCGAATGCAGTTCAAATCCAGGCTGCCGGAGGGCAAGAGGGCAACCCTCCCGCTGACCTTCAAACCCACAACGATTTAGAGAGAGAACTCAACGAGCTTAAACGGACCCAATCGCTCTTGGCGACGGAGAAGCACGCTCTGGAAATGATCACCGACGGGGCCACTGTTCAAGAGATTCTGGAAAACTTGTGCATTCGTTTTGACGCCGAGCCTTCGGACTTCCTCTCCTCGGTTTTGCTAATGGATCCAGACGGCGAGCGGCTTCGATTTGGAGCAGGTCCCCGAGTCCCCAAGGAGTGGGCTGAGTTCGTGAATCCTGTGAAAATCGGTCCCTGCGTAGGCTCCTGCGGCACCGCCGCATTTCTCAAGAAGAGAGTGATTGTTTCAGATATCGCCACCGATCCTTTGTGGTCCGGGTTTCGAGACGTCGCTCTACGCAATGGTCTTCGTTCTGCGTGGTCCCAGCCGATTATTTCAAAGGACGGCGAGGTTCTTGGTACCTTCTGCATCTACTCTCCTAAACCGCGACCTCCCAAACCAAGCGACCTGCAGTTGATCGAAGGAGCCGTACGTATTGCGCTGATTGCGATTGAGAAAGGTCGAACTCAGGCAGCGCTCGTTCAAGCTCTGGAAGAGATCAGAAAGTCGCAAGAGCAACTCCGGCGGGACGACGAGGAATTTCGCAGGATTACGGACGCCATCCCCCACATGATCGTCGTTATGCAACCCGACGGCCGCATTATCTATGCGAATCGATTAGCACTCGACTATACGGGTCTGACCCTCGCGGATGTTCGATCGGAAACTTTTCGCACTCGCGCATTTCATCCTGAGGACATCGAGAGAGTTCATAAAGAGAGGGGAGAAGGCCTTTTGAAAGGCGTTCCATTTGAGAACGAACAACGATTCCTCCGAAAGGACGGGCAGTATCGCTGGTTCCTGCATCGCTACAACCCGCTTCTGGACGAGCAGGGAAAAGTTATTCGATGGTATACGACTGGTACCGACATCGAAGATCGCAAACGAGCTGAAGACAGGATGCGGAGTGAAAATGTCGCGTTGCGCGAAGAGATCGAGCGCTCCTCGATGTTCGAGGAAATTGTTGGTTCTTCCGAGCCGCTGCGGATCGTGCTTAAGCAAGTGTCGAAAGTTGCGCCTATGGATTCCACAGTCCTCATCTTAGGTGAGACAGGAACGGGCAAGGAACTGATCGCTCGCGCCATTCATAACCGGTCTAAGCGTTCAAGCCGTGCTTTCATTCGCGTGAACTGCGCCGCCATTCCTCGCGACCTGATCGCGTCCGAATTGTTCGGTCATGAAAGGGGTGCATTCACTGGAGCAATGCAACGACGACTGGGGCGATTTGAATCGGCGGACGGCGGAACAATCTTTCTCGACGAAGTCGGCGACCTCCCGGCCGAAACTCAGGTTGCTCTGTTGAGGGTTCTGCAAGAGCGGGAGTTTGAACGCGTTGGGGGCAATCAATCCATTGCAGTCGATGTGCGGGTACTGGCCGCTACAAACAGGAATTTGAACACGGCTGTGACAGAGGGCCATTTCCGCCAGGACTTGTTTTATCGACTCAATGTTTTCCCCATTCAAATACCACCATTGCGCGATCGGGCGGATGATATTTCTTTACTGGTTGACTATCTGATCGATCGTTTCGGTGCCAAAGCAGGCAAAAGGTTTCGGAGCATCAACAAGAAAACCCTCGAACTGTTCCAGGCTTATGACTGGCCAGGAAACATTCGGGAATTACAGAATGTGATTGAACGTGCCGTGATCCTGTCCGAGGGCGACACCTTCTCGGTCGACGAAGCCTGGCTTACGCGGGCCGCTCCGAAACCAGCGATGACATCTGTTCCGCTAGCCGCCAGTCTTATCGAGCGCGAGAGAGAAATGCTCGAAGTTGCTCTTCGGGAAGCCGCGGGTGTAATCGGAGGCCCAAAAGGTGCAGCCTCCAAACTAGGCATGCCGAGGCAGACGCTGGAGTCAAAAATAAGAAAATTAGGAATCAACAGGCACCGCTTCAAGACCGCGTAACACTTTTCCCACATATCAACACTTGAGATGCTGCAGATGTGTAGCACTACACGACGCTTTCTTCCTCCAAGTATTGTCGCTGTGTACACCGCCACTCTGTACCCCTTCCGAAAAAACCAAACCAATCTAGGTAAAGGCCGAGCTTAAGAGCCGAATGTTCAGCAAACGCTGACAAAACAGCTCGCGATAAATGGCTAAGGGCTGTTCATTTCAACGAATTGGGAATGGCACTTCCATTGCACTCAATGTATACGAGTGAACACGAGGCCTGTGGCACGTACAAGACAAAGAGGGGCAAATGAAACTTGCGAACAAGGTTGCTGTCGTTACGGGAGCATCGAAGGGCATAGGGGCTGCCATTGCTAGACAGCTCGCAGCGGAAGGCGCTTCGGTCGTAGTGAACTACCACACCAGCAAATGTGGTGCGGATAAGGTAGTTTCAGAAATCGTCGCAGCGGGTGGGAACGCAGTCGCGATTGGCGCCGACGTATCGAATGAGACAGAAATAGCTGAGCTATTTGCGAGGACGAAAGAGACCTACGGGAGGGTGGACATTCTTGTGAACAACGCAGGGATCTACGCCTTCGGACCACTCGAAGAGGTGACTGCTGAGAAGTATCATCGGGAACATAACCTCAATGTTCTGGGATTGCTCCTGACGACAAAAGCTGCACTTCCTCTCTTTCCCGCTGAGGGCGGCAGCATCATCAACATCGGATCTCGTGTAAATTCAGTTGCACCCGCAAAATCAGCGATTTCTTCCGCTAGTAAGGCTGCGGTGGACGCAATCACAAAAGTGCTATCCAAAGAGCTTGGGCCGCGCCAAATCCGTGTCAACTCGCTGAATCCCGGTGTGATCACAACCGAAGGATTTATCTCAGGTGGTCTTGCTGACAGTCCCATGCAGAAGCATTATGTAGAACTGACTCCATTGGGACGCATGGGAGAACCCGATGACGTGGCTTTGCCGGCTGTATTCCTAGCCTCAGACGACTCCCGCTGGATCAGTGGAGAGTTGATCCTGGTCGCCGGGGGAGAATAAATTCGGATGGTTGCCGTGTATTCGGAACTTATTGAGGAAGAGTAGTTTTGGTGGTTGCGAAGGCTTGATTTGAACCGCCAGCAATGGATGCGACGCATGTAGCTCCGCGTATAGCCGCGTCAATTCGACATCGACGTGGCGGTTTTCCAAACCGCCGCCAAACAGAATCCTTCTCACAGATGCTAAAACTCTTGAGTTTTCAGCTAACATCTGTTTGACATGTCTGTCGCAGTTTTAACGAATCGACTCGTGGTTCGCCTCCTTGAGCCATCTGTGCTAGTATGAATCTCGCATGAGCGCACGAATTCCTATTAGCGGTTTATTAGCGGTTTTGGCAGGGACAGCTGCTACCGTATGCACCGCAAGCGAACAGTGCGCTGTATGCGAATCTTGCAAAGCCCTTATTTGCAAGGTTTTACGCTAAGTTGTTGATTCCACGGCTGGGGACGTAGTTCAGTTGGTTAGAACGCTGCCCTGTCACGCTGCGTCGGACTCAAGTCCCGTTGCTCCCGCATCCTTTTCAGACACTTGCACGAATCCAGCTGCCTGGTCCGGACCAATCTCGCCGCAGTCCTTATACTTGCAATCCTTGCACCGGTCCTTTGTATATATGTGTATATATGCGTCGCAGCGCGCCGGGATCTAAGTCACACCGAACGGGTCCACTGCCGACCTGATTCCGGACGGATCGTCGACAATTCGGGAACTGCCTTGAAACGGGTTCTGCGCGGTCGACGCTTGCAACAACCATTGTCACCTCAACAATGAACGCATTGACAGAGGAAGTGGAATGTCTCCCGGACTTACCCTGTCACCTTCTTAGCTTGCGCCCTAACCTTCGCCCACCGCTTTTTTGCTGCCTTGGCAATCTTCGCCCTACCAGCGGCCGACAGAACGCGCTTCTTCACGCGAGTTGTTTCTCGACTGGTCGAGTTACCCAAGGCTTTCCCAGCAGCTCGCAGTCCGTTCAATTGCTGCTGTAGCTTGCCCAACTCCTTTTCGAGTCTTACCTCTTCGCGCTTGATTGCAGCCAGAATGTCCATGATTGCCTCCGACAAATCTTACTCAACGGGAGGATCTCCTACCAGACGTACTACTAGAGGCAAGTAACTCGGCGACCGCTCCGCCGCGTGATTGCTCCGAGCCTCCTGATAACATTAGGACCGAATGTGACGTGCTAGCTCCGGAAATGACTACACCAAAGCCGAAACCTTGCGACAGATGCGACTTAATACTGTTCGTCGCTACAACAGGGTGGTCGTGCAGCCGATCTGATTCAGCGCAAATGCAGAGCTCGGTGGCTGCATTTTTGCGGTAAGCTCAACAAGTAGAACCCGCACTCTGGAGTTGCCGTTTTTCCCTGGAGCGCCAGAGTGTTTGGGGTCACTCTACGGAATCCTATTTTGCATGAAGTCATACAACCTCGGGACAGAGTTCGGGCATACGATTGGCGTCGCTTGGTCCTGAAATTGCGCATTGTCTGAGTTCTGCCTGCGTCTGGCCAACCCTCCAGCGAGGACTAGGTGCTTGTTTCAAACGGGCTCGGCAAAAGAAGATGAGGCGTACCACCCTCATTGAGACAAGCGCCCAACGCGTGGCGGCCGATCTAGCCTCCAAGCGGGTGATGCGTGTTTCCTGGAAGCGCTTTTGCGAGGCGTACGAAGAATATATAAGGTGGGAGGCTTTTGTCCTCTGGGTCAGGGCCATTGTTGAAGCCCAAGGAGGTCCTCCTGTTTCTCTTCTACACGTTCTCAGGAAGCGTTGCGCTGGCTTTGTCGAGCAAGGGACCATGTCGCGTGAGCCAAGACTCTTGGCCTTACGCCTTCACGAATGGATCCAGGACCGTATCTTTAGTTATGCGAAGCAAGAGGGTTGGCTCGACGCGCTCCACTTTTATGGAGTTCGAAGTCCTAGGTGCGAAGGAGCTTGGGCATATGGGGAGCGCTGTGAGCGGGAATGGAAGTACAAACTGCAGCCAGGGCCTCGTATGTCGTTGACACCTACGTTGATTGGCTGGCTTTTGCACATTGGCTTCGTCCACTCATGGGAGCCACGCTCAAATCGCCAACCGAAGTCGCTCGCGAATTGCAGCGCAGGTGCCCGGACTTTGCCTCAGAGCAGCTAACCGGCAGACCGAAGCAGGAGAGTTGGCAGACCTTCGTTAAGCACATTGAAGATCGCTTCTTCTCTAAAGTGAACCAGCAGCGTTGGCTTGATTACATTCGAGAGAAGGCCGACAACCATCCCCGCCACATTCGAACGATCGCCTACAGCGACCGTTGGCTGCAGGAACGGTCTTGTGATCGGACAGTTCCGTATCCTCCTTTTCCTCAGTGGCGGCAGGCCGCTGACGAATTTATCGAAAAGCTTTTATGAATTCCAAGGAGAGTTCGAGCGGCGTCATTTGATGCGCCCCTCCTTGAGGGTTCAATTGACTGCGCCATCGGATCGGTTCGAACGCGGTGATTGACCACACCTTCTCGCGTGCCTAAAAAACGCATTCCCGCGGATTTCACGGCCGCAAGCGCAGTTCCTTACAACCTGCGCGTGCTTGCGACGAGTGTCTAGCTGGCGTGCGAGGGCCTCTCCTCCATTCCTCGTTAAGTCCAAAGAACGCTCGAGCCAAGCCTGGGTCTCGCGATTCAAATAATCGTAATTGACCAGGGATCCGTGTCGCCGGCATAGATTCCGAAGAGATTTCTCGGTGATGCGGGGATCGTAGAGCTTGAGCTTGCCTTGGGCTATGTAATCTTTGATCGTTTGCAGACTCAATCCCAGTTGAGTCGCCGTGTCCGACCACACTCGATCAGCACGCGAGGTTCTGGCCGACCGCGATCTAAGCATGTCCGGATTGGAAGCCAACGTCTCTGGGCCTTCCGCATTGTTGGTCGCGGCAGGAAATGTCTGGCCCAGGGCGATCGTGTTTGGTTCATGTTGACCGTTGGCCACGGTAGTCGATGTAGAGGCATTCAACTCTTTCAACGATTGTCTCGTGATGCGAGGATCACGAACCTCGAGTAACCCCTGGGCAATCAGCTTGCGAATTGTTCTGCTCCCAAAATGCAGTTCTTCGGAGAGTGCTCGCTGCGCATACCCCTCCTTGTGAACCCTACTACTTTTCCCGAGCCTGCTGAGCCGAGACCGAATTGCGTTCGCGGACCGATGCAGGATCTTGCCGATGACTCCTACTTCTTTATAGCCCGCAAGGTTCAGCAGGACCCTGTCGTCGTGCTCGGACCATGGATGTTGCGACCGTTCCTGGTGCCTCTTAAGGCTCTTTTGGACGAGCCCGAGATGGCCAGCGCGCTTCCAGGCTACGTGAGGCCGCCAGTCTGGATGGCGTCGCAGAAGTTCACGTACCGCTTCCTTCTTGCCTGACCAGCCCTTTGCATATCCTTTGCGTAGCAGCTCATCTTCATCGGTCGTCCAAGCAGCTCGCCAAATTCGCTTGGAGCTCGTCGGATGTTTTAGCTGGCGTATGCGCTGCCAGAGGTCTGCTCGCGCTAATCCCGGTTCG
>WNFS01000505.1_pt1 | contig 28249 bp, 33 predicted proteins | sample 5400141 | NCBI WGS metagenome assembly WNFS01 (sample SAMN13153358, study PRJNA577476) | soil metagenome | isolation source: 60 cm saprolite under Madrone tree | place: USA:California | collected 2016-06-14
GGCGGTCACTTCGACCAGGCCGCCATGCTGGCCTTGATCGAGGAGGTGCTCACCGAAGGCAAGCGGCGCGGGTTTCCCTTGACTCGATTGGTGGCGCACATGGAATGGGCGTTGGAGGATAGACCTGGCGTGGATGACCTGGTTGAGTACGAGACGCGCCTCAACTACATCCTCCCGAAGTACCCGGATCCCGTTCTCTGAATTTACGATCTCGCCAAGTTTGGCGCAGGCGTCGTCATGGACATCCTCCGCACTCATCCCATGGCCGTGATCGCCGGCGTTTTACAGGAGAACCCCTTCTTTGTTCCACCCGATGAATTCTTGCGTGAGCTGCGCGCACGGGCCGGCAATGGAAACGACTCCTGAAAGGCGCAGCTCTTCGCTCGAGCCACCGAATCATGTGGTGACCCTCCCTAGGGATACCGCGACTCTTCGCAGCCAGCTCCGCGACCTCATCGCGATTCTGGCGTTGCCCGCGGTGTGGAGCGGCCGGGACGCGGCTGATATCCCGGAGGCAGTGCTCGAGGTGTTGTCGAGCATGCTGCGGCTCGATCTGGCCTACATCCGGGCGGCGGACCCGGCCGGGAGCGGCCCGTTGGAGACGGCTCGCGTGCAAGGAAGACCAGACCTCCGCAGTCGCGGCCGCGAGATTGCAGATCTCTTCGCCCAGAGAACGACGGACCCCGACGCGAACCAGGCACTCGTTCTCCCGGACCCTGCCACCGGGGAGCCCTTGCGCGCGACCCGGATCGCGCTCGGGCTGGCAGGGCAGACCGGCGTGGTCATTGCCGCGTCTCGGCGTTCGAGCTTCCCCACGCCTTTCGAGCGATTTCTCCTTCAGAGCATCATCACCCAGGCCGAGGTCGCCCTCCGCAACGCGGCGCTCATGACCGCCCTTCACCATGCTTTCCACTGCGAGCAGGTCGCGCGGGCGGATGCGGAAGCGGCGAACCGAGACAAAGACCTGCTCAACGAGGAGCTCGAGCGCCGTGTCGTTGAGCGGACCAGACAACTCAGCCTGGTCAACCAAGAACTAGAAAGAGAAATCGCCGAGCGCAAACGGGCCGAGGAGGCGCTACGGGAGAGTGAACAGCGCTTCCGCGATTACGCCGAGACGGCCTCGGATTGGCTCTGGGAGACTGGCCCGGATCACTCTTTCACCCGGGTCTCGGAGGAGCGCACCGCGCTTGGCATCGATCCCGCCGGCCGGATCGGAGTGACGCGGTGGGACTTCGCCGCCGACGTCGAGGAGGAGCCCGAGAAGTGGCGCCTGCATGGCGCGACGCTCGAAGCACACCAGCCGTTTCGCGGCTTCGTCTACAGGACCGCGAGCGCCGACGGATCGGTGGTCTACGTTGCCACGAGTGGCAAGCCCGTGTTCGACGTGGACGGTCGCTTCCTCGGCTACCGCGGTGTCAGCAGCGACGTCACGGCGGCGGTTCGCGCGGAACAGGTCGAGAAGGCGCTCCACCAAGCGCAGGCCGAGCTTGCGCGCGTCACGCGCGCGACGACGCTGGGTGAGCTCGCCGCTTCCATCGCCCATGAGATCAACCAACCGCTGGCGGCCATCGGTGCCGACGCTGCCGCTTGCCTGCACTGGCTGGCTGCCGACAGACCCGATCTCGACAGCGTCCGGGAGGCGCTCACCGCCATCGTGAAGGACGGCGACCGCGCGGGAGCGGTGATCACCCGGATTCGCACCCTGCTGGCGCGCTCGCCGCTCGCCCACGAGCCCTGTGACCTCAGCGGTGTCATCGGCGACGTGCTGCCCCTCGTCGGGCCCGAGATCGGGCGACACCGTATCCTCCTGCAGACGTCTTTGGCACCGGACCTGCCGCAGATCATGGGCGATCGGATCCAGCTCCAGCAGGTCCTCCTGAATTTGCTGCTGAATGCCGCGGAGGCCATACGGCAGGTCTCGCCGGAGCGGCGCAGGATGATCGTCCGCGCGACCGCCGACTACCGTGACGATGGCCCCTGGGCGATCGTCGCCGTCGAGGATGCCGGCGTCGGCTTCGGCGAGGCCGAGGCGCCGCGCCTGTTCGAGGCGTTTTACACGACCAAGCCGGGTGGGCTGGGCATGGGGCTATCGATCAGTCGCTCGATCATTGACAGCCACAGGGGTCGGCTCTGGGCCACGGCGAACCCGGACCATGGCGCCACTTTCCACTTCGCCCTGCCGGGTATGCGATGAGCGCGGAGCGGTATTTGATGTTTCTGATGCGGTCGGGGTCGCGACAACCTCAACTGTGGCGGTTTTGATGCTGCCGACGGAGCCCATAGGAAGCATTCCGAGACCAGCGGCGTTGATCGAGGGAGTCCAAGGCTTCCGAGCCGGGCGCATCTCGCAGCCGGAACTGAATGCGCTTTACGATTCTGCCGTCCAAGACACAGTTCAGCGTCTGGAAGCCACCGGATCGCCGGTCATTACGGATGGTGAACAGGCCAAGCACAGCTTCGCCACCTATTCCATCTATGGCCTGGAGAACCTGTCGCCGGATGGCGTGCCGATTTTGTTCGCGGACGGACACATCCGAAACTTTCCCCGACTAACCTCCGGACCGTTCAGGTACAAGACCCCGGCCGATGTTTACCTGGAAATAGCCCAGCGGTATGCGCATGTACCGCTCAAGCAAGCGGTCGTCTCGGCCTCGGCGTTGAGCCTGCTGTATCCGCAAGGCGGCATCCGGGGCTATTCACGAGAAGAGTATCTTGATGCCCTGATTGCTGAGCAGGAGGGCGAAATTCGGCGTTGTCTGAAAAAGGGCGCACATGTGGTTCAGATGGACTTCACGGAAGGACGGCTGTCGATCAAGTTGGATCCGACGCGGCGCCTGCTACACAGTTTCATCGACCTGAACAATCTGGTGCTGGAGCGCTTTTCCGCCGAGGAGCGGAGGCGCATAGGGGTGCACACCTGCCCAGGCGCCGATCGCTACTCAACCCATAGCGCGGATGTGGACTACGCCGAGCTCCTGCCCCGCTTGTTCGAGCTGCAGGCGACCAACTTTTATGTGCAACTGGCAAGCGAGCCTGACCGCAAGCGTGTCCTGAAAATGATTCGAGACCACGCCAAGGATGGGCAACGGATCTTCGTGGGAGTGATCGATCCACTCAATCCGCGTGTCGAGACTCCAGAAGAGGTCAGGGACCGTGCCCTTGAGGCTGCCGAATACATTCGGCCTGATCGATTGGGAACGACGGACGATTGCGGATTTGCGCCCTTCAGCGACGACACGTCACGCACTCGGGAAACAGCGTTCGAGAAGATTCGGGCCCGTGTCGCTGGGACGGTCTTGGCCAGCACCGTGCTCGGTCTCGGATAGGACGACTGGTGGGCGAATACTGGTGCGGATCCATACAGGCCGAGCGCCAGTGAGCTGAATGTCGATGCCAGAGCAACGCGAAGCCCACGAGGCGATTCTGGACCGACTCCACCGAAGACTGCGGACTCTGTGTCAGTGCACCAATACGTTCTTTCAAGCCGAGAGCGAGCAGGAGCTGCTGCAGTCTATTTGCGAAATTCTCGTGGCAGGCGGCGAGGTTCGGCTGGCCTGGATTGGCTACTGCGAGGATGATGCCGAGAAGACCGTTCGGCCGGTGGCCCAGGCGGGATCCGGCCTCGATTACCTGGAGCGCGTCAAGACTTCCTGGGGCGAGATGGAAACCGGTCAGGGTCCAGCCGGCATTGCGGCTCGGACCGGCAAAGCTTGTTGGGTCGATGATATCCGGACAGATCCGAGGTTTTCTCCTTGGCGAGTCGCCGCCCTCGCACGCGGCTACGCTTCGTGCATGGCAGTTCCGTTGATCGCCTATAGCAAGCAGAGGGGCGCCGTGGATCTTCGTGGCACGCTCAATCTTTACTCCGCGGAGTGCAACGCTTTTGATGAGAGCGCGGTCGAGCACTATACCGGTTTGGCGGCGTCCGTGGCATATGCCGTGACGGCGCTCCGCGGCCATCTCGCGGAAGACCTGGCATACGGGGTGACGGCGCTCCGTGCTCGCGCGGAGCGCAAGCAGGCCGAGGAAGCGCTGCACCAGGCGCGGGAGGAACTCGCGCACGTCACGCGGGTGACGACGCTGGGCGAGCTCGCCGCCTCGATCGCCCATGAGGTCAACCAGCCGCTGGCGGCCATCATCGCTGACGCCAACGCGTGCCTCCACTGGCTGGAAGCGGACCGACCCGACCTGGACAGTGTCCGAGGGGCGCTGGCCGCCGTCGTGAAGGACGGCGACCGGGCAGGGGAGGTGATCACCCGGATTCGGGCCCTTCTGTCGCGATCTTCGGTCGCCCACCGGCCCTGTGACCTCGCCGGGGTCATCCGCGACGTACTTCTCCTGGTCGGTCCCGAGCTCGGGCGACACGGGACCGTCCTGCAAACGTCACTGGCGACCGACCTGCCGCCGGTCATGGGCGATCGGGTCCAGCTCCAGCAGGTTCTCCTGAACTTGCTCTTGAATGCCGCCGAGGCCGTCCGAAACGTCCCGCCGGAGCGACGCCGGCTGGTCGTGCGCTCGACCCTCGAACGGCGTGACGATGGCTCCTGGGCGGTCGTCGCGGTGGAGGATGCCGGCGTCGGCTTCCGCGAGGAGCAGGCGGCCCGCCTGTTCGAGGCGTTCTACACGACGAAGCCGGGCGGATTGGGCATGGGGCTGTCCATCAGCCGCTCGATCATGGACGGGCACCGGGGACGACTCTGGGCGACGGCGAACTCGGGCCACGGCGCCACCTTTCACTTCGCTCTGCCGGGGATGCGATGACGTCGGGTGCGGCCGTGGCCTTCGTCGTCGACGAGCAAGATTGGAATCGGTCAGGTGAAGGCGGCAGGCGCAAGCGCGCAGAGGTTTCGCTCGAGCAAGCTCGCGACGAGCTGGAGGCAAAGGTCCAGGAGTGGACCGCGGCTCCGCTTTGAGCAGCCATCCCAAATGAAGACTGGAGGTGGCCGCGATGACCACCGAGATGCGGAAGACCGGAATCGACGTCGTCGGCGACATGCCCTGGGGCACGCACGTTTGTCTCTTCTACGAGACGAAAGAGGATCTCCTCGGCACGTTGGCCTCCTATTGCAAGGCTGGATTGGAAAGCCAGGAGTTCTGCCTGTGGGTGGTTGCCGAGCCCGTGAGGGAGGAAGAGGCCAGGCATGCGTTGAAACAAGTTGTTCCTGATCTTGATCGATACCTGGCGGACCACAGCATAGACATCGTCTCTGCCGGCGACTGGTATCTGCAAGGGGGCTCGTTTGATCTCAAGAGAGTGATGAGCGGTTGGCATGAAAGACTCGCTCTCGCATTGGCCAGAGGGTACGCCGGCGTGAGAGTGACCGGAGATACGGCCTGGCTCGAAAAGAAGGACTGGAAGGGCTTCTGCGAATACGAAGAGACGCTCAACGAGTCTATCGCCAATCAGCGCCTGGCCGTGCTGTGCACGTACCCGCTCGCCGCATGCGGAGCTGCGGAAATCCTGGATGTGGCGCGTACACACCAGTTTGCCATCGCAAAGCGACACGAGAGTTGGGAAATTATCGAAACCCCCGGGCTCAAGCAAGCCAAGGCCGAAATCACGCGCACGAACGAGGAGCTCGAACAACGTGTCGTGGAACGGACCAGCCAACTGACGGCTGTCAACGAAGAGCTGAGAAAGGAAATTCTCGAGCGCAAGCGGGCCGAGGAAGCGCTGCACCAGGCGCGGGAGGAACTCGCGCACGCCACGCGGGTGACGACGCTGGGCGAGCTCGCCGCCTCCATCGCCCACGAGATCAATCAGCCGCTGGCGGCCATCATCGCTGACGCCAACGCGTGCCTTCACTGGCTGGAAGCGGACCGACCCGACCTGGACAGTGTCCGAGAGGCCTTGGCCGCCGTCGCGAAGGACGGCGATCGGGCCGCGGAGGTGATCACCCGGATTCGCGGCCTGCTCGCGCGAGCGTCGGTCGCCCACGGGCCATGCGATATGGCCGGTGTCATCGGTGACGTGCTTCCGCTCGTGCGTCCGGAACTCGGGCGACACGGCATGATTCTGCAAATGTTCCTGGCGCCAGACCTGCCGCCGGTCAGGGGCGATCGGATCCAGCTCCAGCAGGTCCTTCTGAACTTGCTGGTGAATGCTGTTGAGGCCTCGAGGGAGGTCCCGCCGGAACGGCGCCGGCTGACCCTGCATTCGACCGTCGAGTACCGTGACGATGGACCCTGGGCGGTCGTCGGGGTCGAAGATGGCGGCGTCGGTTTCCGCGAGCCTGAGGCGGACCGCCTGTTCGAGGCGTTCTACACGACGAAGCCGGGGGGGCTCGGGATGGGGCTATCGATCAGCCGCTCGATCATCGAGGGGCATGGGGGACGGCTGTGGGCGACGGCGAATGCGGATCACGGCGCCACTTTCCACTTCGCCCTGCCGGGGATGGAATGAGCTCGGAGAGCCCGGTCGTCTTCGTCGTCGACGATGACCGGGCCTTTCGCGATGCCCTTCGGCGGCTGCTCACGTCCGTGGGGCTGTCCGTGGAAGTCTTCCCGAGCGCTCAGGCGTTCCTGAGCAACCCGAGACGGCATGCTCCAGGATGCCTCGTGCTCGACGTCCGCCTCCCGGGGTTGAGCGGCCTCGACCTTCAGCAGGAACTTGCCAACACGGACACGACGCTGCCGATCATCTTCCTCACCGGGCACGGCGACATTCCCATGTCGGTCCGGGCCATGAAGGCCGGTGCGGTCGAGTTTCTCACGAAGCCGTTTCGCGAGCAGGACCTGCTCGACGCCATTCGCCACGCGATCGATCGTGATCGCGTGGCACGCACGGAGAGGCTGGAGCTCGCCGAGCTTCGTCGCCGGTATGACTTGCTGACTCCTCGCGAGCGGGACGTGATGGGCGCCACCGTCGCCGGTCTGCTCAACAAGCAGATCGCCGGGCAGTTGGGAACCAGCGAAGCCACTGTCAAGGAACAGCGTGGGCACGTGATGCAGAAGATGCAGGCCGGGTCTCTGGCCGATCTGGTCCGGAGCGCCTCGCGCCTTGGAATTACCCCTGCCGGGAGTGGGCCAACCCCACCAAGGTAGGGTAGACGCTTCCCGCCCGGCAAACTAGCCTAGCAGCAGATCGACGCCGAACGGATGGCCTTGCATCACGGTGGACTGCACGGACGTCGTGATGTTGGCGAGAGCTCGAAGGGAGAGCACGGAGATGAGTCTTCAAATGATGCTCGAGCCGAAACCCACCATCAGCGCAGTTCAGGAACGGCGTGCCGATCGGGATCGTGAGCTTGTGGAAGCCCTCCGGCTGCACGAGCCGACCGCGGCCGAGCGCCTCGTCGCCACGTACGGCGCCCGCGCGTATCGCTTGGCCAGGGGCATCACGGGAAATGCGGAGGATGCAGAGGAAGTCGTGCAGGACGTGTTCTGGACCGTGATCCGAAAGATCGACACGTTCAGGGGTGAGTCGGTCTTCGGCTCCTGGCTCTACCGGATCGTGGCGAACGCGGCCTACCAGAAGGTCCGAGGCCGGCAGAGCCGACGCGCAGAGCTGTCCTTGGATGACGTGCTGCCGCTCTTCGATGAGCAAGGCCGACACGTCGCACCCATGGCCGACTGGTCGGCGCGCGTGGAAGACCACGCTGTCCAGACCGAATTGCGGGTGGCGCTGACCTCGGCGATCGACAAATTGCCCGCCGACTATCGGACCGCGGTGCTGTTGCGCGACGTCGAGGGCCTGTCGCATCTCCAGATCGCCGAAGTCTTGAGCCTCAGCGTCCCCACTGTGAAGTCTCGGGTGCACCGCGCCCGGTTGTTTCTCCGGAAGCAGCTGGGCGACACGATGACGACGTTGGGTGCGCCGATAGCCACTGAAGGCGGGTCGTGATCGATGGGAACCCGGGCGGCACGACGGCGATTACCGGTGACTTTGTGCTGACCGACAAGGAAGTCAATCCTGTCGCGCGGACGCTGCGGCAGCACGGCATCGACGTGACAGCGATTCACAACCATGGGCTGCTCGACATGCCGCGCCTCTTCTACATGCACTTCTGGGCCGTGGATGTCCCGGCGAAGCTCGCGCAGGGGTTGAAGGCGGCGCTCGACCAGACGAACAGTCAGAGGTGACGCGATGATGCCATGACGCCAGTGGTTCAAGGCCGCACTGGCGGCGCTCGCGCCTTCAGTGCGAGCCGGAGCGGACGCATCCTCGCTGCTCCAGCGGAGATCAAGTTGGCCGACGACACACCGACGCACGCCTTCGACTTCGAGACGAGAGGGATCGAGGGCTGGACGACCGTGAGCGGCCAGTGGATGGCGGAAGAGATGGCCGGCGCGTCGAGCGGCAAGAAGGTTCTCACCCAACGCGCGACGAAGAATTCGGAAGCCCTCGGGAGTAGACGCGACCGAGTTACCCCTGCCGGGAGTAGCCCAACCCGATCAAGGTAGGGTAGACGCGTCCCGCCCCACAACCTAGCCTAGTAGCAGATCGACTCGACTCCGAAGTTCACTGAGGGACAGCGAGGGACGCATGGGCGAGCGCAACAGGCAGGTGATCTCCGTCGTGGATGATGACGAATCACTGCGTCGGTCCCTCCGGAATCTCCTGCGGTCGGTGGGCTTCGGCGTCGAGACGTTCGCTTCGGCGGAAGAGTTCTTGAGGTCGGCCCAGCGAGAGAACATCGGTTGCCTGGTGCTCGATCTGCGGATGACCGGGATGAGCGGCCTCGACCTCCTCCGGCATCTCGCAGTCGCGGATTCCAGCATTCCTGCTGTCATCCTGACTGCTCACGGCGACGAAGAGACGCGCCGGCGGTCCCTGCAGGCCGGCGCGGTCGCGTTCCTCGACAAGCCCTTCCACAGCGATGCGCTGCTGGATGCGGTACGGGCCGCCCTACGTTGAGCTAGGAGCGACGCCGAGATTCGGGCTCGGCGAGGATGAGATGCTGGCCGACTCTCGAGGTGGAGGACATGGACATGAGCCTTGAAGCGGTTCTCGAACTCGAAACGAGCACGGTCGCTCATCGGCCGCGTGCCGACCGGGATCTCGACCTCCTGGAAGCGCTTCGACTGCATGAGCCGGCGGCGGCGGAGTGTCTTGTCGCCACGTACGGTGAGCGCGCGTATCGCTTGGCTACGAGCATCACGGGAAACGGGCAGGATGCAGAGGAAGTCGTGCAGGACGCGTTCTGGACCGTGGTCCGGAAGATCGATACGTTCAGGGGTGAGTCGGCCTTCGGCTCCTGGCTCTACCGGATCGTCTCGAACGCGGCCTACCAGAAACTCCGCGGCCGGCAGAGCCGAAGTCGAGACCTGTCCTTGGATGAGGTGCTCCCGTCGTTCGATGCACGGGGCCACTACGTCGGACCCATCGACGATTGGTCGGCCCGCGTGGACGACCCCTCGGTCCAGACCGAATTGCGGATGGCGCTGACCTCGGCGATCGACGAATTGCCCCCCGTCTCTCGGACGGTGCTGGTCCTGCGCGACGTCGAGGGCCTGTCGAATCTCGAGATCGCGGAAGCTTTGGGCGTTAGCGTCCCCATCGTGAAGTCTCGCGTGCACCGCGCCCGGCTGTTTCTCCGGAAACAGCTAGGCGATGCCATGACGACGTTGGATGCAACGGTCGCCACTTCATGTGGCTCGTGAATCAGATAGCCGAGGCAGACGGAACATCAATGGAAGGCATGCTGGAGGCTCACCCTGCGACGACCGGCGTGGCCGATGGGACGAGCAGCGACCTGCCGGCGTACAGACTCCGACGTGTGACTCAGTACATCGAGGAGAATCTGCAGCGGGAGCTTCGGCTCGCGGAGCTCAGTGCCCTCGTGCACATGAGCCCCTACCATTTCGCGCGACTCTTCAAGCGAAGCACCGGCGTGCCCCCGCATCGATTCCTGGTTCGGTGCCGGATCGACGCGGCGCGAACGGTACTGGCGACTCGAACGGTGCGGATCGCCGAGATCGCGCAGTTAGTGGGATTTCGGACGCCGAGTCACTTCACGACGACGTTTCGACGGGTCACCGGGATGACGCCGAGCGCGTACCGCAGCGAGGCCGGCGCCGCCAGTGCAGGGAGTACCTCCGTTGCGTCCACGGCTGATGCCTTCGACGTCATCCGCGGTGCTGCCATTGGGGGAGCCCGCAGTCAGACGATCGGGTGCCGCATCGACGGCTCGTAGGTGCAGCGCCAGCTCACTCCCTGAGGCGTCTCCAAAGAACGAAACCGCGTCTCGCGAGGAACTCGAGTGGCGCGCCAGAGCAGGCGGCGGCTTCTTCCTCCACGTAAAGAACCGCTGGTAAGCCGTGTCGAAGCTGAGACGCTCGTAGAGCGCCATCAGCCGCGGCTCATCGTCCGGACCGACCGGACGAAGACGCACGCACCGTTGCGGAGCATGACGGCGTGCTCGAACTCTTTGGGCTATCCCAGCGGATTTGTGGCGAGGATCCTTGCTGTGCATGAGTCCCAGTGGCATCAACGAAGTTTTTCGCAAGAATGCATAAATCCAGGCAGATAAGTGGCAACCAGCGTCCCAGTACGACCGTCACAATGACGACTCATATCGAACAAAGCGCATGGTTGCTTCACGGGGCAGACGATGACGATTGGTGGGCAATCGAGCGGTATGACCGACACACGGCCGCGGCTGGAGGTGCCGGCCTGGCGCGAATCGATCGTGCAGGGCTTCATGCGGGTCGAAGACGCGGTCTACGCCGGCCTGGGAACGCTCCTCGCAGCGATCGCGTTAGTGCTGCTCGTCGCAGTCGCCGTCGCTTTCGTGCGGGCGCTTCTCGGCGCCACTCTACCCGACCATGCCGTGGAGCTTCTCGACCAGATCCTCCTCATCCTGATGATCGTCGAGCTTCTCTACACCGTGCAGGTCTCCTTCCGTGAGCACGCGCTCGTGCCGGAACCCTTCCTGATTGTCGGGTTGATCGCCGCCATCCGCCGCCTGCTGGTGCTCACCGCCGAGTTCGCGCGATTCCTCGAGAAGGGCGGCGGGGCGTTCCAGGGGGCGATGCTCGAACTGGGACTGCTGACGGTGATGATCGTGGCCCTCGTGGGCTCACTCGTCATTCTGAGAAAGCGGCCTCACGTTGTCGCCGACCATGCGTGAGCGATTGAACCGGATACCCTTCTTCAACCAATGCATGCGGTCACGACTGTAACTTTGCACTGCCGTAGGCTCTAACCGGAGGAAACCATGATGAAGACGCCTACGATCGTGCTTCTGGCTCTGCTCAGTGTCGTCGCCGCGGGGTGCGCGGCCAGGCAGGCAGAGATGGCCGCGGCAAGCGCGCCGACTGCCACTATGGCGGGCGCGTGGACGGGAAGCGCGGGGACGGGTGGAGTGTTTGTGCCCGTGACACTGACGCTGACCCAGAACGGTACCGCTGTGAAGGGCACCATCAGCGTCGGCGGGCGGCCGGACTACTCGGGCGATGTCACCGGCTCGGTCCAGGGCGAGTTGCTGAAGCTGGCCCTACAGAACACGACGCTCGCCGAGCTCCGGGTCAAGCAGGACACGATCACCGGTGAGCCGTTTCCCGGGCTTCCGCTGAACCTCCGCCGCTCGAGATAGACAGCCCAGGAGTGCGACCGGCGGCGGCGCGCTGCCGGCCGCACCCCAGCTTGATGCAGGCTGGGATCACTGGTTCAAGCTCGACTGTTCGATGGAGCCCGAATCAGACGGGGCAAGCCGTTCGCGGCTACATCACCAACGAATACGGGGAGCCCGCCGAGCCGTTACGCCTGCTTGCGCAGGCCCTGGATGCGTCCGGCGCGGTCGTCGGCCAGCAGATCGCGTGGGTTCCCGAGGGCGTCGGTGGATTCGAGCGCGCGTACTTCGACATCTTGTCGGACTACTCCTTTCTGCAGGCTGAGGCTGACCCTCGGGATCCTTTCAAGTGACTTAAGAACGCCAATCATGCGCGGTGACTTGCACCACCACACGCCGCAACTCGTCGGGGTCGAAGGGCTTCGCCAGCGTGAGCGCTCGAGTTCGGTCGAGGAACGCCGCGGTTTCGGCACCCAGCGCGTCGCCGGTAAAGAAGATCCAGCGATTCACGAGGTCCGGCCGGCTGTGCTCCACCTGCTGGTATAGGGCCGGACCGTCCAGCCCGGGCATCCGCATGTCGCAGAAGACGATGTCGTATGAGTGGACCCGAATCTTCTCGAGCGCGACGGCCCCGTTGGTGGCCATGTCCACATCGTGACCGTCCTCAGTCAGCATCTCCGTGAGCAAATCCGCCACGTCCGGCTCGTCGTCCACGACGAGAATCCTGTACAGCCGCGCTGAACGCGACGCCTCCGGTCTCATCACGCTCTCGACCTCCTCCGACGGCGCACCCGCCGGGATCTCGACTCGGAACGTCGCCCCCTGGCCGGGAGCGCTCTTCACCGAGATCACGCCTCGGTGCCGCTCCACGATGCTCTGGCAGAGCGCGAGCCCGAGCCCCGTCCCGTGGCCGGGCGGTTTCGTCGTGAAGAACGGCTCGAAGATCCGCGCTCGAATCTCGGCTGGGATGCCCGGCCCCGTGTCGGTCACCTCGAGTGTGATCCGCTGGCCCTGGTGCCCCGTCGTGATGGTGAGCCGGCGCGGGTGGGCACTCCCCCGCATCGCCTGCTGGGCGTTCGTCATGAGATTAACGACCACCTGGTGAAGCTGATCCGCGTCACCCCACAGCATCGGGAGATCACCGCCCAGGTTCTGCCCCACGGTCACCGAGTCCACCCGCAGTGGATTCTCCAGGAGCTCGACCGCCTCGCGCACCACGCCGTTGACGTCGACCTGCTGGCGCTGCGTTGAATGCTGTCGCGCGAGCGCCAAGAAGTTCTTCACGATACGCCGACAGCGCTCGGCCGCGGATGAGAGCTTGGCCGTCCGATCGGCGATCTTCGGTGGCGCCGTGCGAGGCAGCATCTTGGCGTGGCCGATCACTACGGACAGCAGGTTGAAGAGCTCGTGCGCGAGGCCCGCGAGCAGCTGGCCCATTGCTCCGAGCTTCTCGCTCTGGTAGAGCACCTCGGCCTGGGCCTTATGCTCCGCCGCGCGCAGCCGCCTCTGCTCGAGGGCCTGACTGACCGCCGGCCCGAGGCGCGCCAGCCGATCCTTGAGCAGGCAATCGCTCGCGCCCTGCTTCATCAGCGCCACGGCAGCTTCCTCGCCGATCGTGCCGGACACGACGATGAACGGAACGCGCAGCTCGCGCTCCCGCAGGATCTCGAGAGCGCGCCCGGCGCTGAAGGACGGCAGCTTGTAGTCGGCGAGGATGACATCGAGCCCGGGGCCCAAGAGATCCACATACTCGGCTTCGGTCACCACGCGACGCCAGTCGGGGCCGAACCCCGCACGCCTCAGTTCGGCGACCATCAGCTCGGCGTCCGCCACGGCCTCTTCGATGATCAGCACGTGGACCGGTGTGGGCGCCAGCACGTCTTTCTCCCCGGCCCCTACGCCGTCGGGGGCTGGTTGCACGGCAGCATTCTAGGCTCGGGCCGGGACGCGTGTCTGTCAGCTACCCGACACCGCCAGTGAGAACCGAGACGCTCGACGTGGGTCGTTTTTTGAAATTGGCCTCAGTCCATAGCATCCACCCTCGAGGGATCCGGCAGGACAAGCTGCCCGCCGCGACGCGTGACCAGACCGGCATCGGTCAACTCCCTGAGAAGGAGGCTGACCGTCTGCCGCGATGTGCCGATCATCATCCCTATCTCCTCGTGAGTCAGCGGCAGTCCGATTGTGAGCCCCGCATCGTCGCGGTGGCCGTGCTCCATCCCGATTCGTAAGAGAAACCGCGCCAGGCGGCGTCGCGCGTCCAGGGAAACCAGATCTTGGACACGACTCTGGAGATCAATGACACGCTGGGCGAGCCTCCTTGTTATCGAGTACAGGACCGCGTTGTGGACTCGTAGCATCGCGATGAAGGCGGCGCGGGGAACGTGCAGAATCCTCGACGCAACCCTGGCTTGGCCGAAGCCTTCGCGAGACCTGTCGCTCAGTACCGATGTCTCGCCGAAGATTTCGCCCGGTCTGACGTACCCGAGCGTGAACTCTGAGCCTGTCGCCGTCACTCGAAAGAGCCGGACGAGGCCGTCCTCCAGCACGTAGACCTGCCGCGGGGTGCGCGAGGGGCCGTACACCAACTCTCCGGTCTTGTAGGTTCGCGCCGTCGACATCCGACGGAGGGCCCTTGCTTGACCAGCGGGCAACGTGCGAAGCCAGTCCGCCTTGCGAGCGTGATCGGTCACGTGAGCGTTCGTTCAGAGGCAGAAGTTGGTCGTAGCGTGAGCTGATCGCTCTCCGAGCTCTACAGCGCCGGGCCGCTGGCGACGCCGGGACGAGCACCTCTCGGCCGCCGATGGTTCGAATCCATCGGGCCACGCTACCCCCGGGCCGGGATGCTTGTCTGTCAACTACACGACACCGCCAATACGCAGGACGACCTCAGGCAATCGCCTCCAGCCGGGCGGGATTCGGGAGGTCGAGTTGCCCACCACGGCGCGTGATCAAGCCAGCGCGAGAGAGCTCACCAAGGTGGACACTCACCGTCTGCCGCGACGTGCCGATGAAGGATGCGATCTCCGCGTGGGTCAGCGACAGCGTGACCGTGAGACCTTCGCCGGCGCGCCGGCCGTGCTCCGTCGCAACCCGAAGGAGAAAGCGCGCCAGACGACGACGGGCGTCCAGAAAGACGAGATCCTCAGCGCGCCCCTGGTAGTCGATAACACGTCCGGCGATCTTCCTTGTCACCGCATAGAGCACCGGGTTGTAGGCGCGTAGGGTCGCCACGAAGGCAGCACGGGGAATCCGCAGAATCTTCGAGGCGACTCTCGCCTGGGCAAACCCCTCTCGAGGTCTGTCGCTCACCACCGACATCTCGCCGAAGAGCTCCCCAGGCCGAGCATAACGGAGCGTGAATTCCTGGCCGGTCGGTGTCAGCCGAAAGAGGCGGACGAGGCCATCCTCCAGGACGTAGACGTGCCTCGGATCGGGGGAAGGACTGAACACCAGCTCTCCGGCCTGATAATCTCGGATCGTCGACGCTCTGCGGAGTACTCTCACCGCGGCAGCCGGCATCCCTCGCAGCCAATCCAACGCGCGGGCGTGCAAGCAGACGATCCTCTCAGATATGCCGCCGGACACGCGGTGGCGGACCTCTCGAGGCCTGCGAGCCATTTTCTGTGACGCCCCTCCCACTATGTCGGACGCGGACGCACTCGTTCCGGTTGGCCTTTCCTTCCGACATTTCAGCCATTCTTCCGAGAAATTCGATCATCAGAGCGCCGCACGATAGTCCGACGGCGTCATCCCGACGACCCGCCGGAACACCCGACCGAAGTGGCTCTGGCTCTCGAACCCGCTCAGAAGCGCCACCTCCAGGACGGATCGCCTGGGATCCCGCAGCAGACGCTTCGCACGCTTGATTCGCTGCTCAACCACGTAACGATGTGGGCTCGTGCTCGTACGCTGTCGAAAGAGGACGGCAAAGTGGTGTGGACTCATGCCCGCGGTTCGGGCCAGATCGGCGAGGCTCACGTCCTGATCTAGATGAGCTGCGATGTAGTCCAGGACCTGGCGAAGTCGGTATGTCGGCAGTCCGTTGCGAACCGGCCGCATCTGCATCGGCGGGACGCCGTAGCGCCGAGCGAGGTAGACGGCGAGCGCCGTGCCGAGCGACTCACCGTACAGTCGCCCGGCCGGGGAGCCGTCCTCTAGGTCAGCGCGAAGTGCGAGGAGCATCGATATGACATGCGGATCCGTAAGATTCCACTGGGGCGTCAACTCGATGGCTGCGCTCGGGGTGGCCTCGTCGAGCGCTCGCGAGAGCAGCTCGGGATGCAGGGCCACCGAGACCGTCGCGATCGGACCCTCCGCCAAGAATCGATGCCGGGAGCCCCGCGGCATGAGCATGATCGTGTGGGGCTCAAGCGACCCCGCGTGGATCCCGTCGCCGGCGACCAGCGCGGCCCGCACCGAAGCATTCGTGATCAAGTGCACCGCGTGAGTCGCGTGCTCATGGTCGGCAATTTCGCCGGGAGGAATGTGAAGCACCTCGAGCGCCATCCCATCCCACTGCACTGCCCGGCTGGACAAGACGGCGGGCGCCGGCAGGAGTGGAATCGTGCGTCCGTTTCGTACCACCTCAATGCCCGGTACGCGCATCATGCTCATCTGTAGCCCATCCGCTCGTCACCCCGATCGACGCGATGTTCGTTGGGGAGCGAGAGGACGATTTTGATGATCGGCTTGAGCCCGTCTTTGAGAGGGCGGATGGGCGTGGAGCGGTGTAAACACGCATTCCTTTTCGCAAGAATGTGAACGCAGGCTCACGGATCCGTTGCCGGTCGTCCATGCTCGGTCCATCCGCGGCCGTTCCGGGTCTTGCCGATTCTTGCTGAAAGCGATCGCCCGATGCGCTACCGCGCGCCCATTCCACATCCGAAGAGGCGGAGCGTTGACTCCAGGGTTGTCAAGTTCCCCCGGGATGGACCTGCGGGGGGTGGAGTCACAACAAAGAGGAGGAAGGCAATGTTTCGCATGGGTGGCGCAGCGGTGGTGGCAGCAACGTTGTTTGTGGCCGTGAGCGGGTCGGCGATGCTCGCGGCGGCGGCGGATCCGGCCGGCACGGTGCTGGCGCAGGCCAAGGACCCCGCGCAGGAGCGGACCCGCCAGGACTGCATCAGGAACGGTGGGTGGTATACGGAAGGCGGCTGCGAGTACGAGACCAAGGCCAAGGCCGCGGCAATGGAGCGTGATAAGCAGGCGTGCCAGCGGGACGGCGGCTATTGGGATACGGCCGCCGGCGGCTGCGAGATGGAATCGAAAGGGAAGGCCAAGCAGTAGGGGCGCGACGGCTCGAGGCGACTGTGCTGCCGGCTCACGGGCATGGCGTTCCGACCCGTGCCCGTGAGCACGCCGGCAGGCGTGCGCGCGAGCACCCGCCATGATCGGGGGGTCGAAGGGAGCGACCGTGACACGGGTGGTCCTCGCACTGCTCCTGTTGGCCGGGCTCGTCGCAGGCACCGACCTCGCACTGCGGGTAGGCTTCCTGCCGCGCCGGTCGAGCAACGCGCTCTGGACGGAACGCTGCGCGTTGCCCGTCTCGGACGTGGGAACCCTGGCGCCGGACTGGGTGCGGATCGCGCGGACGCTCCGCCCCGCGGTCGTCCACATTGGCGCGTGGGAGATCGACGCTGGCAAGCCGATCTACCTCGGCCTGGGGTCAGGCTTGATCGTCAACCCCGATGGGTACATCGTCACGAACCAACACGTCATCGAGAGGGCCGCGGAGCTCCGCGTGAAGCTGGCCGACGGGCGCGAGCTGATTGCGACGGTTGTCGGCCAGGATTCCACGGTGGACCTGGCGCTCCTCAAGATCGAGGCCAGCGACTTGCCCGTGATCCCGCTCGGCGACTCATCAACGCTGCAAGTGGGCGAGCCCGTCATGGCCATCGGCAGCCCCTTTGGCTTTGATCAGACGGCCACCGTCGGCATCGTGAGCGCCCTCGACCGCGAGATCGAATTGAAGCCGAACAGCCGCTTCATCCAGACGGACGCGAACATCAATCCGGGGAACAGCGGCGGCCCGCTGATCAACCGGCGAGGCCAGGCGATCGGCATCAATACCGTGGTCTTCACCAAGGCGGGTGGGAACACCGGCATAAGCTTTGCCATCCCGACGAGGTTCGCGGAACCGATCCTGACTCGGCTGGCTGTCGAGCGAGGGACGGGCCCGACGGCTCCACGGCGATGACCAGTTTCACGAGTTGTGGTTGAAACGCGGACCTGCGATCGCGGCAGCGTAGTGTTGGGCCACAAACGCAACGCGCTGCCTCAACCCAAGGCGCTACCGGAGAGTCGCTGTCAGCGTGCTCTCTTCCGTGCCTACACGAGCCCTATGAACGGTGAGGGATCCAGAGAGGGTGATCGCTCATTCCGATCGGGCGGCTCAGGTTCAGATTCACAGGTCAGAGGCGAGATGCTAGGCGGTCACAACGTCAGCCATCGCGCAATGCGGCGAAACCAGTCGAGGAACCGCGGAACGAGCGAACCTTTGCGTTGACCTTCGACCGCGGGGGACGAAGGCACCTCGGCCAGGGCCGTTATTGAACCGACAAAGTCCAAGACCTCTCGGTTCACCCATTCGGGGACTTCCAGCAATAGCATATGGCCAGCACCTTCTTGGATTCTCAGCAGCGACCCCGAGATCAGCTCGCTGAGGTGTTGAGCCAACGCCGGCGTGGTGAGTCGGTCTTGGCTTCCGACCAGGATCAGGGTGGGAACATCGAGACGGGTTGCCGGCCCAGTCAGGTCCATCGCCTTTGCGGCGTGCACGTCCTTGAGAATTGTCTCCGGTCGGCAGGCGCGGAGCTCACGCATCCCGACGGCGACCGCGCCGCTGGGCGCGCTGGGCGCAAAGAGGAGCCTCTTCGCCATAGCAAAGAAGAGAAGCTTGCGCAGAGGGCCGGGCAGATAGGCCAAGAATCGTTCGCCCCAGCCGTCAACCTCTGGGAGCTTCACACAGCTCGCCAGGAGAACGAGACCTCTCACGCGGCCTGCTTGCTGGGATGCGAGCGCAATCGCGATCGCGCCGCCCAGTGAGTGGCCGACCGCGATGACTGAACCCAGCCCCAGTGCGTCGAGGACGTCAGCGACGACCCCGCCGTATTCCTCGACGCTCACGTGGGGCATCGGGTCGGACTCTCCGTGTCCGGGCAGGTCGACGGCCACGACCCGCCGAACGCCCCCCAAGCCTTGAAGCTGGTTGATCCAGGAGCGCGCACTCACCCCCGAACCATGGATGAGGAGAAGGGTTGGCTCGCCTGCCGGGTCTCCCACAGTCAGATAGGAGACTCGGCGCTGGGCCAGCTCGACGAAGCTGCGGGTGACCTCTGCTCCCGCGCTGCCCGTGGCCCGCTTCGCCGATTCGGAGGTGGTCGTCAGACCTCGCCCTCGGGCCCGGGACGAATTTCAGACGATGCCGCGAGGGCCGTGATGATGAGGTCCGCCGTCGCGACATTCGTCGCCAGCGGAATGTTGTGGACGTTACACACTCGCAGGAGCGCCCGGATATCCGGGTCATGCGGTTGCGCCGATAGCGGGTCCACAAAAAAGAAAACGGTGTCCACCGCTCCTGTGGCCACCCGTGCCGCGATCTGGGCGTCACCACCCTCCGGCCCGCTCAACAAGTCTTCGACCTCAAGACCCACCTTGTCCCGCAGGAGCCGCGCAGTGTGCCGCGTCGCGACCAGCTGGAACCCGATGAGCGTGTCGCGGTTGAATGTCGCCCAGGCGATGAGGTCGACCTTCTTGTTGTCGTGAGCGATCAGGGCCAATCGCTTCATCGGTCCTCGCCGCCCGCGCTCGCGCGTGTTGCGAGCGCGACGCGCACGATGGTGATCTTCCCTTCCTGCGCTAACCGGCCCAGCAGCGACGTCACCGCCTCGGTCGACATCCCAAGTTTCCGGCCGATCTCGACGGGTGTCATCGAACTCTTAGCGAGGAAGCAACTCACGATCGCGTCATCGATCTCCTGCCACCAATCTGTCATCGCAGTTGTATGACCTTTTCTTGCCAGTTCGGCGGCGCCCCGAAGGAAGACGCTCCTCGGTCACCCACGCACGGCGTTGTTGTTCACAACGAGAGCCACCCCACACTCCCGCGACGCATTCCGAGCAGGTCTCATGCCAAGCCCCGCGCAAGACATCCGTTGCAGTACCAGGTCAGGCCGGAAGCGAACTTCCGTTCGAGCGGCTCACCGGGACATGGCGGTTCTATGCGTGCCATCACGCCGGTTAAAGAGGCATGCGGCTACGAGTGCTCATTCGCGCGTCATCGTGAGCTCGTGTGACATCACCGCCCTTGTCCGCGGAAAAGACACTGGCGAGAAGCGACAGCCTTGTATCAGCCCGTGCTGCCTCGCAGGGATGACCGACGTGGCGGGCTTCCAGTTCGAATTGATCGGCGAGTGCGAGCGGTGTCGGGACCGGTGAATTTTGTCGGAATCGATCAAAATAATTCTTAATCTCAATGGCAGCGGTCCCTGCTTAGGACCCGGACTGGAACCGCGGAGGCAGCCAAATATGAGGAAGCTGCTCCGAAAGCTGTGGGAGTACTTCTTCCTTTACAGCGACACCGCGATGCCGACGCTGTCGTCTCGAGGGCATCAAGGCTGCCACAACCGGCGAATCCCAGGGTCAGAAGGAGGCAGAAATGGCTGACGCACCGAAGAAACCGCCCCTCACGACGGCCGCAGGAATACCGTTGAGCGACAACCAGAACGCCCTGACCGCAGGTCCTCGGGGCCCGCTCGCTCCTCGTCCAAGATTGGCAGCTCTTCGAGAAGCACGCGCACTTCAACCGCGAGCGCATCCCCGAGCGCGTAGTGCACGCGAAGGGCTCGGGCGCCTACGGCACCTTTACCGTCACCGGCGACATCACGCGTTACACCAAAGCCGGATATTCTCGGCGGTCGGCAAGCAGACTCCTCTGGTCGTCCGCTTCTGCCGGGTGGCACGACGCGTCATGCGCAGCGTCGATGTCAAATAGCTTTCGGCCGGCTGCGGGGTGAAGGACCGGGTATCCCCGATAGAGTCTGCGGGAAGGCGGAGGCATGTCGGCGACGTTCCACGTGCCGATCGCTGGATCCGTCGGCTACGATGCGTTCGGCTGCTTCTCTTGGGGTGTGAGCGTCTGAGTCTGGGCCAGCTCCTCAGCACCCACGATTTCAATGACCAGGTTCGGCAACGCCAAGGAGAGCGTCGCGGCCAGCAACGCGGCCGTCACGATGAGCAGAGCATTGCGAGTCTTCATTCTTCAACCTGTCACGTGAGCGGTAGAATCAAGGGCATCCCGCCAGATTCCGGCCCTGAGCGGCGAGGGGCCGCCCACGAGCCGGCCTGGCGTGGGATGCAGATTAGTAGCCGGCGGTCGGACTGACACCCACCTGCGCATCGGTTCCGACAGGCGCGATGCTGTTAAGCTCGTTCCTGTCGCCCTCATGAACGAAGTCGACCAGTACCCGCATGCCTTCCTGGATGTTTTGGAGCATCCGGGGGTCGGTCGTGCGTAGCTCGGTGCCATCCGCGAGCTGGATCAGATTGAGGTCGCGATCGATGAAGCGCACGGTGCCTACTTCCCGGGCGCCATACGAATCGTCCGGACCGCCGGCCACAGCGTGTCCGAAGGACATCGCCACGCCGAGCGCCATTGTTGCCAGCAACATTTGATACCGCATGTGTTCCTTCTCCTTTGTCCGAATTCCTCGGACCTTGGTTGTTTTGTTGCGCGTCGAGTCCGTCCCGACTCGCGACGTTACGGGGCCTGCTCGATGGCTTCGTCGCTCTTCAAGTCCGCGTTGGCAACGCCCATGAGCGGCACCAGGACGGTCAGGAGCATCAGCGCGAGGAAAATGGCTCGCTTCATCTGTTATCCCTCCCTTCTCTCTCACTTATTGGGACGGCGGCCGCGCGCAGGCCGGTGCTACGCGTTCTTGCTGAATTGCTTCGGCGTATTGCGCCGCTTGAAGATGTAGAACAGATAGCCGAACGCGGGGAAGAGGACCACCGCTCCGACAGCTAGCGCGGACTGCAGAGCATCGAGAGTGGATGCGACGGTTGCCGTGCTAGTCAACGTGAGATCGGGGACCACGATGTGGGGATATTGCGCCAACCCCCAGCCGACCAGGATCAACGTCACCTGACCGACCGCAGCCGCCCGAGCCCATCGAAAGCGGCGATGCCACAAGGTCACCAGCGCGCCGATCGCGCACACGCTGGTCGCCGCAACGAGGAACGGCGCCCACCAGCTCGTGAGCTTTGCGAAGATCTGCGGCGCCCCATCCCGTGCGAGAACGAAGGTCAGTGCCGCCGCCGGCGCCAGCAGCAGGCCGGCGACGAGTGCCCGGTTGCGGAAGTCCGCTTGTAAATCGGGTTCGTCCTCGGTATCGACCGTGAGGTAGGTGGCGGCAAGGAACGCAAAGAGACCCTGAGCGAACAGACCGCAGGCGACGGCGAAGGGCCGGGTCCAGCCCGCGAAGAAGCCACTCGACAACCGCCCATCGATTACGCGGATCTCGCCCGAGGCCAAGGCTCCCAGGCACAGACCGAGGACGAACGGTGTGAAGAAGCTCGACGCGCCGAACAGCGTGCTCCAGCGCCGATGCACCGCATCGTCCTGAGCGTCGAACTTACGAAAGACGAATGTGGAGCCGCGCAACACGATCCCGAGGAGGATCGCGGTCATGGGGATGTGGAGGGCCGTCATGATCGCGGCGAACGCGCGTGGAAAGGCGGTGAAGAGAACCACGATGACCAGGATCAACCAGACGTGGTTCGCCTCCCAGATCGGCGCGATCGCGTGCTCGATCGCCGCGCGCTGCCGCAGCGCTCGAGGCCCCGAGGCCAGCAGGTCCCACATGCCGCCACCGTAGTCGGCACCGCCCGACAGCGCGTAGACCACGAGCGCCGCCAGGATGACGGCACCCAACGTGTGCTCAACCGCCACGCGACGCCCCCATGTGCATCCGTCACCTGCTCCGTGTCGAGGTCGGGTGTGTTTCGAGGAACTGGCGGCGGAGCAAGTACACGAGGATCACAGACAGGAAAAAGTAGATCGCCGTGAAGGTGACAAACGGTACGACGAGACCAGGCATCGGCGTGACGGCGTCGGCTGTGCGCATCACGCCGTAAATGATCCACGGTTGCCGGCCGACCTCGGTGACGATCCACCCCGCCTCGATCGCGATGAGGCCGAGAGGACCGGCGACGACCAGTGCGCGCAGCAGCCAGCGGTCGTCGGGCAACCGTCGCCGTCGCCACCAGAGCCACCCGGCCCAGGCTGCGAGGATCAGCATGGCGAACCCGGCGCCGACCATGAGATCGAAGGCCCAATGAACGATGCGCGTGTTGGGCCATTCATCCCGGGGAATGCTGTCGAGACCGCGGACGGACGCTTGTGCATCGCCCTGGGCGAGCACGCTCAATCCCGAGGGGATCCGGAGCGCATAACGGGTCGTCATCGTCGCGTCGTTTGGGATACCGCCGATGGTGATCGGTGCGCCTGCTCCGGTCCGGTAGTGAGCCTCCATCGCGGCGAACTTGGCCGGCTGCCGCTCGGCGACCATCCGGGCGATCATGTCCCCGCTGGCGATCTGAAGCGGGATGCCAACGGCGGCCACGGTCAGCGCGATCCCCAAGGCCCGCCGATGGAAGACGTTGCTTCGATCCCGGAGGAGAAAGAACGCGTGGACGGCCGCGACGGAGAAGCCCGTCGCCACGTACGCGGCCAGCGTCATGTGGATGACCTGCTGCAGACTGGCCGGGTTGAGCATGGCGGCCATCGGATCGATCTTCGTGACTCGGCCGTCGACAAGCTCGAAGCCCGTCGGCGCGTTCATCCAGGCGTTCACGGTGACGACGAATATTCCGGACAGCAGGCCGCTGACAGCGACGGCGATTCCCGCGAGCCAGTGCACCACCGGTGAGATGCGATCCCAACCGTAGAGATAGATCCCGAGGAAGATCGCTTCAGCGAAAAACGCGAAGCCCTCGAGCGAGAATGGCATCCCGATGATTCCGCCCGCGTACTCCATGAATCGCGGCCAGAGGAGACCGAGCTCGAACGAGAGCACGGTGCCGGAGACGGCGCCCACAGCGAAGAGGATGGCGGTGCCCCGCGCCCAGCGCCGCGCGAGGTCCAGATAGATCGGCGCACGGCTCCGAAGATGCAGTCCTTCGGCGATGGCCATGAGCAGTGGCATGCCGATGCCGACCGCCGCGAAGGTGATGTGGAACGCGAGCGACATGGCCATCTGGGAGCGGGCGAAGACGAGGTCAGTCATTGGCTGAGGAGCTTGAAGATGATCGTGAGACCGAACACGAAGAACAGCGCGGCTGCGGCGCGGCGTATCCAGACCATCGGCAGTCTCGTCGCGAGGTAGGTCCCGGCGAATACGGCGAGCGCGTCGGCTGCCAGCATTCCCAGCGTCGTGCCTGCCGTCACGGCCGCGGGGGAGCCGAACCGCGCGGCGAGCGCCACCGTCGCAAGCTGCGTCTTGTCGCCCATCTCCGCGAGGAAGAACACCACCGCCGTAGTGACGAGCGGTCCCCAGGCGGGCAGCCTCGCGAGCTCGACAGAACTATCCGGGACCAGCGTCCAGACGCCGAACCCGATGAAGCTGAGAGCGAGAACCCATTGAACTCCGGCCGCGGGAATACGGGTCGCCGTCCACACCCCGACCGACGAAGCCAGGGCGTGGTTGACGGTGGTGGCAATGAAAATGCCGAGGAGGACGGTCCAGGGGCGGCGATATCGGGAGGCCATCGACAACGCCACCAGCTGAGTTTTGTCGCCCATCTCCGCCAGCGCGACGACCAGGAACGAACTCAGGAGCGGGACGATCACGAATCGCCGCCGCGGCGATCAGGATCCGGCCCGTTCGAGCTGCTCCTGACACGCCACGCATGTGGTGGCATCGGGAATCGCGAGAAGGCGTTTCCGTGGAATGGAGGTCCCACACTCGGAGCAGACTTCATACTCGCCATCCGCCATCCGCGTCAGCGCGATGTGCAGGCGCTTGGCCCGCTCAGCCAAGCGCGTCGCGGTGAGACGCGCCAGCTCTTGATGCTCGACACTCTGGGCGAGATCGAGGAAATCGCTACTCGCGGCATCGGCTGTCGGCACCGCGGCCTCGTTCTGTAGTCGCGCGACGACATCACGGTACGTCTTCAGTAGATGTGTGGCTTCCATGGTCTTCATTTCTTCACCCCTGCTTTGGATGCGATCGACCCCTTCATCGATGCAGGGAGCCTTCGCGAAACGCCCCGTAGCGTCTCCCGACCATCCCAAATGGCCTATGGGCCGACTGGCACCCGGTTGAGCTCCACCTGCCGGCGTCGATCGTCGAGGCGCTGCTGCCTCGGCTCGAGTGAGGGGCCGACTTGCGCATTCTTGCGAGAAAGCCCGCGGCGTAGTAACCGGCGGCTCGAAGAGGCCGTCCGAAAGGTCGATCGTGAGACGAATCTAGCGGTTGCCGTAGGGGATTGTCATGGATCTGTCACGGCGGGATTTCCTCAAGACGTCCGGCAGCGCCTTCACCGGGACCGCGTTGGGTGGCCTCGCGGGCGTCGGGGCGAGCCTGGCGCCGGCCCTGGCGGAGGCGCAAGAACTGCGGATCAAGCACGCGAAGGCGATTCCCAGCGTCTGTCCGTATTGCTCGGTTGGTTGCGCCACGCTGGTTCATGCCGTCGAGGGGAAGATCGTCAACATCGAGGGCGATCCACGAAGCCCTCACAACGAGGGGGCGCTGTGCCCCAAGGGGGCGGCGATCTACCAGCTTCACGTGAACCCGAACCGCCCGACCAAGGTGCTCCACCGCGCTCCGGGCGCGACCGAGTGGGAGGTGTGGGACCTCGATCGCGCGATCGACCGCGTGGCGGCATTGGTGAAGAAGACCCGCGACGAGACGTTCGTCGAGCGGCTCGAGAACGGCAAGGTCGTCAACGTCACCACCGCCATCTTTTCGCTGGGCGGCGCCACCCTCGACAACGAGTGGAACCACATCCAGCAGAAGCTCATGCGGGGGTTGGGGATCGTTGCGATCGAGAACCAGGCCCGTATCTGACACAGCTCCAGCGTCCCCGGTTTGGGGACACGGTTCGGGCGAGGGGCGGCCACGATGTATCCGCGCAGCATGGCCGATTCCGATTGCATCGTGATTCAGGGATCGAACATGGCCGAGTGCCACCCGGTAGCGTTCCGGTGGCCGATGCAGGCCAAGCTCAAGGGCGCGAAGCTGATCCACGTCGATCCGCGCTTCACCCGCACGAGCGCGGTGGCCGACATCCACGCCCCGATCCGGGCGGGCTCCGATGTGGCGTTCCTCGGCGGACTCATCCATTACGTCCTCCAGAGCGAGCGCTGGAAGGGGGACCTGTTCTTCAAGGAGTTCGTCGTCAACTACACCAATGCGGCGACGATCGTGGGCGACGGCTTCAAGGATACGGAAGACGTCGATGGGGTCTTCTCCGGTCTCATGCAGTACGCGCCGGGCATCAAGGAATGGCCGCTCGACGGGTTCGTCGGTCAGTACGACACGCGGACGTGGCAATACTCCGCGGCACCGGCCGGCCCCCGCGCGATGCCCCCGCCGGCCGGGCCACCGTTCGACCCGCTCGTGCGCTCGCTGCTCACGCCTCCGCCACGCCGCGACGAGACGCTCCAGCACCCGCGCACCGTCTTCCAGATCGTGAAGCGGCACTTCAGCCGCTACACGCCAGAGATGGTCGAGCGGGTCACCGGCTGCCCCAAGGAGACCTTCCTCGAGGTGGCGGAGACGATCCTCGCCAACTCCGGCCGCGAACGCACCACCTCGTTCGCGTACGCCGTCGCCTGGACTCAGCACACGAACGGGCCGCAGACGATCGGCTGCTGTGCGCTGCTCCAGCTCCTCCTGGGCAACGTCGGCCGCCCCGGCGCCGGCGTCATGGCGCTCCGGGGCCACGCCTCGATCCAGGGCTCGACCGACATCCCGACGCTCTACCACTCGATCCACGGCTACATGAATCACCCGTCGGCGTTGAAGCGCCACGACGCGCTGCACGACTGGCTGCTGGCCGAGACGACGCCGCGCGGCTACTGGGCCAACACTCCCAAGTTCATGGTCTCGTATCTCAAGTCGATGTACGGGGCGGCAGCGACGGAGGAGAACGACTTCGGCTACGACTGGCACCCGAAGATCATTGGCGATCATTCTCACATGCCGATGTTCGTGGCCATGAACGAGGGACGCGTGAAAGGCATGCTGTGCGTCGGCCAGAACCCGGCGACCTCGCTCAACGCGAGCGTCGAGCGCAAGGGGCTCGCCAGGCTCGAGTGGCTCGTGGTCAAGGACAACTGGCTCACCGAGACGGCGACGTTCTGGCAGAACAGCCCGGAGATCACGAGCGGCCGGCTCCGCAGTGAGGACATCCAGACGGAAGTGTTCTTCTTCCCGGCAGCGCAGGTAGCCGAGTACGAGGGCAGCTTCACCAACACCCAGCGGATGCTCCAATGGCACTCCAAGGCGGCCGAATCGCCCGGTGACTGCCGCACCGATCTCTGGTTGACCCACCAGCTCGCCACACGGCTGAAGAAGCTGTACGCGGAGTCGACGCTGCCACGTGACCGGGGATTCAAGAACCTGGTCTGGGACTACGACTCGGACGATCCGCACGAACGCGGGCGCGGCGAGCCGGATGCCCTCAAGATCCTCAAGGAGATCAACGGCTACTACACCGACGATCCGCGTCGACATCTCGCGGGCTTTGGCGACCTCAAGGACGACGGGTCCACGACGTGCGCCTCCTGGATCTACTGCGGCGTGTTCCCATCGCCGGACCGCAATCTCGCCGCCCGGAAACAGCCGGACCCGCCGAGTAGTCCGGGCGCGCAGCTCCAGTGGGGCTGGGCGTGGCCGGCCAACCGCCGCATCCTTTATAACCGCGCCTCGGCCGATCTCCAGGGAAAGCCATGGAGCGAACGGAAGAAGTGGGTGTGGTGGGACGGCGCCAAGTGGACAGGCTACGACGTCCCCGACTTCGCGCCCAACAAGGCGCCCCAGTCGAAGGCCGCGCCGAATGCCATCGGCCTCGACGCACTGTCCGGCAGCGAACCTTTCATCATGAAGCCCGATGGCGTCGGCTGGCTCTACGTGCCGACCGGGCTCGTGGACGGCCCGCTGCCCGCGCACTACGAGCCGGCCGAATCGCCGGTGCGAAACCCGCTCTACCGCCAGCAGTCGAGCCCGGTCCTCAAGTACTGGAAGTTTGCCGGCAACGAGCTCGCGCCCACGGGGGATCCGCGGTTCCCGTACATCGTGACGACGTACCGGCTGACGGAGCACTACCTGTCCGGCGCCATGAGCCGCTGGAACCCGTGGCTCACCGAGCTGCAGCCCGAGTTTTTCGTCGAGATCAGCCCGGAGCTGGCCGCCGAGAAGGGCATCGGCAACACCGACTGGATCGCGGTCTCGACGCCGCGTGGCCGCATCCGCGGCAAGGCGCTGGTGACACGGCGGTTGCGGCCCTTCATCGTCGACGGCCGCACAGTCCACCACGTGGGTATGCCGTTCCACTGGGGCTATCAGGGGCTCATCACCGGTGATGCCGCCAACGAGCTCACGGCCCTCGTCGCGGATCCCAACGTCTCGATCCACGAGGGGAAGGCCTTCGTCTGCAACGTGGAGAAGGGCTCATGAGCGAGCCGATGGGATTCTTCACGGATACGACGGTGTGCATCGGCTGCAAGGCGTG
>WNFS01000507.1_pt1 | contig 28198 bp, 21 predicted proteins | sample 5400141 | NCBI WGS metagenome assembly WNFS01 (sample SAMN13153358, study PRJNA577476) | soil metagenome | isolation source: 60 cm saprolite under Madrone tree | place: USA:California | collected 2016-06-14
AACCTGACCAACCAGGTCCGGAATATCGCCGACGTCACGACCGCGGTCGCCCGCGGGGACCTCTCGAAGAAGATCACCGTCGACGTGAAGGGGGAGATCCTGGAGCTCAAGAACACCGTCAACACGATGGTGGACCAGCTCCGGTCGTTCGCGGCGGAGGTGACGCGGGTGGCGCGCGAGGTGGGCACCGACGGCAAGCTGGGGGGCCAGGCCGACGTGCGCGACGTCGCGGGCACATGGAAGGACCTGACGGACAGCGTGAACTTCATGGCGAGCAACCTGACGGGGCAGGTCCGCAACATCGCCGACGTCACGACGGCGGTGGCCAACGGGGACCTCTCGAAGAAGATCACCGTCGACGTCCGCGGCGAGATCCTGGAGCTGAAGGACACGATCAACACGATGGTGGACCAGCTCCGGTCGTTCGCGGCAGAGGTGACGCGGGTGGCGCGCGAGGTCGGCACGGAGGGCAGGCTGGGCGGGCAGGCGGAGGTGAAGGGTGTGGCGGGGACGTGGAAGGACCTGACGGACAGCGTGAACTTCATGGCGAGCAACCTGACGAGCCAGGTGCGGAATATCGCGGACGTGACGAAGGCGGTGGCGGCGGGGGACCTGTCGAAGAAGATCACGGTGGAGGTGAAGGGCGAGATCCTGGAGCTCAAGAATACCGTCAACACGATGGTGGACCAGCTGAGCTCGTTCGCGGCGGAGGTGACGCGGGTGGCGCGCGAGGTCGGCACCGAGGGCAAGCTCGGCGGCCAGGCGCAGGTCCAGGGCGTCTCCGGCACGTGGCGCGGCCTCACGGAGAACGTCAACTTCATGGCCGCGAACCTCACGAGCCAGGTCCGGGGCATCGCGAAGGTGGTGACCGCCGTCGCGAACGGCGACCTCCGGCGCAAGCTCACCGTCGAGGCGAAGGGCGAGATCGCCGAGCTCGCGAACACGATCAACAACATGATCGACACGCTCGCGACGTTCGCGGACCAGGTCACGACGGTGGCCCGCGAGGTCGGCGTCGACGGCAAGCTCGGCGGCCAGGCGAGGGTGCCGGGCGCCGCGGGAACCTGGAAGGACCTGACGGACAACGTCAATCAGCTCGCGGCGAACCTCACCACCCAGGTCCGGGCCATCGCCGAGGTCGCCACCGCGGTGACGAAGGGCGAGCTGACGCAATCGATCAAAGTCGAGGCGCAGGGCGAGGTAGCCGCGCTCAAGGACAACATCAACGAGATGATCGGCAACCTGAAGGACACGACGCTCAAGAACAGCGAGCAGGACTGGCTCAAGACCAACCTCGCCAAGTTCAGCCGGATGCTCCAGGGTCAGAAGGATCTCCTCACCGTCGCCCGTCTGATCCTGTCCGAGCTCGCGCCGGTGGTGAACGCCCAACACGGCGTGTTCTACATGCTCAGGGCCACCGAGGCGCCCGCGAAGCTCGCGCTCCTCGCCAGCTACGCCCACGAGCGACCCGGCACGGTCGCCGAGGAGTTCTACCTGGGCGAGGGGCTCGTGGGACAGTGCGCGCTCGAGCGGCAGAAGATCATGCTCGCCAACGTGCCTCCGGACTACATCCGGATCTCGTCGGGACTCGGGCACGCGGCGCCCGTCAACATCATCGTCCTGCCCATCGTCTTCGAAGGCCAGCTCAAGGCCGTGCTGGAGCTGGGATCGTTCGATCATTTCAACCCGACCCACCACGCCTTCCTCGATCAGCTCACGGAGAGCATCGGCATCGTGATCAACACCATCGAGGCGAACATGCGCACAGAGGGCCTGCTCTCGCAGTCCCAATCGCTCGCCCGCGAGCTGCAGAGCCGTCAGGAAGAGCTCCAGAACACGAACGAAGAGCTGCAGGAGAAGGCGCGGCTGCTCGCGCACCAGAACGTCGAGGTGGAACGGAAGAACCAGGAGGTCGAGCAGGCCCGGAAGGCCCTCGAAGAGAAAGCCGAACAGCTCGCGCTGACGTCGAAGTACAAATCCGAGTTCCTCGCCAACATGTCCCACGAGCTCCGGACGCCGCTCAACAGCCTGCTCATCCTGTCCGACCAGCTCTCCCGGAACCCCGCGGGGAACCTCACGCTCAAGCAGACGGAGTTCGCGAAGACCATCCACTCGTCGGGCACCGACCTCCTGATGCTCATCAACGACATCCTGGACCTCTCGAAGATCGAGTCCGGCACCGTGGCCGTCGATGTCGGCGAGCTTCGCCTGGCGGACCTGCACAGCTACGTGGAGCGCACCTTCCGCCACGTGGCCGAATCGAGAGGCCTGCAGTTCACGGTCGACCTGGATCCCGCCTTGCCCAAGTCGATCCTCACCGACTCGAAGCGGCTCCAGCAGGTGATCAAGAATCTCCTCTCGAACGCATTCAAGTTCACCCGCCAGGGCCAAGTCGCCCTCACGATCACGCCGGCGGATTCCGACCCCTATGCCGGGAATGGCAGCCTCGGGCCCTCCGATACCGTGCTCGCGTTCTCGGTATCGGACACGGGGATCGGCATCCCGACGGACAAGCAGCAGATCATCTTCGAGGCGTTCCAGCAGGCGGACGGAAGCACGAGCCGGAAGTATGGCGGGACGGGCCTGGGCCTCGCCATCAGCCGCGAGATCGCGCGGCTGCTCGGAGGCGAGATCCATCTCGTGAGCTCGCCCGGCCGGGGCAGCTCGTTCACCCTGTATCTGCCCCAGACCTACTCGCCGCAGAGCTCGGTCCGGCGCGTCGTGCGTGAGCTGGCCCCCTCGTCCGGCTGGCCCGAGGCTCCCGAGCGCGCGTCGACGACTGAAGCGGAGGATCCGTCGCGGGTGACGGTGAACGAGGTCGGCGACGACCGGGCCGAGATCGAGCCGGGAGACCGGACGCTGCTCATCGTGGAGAACGACCTGGCGTTCGCCAGACTCCTCGTCGACGTGGCGCATGATACGGGCTTCAGGGTGCTCGTCACCGCCTTCGGGGCTACCGCACTGACCCTGACACGCCAGTATCAGCCGTCGGCCATCACGCTCGACATCTCGCTGCCTGACATCGATGGGTGGCGCGTGCTCGAGCGTCTCAAGACGGATTTCGACACGCGTCACATCCCCGTCAAGATCATCACCACCGGGGAAGACCTCGATCGTGGCCGCGCGCTCGGAGCCGTGTCGACGCTCGCCAAGCCCGTCAAGACTCACGAAGCGCTGGTCGATGCCATCGAGGGTCTCCGGCGCATGCTCCAGGCCACCACGAAGCAGCTCGTGCTCGTCCAGGGACCGGGTCCCGAGCGGGAAGCGCTCCACGAGCTCCTTGCCTCGGACGACGTCCGCCTCGTTGCCGCGGAGAGCCTGTCCGCGGCCTTCCAGCATCTCCGAGCCTCGCGGGCCGATTGCCTCGTGCTCGGCTCCGCCATGCCTGACGAGGAGGTCGAGGCCCTGGCGCGTCACCTCGCCGAGGATGAGGGCGCCGGGGAGATGCCGATCATCGTGTACGGGCGGCAGGAGCTGTATCGGCGGCTTCAGGCGACCCTCGAATCGTCGTCGGGCAAGACGGCCGTGACCTTCGTCGCCTCCCCCGAGCGCCTGCTCGATCAATCCGCGCTTCTGTTGCACCGGGCGGTCGGCGCCATGCCGGAGTCTCAGCGCCGGATCCTCGAGGAGATCCACCACAGCGATCGGGCGCTCGCCGGGCGCAAGGCGCTCATCGTCGACGACGACATCCGGAACATCTTCGCCCTGACGGCAATTCTCGAGCAGCACGACATGCGGATCATCGCCGCCGAGACGGGCCGCGATGCCATCGAGATGCTCGAGAAGTGGGGAGACGTTGATGTGGTGCTCATGGACATCATGATGCCGGAAATGGACGGCTTCGAGACGACCCGAGCGATTCGCTCGATTCCGCGGTTCAAGAGCCTCCCCGTGGTGGCCGTGACCGCGAAGGCGATGAAGGGCGACCGTGAGCGGTGCATCGAGGCGGGGGCCTCCGACTATCTCTCGAAGCCGGTGGACCCCGACGAGCTGGTGGCGAAGCTGCGGTCGTGGCTCCTTCAGTAAGCCGTGACATGACGGCGCCGGAGACGGAATCGCGCGATCGCGTCAACATTCTCGTCGTCGACGACCGCAGCGCCAAGCTCATCGCGATGGAGGCGCTCCTCGCGGATCTCTGCGAGAACGTGGTCTGCGTCTCCTCGGGCGCCGACGCCCTGCGACAGCTGCTCGAGCGCGACTTCGCCGTGGTGCTGCTCGACGTCAACATGCCGGAAATGGACGGGTTCGAGACCGCCACGCTCATCCGTCAGCGGCCGCGGCTCCGGCACATTCCGATCATCTTCATGACGGCCGGCAGCGACGAGACCCACGCGCTGCAGGGCTACTCGCTGGGGGCGGTCGACTACATCCTGACTCCCGTGGTGCCGGAAGTGTTGCGGACGAAGGTCAAGGTATTCGTCGAGCTGTTCAGGATGACGGACCAGCTGAAGAGGCAGGCCGATCAGCGGGTGGCGCTGGCGGAGGAGCGCGCCGCGCGGGCGACGGCGGAGGCGGCCCGGCGTCGGGCGGCGTTTCTCGCCGATGCCGGGAAGAAGATGGCCCAGTCTCTCGATCTCGAGTCGACCCTCACCGCGATCCTCGGGCTGATCGTGCCCGAGGTTGCCGCCCGTGCGGTGCTTCGCCTCCAGGCGGCCGGGGAGGACATCGTGAGCATGCTTCCTCGAGGGGGCGACGGAGAGCTTGCCGTTGCCCCGGCCGTGGCGGAAGCCATGGCGAGGGCGGTTAGGTCGCTGACGACCCAGGTCGTGGCCGAAACCTCGGCCCCGGAGGGCGGCGTGACTGGGCTGGCCTGTCCGCTCCTCGCCCGGGGAGCGCCGGTGGGCGTCCTGGGGGTGATCTTCGAGGTCTCGGAGCCGGCCCCCGATTCAAACGCGATCATGCTGATCGAGGACCTGTGTGGACGGGCGGCGATCGCCGTCGAGAACTGTCTGCTCTATCGGGAGATCCAGGATCGCGACATGCGAAAGGATCAGTTCGTCGCCATGCTGGCGCACGAGCTCCGCAACCCCCTCGGCGTCATCAGCTCCGCGCTCGGTATCCTGGAGACGGTGGGCGGGCGTGACGAGCCCGGCAAGAAGGCGCGGGTCGCCGTCAGACGCCAGCTGAAGAATCTGACCCAGCTCATCGACGATCTGGTCGACGTGAGCCGGATCACCACGGGCAAGATCACGATGACGCGTTCGCCCGTCAACCTCAGGGAGAGCATGGAGCGGTGCGTGGAGGCCTTCAACGCCGCCGGCAACGGCCAAGCGCATAGGGTCCAGATACAGAGCCGGGATACGTGGATCCATGCCGACTCCGTGAGAATCGACCAGATCCTGACGAACCTGGTGGAGAACGCGCGGAAGTACACGCCTTCAGGAGGGAGCATCCGGATCCGGGTCGAGCCGGAGGGTGGCGACGGCGTCTTCGAGATCGAGGACACGGGGGCAGGCATGGCCCCGGAAGTCCTCGCGCACGCCTTTGATCTCTTCTTCCAGGGGGAGCGTTCGCCGGACCGCGCCGAGGGCGGCCTCGGCATCGGGCTGACCCTGGTTCGCCAGCTCGTCGAGCTCCATGGCGGGAGCATCCGGGCCGGGAGCTCGGGCGAGGGACGGGGCAGTCGATTCACGGCCCGCTTCCCGCGGTGCTCGCCCCCGGTGTCCGACGGGGGCACGACGGGTACCCGCGAGGCACGGACCCGTCCGAGCAGGATCGTCATCGTGGAAGACAACGAAGACGCCCGTGACATGCTCAAAGTGCTGCTGGAGCTCGCGGGCCATGAAGTGCACGAGGCGCCGGACGGACCGAGGGGTATCGAGATGGTGGAGACGGTGGACCCGGAGATCGCTTTCATCGATCTCGGACTGCCCGGCATCGATGGGTACGAGGTTGCCCGGAGGTTGCGTGCCGGTTCTGGGAAAGATGTGTTCCTGATCGCGCTGAGCGGGCACGGTCAGCCCGAAGATCGGCGGAAAGCCATCGAAGCCGGCTTCAACATGCACGTCGTCAAGCCGATCGATCCCGGTCGTCTGGCGAACGTCATCGCATCGCTGCAAGAGCGACGCCTGGGCGAGCTGGCGAAGGAAACCCTCGACGCGGGTCCGGGTAGACGGCCGTCCGCGGATCCCTGAGCCCGCGATGGCCCGTCTGGCTCCTAGAGTCGTGGGGCCTGGGCAGGCGACCGGAGGGGTGACAAGACCTGTTGCGTGAGGGCGTGGAGGGCGAACAGGCTGAAGGGCCTCTCCAGAACGGGTAAGTAGGTCTGTGCGAGGAAACGCTGGTAGTCCTTACACTCGGCTGTGCCGGTGATGACGACCAGGCGTCCCAGGAGACCGGGCTGCCACCGCGCCAACTCCTGATAGAGGCCCACCCCGTCGAGCTCAGGCATCCGGAGTTCGCTGAGGATGAGATCGTAGTGTTGGGCCTCGATCTTCCTGAGGGCCAACCGACCGTTGCCGGCGACATCGACTTGGTAGCCTTCAGCGGCCAGTATCTCGGCCAACATCTCCGCGATGAAGGCCTCGTCTTCGACAACCAGAATATGAATTGATTGGTCCATAGGTCCGTGGACAGTGTCCGCCGCAAGGCAAGGCGGCCGAGAAAGATGCGCTAATTGTGCTTGGCGCGTGTGCGATCCGTGAGCTCGACCGGTCGGTCCAGCTTCCCTGCATTCTTCACGTCAGACGTCACCCGCAGGACCGTGCCGTCGAGACGGTCAGATGGCCTCGTCACCTTGTCGGGGATCCCATCTTTGACCGAGCGGGGCTTCTGCTTCACGTCCGCGATCCTGTCCTCAGCCTCGTGGGAGCCCGCGATGGCGGGCTTTGGTTTTTGCCCTGCTGTCTTGGCGCTGGCCTGCGCGCCTGTTGAGGCACCCAGGAGGAATAGAAGCCTTACGGCCTGCCCCTGCGCCGGCGTCTGCGCGGACACTCCAGAGGGTAGTCCCATCCCAGTGGCGACGAGGAAGACGCCGGTGACCGCTAGGACCCGGATCATGACATCTCCCTCTGCGGAGGCAGCCACATCAGGAGGGTGAGTGTGGGCGAAGGACTGTCATGCGATCCCTCCTGCTTGGCGTGCCCATGACAACGCGTGCCCACGGCTGTGCCAGAAAGCAAATGGAGTGCCGCCCCGAAAAATGGTGAGTTCCGGCCTGGAAACTCGAAATGGCCCCATCTGGAGCTCTATCGACAGAAAAATTGTCCGATACAAGAAAGATGGACTGAGTCGGACTCGCCATCAGTAGGGGAGTACGCACAACTCTCGATTCCACCCAAATGACTGACCCGGTCCGTACAACGGATGAGAAGGGGCTCTTCGGAGGTGGGCGCAGCAGACGCTCTGGTCCGCCTGCCTTCGAGGCATCCGACAGAGTCGCCGGGAACCGGAGGGCCGTAGGCCGAGGCGAGCCGGGCGAGTCGGCCAGGAGTGGACCCTGACCGCGCCCACGTGGCGGGAATGCCGAAAAAACCGACCATGACCCGAGTAGCAGACAGCGGTGTTCGGAGCGCCGAGTACACAATGAATACCAAGTTGTATATGCTGCTTGGGGCTGACCGGCGGCCGTACCAGGGCCCCACACGTGGCACGCTGGGGGGCCATATGCGCTCCCGCGTGTATGGCAGGCTAGATTGCGCGGCGGCCCTACGAGCCATCGCACGTGGCGGTTACGTCAAAAACAGGGTGTTCTTTGCCGACGAGAAGATCGCTGTCGCCGCCGGCTTTCGACCATGCGCTGTTTGTCTTCCGGAGAGCTACGCGCAATGGAAGGTGACGAAAGGATGCTCTATGGACAGGCGACAGCAACTCTTGAAGCGACTTGATAAAGCGTGGTGTGTATTCAAAGAATCGTACGCCGGATTGCCGGATTCGGAATTGCTCGAGTCCGGCGTTACCGGCGCTTGGTCAGTGAGAGACATCATTGCTCACGTGACCACCTGGGAAGAGGAGGCGTTGAAACATCTGCCGCTCGTTCTCATGGGCAAAAGGCCACCACGATATTCGGTGACGTACGGCGGCATCGACGCCTTCAACGCCCAGACGACCGAAGAGAAGAAGAACCTATCGCTGCGCGAGGTGTTCCGGCACCAGGAGGACGTTCACCATCGGCTGATCGAGCTCATCGAAGGCGTTCCCGAGGATCACCTCGGTGGCGATACCCGCTTCCGCCATCGCCTCCGCCTCGATACGTACGAGCACTATCCAAAGCACGCAAGTGCGATCAAGAAGTGGAGGGAGCGGCGTCTCTCTGCCCGAGTCCAACCAGCCTGATGAAGATCCCCGATACAAATCGTGCTTGGACATCGCTCCGTCCCGATTGGCTAGAAAGTTACGGAGGAATGCTTATGCCACGTGTGATCGGACCTATTCGGCGCAGCGGCGGTGTATAGGTGGGGCTATAGTCGAGCACTCCTGCGGGCCGAGCATGCAGTAGAGGAGCGTCGGACTCGGGGCTCGGCCCAGGAGCAGCAGGAAGAGCGCGAGAGACATAAGATGGACAAGCGGATCGAGGCGCGTGCTGGCGGAGGGGAGGGTCTGATCAGATGCGAAAGCTGGCGACACTGGTTCTGAGCTTTGCCGTCGCGGGAGGAGCGTGGGCAGCGTCGCTCGCCCCGACGCCCGAGCAGACGCCCGGGCCCTTCTATCCGAGCGTGCTGCCGGAGGATCGCGACGCCGACCTCCTGGTGATCAAGGGGCGCGATGGCCGCGCCCAAGGGACCGTGCTGCTCCTCAGCGGCCGCGTGACGGATACGGACGGCAATCCCGTCGGCGACGCGCTGGTCGAGATCTGGCAAGCCGACAGCTATGGACGTTACCTGCCGCCCAAGGACGGCGCGCCGGGGCGACGGGACGCGAACTTCCAGGGCTACGGTCAATCGCGGACCGATGCGTCGGGCACCTATCGCTTCCGGACGATTCGGCCCGTGGCGTACGAGTCCCGTCCGCCGCACATCCACTTTCAGATCACACACCCGCGCTTTCGCCCGCTCGTCACGCAGATGTATGTGGTCGGGGAGCCGGGGCGAGAGGATCCCGCCTCCTTTGGAGGCCGGCGCACTCGCGACGCGCTCTCCGTGACACTGCGCCCCGCCGACGGCAGCGAAGCGGGCGCGCTCGCCGCCCGCTTCGACATCGTGCTCGCCCCGGCGCGCTGAACGTGGCTTCTCCAGGATTGCAAATCTAGTTGACTGGCTCGGCGCACGCACCTAGACTCCGGTGGCTGTGCAGAGTCCAAGCGTCCTCTCACAAGGAGTCGCCATGCGCTTGATCCGGGCCATCGGCCTGCTCGTCACGTTCGCCACGTTCGTCGTACCAACCAGCGGCTGGGCGCAAGCCAAGATGCCGCGCATCGGGGTGTTGTCCACCCTTCCTGCTACCTATGCCGCCCCATACGTCGAGGCGGGGAAGGCGGCTCTGCGCGAGGCGGGCTACGTCGAGGGCCAGAACGTCATCGTCGATTACCGCTTCGCGGGGAGAGGTCTGGAAGGGCTTCAGGCGCAGGCGGCCGAGCTGGTCGCCCTCAAGGTGGACATCCTGATCGTGGTCGGCGACCTCGCCGTACGCACAGCTCAGAAGGCGACGACGACGATTCCCATCATCATGGTGTCGGGTGGCGACCCCGTCGCCTCGGGCTTTGCTGCGACCATGGCGCGTCCGGGCGGCAATATCACCGGCATGTCGTCGCTCCTACCCGAGATGGACGCCAAGCTGCTTGGTTTGCTGAAGGAGGCAGTGCCCAAGGCGACGCGAGTGGCCGTGCTCTGGAACCCGAACAGCCACGGCGGGGTGCTGGGTTTCAATGCCATGCAGGCCGTGGCGCCCACGCTCAAGATCACCCTGCTGTCGGTCGAAGTGCGGCGGCCGGACGAGCTCGAGCGGGCTTTCGCCTCGATCACCACCCAGCGGGCGGACGGTCTCCTCGTCCTCACCGATCCGATCACATTCGGCAACCGCGCCCAGGTCATCGAGTTCGCTGCCAAGAACCGGCTCCCGGCCATGTACGAGGTGCGCGAGTTCGTGAACGACGGCGGGCTCATGTCCTATGGGCCGAGCATGGTGGGTATGATCCGGCGCGTGCCCGTCTTCATAGACAAGATCCTGAAGGGCGCAAAGCCTGCGGACATTCCCGTGGAGCAGCCCACCCAGTTCGAGCTCGTCGTCAACGAGGGCACCGCCAAGTCTATCGGCCTCGCGATCCCGCCGGCAGTCTTGGTGCGCGCGGATGCGGTGATCCGCTGAGAGGATGAATCCGGCGCGGAACTCCGGCGACGTGGGAGGTGGCATCTCGGTATTCGCATCCATGACCAAGTCGTCCATTCCGGTGAGCAGGGATTTCGTAGTGAGCGGAAAGGATGGGGAAGAGTCTCGTGGACCGTATGTAGTCTTGAATCGGCGAAGAGGGGCCCGAAGAGACCCTCAAGGACCCCTCCTATGATCACTAGCCGTCGCCGGGAGAGTAACGACTCTCCTCTGGCACAACTCATGCTCCGTCTGAAGCACTGAGCCGTCGGGACGGAGGACACACATGGTGTAGAAGCAAAGCCTTGCCGTCCGCTGGCCACATGGCGGCCTGACGGGGCATCGGAGCGACCTCCGATTTGATGAAGTCATTCGGCGCTCTTCCGCTCGAGCAGGGGAGGCTAAAGTCATGAGCGACAATCTGGAGATAGATCGACCAAAGCGCATTCCGCAGGATGAGAGCGTCCGAGACGTCATGACGCCCTTACCGAGAGCTCAGGTGCTTGGTATCGTCTCCATGGGCGATATTGCCGTCGCACGCGACCGCAAATCGGCCTTGGGCGAGGTCAGTGCCGCGCCCCCCAATACACATGGAGTCTTGCTCGCGGCGAGGCGGAGCTCGACCGTGGTGAGCTCGTCGAGCGCCTCTCGGCAGATGGTCACAGGCCAGGCCCTCTCTTGGCGCGTCGACGGCCCCGTCGGAATCCCGTGTCTTCCCATCCCCGGGGCGGCACGACGCTGGCCGGCCCAGCGGCCGGCAGACGAATACCCGGCTTGTTGACGACCTGCACGGTACTTGCCTGGGGCCCCTTGTCGCCCTCCGACTCCTCGAAGCGGACCTCGGTGCCCACGGCCAGCCGCTCGAAGTCGTCGTGCAGCACGCTATGACGATGGAAGTAGACCTCACGTCCATCCGGAGTCTTCAGGAAGCCATATCCCTCCTGCGGGAAGAGCCGGACGACCAGCGCCCGCGGCTCCGGCCGCAGCTTCGCGTCTCCGCGCTGCTGCTGGATCATCGACTGCAGCTGCCTGCGCGCGGCCTTGAAGGCCCCGATCACAATGCTCCGGAGGTCTTCGTGCATGTCGCTGTCGAGAGGCTCGCGAGTTACCACCACCGGGCGGCGCGTGGCGGCCGTGATGAAGAGCCGTACACGGTGGGCGTTGCCCTGTCGCGGGAAGCGCTGCGGGCGCTCAATGGCGACACGGCAGCCGACGATCTTCGGGGCATAACGCTCGAGCTTGAGCGTCTCGCGCCGCACGACGCCCTCGATCGCCCCGCTCCGAGGTAGGTTCCGGAAGGTCACCTCGATGGGTCGGTCCATGATCGGGTCCTCACGATAACTCCGGGTCTAGGGAGCTCGTTGATCCTCGAGTCATGCAATGACGAGCGGCCGTTTCCCCTCGCAGCTTCTCAGCCACCGCCACCCTCGCGGAGCCGGTGTTGGGCCTCCTCGGTGGCTTCGGCCCCGCGCGGCTGCCTCGCCAAAAGATCCTCGATCGGTTCATTGGTCGCGGCGCGCTGCAAGGCAAGGCCGCCGATGAGCCGCATCGCCGGTCCGGCGAGCGGACCGCGGCGAAACGAGGCCAGCAGCAGAACGGTGCCGAGTGCTCCAACCAGCGCGCGGACGCTCGGGGCCCAGTTCCGCTGCATCAACTGGAAGCGCGGCCCCGGACGACGAGGCGGCAATGGGGGCTCGACACCAGGAAGATCTTCGGGCCGCTTGTAGAGGGCCAGGCGATTCTCGACCTCGGCCACCCCTCGCACGGCGCGAACATGTCGGATCAGTGCCGGCGCTTCGTCCGCAGGGACGGCGCCTTCCAAGATCGCGGTGGCACCGTGGGCGTGCACCTTGACGAGGCGGGGGAAGCGCAGGAGCCGCCCGATCGAGGATCGAATGCGCTGCTCGAGCACCTCGTCGGTCGGCTGATCGGGGACCACTCGGGCACGGAGACTTGCCCACACGCCCCGTCCTCGATTTCGTGCGTCGCACCACGTCGACACCGTGGCGTCATGTAGCCGCCGCTTCGTGGACACGAGCTGATCGCGCGCCATTGCGCGGCGGCGAGAGCCCGACGCGGGATCGAGCGCATACATGAGGCCCGCGCCGACGACGGCGCCGGCAAGGGAGGCGAACTTCCGCATACCTGTCTCCTTTCGAGATCGGGATATCACTCGTTTGCGGGAGCAAGGATCGTGCCTCAATTGGCACCCCTAGGTACGGTCGCTCGCTCCGGGGAAAGGCTCGCATCGTCCGCTCAGCGCCGCGTCGCTCTGACAGACTCCAGTACTTCTGACTCAGTCGCTCTCGACTCGGTAGCTTTGGCGCGATGATTCCCAACCTGGCTCTGGCGCTGAATCGCGAAGCGCTCACAACCCACTGGACCACGGTTCGTGGCCGCCCACGGCGAGCAGGAAAATCGCTAGCTTACGACTCGTCGAGCCTTAGTGTTGCGCTATGTCGGCAAATTGACTGCGGACAATCTCAATGAACTTCTGTAAGGGAGGAGCCTTATTGTCCTTTCTCCAAATGGCGGAGAGCGCGGTCGTGACCCGCAGGTCTCCGACGTCTCTCAAGACTACGCCGTTGGGCTTCGTTCTCTCTGCCGACTTGATGACGAAAGAGAGCCCGATCCCTCCGGCAACCAAGCTCAGCATCGTTGTGGGGTTGTTGACTTCCTGCACGATCTTCAACGTGACTCCGGCCGTGTGGCAACAAGTGGTTCACCCGTGTCGTAGTCGGCGCCGTTGTCGTCGGGACGCTGGGCTCGCTCGATCTCTGGTATCCGAAGGTCGGCGAGCAGACACCGAAAGAGCTCGCCGCGGCAAAACGCGCGATACGGGCTGGGAAGTGACGCCCAGAGAAGAGAGCCCGGCGCCATGCCCATGTCATGCCCCTGCTACTGGGCGTTGCCTTGAGCCCAGTTTAAGGAAGCCCGAGAGCAAGGGCATTCCGCACGTGAATCAGTCAATCACGGCAGGCGGTCTGGTTCGATCACGGGAGCGGTCGTGTGTTGGTAGTCGAGCAGTTCATAGGACGTCGATTGGAGAAGGCCCGAGTGCTGAACCACTTTCGCCTCATGCCGTAGCTCTGGCACGTACCAGGAGTCTCGGAATGGGAGGCCGTTAGCAGAAACGGTGATACGGAAGCCCATGAAGGTGCCAGCCTTGGTGGTCACCGACTCGTAGGCCGTGACCTCGCTTCTGATCAATCGGCGTTGTTCCTGTCCGGTGAAATCTTTGACGGCGACGTAGCCCGAGCGCGTCGCTCCCACGCGCACTGGCCAGTCAAAGTAAGCCAGCGCCGGTGAGAAGGTCGTCGACGCCCCCTCTGGTCGCTGCGTCTCGATGATGGCGTAATCGGGGGTGAGGAGTGAGGTGAACCCATCGTTCGACTCGAGAACATAGCAGGTGCGCGCGGGGCACGAGGCGATGTGGTCGAAACGATAGGTGCGCTGCACTTTCTGATCGTCCCACTGGACACGCCAGGAATATCTCGGGACGGAGGTCACCGCCCGCTTGTCCACCTGGACGCGCCAGGAATATCCAGGGAGGAAGGTCGGCCGAGGCGCCGATGGGTAAACCACATGCTCCTCGGGTCGGGGCGAAGTGGAGTCCTGGGGGCTTCTGGCAGCCAAGACTACGGGTCGGGCTTGATCCGCGTAGTAACGTTGGGCTTCCGGGAGGGAAGCGTCTAAGTGAACCCGTCGGGTCGCCGTGCTGGGATGAGTGGAAAGGAAGCCCCACGGTCCAGATCCGCTCTGGGCCTCAATCCGCTCCCACACGGCAATTGAGTTGACAGGGTCGTACCCGGCCTTGGCCATGAAGATTTGCCCGAGACGGTCTGCTTCTAGCTCGTGTTCCCGACGGAAAGGCAGGAGGAGGCCGTAGTGCACACCGATACCACTGGCAGCAGCCACCAGCCCGCGGAACCGAACGCCGGCAAGCTGGAGACGGAGCTCCTCGGCCTCAAACCCAAGGTTGCCGGCAAGCTGCTGGCTCACGCGCTCTGCTTGGTGTTGGGCGACGAAATGTCCAACCTCGTGGCCAATGATGGTGGCCAGCCCCTCTTCGTTCTGGACAACGGGGAGGATGCCCGCAAAAACCACGATCTTTCCGTTCGGCAAGACGAACGCGTTTTTCTCACCGAAGTTAAGGAGCACGATCTCCCACGTGTGCCGGGCGGTGAGGCCAGAAGCCTCGAGCACGCGGCCAGTGACTCGACTCACGAGCTCGATCTGTTTAGCAGCCCGGGGGGAGCTCTGCGCGGATACGATAGCGCCCTTGCGGCGAGCGTCGTCCATGATCCGAGCGAAGTGCTCGTTGGCCGCGGGGATGAGATCGTCGTCGGAGATGGTTCGAAGTGGCGAGCGCCCGGTGAACGGAACCGTGGTACATGCGGCGAGCCCGGCGGCCGTGAGACAGAGGAAACTCCGCCGCGTCCATTCTACTGAACGCGCCAGTACTGATAGTCGCTCTCGAGGCCGGACTGCTGAGGGTATGGCCGCCTTGTACATCATGCCTGCCTCAGTGGCTCCTCAGTGCCGCCTAGGAACCTTTGCGAGTCTCGGCGAGAACACCCTCTAGCGCTTCCCGCCGTTGGCGTTCAACCTTCAGTTGCTCCGTCAGCTGTGTGATCTTTCCTTCGACTTCCGTCAGTTGGTCAGCCTGCCGCGCCTTGAGATCAGAGATATCGCTGGCCGCTCGCTGACGTTCCCACCAGTCGGCAGCGACCCCTCCCCCAATAAGACCGAGAATCAGCCACGCGATCGCCCGCTTCACAAGGAGCTTCTTAAAGTCCATAAGCGTTCACTCCTCCTGCTGTCAAAGAGGCTTGGACAACGCGGCCCACGCTGCCCATTGCACCGCCTGCCACTACCCAGCTCGGGGCTCGGCGCCCGTCCCTTCTAGTCTAAGGACGCCATAGGGTGCTTCTAAGATTCGACCGACCGGCGGTCTGGAGGTCGCCGCGCGGGCAAAGCGCCGCGCGCCGCTGTCGCGTTCTTGCTCAAAAAACGAGGGCGGGGTCCGCCCCGCGGCCGAGCGCTGCCGCCACAAGCACGATGTGAACAGATTTGAAACTAGTGGTTCTACTAGGAATAGCCTCTGCTGCTATCGCTCTCGTCGCGGTCGGCTCAGACGGGCATTCTAACCTGGGCCGAGCACCTCGTAGGCCTCCACGCTCTCGGCCAGCCCTTTCACCACCACGTGGCCAAGCGGACGTACGTCGACCCGGGACCCGATCTGGGCCAGGGTTTCCGCGGTGATCACGATCGAGCCGGGTGTCGCGAGCTGCTCCATCCGGGCGGCGACGTGGGTTGGCATCCCCACCGCGGTATAGTCCCAGCGCAGATCGCTGGCCACGGAGCGGACGATCACCTCGCCGGAGTTGATGCCGACCCGAATCTGCACATCGGCGCGATGGCTGCCGTGCAACGCGCGCGCGTAGGCCGCCACCGTCTCCTGCATGCGAAGTGCGGCCCGGCAGGCCCGGGCGGCGTGATCGGGCCGGGCGACGGGCGCACCGAACATCGCCATGATGCCGTCGCCCATCACCTGGTTCACGGTGCCGCCGGCCTCGTGCGTGGCGGCCATCAATCGCTCGATCACGCCGTCGAGGATCTGTCTCGCCTCGTCGAGGTCCAGGTCCGCGAGCAGCTCCGTCGAGCCGCGCATGTCCGCGAACAGGACAGTGAGATAGCGATGCTCGCCCTCGGGCGACGCCGGCGGTGCGGGATGCGTCGCGGGGGGGGCGAGTCCGATGCGCCGGCGCGAGGCCTGCTCCTCGAGCGCGCTGTCGATCCTCCGGAAGAGTCCCTCGGGCTCCTGTCCCTTCTCAAAATAGTCGAACGCGCCAAGCCGCATGGCCTCCTTGGCCGACTCCCAGGCCGGATAGGCCGTGAGCAAGATCACGTTAGCATCGGGGCAGTGCGCCTTTGCCGTGTGCAAGACATCGAGGCCGACACCATCCGGCATGCGCAGGTCGGTGACGATCACGTCGAAGGCGTCGTCGCGGAGCTCGCGGGTGGCCGCCGTGACGCCGTCGGCCTCCCGGACGAGATGGCCGCGATGCCTCAGCAAAAGCGCGAGGGTCGTACGCGCAGAGGACTCGTCGTCCACGACCAGGATGGCGGCCATACGCCCGGAGGCTTCACGTTCGGTGCCAGTACCGAAGTCCGGAAGAACAGCAGCTTGGGAGGCCCGCGCCGAGTAGGCCGTGTTCCAGGACGAGACGCCTGGGTTCCGTTCTGAACTGCTTTGGCAGCAAGAGCGCGGGTGTCGTTCCCTTCGAAGCGACTACCTGTCGATCCCGTACTCCTTCAGCTTGCGCCAGAGGGTGGTGCGCCCGATCCCGAGGGACTCGGCAGTCCGAGAGTGATTCCAGCCTGAGCGCTCGAGCGTCTGCATGATGAGGATCCGCTCGGTCTCGGCCAGGGTCTGAGGAGATCCGAGGCTCGGCGCGGGGCCGAGGGCCAAGCCCGCGGTGACGTGGGGAGGCAGGTCGGCCGGCTCGATCATGTCGGCCTGGGCGAGGATGGCGGCGCGCTCCATGGCATTTTCGAGCTCCCGGACATTGCCGGGCCACGGGTAGCGGAGGAGGCGCTCCATGGTGGCGGGGCTCAGGCGCAGGACGTGGCCCTGTCGCTCGGCGAAACGGGCCAGGAAGTGCTCGGCCAGGAGCGGAATGTCCTCACGGCGCTCGCGGAGCGGTGGCAGCGTCACCGGGATCACGTTGAGGCGATAGAAGAGGTCTTCGCGGAAGGCGCCCTGGCGGATCATCTGCGCGAGATCGCGGTTCGTGGCGGCGACGACGCGCGCGTCGATGGTGATGGCGTGCGTCGAGCCGACGGGTCGGACCTCGCCGCTCTGGAGCGTGCGCAGGAGCTTGGCCTGCAGGCTCGGCGGCATCTCGCCGATCTCGTCGAGCAAGAGCGTCCCCCCATGGGCTTCCTCGAACAGCCCCTTCTTGTTCGTGGCCGCACCCGTGAAAGCCCCCTTGACGTGGCCGAAAAGCTCCGACTCGAGAAGCGTCTCGGGGAGGGCGGCGCAGTTGATGGCGACGAAGGCCCCGCGCGCGCGCTGGCTCGTGTGGTGGATCGCCTTGGCGATCACCTCCTTGCCCGATCCCGACTCGCCGTGGATGAGCACTGTCGCATCCGTGGGTGCCACGCGCCGTACGAGATCGAGCACCTGGGCCATCCGGGCTGACCCCGTCACCAGCCCCGGCAGCGCGTAGCGATTTCGCATTTGCGCGCGGAGGTTCGCGTTCTCGCGCCGCAGCTCCTTCTGGGCGAGCGCCTTGTCGATGCGGTGGAGCAATTCGTCGGGCTCGCGCCCCTTCTCGAAGTAGTCGCAGGCGCCGAATTGGATCGCTTCCTTGGCCGACTCCCAGCCCGCATACGCGGTGAGCAGGATCACGTCCGCCTCCGGACAGTGCGCCTTGGCGGCCCGGAGGACGTCGAGGCCGTCGCCGTCCGGCATCCGGAGATCCGTCACGATCACATCGAACGCCTCGTCGGTGAGGGCCTTGACGGCGGCGGCCACGCCCTCCACCTCGGTGACCCGGTGACTCCGCTTCCTCAGGAGGAGGCCGAGCGTGGTCCGGGCGGACGGCTCGTCATCGACGACGAGAATGGTCGCCATTGTCGTCCTGGCCGCCGAGGGGGAGGAGAATGGTGAAGCAGGTGCCGCGCCCGGGCGTCGACTCGATCTCGATCCGCCCGCCGTGCGACGCCACGATGCGCCGGGCGATGGTGAGACCCAGACCAGTGCCGGCGGGCTTCCGGGAGAAGAACGGCTCGAAGACCCGGCGCCTCTCCTCGGCCGGCATGCCGCGGCCGGTATCGCTAATGGCGATTGCAACCAGCGCCCCGCTGAGGCTGACCGCGATGCCGAGCCGCCCGCGCCCATCCATCGCCTCAACCCCGTTCAGCGCGATGTTCCACACCACCTGGGTGATCTGGTCGGCGTCGAACGGAAACGACGGCACGGCGGGATCGACGCGCACGGAGAGCTCCACGTCATGCGCCCGGCCGGGGTCCTCTCGCACCAGGGCTCCGACGTGATCGACGATCTCGCGGATGTCGCCCACGAGCCGCTTGGGCTCGCGCGGCCGGGCGAAGATGAGGAAGTCCGAGAGGATGCGGTTGAGCCGCCGCGCTTCTTTCTTCACGATGCCCAGCGTCTGGGCGCGCTCCTCGCCGCTGAGGGTTTCCTCCACGCCGAGGAGCGTCGTCGCGTTGACGATGGCGGCCAAGGGATTCCTGATCTCGTGGGCCACGCCCGCGGCGAGCTCGCCCGCCGCGGCCAGGCGCTCTGCCTCGGTGAGCCGTGCCTGCAGCCGTTCCCGCTCCGTCACGTCGGTGACCAGCTCGAGGAGAAAAACCTGACCGTCGGGCTGGCGTACCGGGGAGCAGCTCAGCGAGAAGCGCCGCCCGTTCGCGCCGGCCACCTGGATGCGCTCCGCCTCGCCCATCTCCTCACGGCGCTCGAGCGGACAGCCGGGGCAGGGATGGGTGTCCGCGCCTATCACCTCGTAACAGCGACGGGCGGAGATCGGGCCGAGCTGCGCGTGCATCCACCGGTTGGCGTGGCGGATCCGGAAGTCGCCGTCGACGAGCTGGAGGCCCTCGCCGAGGCCGTCCACCAGGCGCTCGTTGAATTCCTTGAGCGTGGCGGTCTCGCTCCGAGCCCGGTCCAGCACCACGATGATGATCGCAAAGGTGCAGAGGAAGTAGCAGACCATGAACGCGGCGTGAATCATCATCACGTGCGGCCCGGTGCCGGGCCCGCCGTCGATGAACGGCGACACCATGCGGTGCAGTCCCCACAGCGTGAGCGCCACCGCCAGGAATCGGGGTCCCCGGTAGCCCAGCGACTGCGCCCGTCGGGGCCAGAACTGCAGCCCGGCCGCGATGAGGATTCCGCCGGTGATCACCCCCACCACGCTCCGAGCGGGCACCCCCACGAAGCTCCGCGCGGCGACGCTCGCGTCGGAAAGATCTCCGATCCCGGCGGCGGCCAACCCCCCCAGTACACCGATTAGTGCGTCCCTCAGCCCGATCCGGTAGTCGGTGCGAAAGGCCAGGCCGCCGGCCAGCACCAGAAGCGTGGCGACAAAGAAGGTGGCATTGATTAGCGCGCTCAGGACATCGAGGTCCGGAACGAAGGCCCGGGCCAGGTGCAGCCCCTTGGCCAGGCTCATGAGGCCCCAGGCCAGCAGCAGGTAGTGGAAGAACCGCGCGCGGTGGAACGAATACAGGTAGACAAAGATCAGGAACTGCAACGTCAAAGTGAGCGCCGACGCAAACGTCAGTGCGGATGTCATAGGCATGGGCACAATGCTCCTCAGGTAATTCTACTCGTCTATCTCAATGTTCATGCCAACGCCATCCCTCCGAATCGACTGAGGATCGGAAAACGGGCCACGTTTCGGCCCGGAACAAGCCGTTCCGATGTGAAACGACTGCCGTCGCCATCGGCGACGCCCTGGTCGCACCGCTCACCATACTTCGGAGCGCCGCCCGCTGTCGAGCACGTGTTCGGTCGAAGCTCTGCTCAGCCTCCGAGGTGGTCGCGACGCGAGTATGGCCGTTCTCGCGCATGTGCCGCAAAAGCGCGGTCACCCAGTCGACGTTCTCCTCGATGCACCGCGGTCTTGGCGAAGGACGCCCTTCCATTGACCATCAGGGCGTTGGACGCTACGCTCGGCGCACGCATATGGCCGAGCCACTCCGCGCGTTTCGCGTTGATCGCGGCGACGCGTCTGTGCCGGGGGCAAGAGGCCGGTTCTGTCCAAGCCTTAGAGACGCGGTTGCGTGGCGCATCGATAACACGAGTGACAATGTCATTCTCATGAACTCCGCGCGGGAAGAGATGCTGAGTGCCGTCGGAGGTGCTATGACAATGGATGCAAACTCTAGAGCAACTGGCAGAGAAGGTAGTGATCGGCCGTATCATGAAACAGCAGAATTCGGCGAGCTCGTGCGCGTCAACCAGAAGAAGCTCACAGCGGAAATCAAACCAAACTACGATTTCATTGTCTGCGGATCTGGTTCTTCCGGTTCCGTGGTAGCGCGCCGGCTCGCTGAGAACCCAGACGTCAGGGTGCTGCTGATCGAGGCCGGCGGCAGCGACGACGTCCCCAACGTCGTGGAAGCGGGCCAATGGCCCTTGAACCTTGGGAGCGAGCGCAACTGGGGCTTTCTGGGGGAGCCAAGTTCGTATATCAACGGCCGCTCCATTCCCTTGGCCATGGGCAAGGTATTGGGTGGCGGATCCAGCATCAACGCGATGACTTGGGCACACGGGCACAAGAACGACTGGGATCTCTTCGCATCCGAGGCGGGCGACCCGGCATGGAACTATGAGTCGGTGTTGAGCATCTACCGGCGCATTGAAGATTGGCATGGCGCACACGATCCCGAATATCGCGGGACCGGAGGGCTCGTATTTGTTCAACCCGCTCCTGACCCCAATCCGGTCGCTCCTGCGATGGTGGAAGCAGCACGGTCCGTGGGGATTCCAACTTTTGAGAGTCACAACGGTCGCATGATGGAGGGTGATGGCGGCGCTTCTCTCCTGGATCTGCGAGTCCGCGACGGAAAACGGCAATCGGTATTTCGTTCTTATACCTTCCCCTGCATGGACCAGCCGAATCTCACGGTGCTTACTCATGCCCTGGTCACTCGTGTGACCTTCCAGGGCAAGCGGGCGACAGGGGTGGAGATTGTTTATGACAGCGCGACCCGTCGTATCAGTGCGGGGCTTGAGGTGGTGCTCTCTCTGGGTGCGATCTATACACCGAAGGTGCTGATGCAATCTGGGCTTGGCGACCAGGTGGAATTGCAGCGCCTCGGAATACCTCTTGTGCAGCATCTTCCGGGGGTGGGACAGAATTTTCAAGATCACGTTAGAAGCACCTGTATCTGGGAATATCAGCGACCGCTCCCCCCACGCAACAATGCGGGCGAAGCAACGTTCTTCTGGAAGAGCGATCCTGCGCTCAGCACTCCGAATTTGCAGACCTGTCAAGCTGAAATACCGATCTGCAGTGCTGAAACGGCAGCCAGATTCAACCCTCCCGCAACCTCCTGGACACTATTGGCAGGTGTCGTGCAGCCAAAGAGTCGAGGACAGATCCGCCTGACAGGACCCGATCCGCTCGCCCCGCTTCAGATTCATGATGGTCTCTTGTCTCATCCCGATGATATGAGGGCCGCGATAGCTTGCGTGGAACTGTGCCGCGAAATCGGCAATTCAGCTGCGCTTCGACCCTACGCAAAACGCGAAGTTATGCCGGGTAATCTGAAAGGGGTCGATCTAGAAAACTTCATCCGCGATGCCGCCACGACTTACTCCCATGAGACATGTACCGCCAAAATGGGACGCGATTCTATGTCCGTCGTCGACGGTGACCTCAAGGTCTATGGAGTCGACAATCTTCGTATTGCGGACGGATCGATCCTGCCGCGCGTGACAACCGGGAACACGATGGCCCCCTGCGTCGTCATCGGCGAACGTGCCGGAGAGATGCTGAAGGCGAAGCATAGAGTGTGAGCCTGAACTCGAGGTTCTAACACTGCGGGCGTGGAGAACAATGCAGATTTGGCCACACGCCAAGGACACCCGGCTTATGTCCTTGACCCTTTTGCTTCTCAATCGTTTTCGCCCCAAGGAAGGTAGCCAAATGGGCACCATCACTTCATCCGATGCCGCAAAGGCTGTTGTCCGTCGAGAGTGTCATGGCTACATCTGATTTAGAACGGATGTTCGATGATTGGGCGATGGCCTGGTCATCCAACAATCCTGAACTTATTCTTGCCCTTTTTGCCGACGACTGTGTTTTCGAGGACGTTACCTTTGGCGTGGTCGCTCGGGGCAAAGAGGAACTTCGCAGCTTCGCGAACCGTGCCTTTGCGGCAGTCCCTGACTTCAAGTATGGATTGACAAGCCGCTTTGCTGCTAGCCAACGGGCGGCTATCGAGTGGGTCATGTCGGTTACACACAAAGGCGACTTGCCAGGGATGCCGGCCACTGGCAAACGCTTTTCGTCGGTGCGCGGCTCGACCATCCTCGAACTGGAGGCCGGTAAGATCCGCCGCGAGTCCGACTATTGGGATGCAGCTACGTTCATGAAACAGGTCGACATGCGTCTGTCGCAGTAAGAGATCATCTGGCCGGGTAACGGATTGCTACGACTCAGGTGCGGATCATTCGTTTGAACTTCTCGCCGCGCTTTTGACACGGCCGTCCAACCGGCCTAACTCCCGTCACGCCCTACCAGGTCACCGTCCGGCTTTGCAGGGTGCCCGTAATGCAGCCGCGTTCGGCTGGCGAGAAGGTTCTGGACGGTTTGACGCTCCATGCGGGCGCTGGGTGAGACGCGGTGAGTGAAAGCGGGGAACAAGGCTTCCTGGACGCGGTCGCCACCGCCTTCCTGCGGCGACGGCTGCACAGTCGCCGCCTACGCGCCGCTGCCGTGCGCGGGCTCAAGGTCATCTCTGCCGGGGCGGGCGGCGGCCTGCAGATGGACTTCGATCACGCCGCGAGCTCCTTCACGCATGCCGCGCCGTGGCTGGCCGCACACACCAGCGAGCTCGCGGCCGCGCCCGCCCCCCCACCCGAGCCGCTGCGGCTACCGTCGTTGTCCATCGTCGTCATGGTCGTGGGCTCGCGCGGCGATGTCCAGCCGTTCATTCCGATCGGCCGCCGGCTGGCGGAGCGGCACCGCGTACGCATCGCGACCCACCGCGAGTTCCGGCCCATGGTCGAGCGTGCTGGCCTGGAGTTCTATCCGCTCGGGGGCAATCCGCACGAGATGATGGAGTATATCGTCAAGACGGGCGGCAGCATTGTTCCGACACGCCTCAATCAGATCTGGGAGGATGTGCCGAAGAAGCGGGCGATGATCGCGGAGATCCTCGCATCCACCTGGCGGGCCTGTACGGAAGGGGATCCCGAGCAGCCGGGGGCGCGGCCCTTCCGGGCCGACGCCATTGTGGCCAATCCACCAAGCTACGGCCACATTCACTGCGCCGAGGCCCTGCACATCCCACTGCACATGATCTTCACCATGCCGTGGAATGCCACGTGCGCTTTCCCACACCCGTTCGCCCAGATCGATCCCAGCACGCATCGCCCGGTGGAGAACTTTTTTTCGTACGGGATAGTCGATCTGCTCGTTTGGACCGGCATCGGCGACCTGGTGGACGCGTTTCGCATGGAGACCCTGAAGCTCCCGCCCATCGCGCTCACCGACGGCGCTGCGCTGCTCGAGGATTACGAGGTGCCCTTCACCTACTTGTGGCCGGCCAGCTTGGTGCCCAAGCCGAAGGACTGGGGACCGCACATCGACTTGGCGAACTTCATCGAGGACGAGCAGGCCCACACCTACGAGCCGCCGCAGGCCCTGCTCGACTTCCTCGCTGCGGGCGAGGCACCGATCTACGTCGGGTTCGGTTCGGTCGTTGCCGAAGACCCTGCCGCCCTCACCCGCACTATCTTCACGGCACTCGACAAGGCGGGCGCGCGCGGCATCGTGTCCGAGGGTTGGGCGCACCTGGGCGGTGAGGCGCCCCCGCCGAACGTCTATGTGATTGGCGACTGTCCGCACGACTGGTTGTTCCCGCGCTGCCGGGCCGTCTGCCATCACGGCGGTGCCGGGACGACGGCGGCGGGCCTGCGCGCCGGGCTGCCCACGGTCGTGGTGCCGTTCTTCGGCGATCAGTTCTTCTGGGGGCGCATCGTCGCGGATGCGGGCGCCGGACCAGAGCCGATTCCGATCCGCCGGCTCGACAGCGAGCTTCTCACAGCCGCCTTCGACGCCTGCCGACGCCCGCAGATCCGCGAGCGGGCGAGCGAGCTCGGCGCCCGACTGCGAGCGACCGATGGCGTGGCGCTCGCCGTGCAATCGGTAGAGCGTCACCTCCCGGCGTCCGCCCTGTGTTGCTCGCACGATCCCGACCACCTGGCTGTCCTCTACTGCGACACGTGCGGCGTCCGCGTCTGCGCGGACTGCGGCCGCACGGCACACTCGGACCACGTGATACACCCCTACCGCTATGTCGACTGGAGCGGGCGGCCGCCGCACGGCCTCGTTGCCGAGCTGGGCGAGCTGATGAGCGACGCCGCACACGCCTTGGAGGCGGGAGTGGCTGAGCTTTTGCCGAGGGGGAAACCCGTGCAGGACGGGGTCGTCTTCAGCGACGGCGACGAACCGTCGAGCGGCGACAGCGACGGGCCGGTCCGCAAGCTTCGACGCTGGCTCGCCTCGTTATAGAGAGAGGACGCACACCCCTCGTTCTCTTCTGAGCCGCCGATGGAGGCGCGACTACTTGGGCTTGACCTTCACCGCGCCACGGACCCCACGAGGAAGTACCGAGTCCCGCCGCCGCGGACGGAGCGTAAAGGCTGTCACGACGATCGTCAGGGCGAGCAACTCGCCGAAGATGAGGCCCCACCACCGGGCGCGAACTACCCACGCTCCCTTCCAGAGGGCGGGCGCGAGCGCGGCGCAGAGGGACAGCGTGATCCCCATGAGGTAGGGCTGGGGAACACCAAGCGCCCAGGCGGGGAACCACCAGATCTGGCCCTTGCGGAACCTGGTCACGCCGAAATGGCGGTTGCACGCGAACCAGAGAAAGTCCCAGGTCACGGTAAGGAAGAAGAACATCGCGAGCAGATCCGCCTCACGCTCCCAGGAGCCGCCGTAGAACTGGGGCACGTGTAGGAAGAGGAGAATGCACGTCACCAGGCAGACGTGGTATCCCGTTATTGGCTTTCCGAACCAGCGGCGGACGCGGGGGCTGTCCCACCGCCAGGTAGGTAACTTCTCGGCCCAGCCGTGGGGACCTTCGATTTGAATCTCAAGGTGCGCGAGGATGAGGCCGATGAAGAAGAAGTAAGCTCCCATCACAAGGGTCATGAGGCTGCTCCCGTGTTCAGGCATCGACCCTCAGTATATCGTCGGTCACTCATCTAACCCAAGGTCGCTGGTTCAAATCCAGGCCCCGCAACCGCTTGCCGCCGAGCCATAGATCCACTGGGTTCCTCCTGCTTACGCCACGTCGTCCCGGGCGAAGCCGGCGACGCGCTTGTAGTCGTCCGAGAGGCGCTGGAGCTCGGCGCGGGTGATGTGGCGGTCAAGGTCCTCGAACTGGACATCGCCCACCAACTCCTCCACGCGGCGGATGAGGTAGTCGGGCGGATGCTCGCGGTTAGTGCGCACGACGCGTGCCGTCGGTCCCGAGCGCGCGGCCTCGTACGCTTGGAGGGCGGCCGGTGGCTCGCCACCCGCGGCCAGGCAATCGGCGAGCGCCCGCGCATCGAGGATGGCCTGGGCCGCGCCGTTGGAGCCGCGCGGGTACATCGGGTGGGCGGCGTCGCCCAGCAGGGTGACGCGGCCGAAGGTCCAGCGATCGACCGGGTCCCGGTCCACCATCGGGTACTCGAAGATGACGTCCGAGCGGCGAAGCAGGTTGGGCACGTCGAGCCAGTCGAACGTCCAACTCGTGAATATGGGGAGGAAGTCCTCCAGCCGGCCCGGCTCGTTCCAGTCGTTGCGGTCGTAGCCGGGCTGGGCGACCTGGACGGTCCAGTTGATGAGCTGCTGCCCCTGGCCGTCGAAGTCATCGATGATCGGATAGATCACGAGGTTGCCGTTCTGGATCGAGCCGACGCGCACGTAGCTACGGCCGGTCAGGAACGGCTTCGCGCGCGTGACCCCACGCCACGTGTTGATGCCGCCGAAGCAGAGCTCCTCGCCCGGGTAGAACTGCCGGCGCACGACCGAGTTCACCCCGTCGCAGGCGATCGCGACGTCGGCGGTGACGGGCGCGCGCGTCGTGTCCGTCGCGGCCGACCGGAAGTGCAGGGTCACACGGCGGTCGCTCTGCTCGAGCCCGACGCACTGGTGATCCGTGAGAACGCACGGCGCGCCGAGCCGCTCCAGCGCCGCCCGCCACAACGTGAGATGCGCGCGGCCGCGATGGATGCCCACCTCGGGGACCGGGTAACCCGCGGCCCGCCCGCGCGGCTCGGCGTAGATGAGCTGGCCAAAGCGGTTGAAGAAGCAGCTCTCGCGGTTCTCGATCCCCTGGCTCGCCAGCGCCTCGCCGAGGCCGAGCGCAGTCAGCTCACGCATGGCGTGCGGCAGCAGGGTGATGCCGACTCCCAGCTCCCTCACCTCCGGCGCGCTCTCGTACACGCGGCAGGGGATGCCGTGTTGGTGCAAAGCAAGCGCGAGGGTGAGCCCCCCCATGCCGCCTCCGACGATCGCGATGTCCATGTGCCCGATCCCTGCCCGTGGCGGGCGGAGTGTAAGGTCCGTTTGCCTCAGAATCCCTTCGGCGCCCTGAATCCTCCCGCAACGTCCGCCAGCCGGCTCGCAAGATCAATCGGCGTCGCGTCTTCCAGGTAGGGACCGATGATCTGGATCCCCACGGGTAGACCGTCGCGTGTGAGACCGACAGGCGCCGTCGTCGCGGGCAGGCCTGTGAGCGTCGCGAACGAAATCCAGAAGAACATGTGCCCGTACGGGCGTGGCCCCTTGGCGGTGGCGATCACGCGGTCGTCGAGACGCCCCACCGCCGGCCCGGGCGGCGCCTCGCTGTGGTCGTGCGGAAAGGCCGTCACGAACGCGGTCGGCATCAAGAACGCGTCGTGGGTGCGGAAGTACTCTTGCCAGATCGCCCGCGCCGCCATGCGCCGGAGAGTCGCGCTTTGGAAACTCTTGTGCGGCGCCGTCCACGCCTGCGCGCGCCTGGTCTGGATCGAGCCGTCTTGCCTCATGGCAAGTTGGCGTGCCTGCTCGACCTGATCATCGGGCAACAGATAGGCAAACGTCGCGGCGAGCAGGTACGCGTAGGTCGCGAACTGCTCGGCCGACACGACGCCCTTCGGCCATCCTTCCCCCAGGTTGGCGCCGGCCTGGCGGAGAGCCTCCACTGCCTTGCCCAGAACCTCACCGACGTCCGAGGACACCGGGCAGAACGGATCGTCCAGTACGAATCCGATCCGGTAGTCGGAGAGGCGGGAACCGCGCGCGGGCGGAAGCGCCCACCGGTACGCTCCCGCCTCGTCGTCGGGACCGCCCAGAACCTCGAGGGCCACCCTCAAGTCTCCGGCAGCTCGGGCCATGGGCCCGGCCACCGCGAGATCCTGGGGATACCCTGGAGGGCCGCCAGGGGGTGGCGGGATGTGCCCGCGCAGCGGCACCACGTTGAGGGTCGGCTTGTGCCCGTAGACGCCGCAGAAATGCGCTGGCGTGCGAATGGATCCGCCGATATCGCTACCCACGCCGAGGTAACTGAGCCCGGCCGCGAGGGCGGCCGCCTCACCGCCACTGGAGCCACCCGGCGTCCGCGAGGGATCCCACGGGTTGTCTGTCGTCCCGAAGATGTCGTTGTAGCTCTGGACGTCACTGGCCAGGAGGGGCGCGTTCGTCTTCCCCAGGATCACTGCTCCGGCTGCCCGGAGTCGTGCGACCACGCCCGCATCAGCCTCCGGCACGTGGTTGGCAAACGACGGGGCGCCCGCGGTCGTCCTCACCCCGGCCGTCTCGAACGAGTCCTTGATCGTGCAGGGTACCCCGTGGAAGGGACCCCACCGTTCTCCCCGCGCGCGAGCCTCGTCGGCGGCCCCGGCGCGCTCCAGAGCCGCCTCCGCGGTCAGGGTGACGATCGCGTTAATCTTCGGGTCGAACTGCTGGATGCGTCCGAGCAGGTGTGTCGTCAGCTCGACAGACGAGACGTCACCCCGGCGGATCGCACGAGCGGCAGCAAGCGCCGACGCGAAGTCAAGCTCGGAGGCGGCCATGGCTAACTACTTTCCGGTGCAGAAATGACGACAGGCATCGGCCGGGGATGCGGGAAAGAGCTGGTGGCCAGGATCCGAGTGCTCATTTCTGGATTCCCTGCCATCCAGTGCGCGATGGCCGACGATCCGAGGTCCCAAGTC
>WNFS01000508.1_pt1 | contig 28185 bp, 30 predicted proteins | sample 5400141 | NCBI WGS metagenome assembly WNFS01 (sample SAMN13153358, study PRJNA577476) | soil metagenome | isolation source: 60 cm saprolite under Madrone tree | place: USA:California | collected 2016-06-14
GTCGTCGTGCCCAGAACCCGCTTGTCTCCGCTGCCCGCGAAGCGGGCGAAGTAGATGGTGTTCCCGTCCGGCGTGATCGTCGGCTCGTAGCTGCCGAACTCGTCGTTGGGCGGGAACGGCAATTTCTTGGGGATCAGCTCTGGCTCGGCGGCTCCCGCGCGACGTGACAACGCCGTCGTCGGCACCATCGCGGCTCCGACCACAGTTCCCGACGTCCAAAGGAATTGCCTGCGCGACAGCATGCTCATGGTGTTCTCCTTCCTTCCGCTGGCGTCTCTGATTTAGGAGGGGGCGTTGTCACCTCTTGTCCGGAATTTCCGATATGGACCCACGTCTCCCCTCCCTCGTGCCATTGAACGGGTGGATCATCCCCCTCGCTCAGCTCGTTCATCCTTTCCGGCAGGTTGAGGGAAGTCATGCTCACGGCGCATGGACCGTCCGAGGCCTCGCGCTTGTGAGTTTGGTCAATCCGACGGCCCTGTTCAGAGACACGTCCGCTGTTTCGACCCCCGTTCCTCATCGCCTCCGCTCCCGGGTGGGACTCTCGATCACGTCGGATGCCATGCGAGCCGCTCGATGCGCTGGATGATCTGCGAAAACAGGCGCTGAGTCAACTGGCTTTCGGCCAACTGCAGGATGAAGTACCGGGCATGTCGGATAAGGCGTCCGCCCGTCTTGAACAGCCGTTGCTGGAGACTCGTGAGGGACCAGCTTTGGATGGCCGGGGGTAAGACGAGCCGGCGCAGAGATTGCCGAGATGGTACGCGATAACCCCGAGCAGGAGGCGGACCTCGTTGGCCCGGACCCGGTGACAGGAGAGCCGGGTCCAGTGGGTGGCTTCCTTGACTGCAACAAGTCATTCAGACCGTAACCTCGAACCGGAACGCGAGTGGCCTGTTCGCCCGCAAGTGGTTGCGGGCCCCCGCAACCGAAAAGGCATATCGGCTAACCCTTCCTTGGTTTTATTGTCTGCGTGCTGTACGTGTTCCAATCCTGAGCGGCGTTGATGAGATGTACCCAGGCGCGACGATTGCTCGACAATGGCCCTCGTCCTTCTCTGGGGCTGATCATCTAAATTGATCTCGCGCCACGGTGACAATTCATGCTCCTGGTGTTCCGCAACCACGCCACGCTTTGACCCATCCACACTGATAGAATCGCGCTGCCGAATGTGGGAGAGAGTCTGTTGACAGCCGCCGAGCCGGTGCGAGACGGGCGGCACTGCGATGGGTGGGAATGTGGAACGCGCTACATACGACCTCATTGTGATCGGTTCGGGCCCGGCAGGGGAGAAGGGCGCTGCGCAGGCGGCGTACTTCGATAGAAAAGTTGCGCTCGTCGAGGAGGCTCCGAGCTACGGCGGGGCCGTGGCGAACACCGGGGTGCCGGGCAAGGCGATGCGGGAGACGGCCCTATACCTGTCCGGGTTGCGGCAGCGGAACCTCCACGGCCTCACCCTCACCTACGATGGCACGCTGACCGTCGACCGGTTCATGCATCGCGGCCGCGTGGTGCGCCAGGCCCTCAATGAGTGGATCGGCGCCAACCTCGACCGCCACCATGTTGACGTGCATCGCGGTCGGGCGGCCTTCGTCGACGCCCACACGATCCGGGTGGAAGCCGAGACGGGGTCGAGGCTTCTCGAGGCCCGTGTTGTCCTCATCGCCACCGGCTCCGTTCCCCACCGGCCGCCCACGATTCCGTTCGGCGAGCCGGGCGTGTACGACTCGGACACGATCCTCCAGATGGAGCGGCTCCCCCGCTCGCTGACGATCGTGGGGGGCGGGGGCATCGGCTGCGAGTACGCCTGCCTCTTCAAGGTGCTGGGCCTGGACGAGGTCCGGGTCATCAACTCGGGCGAGCGCATCCTGCCGTTCGCCGACGAGGAAATCGCTAGCCTGCTGCGCGAGGCGATGGAGTCGCTCGGCGTCGAGTTCCACACGCCGGACTCCGTCGAGCGGGTCCAGGCGGGCCCCCCATTGACGCTGCGTCTCAGCTCGGGCAAACGCCTCGAGGCCGAAGCGCTCCTCGTGGCGCTGGGACGACGCGGCAACGTCGCCGCCCTGAGGCTCGAGAACGCGGGCGTGCGGTCCAACGAGCAGGGCCAGGTACTGGTCAACGAGCACTTCCAGACCAACGTGCCGCACATCTACGCGGCCGGTGACGTGATCGGCGGGCACGCCCTGTCGTCGACGGCGATGGAGGAGGCGCGGATGGCGATGGTCCACGCCTTCGATCTCAAATACAAGTCGGGCGTCAGCCCCTTCCTGCCGATCGGGGTCTGGACGATCCCGGAGGTCTCGATGGTGGGAGAGACCGAGCAGGGCCTGCGCGCGAAGGGTGTGGCTCACGTCGTGGGGCGCTGGCGGTACGACGCCAATCCGCGCGGCGTGCTTATCGGCGAGCGCTGGGGGTTGCTCAAGCTTCTCTTTTCCTGGCCGGGCGAGCAGCTGCTCGGCGTGCACGTAATCGGCGACAACGCCTGTGAGCTCATCGCGGCCGGGCTCGTGGCGATGACGCTCGGGGCGACCTGCTCCACCTTCATCGACACCTGCTTCAACTATCCGAGCCTGTCCGATCTGTATAAGTACGCCGCATACGACGCGATGGGCCGGGTCCGCCGCGGGGACGTGTATCGGCCCTGAGCCCCGCGGACACGCTGGGCGCTCCTATCGGCAGCCTCCGTCAAAGGCTTCCCTGCGGCAGCTTCTCGGTCATCGCGCATGCGAACGGATCGTGAAGCGTCCCTAGATCGGCGGTGTCGAGCCACTTCCGGCGCCAGGCGGGCTCGTGACCTCGAGCATCGGCGAGACATCCGTTCTAGCGCTCCTCTAAAGCAAGCTCACGGTCAGGTTCGATGGATCCGCTCCTCCGGCACCTCCACCCGCCTGATGCCCTTGAAGCTGAACAGGAGCTCGACCTTGTAGACGGACGGCTCCGTGGACACCTGCTGCAGGATTGTCCCGAGGGCCTTCTGCACGTTCTGGCTGAACGAGACGCCCTGGATGACGAGGCCGGACAGGTCTACCGTCACCCGCTCGTTCGGCTCGAACATGGGCCCTCCAAGGGGTCGCGCCCGCAGCATCGCGTGACCCATGGTATACCCGGCCGGACCTTGACGCGTGGGGGCCCAGTGGTACCTAATGGGTGCCCACGCGGTCGGCGAGGCCGGCAGGAGGTGCGAGCCCCGGTTCTCCCACGGATATCCAATGTACGACCTGTTCACACGATGCGGAGGTGAGTCATGGCGTTGAGAATCAACAGCGAAGCTCCCAACTTCACCGCGGACAGCACGCAAGGCAAGATCAATTTCCACGACTGGATCGGCAACGGGTGGGCCATCCTGTTCTCGCATCCGAAGAACTTCACGCCGGTCTGCACCACCGAGCTCGGGTACATGGCGGGGCTGAAGCCCGAGTTCGACAAGCGCAACTGCAAGATCATCGGACTCAGCGTGGACTCGGTCCCCGATCACGAGAAGTGGTCCAAGGACATCGAGGAGACGCAGGGGCACGCCGTCACCTACCCGTTGGTCGGCGACCCCGAGCTCAAGGTGGCGAAGGCCTACGACATGCTGCCGGAGGACTCCGGCACCACGGCGCAGGGCCGGACCGCGGCCGACAACGCGACCGTGCGTTCGGTGTTCGTCATCGGGCCGGACAAGAAGGTCAAGGCGATGCTGACCTATCCGATGAGCACCGGCCGCAACTTCGACGAAGTGCTGCGGCTCCTGGATTCCTGCCAGTTGACGGCGAAGCACAAGGTAGCCACGCCCGTGAACTGGAAGCAGGGGGAGGACGTCATCATCGTGCCGGCAGTCTCCGATGCCGACGCCAAGCAGGCGTACCCAGGGGGCTGGAAGGCGCCGAAGCCGTACATTCGGATCGTTCCCCAGCCGCGATAGGAAGACGAGCTCCCCGGCGGCGGCCGTCTCGCTGCCGCCGGTGAGCGGCTCGCCGCCAGCGCAGTCTCGGGATGGGCTACTGCCGGGTCATGGGACTGGTCGGATCTCGATCAGTGAGAGACTCGAAGATCTGGTTGCTCGATTTCAGTGATTGCAGGCTGTAATTTTAGCCAGCAAGTCCCGAGGGACTCGACTCCCCAGTATGGGTACTTGAAGGCGCGTTTCAATCCCGTGGTCTCGGCGTCGACCGGTATTGTAAGTGGCGTTACAAGCCTCATACAGCGTCTTGAAGGCCAGAACTTGACTCGAGGCAGTGGCCAGGCTGCGGAGAGTGGATGCGGGTGAACCATTCAAGGTCCACTTGATTCCAGAACGGGCCGCTGCTCGACCGAAGTATCGATTTGGACACGCAGGAACTATACCGCTGAGATGCCTCCGCCGATGAACATCGCAACAGCCGCCAAGAATCCGCAACACAGGCAGGCCGCCCGGGGCACTCCACGGTAGGCGCATGTAAGACGAAGCGACCGTCGGTGGCCCTCGGACGCGGGAGGGCCGTCGCCCTATGCTCAGATTGGCGCGTGGCTTATGCTTCACCCGATTGTCTGGGTCATTGATGTATCATCCTCGACGGTACCCCAATATGAGGAAACCTCCCCACCGTGTGTCATGGTTGAGACGGAGCGACTAGTGAAGAGTTTGCCCGAACATCTGCCAAACAAGCCTCTTGTTGAAGCAATCTTTGAGATCAGGTGGGGTCAGGATGGCTCGCCTGATCCCGCATATCCCTTGATCGTCGGACGCTTATTTGAGCGATTGCAAACTGAGTACCCGGCTATCGAGGACCTTCCGATCACCGCCGTACCGGCAGAGATCACGGTGCACCAGGTCCGTCATCGCTTCCGCAAGGCTAAGGACGGCTGGCCGTTGATTCAGGTAGGTCCAGGTATTCTAACCGTCAACGACACGGACGGATATCGCTGGCACGATTTCAGCCAGCGAGCAAATGGTGTGCTACCGCTTCTCTACCAGACACACCCTACGCCCGACGCCCTCAACATCACCAGCCTGCAATTGCGATACGTCAATGCGATACAGTTTGACTATTCCTCAGCCGATGTACTGGCTTTTCTTGCTGACAAGATGCACGTGTCGCTTTCCTTCGTACCGTCGTCACGAAGCAAACACATTGTAAGCGGCGATCCAAAGTCACTCGGAGTACAGGTTGTGTTACCGATTGAGACTCCGGCTGGATCACTGATCTTGCTTGTCGGCACCGGTAAGCACAAAGGGAACAATGCCGTTGTTTGGGAGATCCATTTGCGTTCTGCTCAGGGAGAGATCCCGACACTGCCGACTGCTTTCTCTTCGTGGTTAGAAAGTGCTCACAACGCCGTGGAAAAGTGGTTCATCGAGATGGTTGAGGGAGAACTCCTTACACAGTTCTCGAGACCATGATTGAAACTAACACTATTGCCGAGATCGGCGCCACGTCATTGGCGGGCACTTCTGTTGAAATGTCCACAACCACCGCCCCAACGGTTCGCTCCTTCGCCCTATCCCACCATGGTATGCGCGGAGGCATACTCCTCCTGACGGCTACACTTCTATCAGCTCCTTCGATCAAGAGTGACGTGGGGGAACTCACACAATCACGTCTGCTTTCCTCCCAGGTAACTGAATCGCGCGTGCTAGCGGACGAGGGGGGCCCGGATGCCAGACAGCTTCGGCGCGCCGCTCTCTATCGAATGAGAGCGGCGCAGCTTCCTCCTGAACAGCGTGAGAGGCGGATTGCCAAGGCGCTTGCGATATTGAACACTCCCAATCCTATAAGAGGCTTGGATCGCGAGACATGGAAGTGGGTCGCGGAAGAGGCGAGCCTTGAGGATATCTAGGAATGCCGGTCGACCAGATTGAGAACCTTCCTGTCGGTAGCGACGTGATCATTGACGCCAACATTTTCATCTATGCTCTTAGTAATCACTCTCCGCTTTGTACAGCCTTTCTTCGGCGCTGCGCGTCCGAGGATCTGCTCGGAGTAACGACTGTCGAGGTTGTCAACGAGGTTACACACCGACTCATGCTGGGCGAAGCGCTAGCAAAGGGATTTGTTCAGAAGGCAAACGCAAGCGAACTCAAGAAGAAACCGGAGGCGGTGAAGAAACTAACCGATTATTGGAATTTTACATCGCAGATTTTCGGCATAAATGTGCTGATTCTCGGTCTAGAGGTCCCGCGGCTGTATCGAGCCGAGCCCTTGCGAAGGGCGCGGGGTATGCTAACGAACGACTCGATGGTGCTAGCCGCGCTAGACGAATATGGGATAGGCTGCCTGGCAACCGCTGATGGAGATTTTGACCAAGTACCTGGAATCACCGTGTACAAGCCAAGCGACATCTAGTGTCGGCGAGTCTTCGAATGCCACACGGTGTTTGCCGGCAGGTAGGTGCGGGTCAGCGGGACCGCCGAAATCGAGAGGCAGTCCGGGATACATAAGTCGCCTTACATACCCTGAGGTCGTACGAGCCGTCGCACGGTTGACTCGGACCGTACTCGTACCGAGTGATTTGATTTCATCGGTCTCGAGCCGTCTTCACCAAGAACTGGGATGAAGTCTAAGAGAGCGAATGACAACGGATCGCGACGAATCATGTATCTGACGGAGGGGATGGGGTCGGGTCTGAAAATCCTGGTGTCGGCGGTTCAATCCCGTCCCTGCCCACCATTCTTTTCTAAGTAGTTGCCCGTCATTTCCCTTCATTTGAGCTAGGGATTTCCGGTCCTGGGCCTGCATCCATCTAAGTGGCTACAATAGTCACACTCGCATCCTCAAGAATGGTCAGAAGCGGGTCGTTGTGCCCACTTTTGTGCCCGTTAACGCTCCGCCGGGTTTGCCCTGGGCTGTTGGTTGAACGACGGGCTCCGGAAAAGGGGATTTCCCCCTTTGCCCCCGCCCTGGCAGGCATTGGCTTCAGCTGGCGGGCAGGTGGCCCGGGCTGTCGCTCGCTCTTCACCGAGGCTCCGGTTTGACTTCAGACATGAGCGCTGTCAGGATCGTCGCGACATGCCAGGGGTTATCCGCCCTGCGACACGGCGTCCTGGTTCCACGGCGTCTGTGAACAATGGCGGGGGGATCATGACCCCGCGTGGTCGCGTGCCCTTTCGTCGACGCCGCCTAGGAGATGGACATGGCTGAGAAGGTTATGGTCATCGTGCCGCGGACGGCGCCGGCCCTCTATGCTTACCTGAAGGGAAAGTTCGCTGAGGACCCGACGATCTCGGTGATCCAGGACCGGCGGAGCGGGGAGCGACGGCGGCGCAAGGATGCGCCAGCCACTGAGCGACGGAGCGGCGACCGGCGTCGCGCAGACCAGGCCCATGCCATCATGGTGAGAGAGCCGTAGCACACGAAGGAAAGTAGCAGAAGATCATGTGAAGCTTCCCTGCGCTGACTTCCTGAAGCGCGGTGTCGTGGTCCGCCAAAACAAATCCCCTTCGAACCCGAAGAGCGCGAGAATGCGTGGAATGTTCCCGCTCAGAGCCGGACGGCGTGCCTTCCTGGGCAGCGTCTTGTGGGCCTCCCTGGTTTTGCGGAGGCCAAGTCCGGCCTTTGCGCAGTCCGCTGTCGTCGGTCCCCTGGATCCTTCCTCGCGGGGGACTCTCGAGGCGGTCGTGGATGCCATTGTTCCCCGTGACCGGGACCCCGGAGCGATTGACGCGGGAGTGCCAGCGCGAATCCTCGCCCATCTCTCCACCCACCCGGAGGCGCTCAAGCTCTATCGTGCGGGCCTCGAGCTGGTCGATCGCCTAGCTCACCAGGCCGGGGCATCGTCGTTCAGCTCCCTCGACGGGCCGGAGCGCGAGCAGATCCTCTCGACACTGGAAAGCGGCCCAGACGGGCCTCGTGAAGCGGGCGGAGAGTTTCTCGCCCGCGTGAGACGGGATGTCCTTGCGTTCTACTGGGGCTCGGTCGCCGGACAGGGTGTCATCGGCTATCGTCCTCCGCTGTCCGGGTACCCGGAGTATGCAGATCCCCCGCAGGAGACCAGGAGTCCCCGCCCGTGATTGCCACCAAGCCCGACACATTCGACGCGATTGTCGTGGGCTCCGGGGCCGGCGGGGGCTTCGCCGCGATGAGTCTCGCCGAGGCCGGGATGCGCGTGCTGCTGCTCGAGCGGGGACGTCGCTTCGACACGCGCCGCGATTTCCCCATGAATCACCCGGACTGGGAGCTTCGGCCGCGGGCCTTCCGGGACACGGAGGCCCCCCCGGGCGACGTGAGCCTCGTGCGCGAGGAAGGTGCGCCGCTGGATCCGCGCTATGCACACCTCCGTTCCTCGAGCCTGCCGGGTGAAGTGCTCAAGTCGGGCTCCCGTCGTGCGCCGTTTCGGTATGACCGAGTCCTTGGGCTCGGCGGGACGACGCTGCACTATCAGGGGGAAGCCCATCGGTTTCCCGACCACGCTTTCCGCCCGGCGAGTCTCTATGGACTCGGAGTGGATTGGCCCTTGAGCTATGCCGATCTTGCCCCGTATTACGACCGAGCCGAACACCTCTTGGGGGTGGCCGGCGATCCGGCCAACCCCTTTAAGTCCCCGCGGGGACCCTTCCCGACTCCTGCCCATCGGCTTTCCTACGCCAGCCAGCGCATCGCGACGGGCGCAGCCAAGCTCGGCTGGGCGCTGCTTCCGAACTCGCTGGCGCTCCCAACCCGGAGCATTGATGGACGGCCACCCTGTCAACGCAGCGGGGGATGCGCCCAGGGTTGCATCTTCGGCGCCAAGTCCAGCGTAGATCTGACGGCGGTCCGGCGGGCAGAGGGAACAGGCCGACTCCAGGTCCAGACCGAATCACGAGTGTTCGCGATCGAGATGGGCCCCGACGGAAAAGTCGAGGGCATAGTCTACCGCCGCGCAAGCAGCCTCTACCGGGCGCGGGCGCGAGTCTTCGTGCTGGCGCTGGGAGCGGTCGAAACGCCCCGCCTCTTACTGGCGAATCCCTCCGCCAACCAGCCGAACGGCATCGCGAACAGCTCGGACCTCGTCGGTCAATTCTTCCTGGAAACCCTCCTCGCCGAGGTCACCGCCCGATTCGATGAGCGCATCGATGCCTACAAGGGCCCGCCGATCGACTCGCGTATCTGGAACTTTTCTCGCCCAAGTCGTGACGGGAGTGCGCGTTCCGGATACGTGCTGGGCGTCTCGGGCACGCTCGGCGGATTCCACGGTCCAATGTCCCATGCGCTTCTCCTGCCGGGCCTCGGCCGGGCACACAAGGACGCGATGCGTTCAACCTTCGGCACCGTAGTCACCCTGTTCGGCATCGCCGAGCAGGAGCCCCGTGCGGGGAACCGCGTGACGCTGGCCGACTCTAAGGATACCGATGGAGTCCCCCTCGTTCGCATCCAGTCGGCGCACTCCGAGGCCGACCTCCTGGCCCTGGATACGATCCTTAGGCGCACCAAGGAGCTCGCACACGCAGCCGGCGCAGTTGAAGTGCTTCGGCAGGCCACAACGTACGATGTACCGGCGGCGTCCCACGTTGGAGGCACGTGCCGCATGGGGACGGACCCTCGCGCCTCCGTCGTCACCGCCTACGGTCGCTCCCACGACGTTCCGAACTTGTTCATTGCCGACGCGAGCGTTCTTCCCGGCCAGGGTGCCGGGGATTCTCCATCACTCAGCATTCAGGCGCTTGCCCTCCGCACAGCCGAGCACATTGTGACCCTCTCTCGTCGGCGGGAAATCTAGTCGGGTTCTCGCCCCATCCGGTCGTCAGTGCATCTCGATCCGACGGCCTGGAGGGCCATCTCCGAAGCCGACCGGCGCGCTCAAAGAATGGGCGGGGTCTCCACGTAGGCGCTTTGGAACTGTCGAACAGCTTTACGGATCGGCGTAGGCAGTTTGTTCACTGGCTCAGAAGCCCGCGACTTTTCGTGCTTGTGCCTGTGGGCATGAGGAATGCTAATTCAGGCGTTGGCGCGAACTGTGCGCCGCAGACTCCGCCGTCATCTGGGAGGGAAGAACATGACGACCTGCGCCAAGTTGAGGATCACGGCTCTTTTGGCCCTGGCACTGGTGGGGCTCGTCACCGGGGTCGTCTGGGGTGGCGCTGCCACTCTGGTGAGAATCGATGACCTCACGGATACTCCCAGCGTCAGCCTGTTTGGCTCTCCTCCTCTTCCTCTTCCAACTCCGACGATTCTCCCGGACACGGCAGGTGAATTCCTCCATTTCACGCTGCCTGCATTCTTCCCGAGCTCGTCGGGCACCACGTTCTACAGTGACCTCTTTGAAAACGTGCTTGGAGGAACGCTCAGCGACCGCTTGCTGGTTACCTACGTTGCCAACAGTTCTATCGTCGATGTGCAGTTTGCGTCCGATCCCGCTACCATCGCTCTGCCGCCCGGAGCATCCAACTTTGCGAATCTCGTCGAGAATGGGGCCTTTCAGCCCGTCAGCTTTTTTCAAGCATACGTCTTCCAAGTGAGATCGGACCGGGCGGACGTGCCCGCACCGGCCACGCTCCTCCTCCTCGGCTCCGGGCTCGCCGCGCTGGGTGGAGCAACGTGGAGTCGCTGCCGTCGAGCATAAAGCTACGGGGAGCGAACCTGGTCGATAACTTTCGACGCGCGGCATCGTACGTCGACAAGATCCTCAAGGGGACGAAACCAGGGGGTCGAGTTCGCCCTCAACCTGAAGACCGCGAAGGCCCTGGGCCTCACGATCCCGCAATCACTCCCGCAGCGGGCGGATCAGTTACGCCGTCCTTGATTCAAAGATCGGTGGAACGGCCGAGTTTCGTTTCTACGAAGGCAAGTCCGTCACCAAATTGAACACGGCGGTACTGCCTGGCGTCTCTGGGATCACAGGAAAGTGGCAAACAGGCCGGATCGGGATGTCCGACGCCGGCCTGTTCGGTCTGCCACGGCCCCAGGGGCGATACGGGCTACACGGTCACATGATGGACGTAGCCATAGCGCGCGTTGCTTCGCATGCCGCCGAGTTTGACGTACTCGGCCTTGATGGCGGCCACCTTGTCCCCCGTGATGGCGTTCTGGGCCGCCCGGATGTCGATCCGGTAGAGCCGCGCCGAGTTGCGAGCAAAGATCGCAGTCTTGACCGGACCGTCGGCGGCGCCGAGCGGCGCGAAGCCATTCTTCTTCTGCATGTCCGCCGGGATCTCCAATCGCCGCAGCGCCTCAATCTGCCACTGGGGCGAGCCATACCACAGGGAATCGGTGCCCCAGACCACGTGATCGACCCCGAGCCCGCGCACGAGGGTGCCGACGAACGCCGCCGCGAAGCGCGGGTTGGTCACGGCGGAGTTGGCGAAGGCGGTGCCCACCTCGCCGTAGACGTTGCTGACCCCGTACTTGGCCGGGATCTCGGCCAGGTCCGTGGCCCACTGGATGCGGCCCGTCTTCTCGAATTCGGCCAGGGAGTCGTCGGGCTTCTCCATGAACGGCCGGAGGGCGGCATGGTAGATGACGAAATTGATCTTCGGCCAGTCCTTGGCGGCCTTGCCGACGTCCCAGACCGTGTTGTACTCCCACGCCCCCGGCCATGACTTCTCGTAGTCGGCGGGGAGCAGGCCCTTGTGGATGCATACGGTGGTGATCCCGGATTTGCTGATCTTCTCGTAGAACGGGTACATCAGCTTGTCGTCGTCGAGCCGCCAATAGGACTGCTGCTTGGAGGGGAACAGGGGGTCGCCGATGGTATAGCCCTTCCAGGAGTCGGGCTTGATGGTGGTGATGCAGCGGTCCACCTCGTCCATCCAGCCGGCCCGCTTAGGGGTGAAGACCGAGTGACCCAGGAGGCGGCGCGAGCCGCTGATCTTGTTGATGGAGGCGCGGGCCATCGCGATCTGGTCGTTGCTCAGCAGGTCCCACGTCTGGTCGTCGAAGGGTGCTCCCGACAGGAGCGCCACCTTCGTATCGCTGTCCACGAAGATCTCCTTGAGGTAGTTCTCGAACTTGTAACGCGCCAGGGTGTTCTCGCCCCAGAGGGCAGGGTTCCAATTCTGCTTGGCGTACTTGGCGAGGTCGAGCAGGCCTTCCTGCTTGAAGTCGTCGCGCACGAAGTGGGTCTGGGCATCGATGATGAACTGCTTGGAAAGGGCGCCCGCCCGTTGGTTGGCCACGCCTGGCATCTGGGCCTCGGCCGGGCTGACGTCGAAGACCGGGCCGAAGACCTCGTTCATGGCGAGGAAGGCAGCGGCCATTCCGGCACTCGAAGCCAGGAACTGACGCCGGTCCATGCCGTGCCGGGGGCCGAGGTCGTCGGCCAGTTCCTTGATCCGGGCTTCCACGCGCTGCTGCTCGCGCGTCTGGGGCAGCGGATTGAACTCGCCGTTGGACACGATCTGGGTGGGGACGGGAGAGGCGAACGAGGCGACCTCGGCCGGCGCTGTTCGCGTGAGCTCCTCGTCGCTGAGGTAGTGGGCCATGGCGGACCTCCTTCCGGGTGAAGGGTTGATGGTCGAGAGGCCACGGATCTCTGGGCTCGGGCACGAGCGTGCAGCCACAACCATCGGCTTGTCAAGCGCTCGAGGGTACGTCGAATGACGTATAGATGCCTCTCCGGTCTTCCGGGACGGGCTACTAGCAGATTCTGTCAGACCGTTTTGAACAAGATACCCGAAGGCCTCGGAGACGATAACAGCCACATTTACATCTCTGGTACCGCACCCGAGATGGGCTCTCGACCCTTGCGAGATCATGAACGCCAAAGACTTTCCGGCGGCGTTCAAGTTCGTTCAGGACCAGAAGGGTGGCGGCCCGGTCCGGATGGTCGGGGTCTGGAGAATCTGGCCTGAACACGGAGGCGAATCGCTTCTTGTGCAAGGGGAAGCGGATCCGAGCGAGATCAAGAGAGCGTTTTCATCCAATTCCCAACTTCAAGACCAAGGACGCCCAGGATGCATTCCAGAACTGTGAAGGCGCTCGGAGGAATAGGACTGCGTTACGGTGCGTACGAGCCGAAGTACTTCGTGGTGATAATCCTACTCTTGGGCGACACGGTCTTCATTTCCTTCACCCAGAGATCCAGGTTGGCGACGTCGCCGTAGATGCCGCGGAGGTCCTTCGGGGGCTCAGACAGCGGGGCCTCGAAGTCATCCCAGTGCGTAGGGAGGACGATCTTAGGGTAGTTGAGCGCCTTGACGAGTCGGGGGGTGAAGGCGTGGGTATTGTTTGAGAACAAGGGAGCGATCAGGGCAACGTCGGGCCGGAGGCCCGCGATGGCACGCTCGATATAGTTGCCCGAGCTCATGAGGAAGATGCTGTACTTACCGCCAATCGTCAGCACGTAGATGAGAGTATCTCCTTCGGGCAGCTCGCCGAGCTTCGTGGGAGGCGCAGGCGGCACGGAGACGACGTGGCCGGGGACCACGTATTTCTTCGTGCCTCCCATCGAGTGCACGCTCGGAAAGACTTCGATGGTGTAGCCGTCGAACTGCATGTACTCGCCGCCCTTGACCTGCACGATCTTGGCTTCCGCGACGCCGGCCGCCCGCATGAGATTGGCATGGCTCTCCGAGCCGATCACCATCGCACCCGTCTTCTTGGCGATGTAGGGCACGTCCGCCATGTGATCCCAGTGACCGTGACCGATCAGGATCTGGTCCGCCTTGTTCACATGCTGGTCTATGAGCGTGGTGTCGGTGGGCAGCGGGGCGTCCATCTTCAGCTTGTTTTGGAGGAATCCCGACTCGAATCGGTTAAACCATGGGTCGATGAGGATGGTCCTATTGCCGAAGGTGATCTCCCAGCCATTGGTTCCGAACCACTTGAAGTTGACGCCGGCGGTACCGGGGCCACCACCGCGCGGGGAAGTCTCGGCGCCTTCCGCCGCGCCGGGAGTGATCAGGGACCGCCCTAGATTCGCAGTGGCGGTGGCGATGCCCGCCGCCATGCCGGTTGCCAGGAACCCCCGTCGGGACCATTCCGAATCCACGAAGCACATGTCGGTCTCCTCTCGAGTGAGCCGCGTCGCTCTCGCAGGTGATACTAATCCCTTGGGTGGATGCCCGGTCTCCCCTGACGAGTGCCCATGAGGTTGACAGAAACAGCTCAGGGTTGAGCACGAGAGTCTGGAGAGTTTTTGGCTCTAGCCCGAGTTGAGCAAAGTCTACTCCCGAGCTGACCGGCTTCACGAGGTAGCCTCTGGCTGTGGAGGCCCAGCCTCGGAGTCGCGGGCTCAAGTCCCGTCGAGGCCGCCATTCAATCACTAGGTTCGGAGAGCGCGGCGCCCTCTCTGTGACTTGATTCCTCCCCTCCCGATTGCAACTCCCGTCGTGCGCGTGAGGCTCCGGCAATTGCTAAGGCCGTTGACCGTACCCGCAATTGCAATTCCTCAGGAAGTAAATCGCACACCAAAGCTTGTGCTGCATGGACGTTTGGTGGACCGCGCAGAATGAACAATTCGGGTCGGTGTGCGGATGGTCGAGCGGAAGGTATTCGGAGTCTTCACTCTCTACCTCTCCTAACACAAAGAGTGGGGAGCCGCAGTCACACATGGGACGGTCAATGCCAGGCGTCAAGGTGATAGTTCGGACGGCCCAACAATTGGGACAGGCGAACTGATAGATTTCTTTTTCGTCGCTAGGGTACCGGGGTGCCGGCGGGCTCATGCTTGTCCTCCTGAACCAAGCAGAGCAACTCGCGTGCCGGGGCGGAACTACAAGTGCGACAGGCACTTCCAAGGCCGTGGGTCATCGATGATGGACGAGGATTGTCGGTCGCTTTGAGCAGACTTTGCCACGCTCCCTGGGCCACCGGCGGGAGTTGACAGCGATCCTCTCGCACGAGGTGAACGGCGTCGCTTCGTTGACCCGCTCGCCCTCCTCCTTCCGTCCTGCTAAACTCTGCATCCGCCACTTCGACGGAGGCTATGGATGAGGAAGTCGGGATGAGCCTCTCGATCGAATACTTAGCCCGACTCGAGGTGGGCAAGCTGCTTCGTGAAAGCTGCCCGGGGCGGTTCTTCTGCGTCTCCGCCTTGCAACGCTCGGTGCCGTGGGCACCACCTACCCGCTCCCCGCGCCTGTCGGTGCTGCTGCAGCGGATGAGGTGATTGGGTGATAGGCTGCTAGACATTCAGGGCCAGTGCCCGGGAGGCATGTGCGAACCGCACAGGAGGATCCCTATGGAACTCGTCAGCCGGATGATGGACGGATCGATCTCCTATGATCCCAAGGCTCGACTGGAACCTGTTTCGCCAGGGGCCACCGTCAAGGAGGGGGACAAGATCGAGCGGCTCAGGGAAGTCCGGATGTTTGAGGAATGCAGCCAGCGGCAACTCCGGAGCATCGCCAGGATCGCACGGGTCTTTGATGCCCCGGCCGGCACCCTGCTTACTCGTGCTGGCGAGCCCGGCGACGAGTTCTTCCTCATCCTAGACGGAACCGCGAGCGTCGACGTGGCCACGGAGAAGCGAGGGTCTCTGCGGCCCGGAGCGTTCTTCGGTGAGATGAGCTTGCTAGATGGAGGCCCTCGCTCGGCCACAATCGTCGCGGAGACACCGTTCCGTCTCCTCATGATCAATCGCCGTAACTTCTCTGTGCTTCTCAAGGACGCACCCGGGCTCACCGAAACCCTTTTGATGACGCTTTCACGGCGCGTCCGGCAGGCGGAAGATAGTGCGGAACGTATGGGGGGCGCGTTGGCTGGCTTATGAGGAAGACTGGCGGACGCTGATCGCTCCAAACGCGCCGCGCACGGAGGCCTTTCAGCACAATCCCGTCCCTGCCCACCATTTCACTTACAATTCTTTCAGTCAGTTCCGCGACGCTTATACCCTCGACCAGCGTGTCGCCACTCCCTGACTTTGCCGTTCCTCAGCGGGATCACCACGCGGAGCGCCCTGCGCTGTGCCTCGAGGAGCGCCTCCAGCTTGGCCGCGCCCTCGCGCAGCGTGCTCTCGTCGGCGATCGCGTAACCTGCGTCGGTCGCCCGGGCGGGTCGAATCGAGCCTCGGCCATCTCACGGAATACTTCGGCGACGCGTGAGCGTCGTGCGTTCCACCTCGGGGCTTGACACCCGGGCGTGGCCGACCTCGCCGAGCTTTCGCTCGAGGAGCCTGATGGCGTCGGATGATCGCGTAAGACCTGCCGACATCCACGCAGAAGGTTACTTGGCATGGGAAAAGAACGACCTGGCGTCCTCTTGGGGCATCGAGCCATGAGAGCAAAAGGCTCTTCGGCGACCTTCTTCGCGACTTCCTCCTGTGGCACGGGCGATGCAGTTGTTTTTGTCGTGAGGTGGATGTCATGAGGCGAATGGGTCCGATGACTCTGGGTTGCGCCGCCTGAGTCAGGCGGCAGCTGACAGGGAGCGTATGATTTCGCGGATTGTCGTCGCCGATGACGACCCGTCAGCCCGGGAAGGGCTCCGAGCCCTGCTCACCGCATGGGGTTACGAAGTCGGGACCGCACCCGACGGGAGAGCAGCGCTCGACATGGTATCGGCGGTACGTCCGAAGATCGTCATCACAGATCTCGTTATGCCCTCCATGACAGGACTAGAGCTCCTGACTGTTCTCCATGAACAAGAGCCGGAGCTGCCGGTCATCCTGCTCACCTCGCATGGACATCTCGACATGCACCTCGACGCCACACAGCAAGGCGCGTACGCGTACCTCAGGAAACCTGTCGACGTGGCGACCCTGAAGACGGTGCTCGCGAGTGCGCTGGCCGACTAACCCCGGGGACGCACGGTGCTGCATCTCAGCCAGCCATCGGCCCGGCAAAAGGGAGGCGTTCCGCTGCGAAAGTTGACAGAGGCCACGACGATTTCCAGCGGACAGGGAACGGGACTCTCTTGAGGTAATGACGATGCGTAGTCAGTCTAGTTACCAACGATTCTCCGCTCCCCGACCGAGATTGGCTGGACCTGGAGCGCTTGGCCCACGTTGAACTCTCCGATGACGCAAGAACCGAGACGCATCCTCAGGAGACTCTCCGCAAGATTCGGAAGATGGCGGATACGGTATTCGACGTGCAGGAGGCCGCTCCGGCGGCTCTCGGGCCGCATTGGGCCGTCCGCTCGACAGCGGAGCGCGAGGAGTTCATCCTTCTCTTCGGGCGTCTGTTGGAGCAAGCGTATTTGAATTGGGTCACATCCTTGATCGGGGGGCAGCGCATTCAGATCACATATGAGGGCGAAATGACCGAGGGCACCGTCGGGGTGGTCAGAACGACCATTCAGGCCAAAGACGGACACAGCGTCCCCTTCGACTACCGCATGTTGATGAGTCGCGGGCGACGGACGATACGCGATGTCATCGTGGATCGTGTCAGCCTCATTGACAACTATCGGGCGCAGTTCAAGCGTCTGCTCGCGACCGCGCCCTACTCGGCACTCATTGCAAGGATGAGGGCGAAAACGACCGAGGAGATGGTGAAAGTCGGCACGATCGAGTCCGCCGCATCAGCCGCGGGGCCGTGAAGTTCACTCGCAAGCGCCCTGAAGGACGCCCGGTGTTCGTGATTCGGTTTCCCTGGCCGCGATCGCTGTCTCTGCGGAGCGATGCTCTCCGCTGATGCTGCTCCCGGTAGCCCCCGGGACTCCCTGCTGGGCGTTGGCGATTTGAGCCAGTTAAGGTTGCAGCTTCCCGTCCGTCACCTCCTGCCGAGGTAGAGTAGCGCTGGCGATATCCTCTCTCCTCAGGAGGCCCACCAGCCTGCCATCCGACGTGGTGATGGGGCAATTGGGGAGGTCATGGGTCACCATGAACTTGGTTATGTCATCGATCGACACGTGCGGGCGAAACGTGCTGGGACCGGGCCGCATGACTCGCTCGACCCGCTCCTCGTGCCCCTTCCGGAGCTCGTCGGCGCGGAGGAGTCCCAGGACGACGCGCTCGTCGTTCACGACCACACACGCATCCCATCCTGCCGCCATCACCCGTTCACGGACTGCGCGCATCGGCTCCTCCAGTCTGCACGTCGGGACATCTCGGCGAGCCACGTCCCCAGCTCGAGCACGCGTGGTGTTCGTCCCTTCTGTCGGAAGCCCTGCCGCCAGCCAGTCGAGCTTTCCGTCGACGTAGTCGTACACCTGTTTGAACCCGAGGCTCTCGAGCCGCCACGCGGCTCGTGGGCTCAGGTCTCAGGCCGCGTCCCAGCAGTAGACGATTATCGGCCGGAGCGGATCGAGCTTATTCTGGGCCTCGGTTTCGAGGCTTCGGAGCGGGAGACTGATGGCGCCCGGAAGATGATCAGCCTCGAACTCTTCCGTGGGCAGCACCTCAACCACTTGCGGCCCTTCCCGCATGAGTCGCCTAACGTCATTGCGATCGATCTCTTGCGGCATCGGCACCCCCTGCTTGGCTCAATCAAAGTAGCCAACTCTCGATGGACCGTCTTGCGTGCGCCCCGTCAATAAATCTGCATCAGGCCTCCCGGTGACGGCGGCGGCCCGAGAAGGCCGACTGTGCGAATAATGCCTCTTACGGCTGCGCTTCGGGCAGGCGGCGCAGCGAGGAAGCCGTCAGCGATCGTTGCCTGGAATGATCAGCCTTCCAGCGGTACCCGCTGCGGGTGATGAGCTCGGCTCACTCCATGGCGAGAATCCTAACCGAACCGCTCCAGAACAGCTCGACTGGGGCGGGCTATGTCGATAACCATCCGTCAAGGGACAGTGTACTGTCGAACTGTCTACAAGGAGGGGAGCTCACGCCCAAGTGGGCTCTCCTGCGAGCGTGACCTGGATACGTGCGCTGAGGATGGTCGCTATGGTGCGCCGCGTCTAGCCGTGGGAAGACGCCGGCGGTACCCTCTGGGCCGAGTCATTCGGACAGATGGTCAACGGGCTTTGGAGGTTCAAGGAGGAGCAGCCATGCCTGTGTACGAGTACCACTGTGATACCTGTCGACGTGAAGTGGACATCACCCTCTCGATCAGGGAGCACGACAAGGCCAAGGTGGCATGCCCGAAGTGCGGCAGTGCTGCGCTGCGGCCATTGGTGAGCACGTTCTTCTCGCAGACGTCGCGCAAATCCTGACCGCCGGGGGTCCGAGCAGGCTCGGGGAGTCCGCACATCCAGAGGAGCCCAGCGGCTTTGGCCCGGCAGGAAAGAGCGAGGGAGGGCACTGAAATGAAGAAGCGGGTAGTCGGGAGCAGGGCAAAGGCAAAGCGCCGGAAGGCGCCGGTGGCCAGCAGTCCCAAGCCCGCGAGCGGGGGTGCGACGGGGCATCGGCCGATCAAGAATGCTCGGCACCACGAGGTGGGAGGCGTGGCGATCGAGGTGGTCGCCGCGGCCAACGGTCAGGTCAAGCGCGTCGTGTACCCTCCCGGATTCCGCTGGTCCACCCACATGAAGCCCGTCGTCGGCACTGCGCTGTGCATGCACGGGCACGTGGGCTTCCTGAGCTCGGGGCATGTGCGGGGCCAGTACGGAGACGGCTGCGCCTTCGAGTTCACCGCCCCGGAGGTTGTCGTCCTAGAGCCGGGTCACGACGCCTGGGTTGTGGGTCGCGAGCCAGCGGTGCTCATCCAGTTCGACGCCGCGGGAGAGACAGCGCAGCGCTTCGGGCTTCCGTCCGAGCATCGCCACTGAGCGGAGCTTCCGCTCCGCTGCTTCACTGCCGACGGATGAAGAAGGTCATGAAGCGACGGGTCCTTGTGGCGCTGCTCGTGACCGCCGCTGCCGTTCCCGCTCACGCGCAAGTACACGTGGGCATCGACATCGGCATTCAGCTCCCGGGTCCGCCGGCTCTCGTGGTCGAACACTCGACACGATCGCGGACCTGACGACGTATCTGAAGAAGAAAGAGAGGTTACTTCGCTTTGGGCCAGCAATTGCTGCTGCTGGTAAGGAGGAGCTTCTCGCCCGTCGGGACGCGCTGACGTGTGCCTATTCGTAGCCCGTCTGTTGGTAACAGGCTCTACTCCGCCCACTCGGGGTTCGGTTTGCTGCCCCTCGCTTGAGCTGGGGTAGCGTCCATCTGCTCCGATCGTTGTTCGGTTTGCCGCACACGCCGCGAGAGCGTGACCAACAATATTTGGGTGAAGTCGGGCACTTCTCTATGGAGGACCGAGAAGTTCTCCCGGTCGATCACGAGGAGGCGGACTGGTGTATCAGCGACGACCGTGGCTGAGCGCGGGTATCCGTCCAGCAGACTCATTTCGCCAAAGAACTCTCCGGGCCGCAGGGACACTGGCTTTCCCATGGACAAGTCGACGCTTACCATTCCATCGAGGATGAGGTAGAACTCGTTCCCGGGCTCGCCAATACGAGTGATCACGGTGCCGGCCGGGGCGTCGAAAATTCGGGCGATCCTGGCAATTCTCCGAAGTTGCCTTTCGCTACACGCCTCAAACATCGGGACTTCCTTGAGCTTGGTCTTCGCCCCCCGCTGGAAGCCGGGTCCGGGAAATGGGGGCGCTAATCGATTCTTGAGCTCATAAGAGAGCGAACCGTCCATCATGCCGCTGACAAGTTCCATGGGCGTCCTCCCTTTCTAGCAGGTGTCGCTAGAGTTTCCTGCGGAATGACCCATACTTTGCCGAGGTGCCGCGCATGAAGCATGCCAGGAGGTAATTCCCGTGAAATCGCCATGTTTCTGTGCGGCACGGAGAAGGGCATGGGCAGCGTGCCTGACGTCGAGAACGAACCACTCGGGCACAGAGCAGAGATCTCAGAGACAGGCCGTCTCGTGCCCTTACTGCGTGAACGGGTACGTTCAAAACCCTCGAACAGTGCCGGGCCGTTCGGGCGGGCTCGCAGACCAATGCGGAGACCCTAGAAAGAGAACGTCGCCGCCGGCACTGAGTGCTTCGCGCACGCGCTGGAGCACGCGGGTGGGTATGCGCCGGCACGACGCGCGCGCACGAGATGCGGGCACCCCGCCGCGGTCGACCAGATTAGCCCGGATCTCCATACGGACCATTTCGACGTGGACGCTGACCAAGCTGTTGAAGATTCCGAAGTCCACCGTCGAGCTTGCGCTTGCTCCGGTGTGCCTGGGGGCCGAGCCGCAACACGCGGCCTCGGTGTGCAGCGAGCCGAAGCCCCCATCGGAAAGCTTGAAATCGCCCAGCTGCACTGCGGCTTGGGCAATCCGGAACGGGCCCAGCATCGGGGCGGCGAGGCCGAGCTCAGCTATCGAGAGAGCGTCGACGCGACGATCACGCGAGTCATACACTTCTCCTCCGCTCCATGGTTGAAGTCTCTACGGGAAGGGACGTGACAGGATTGTAAGAAGGATTGATCGGCTGACTGTCAAGAACCGCTTGGACGCTCCCTCGTTGAAAGCAGTAAGGACAAGAAATTGTCTTGACCTCCGCCGAGGGCACGCCTAGCCTCCATCGGTACGGTCTGTCGTACCCCAGCTGTTTCAACGCAGGTTCGGGAGGTGCATCCAAATGAGCGACGATCACGGAGTTTCGCGACGACACGTTTTGAGTATGGCAATTGCCGCAGGCGGGTTCGCCGTGTCCGGTGCGTTCAGTGTGGCATTCGCCCAGACGTTGAAACGGACTCCAGGCGAAATTCTTGGGCCCTTCTACCCTGTCCTCCGGTCTATGGAGAAAACCGCCGATCTGACTATCCTGCCTGGCAAGTCAGGCCGCGCTGCGGGCCAGGTGATCTATACCATGGGGCGGGTCGTGAACGTGGAGGGGCAGCCAGTCAAAGCAGCGAGGGTCGAGCTGTGGCAAGCCAATACGCACGGGCGCTACACTCACCCGAGTGACACGAATCCGGCACCCCTTGATCCCAACTTCGAGGGCTTCGCCGTTCAGGACACCGATGCCGAGGGCCGTTATCGGTTTAAGACGATCAAGCCCGGGGCGTATCCGGCTACTGCCAACTGGATGAGACCGCCCCATCTCCACTTCGAGGTGACAGGGAAGATCAACCGTGTGATCACGCAGATGTATTTCCCCGGGGAGCCGCTGAACGACAAAGATCTGCTGCTGCAGAACATCCGCGCGAACAAGGACAGCCTGATCGCGAAGGAACTCCCCCCGACATCGGATATTGAGCCTGATTCGCTCATCGTGATTTGGGATATCGTGCTTGACAAAGGGTAGCGTCTCGCGCCGCTGACACTTGGGCGGCCTGCAAGAGCTGGAGGAGGGTTCTCCTACTCGCCAAGTGTGCGCACGCAAGGAATCTTACATGGCTCCCCCTCAGGACCGACCCGATTCTTCACCAAGGCAGGGTGCGGTCTTCCCACATTGGTCGCAAACGAACGATCGCTTGGGCGTAAGCTCGCCGGGCGACTTTGACACCGCGAGCAATACCCGCTCGATTTGGCCTTTGGTGTAGGCGGTGCCCAAAGCACCGCGAAGCAGCGGCAAAAGGCAGGAGACGCAGAGGAACCGCCCTCGGCAGTCTCCATGGAATAGTTTGCCGAGTTCGTGGCGGACCAGGTACTCGGTCGCGAGGGGCATCGCGAGTTATTTCCTCCACCAGGGCCACTCATTCTCCAACTTCAGGATCCGGCACGGACGGGTCGTAACGCGACGGCCGTGTTCCTCGAGCCAGAACGGTGTGGTCATTGGACACGTCGCCGCCACAGCATTGGAGCCCGGTCATCCAGAAGATATCGGACCGCCCCCATGAGCGCGGCGACGGTGAACGGCTTGTCCAGAAAGAGCCCCCGAACACCTAGCTGCACCCGATAGTCGTCCATCTCTCTCGTGCGGTACGCGGACATCAAGAGGATCTTAATCTTTGGGCGGAGGGCCTGCACTTCCGCCGCAAGTTGTAGTCCGTTCATGAGGGGCATGACCACATCCGTAAGGAGCAAGTGGATGGGCTCGGCATGGGTGCGGGCGAGCCGGAGCGCATGACGTGGGTCTGTTGTACTTAAGACCGTGTAGCAAGCCAGCTCCAAGATATCCACGGCGAGAGCAAGTACCTCGGGGTCGTCATCGACCAAGAGGATTGTCTCTAGTGGCTTCGAAGGTCGTGGCGCCACCCCCTAACCTCTCATTGGATCCGGCCCAATAGGCGCCGTCATTCTCGCGCGGCCTCTAAAGGCCTGGCTCCGACGGCCCGTGGCCTTGGCCCTTATTCAGCGTGTCGGCAATCTTCTGGGCCAGTGCTTTGACGCCGAATGGCTTCTGGATGAATAGCCAGCCGCTCTCCGCGAGACCGGATACCTCATACCCTGACATGAGGACGACCTTTATGGTCGGCCGAAGCGACAGGATTCGCCGCGCCAGTTCGCGCCCGTCCATTGTTGGCATCACGACATCGACGAGAAGGAGGCTGATCGCAATGGCTTGATGTTGTGCGAGCCGGAGAGCTTCGGCAGTGAGGAGGACGACGTACCCCGCAGACTCAAGAATGTCTCGCACCATCGGACCTATCTCGGGCTGGTCATCCACGACAAGGACCGTCGGAGCATCAGACTCTGGAGATTCCGTGCCGGACTGCGCGCGAGATTCCGCACTCTCACCATTCGCGGGCGCGATCCACTCGTCGATGTTCTCGCACATCAATGCCAACGCAGAGCGCCTAACGGTGAAGATGAGCGCTCCGGAAACGAGTTCTTGCGGATCACCGACTCGCGTGAGCACGGCACGCACGCTTCTTCGCCGAGCGTCCCGAGGAACCAGAGGGACTAGAGAATGTCTTGCTCGGCATCTCTGCGATTGCCCCGCTGGAATGGGCAACTCGGTCATGGCTGCTTGCTGCATCGGACCCGGGGGGACCGCATCCTCACTCCGCGAATGCATAGGCGCAGTGGCGCCTCTCACAGCATCGCCTGGACGTCGACGTCCCGTCCAGTCCCTCATCGTCGTCGTCGGGGTCGTCATCGGTAGCAATCACCCAGAGCACGACCGCATCCGGGAGTACCCGCACCCCATTGATCCAGGTCGAGCTCAGCCCTATCGTCGTGGCGCGTCGGACCGCGTTCTCGACATGCAGGTGTGGGAGAGCATCGGACATGCCAACTGCGGGCCGCCGCGGAAGTGCGCGGGGCGAAAGCCCTCAGGTGACGCGCGACCTCTGCACAATTGGAATGTTCCTTGCGACGGCGGGAAGCTCTTACCGAGCGATGGGCGGCGGGTCAGTAAAGCAAGGATGGCCCTGATTAGGTGTCCCGAGGACGCTAGAGCAGGCTTCGGATCGGCCAGGACACGTACTCCCAGAAGCGCTTCCAGAGGCTTCGCGTGCGCCACGTCTGGGCATCGACCACACGAGAATTGCTCAGATCCTCTTCGAAGATGCTCTGGAGCCGCCCCGCCACCTCCCGGTCGTAGGCGACCAGGCTGATCTCGTTGTTGAGAGCGAGTGAGCGATTGTCCATGTTGGCGCTGCCTACCATGGCCCACTCGCCGTCAATGGTCATGGTCTTGGCATGAAGCAGCCCGGCCTGGTACTCGTAGATCTCTACGCCGGCGTCCAGAAGTCGGCCGAACCCCGCCCGGCTCGCCGCTTCCACGATTTCGTGATCGATGTCGCCCGGCAGGAGTAATACGATCCGCACGCCCCGGGCCCGCGCGTCGATCAGCGCGCTCGTGATCGTCGCGTCGGGCACAAAGTATGGATTTGTGAGATAGATCGCTCGCTGTGCGGAGGAAATCGCGAAGAGGTACATCATGTACATGGGAAGGCTGCCCCGCTCCGGGGAGCTACGAACGACCTGGGCGAGCACCTCGCCTCGTCGCTCCTGGCGGGGGAAATAGCCCGCTCCGCCCAGGGCCCGCCCGGTTGCCTCGAGCCAGTTCTCGGCGAATGCCGCCTGCAGATCGGTCACCGCGTGACCCTCGATCCGGACGTCCGTCTGGCGCCAGTACCCCTCGCGGCGCCCATTGCCCATCCACTTCGAGCTGGCGCCGGAGCCTCCGGTGAACCCGATGCGTCCGTCGACGACGAGGATGCGGCGATGATTCCGATCGTTGACGTCGGAGATCGTCGGCAGATCCACGGGCCGGAAGATCGCGAACTCGCACCCGGCCTGCACCAGGGTCTCCCGCGACTCGGCCGGCATGGCCAGCGAGCCGATCCCGTCGACCAGCACGTGACCATGGACGCCCGCCTGGCAGCGCTCGCTCATGGCCTTGATGAGGGCCCGCGCGGGAGGGCCCGTCTCATAGACGTACTGCGCATAGGTGAAGGTCTTCTGAGCCGAGCGAATCGCCGCGACCTGGGCGGGGAAGATCTGCTCGCCGTTCAGGAGAATCTCGACGCGATTCGCCCACCGGACGGGCGCGGCCGTATACGCCTCCATCGTCGGCGCGAACGACGGGTCCCCGATCGTGACCTGGGGGAACACGATGGGAATCGGACTCCGGACGCAGGAGACCGCGGTCACGGTCAGCACTCCCAGGATCACCAGCACGCCCGGCCGATTGAAGAGGGCTGTCGCCTGCATGGACTGGCGATCGTATCACGTGGGCAACATCTTGAGGCAATTGCCCTGCGTGCGCGGAGGGCACCATCCATGGGTGACGCGACATCTGGCCCGGTTCGCCTCTCGTTCAATCCTCAACTGCGCGTCGAGTTTCGGAGGGCCAGCCAGCATCGTGGCCGGAACGTCCGTGGGAGCATGGGGATCGGACTGGGTCTGCCGCGCGGGGGCCGCCAGGGGCGGTCCGGCAACTCACTCATGTCGTGTTCTTGACACACTGTAGGGACCAGAGGAGCTTTGACACAATCACTGGGCCGGCCTAAACTCCCAGCCAAGTCCGAACAGGTCACTGTTCGGTTCTCCGGGAGGACCTCGATGAAGTTCCTTCCGGCTAGGCTCGCCTGAAGCCCAGAGCCGAAGGAGGATCACCATGCGAACCTTCACCGGCGTTCGAGTTTCATTGATGGCAGCCGCTCTGCTGGGCTTCGCGTTTCCATCCTGGAGCCAAGAGTTGCCCAATGGAGAGGGCAAGGAATTGGTCGCCGCCCATTGCAATAGCTGTCACCCGTTCCATGCCCGCGTCGGCGCTGGATACACGGCGAAGGGATGGCGCACCGTTATGCGGATGATGACCAATTATGGTGTGTCGCTGCCGCCAGATCAGCTGGCGACCATGACTGCGTACTTGACTCAGCACTTCCCTGAAAAGGGGAAACCCGCCGGTATGGTGATCCCGGGGCCCGCGAAGGTCTCGATCAAGGAGTGGCAGGTGCCCACGCCCGGTTCGCGGCCGCACGATCCGCTGGCGGCGGCGGATGGGTCGCTCTGGTACACGGGCCAGATGGCCAATGTGCTCGGCCGGCTCGATCCAAAGACCGGCCGTTTCAAGGAATACTCCCTCAAGACGCCTCACTGCGGACCCCATGGCCTGGTCGAGGACAAGGACGGCAACATCTGGTACACCGGAAACACCGCGGCCTTGATCGGCAAGCTCGATCCCAAGACGGGCGCAGTGACCGAGTACAAGATGCCGGGGGCGGACGTAATGGATCCACACACGCTGATCTTCGACCAGAGCGGAATCCTGTGGTTCACGGTGCAGAATGCCAATCGCGTGGGGCGGCTGGACCCGAAGACCGGCGAGATCACGCTGCTCACGCCGCCGACGCCGAAGGCCCGACCCTATGGGATGGCGGTGAACTCGAAGGGGACGATGTTCTTCGTCGAGTTCGGCACGAACAAGGTTGGGAGTGTCGATCCAAAGACGCTGGAGATTCGTGAGTACCCATTGCCGGACCCGGCCTCCCGCCCACGGCGCATCACGATCACCAGCGACGACATGGTTTGGTACACGGACTTCTCGCGCGGGTACTTGGGTCGTCTCGATCCCACCACCGGCAAGGTGACCGAGTGGCCGTCCCCGAGCGGGCCGAAGTCCGAGCCCTACGGCATCTCGGCGATCGGCGACGTCATCTGGTACAGCGAGTCGGGATCGACCCCGAACACGGTCGTGCGCTTCGATCCCAGAGCCGAGAAATTCCAGAGCTGGGCGATCCCGGGTGGCGGCAACATCGTGCGCAATACCTCGGTCACGCGGGAGGGCGACTTCGTGCTCGCCAACAGCTTGGTCAACGCCGTGACCCTGGTCAGGATCTCGCGATGATGCCACTTGTATCGCGGCGCGCGATGCTGATGGGCACTGGGGTCGGGCTCAGTGCTCTCGCGGATGGGGCCAGGACGCCGCTGTTCGCTCAAGGCAGCCCGGGGTCGAAGGCACAGCTGTGGAGCGCGGAGTACGCGGCACGGAAAGGCGATGTCACGCTCGCCATGTATCGCAAGCGGCTCGGCCCGCCGAAGGCCGGCGAGCAGGCGCTGCCCGTGCTCTTCCTGGTTCACGGGTCGTCGATCTCGGCTAAGCCCAGCTTTGACCTGACGGTGCCGGGCAAGGGCGAGTACTCGCTGATGAACGTGTTCGCCGGCCACGGGTTCGACGTGTGGACGATGGATCACGAGGGCTACGGGAAGTCCACCCGCACTGCCGGTAACTCCGACGTGGCAAGTGGCGTGGAGGATCTCAAGGCCGCTAGCGAGATCGTCACGCGGGAAACCGGCCAGCCGCGCATGCATCTCTACGGCGGCTCCTCAGGGGCCCTGCGTGCAGCCGCCTTTGCCATGGCCCGGCCCGAGCGGGTGAACCGGCTAATCCTCGAGGCCTTCACCTGGACGGGGAAGGGCTCGCCCACGCTCGGCAAGCGGGCCGAGCAGGTCGAGTACTACCGCACGCACAACCGGCGCCCCCGCGGCCGTGACATGATCCGTTCCATCTTCACGCGGGACAAGCCGGGGACATCGGACCCGGCCGTGGCCGAGGCCCTGGCCGACGGCGAGCTCCAGTTCCGCGACACGATCCCCACCGGGACCTACCTCGACATGACGGCGAATCTCCCGGTCGTGGATCCGCTCCGGGTCAAGGCCCCGGTGCTCATGATCCGGGGCGAGCACGACGGCATCGCGACCGAGGAGGACCTGCTGGAGTTCTTCCGCCGCCTGCCTAATCCGGATCGCCAGTTCGTTGTGCTGGCCGGCGCCTCCCATGCGGTCGCGCTCGGCCTGACCCGGAGCCAGCTGTGGCACGTGGTCCGGGCGTTTCTCATCATGCCAACGGCCTGAGCTGGAGCACAGCCAAAGCTCTTCGCGGCCACGAGCTTGTCCAGGATCCGGCTCGTGACGGGGATGTCTTCGCCCGGAGCAGGGTATGGCGGGCCGAGCGAAGGTGGCTCGCCCGTCTACTCTGCGACCCGGACCCGGTCCCGGCCCTCGCTTTTCGCCCGGTAGAGCGCGGCGGCCGCCGCGTGAACGAGGGCCGCGGAAGTCTTGCCGTGGTCGGGGAAGGCGGCGACTCCGGCGGAAACGGTGATCGGCCCGATGATCCGGCCACGGTGGGACACGTGGAGTTGCCGCACCGCC
>WNFS01000629.1_pt1 | contig 28175 bp, 26 predicted proteins | sample 5400141 | NCBI WGS metagenome assembly WNFS01 (sample SAMN13153358, study PRJNA577476) | soil metagenome | isolation source: 60 cm saprolite under Madrone tree | place: USA:California | collected 2016-06-14
CAATCTTATTGTGGCCGGGGAAGTCACAGTCAGTTGCCGTCGTATCAGTGCGTCGCCTCCAGAAGTGTTCGGAGCACTCCGATTCATCTCGTTTCCCCAACAGTAGTGATGTTCCGGAAGCTTCGGACACGACGAGATACGCCGCACCAGGGAAATTCAGGGGAAATCGGTTGCGAACGCTAGTTTCGGGGATGTTCCGTGGGATTCACGTGAGTGAATCAGGGGCCGATTCTCTGAATTCTCTGGTACCCTTCTTCACAAGAAAGCAAGAAAAACCAAACGGGTAAACGGGTTGCGAACGAGACGATATTCGCTGGGAAATCGCAGCCTCGGCCCTTCAGTCCGCTACGCGTATCCAACCCGAGAAAGCAGCACCGGGACGGCTTGAGCGAGCAGCGCAGTTCCGGCCGCCAGACGCATCAACAGCAGCCCGGCGCCCGGCGCACCTTGGGCGAATGTGGAAAATAATCGGCGCACAGCACCGTCGAGCTTATGGGCTAGCTGACGCCGGCAGGAAGCCCCAAAAGGCCGGTTTCGAATACTCTTTCGAGTGCCTAGAACTCGATGATGCCCCGCTTCAGGCCGATCATCGCGGCGTGGGTCCGGTCCTTGGCGCCCAATTTGGACAGGATGTTGCGGACCTGCCCCTTGACGGTTTCTTCGCTGAGGGAAAGCAGCGTAGCGATTTCCTTGTTGGCATTGCCCTCGGCAATCAGCCGCAGGACGCGGATCTCCGCCGGCGTGAGCGCATCGTCGGTGGCATGCTCGGCCAGCTGTGCTGAGGTTCTCAGTAGAAAAACTCCAAGGCCTCGTGAAAGCTCTCGATCCAAGTCGGCTCCATCATTTCTCACTATGAGTTCACAAGAATTTCATCGCGATGATCGCATCGAGCCCGTTCATTTCGGGCATCTGCAGGTCCATCAGCGTGACGTCCGGATGGTGCGCACGGAACTGAAGCATCGCTTCCCGTCCATTCGCGGCCTCGGCGACCAACGTCATATCGGATTGGAGCGCGACCAGCCCGGCGATCCCCTGGCGCAGCATGGGATGGTCGTCCACGGACAGGATCCGGATCGGACCGGCATCGCTGGTCATGACTCGCTGCGCACGCTTTCCCCGAAGAGTTTTTCGACGAACCTGGAGCGGCGCGTAGCGGAGGTCGCGTAAGCGCGGGCAGCCGGAATGCTCAGCTCGAGCTCCGTACCGGAATCCAGCGCGCTCCAGACGGTGAGCTTTCCGCCGATCAGCTCGGCGCGCTCGCGCATGCCATGCAAGCCGTAGTGCCCCGCTCGCCCCGCTTGACTCAGGAACTGCGGGTCGATGCCCTTGCCATCATCCCGCACCCGCAACCTCAGCTGCCGCTCGTCATAGCGAAGCTCCACCTCGATCTGCGTGGCGGCGGCGTGCCGGAACGCATTGCGCAGTGCCTCGCACGCGATCCGGTAGATTTCGTCGCGCAAGATAGGATGCAGCGTGCGCGACGTGCCCTCCACCACGACCTTTAGAACAACGGATCCATCGCCGGCTTGTTCGGCCGCGAGTTCTTCTCCGAACGTTCGGATGGCCACGGCAAGATCGTTGCTCTCGACGGCGGACGCGCGCAGCCCCTGCACGGCATCGCGCCCCTCGGTGATCGCCTGCGCGGCCTGATCGATCACCTCATCCAGGGTCTGCTTGGCCTCGGCCGGGCGGGTTGGGAGCAGTTCAGAGGCGGCCTGGAAGCGCAGCAGCAGTCCGTGAAAACTCTGCAGGAGCGTATCGTGCAGCTCGCGCGCGATGCGCGTCCTTTCGCCCACGCGCGCATCCAGCGTTATGCTGAACTGGCGCGCCAGTTGCCGCAACCGCAACCGATACAGCGCCCACAGAAGTACCATCAGCTCCACCACGCACAACGCGACGAACCAGCGCGTCTGCCAATACGCCGGCGCGATGGAGAAATCCAGCGATGCTCCCTGCTCGTTCCAGACCCCGCTGTTGTTGCAGGCCGTGACGCGCGCCGTCCCGCCGATGCCGGCGCCAATCACAAGTACCCGTAAAGGTGCCATCTCTCTAACTCCTTTCGCTAGTCATGTTGCTCGTGGAACGGCCAGTCTTGAAGACCTCGATCGTCGAAGCGGCAGTGAGCGGCCCTTTGCTAGCTTAGAACTCGGTGTCGGCCGACAACGGGCAGTCACTGCTTCGAAGCCGGATCGCACTGTCACGCGGCCATCGCAAGGAAGTCACGAATTGCAGGCGCGACCAGCGACGGGTTGGTCAACAGGAACAGGTGTCCGTCGTCCACCACCTCCAGGCGGGCGTGCGGGATCAGCGCAGCCAGGATCCGGGCGTTGACGACCGGCACGAGCGGATCGTCGTTGCCCGAGAGGATTAGGGTTGGCTGCGGCAGCAGCGGAAGCCACGGAAGGCTGGTCCAGCCCCAGAACGCCAGTTGCTGGTACAGGTAACCGAGCCAGTGCGGTGATTTCACGCGCGCCGCGTACTCCCGGATTAGACGTGCGTTGCGCCGCGCTGTGCCGCCGTAAACGTGCGGGGCAACACGCTCCAAATGCGACGGGTTCGAGTAGCGGCGCGGATTGAACAGGCGCGCCATTGCGAACGGCGAGCCTGGCACCATGAGCATGCCTGGCGTGGTGGAAACGAGCACGAGCTTCCGGCAGCGCTGACGACACGTAAAGGCGAACTGTTGAGCGAGTGCCCCGCCCCACGACACGCCCAACACGTCGACTTGACCGGGGTACGCGAGCTCGTCGAGCATCCGCTCGATGGACCGCGCCAGACCACGCATACGGTACGGAAGCAAAGTCGGCGGCGTCTCGCCAATGCCCGGCAAGTCGACCACTATGGTCTCGATGCCGCTTAGCGCTTGCGTGAAAGGCTCCAGCACCTCGAGATTGGCCCCGATGCCATTGAAGATCAGAAGCGGCGGCCCTGCGCCGGCTTTGATTCCCGCTCGGATGATGTGGCCGTCGACTTCGACGACCCGAATCGTGGTGCGTAACATCGCTATCCTCGGTATTTTGGGTGCCCGCCGTTGCGGGGAAGGCAGTTCCGATGCAGAGACCCGTCGAGACGGCCGTGACGCGCCGGGCTTTCGAGCGCCTGATCGCTCGCGGGGTCACTCTGCCTTAGACCCTCGACGATGAAACGCAACGTACTTCAGCCGCAGTTCGCGCTTGAGCACCTTTCCGCTCGGGGTCTTCGGCAGAACGTCGGTGATGATCACGTGCTTCGGTGTCTTGAAGCCAGCCAGCCGACCGGCAAGCGCGGACAGCACAACTTCTTCCGTAAGCACGCGCCCTGGCTTGGGCACGATCACCGCCGTGACCGCCTCGATCCACTTCGGGTCCGGCAAACCGATCACTGCCACCTCGGAGACGTCCTCGATGGCGAAGATCGCCTCCTCCACCTCGCGGCTGGCGACGTTCTCTCCGCCCGTCTTGATCATGTCTTTCTTGCGATCCACGATGGTGATATACCCCTCATCGTCGATCGTCCCTAGGTCGCCGCTGTGGAACCAGCCCCCGCGGAAGGCGGCCCGCGTGCGCTCCTCGTCTTTGTAGTACGCAGATAGCAGCTGCGGCGAGCGATGCACGATCTCGCCGACTTGGCCGGGCTTCACGTCGTTCATGTCGTCGTCGACGACCCGCGTCTCGACATTCAGCGTCGCGCGCCCGGCGGACCCAGCCTTTCGCAGCTGGTCCTCGGGCTTCAGCACGGTAGCCAGCGGGGCTATTTCGGTCTGGCCGTAGAGGTTCCACAGTCGCATCTGCGGGAAGCGGCGCTGGATCTCCTTGAGTACCTCGACCGGCATTATCGACGCGCCGTAATAGCCCTTACGTAGCGCCGACAGATCGGCGCTTTCGAACTGCGGAGCCTGCATCAGCGCGATCCATACAGTGGGCGGCGCGAAGAACGAGTTGACGCGATGGTCAGCCATCAGCCGCAGAAGGTTGGCGGGAACGGGCTTGGCCGTGATGACGTTGGTCGCCCCTACGTAGACGCAAGGACCGAGGAAGACGTCGAGCTGAGCGCAGTGGTACAGCGGGAGCGCATGCAGCACTCGGTCATGCTCGGCGATCTCGATGTCGACCAGGCAGCTCACGTACTGCGCAATCACTGCGTCATGCGTCAGCATCACCCCCTTGGGATGGGATTCGGTCCCGCTGGTGTAGATGATCTGCGCCACCTCCGATGAGCCGCCAATGAAGCGGGGCGGCGCGTCGCCGAGCTGCAGCATTTGCTGGAACGTCGTCAAGCCGTCGACGGGGTCCGTCGGGTCCTCGCTCGGCAGCCAGACAGTTTCACCGACCTCGGTGCCGGCGCTCGCGGCGCGTCCGAGCTCCGCGAAGCTGGAGTCGACGCAGAGCATCTTTGCGCCCGAGTGCTGCAGGATGTACCGTACCTCGCCGGCATTCAACATGAAATTAATCGGCACCAGCATCGCGCCGACGCGCGCCACCGCAAACCGCAGTGCCGCGAAGGCGTGTGAGTTGCGCGAGATCACGGCGACGCGATCGGTGCAGTCAATGCCGTGCGCGATCAGTCCGCCGGCGAGCCGACTGCAGATGTCGTCAAACTCGGCGTAAGTCCACTCAATGCTGCCGCAGCGAATCGCAAGCTTGTCGGAATGGCGACAGCAGGTACGCCGCAGCAGATCGCCTAGCGTTTGGCGCGACAGCTCGGGACTCATCGTTGACCCCAAATCCGAACCCATCGTGGTCACGAGGAGGCCGCCATCACGAGCAGATTCGCGACCAGCGCAGGCTTCTGCTGGCTTTCGATTTCGACGGTGTTCTCGGTGGTGATCAAGATGCGGCCGTTACCCTTCGGCTCCACTGAGAGAAGCTTCACTCGACTGCGAACTAGGGCGCCGGCGCGTACCGCGGCGAGAAAACGAACGCGATCGATGCCGTAGTTCAAGGCAGTATGGATTCCGGCCGGCCGAATCCAGACTTCGAGTGCAGCCGGCCCTAGAATAGAAAGCGTCAGGAATCCATGCGCGATCGTGGTTCTGATCGCGCTCTCCCGTGCGGCGCGCTCCACGTCCACGTGGATCCATTGATCATCGCCGGTGCAATGCGCGAACTCGTTGATCCGCTGCTGGTCCATGCAGACCCACTGCGAAACACCAAGCTCGCGCCCGACGAACTGCTCTATCGTGGCAAGACTGAGCGACTCGCTGAGCATGAAAACCTCACTGGGCATTGAACTATCCGGAGCCGGTCGCCCCGGCTACGCCGGTTCTTGCACATAGGTGCCCGGCGCCTTGCAGAGAGCGGGGTGCTCCTCGCTGCCTAGCGTGGTCGGAGTATCGCGTTCGCCTCCACTGCGCTTCAGCGTCCAATCGGCCCAAACCTCCCACCAGGTGCCGGTGCGTTTCTCAGCCTGCTGCAGCCATTTGTCCGGGTCCGGCCCCGGCTTCGGTCCGGCGTAGTAGCTCGACCGCGGATTGCCGGGAGGGTTAACCAGCGCAGCAATGTGCCCGCCGTTGCTCAAAACGAAAGTGCTCTCACCGCCAAGCAGCTGAGTCGAGCGGTAGCAGGCTTTCCACGGCGTCAAATGATCCGTCATGGCCGCCGTGATGAACGTTTCGACCTTGATTCGTTTCAGATCGACCGGCTCACCGAGCACCGTTATCGCGCCGGCTTCGGGCAGCGGGTTGTTTTGGAAAATGTCGAGGAACTGCGCGTGCAGCTTGCCCGGCAGATTCGTGCCGTCAACGCTCCACGCCAGGATGTCGAAGCTCGGAGGATCCTTGCCCTCGAGATAGTTGTTGACCCAGTAATTCCAGACGAGGTCGTTCGGGCGCATCCACGCGAACACCTGCGCCAGACTATTGGCCGGCAGGATTCCTTTCTTCGTCGACTGCTGGCGCGCCAGGCTGAGCACCGGGCTCGACTGGAATGCGCCGAGCGGCGCCTCCATACAAAAGTCGAGCAGCATCACTCCGAACGACGCAGCGTTCACCCGGTGATCGCCGGTCGTTGCCAGGTAGTTCATCAGCATTGTCGATATGATCCCGCCCGCGCACAGGCCGAGGATGTTCAGCCTGCCGCTGCCGGAAATTTCGCACACGACGTCCACCGCGTGCACCAGGGTCTGCACGTAGTCGTCGAGTCCCCACGCACCATGCTCTTTGCGCGGATTGCGCCAGCTCGTCGCGAAGAACGGAATGCCCTTTCGCACCGCGTGTTCGGCGAAGCTTCGCCCGGGCGCCAGGTCCATGAAGTAGTACTTGCCAATCGGCGGCAGGATCATCAGCGTGGGGATCTCGCGTACCACTGTTGTGGTCGGTTGATACTGCAGCAGCTCGAGGAGGTCGTTGCGAAACACGACCGCGCCGGGCGTCGCTGCGAGGTTCTCGCCTAGCTTGAAGTCCGACTTCTTGACCTGTGACGGCAGCCCGTCGCCCTGCGCCATGTCGCCCGCCATGTTGCGCGCGCCCCGCACCAGGCTCATCCCGCCGGAATCGAAAGCCTTCTTCAGCGCAGCCGGATTTCCTATCAACGTATTGGTGGGCGCCATCGCGCTGGTGAGGATGCCGGTGAGGAATCGGGCGCGCTCGCGCTTGCGCCAATCGGGGTTGTCATCGATAACGTGGTCGACGGCGTCGCAGAACGCGAGATAGCTTTGAGCGAGAGCCTTGTACATCGGGTTGTCGCGCCAGACGGCGTCGGCGAACCGCGCGTCCTTCGGCGGCAGTTCGCGCTCGGAGGCTCCCAATAGAATCTTCAGCCACTCGCCGTAAAGCCGCATGGACTCGCGCGCCATCGATTCGAAGTTCATCGAAGAAGCCGTTGCGTCCGCCAACTCCTTAAATGAGATTCCAAGGGGGGCGTCGCCGCCGCCGATTGCCTCCGCAATGCTCTCGATTGCCGGCGTCTCGATCTGCCGGTTGGGGCTTTGTGTTGGCATCATTGCCTCCTGTGCGTCGGCCAATGCGGAGCGTTCCAGCTCGTCATTGATCGTCTGTGTCAGCCAAGATGGTCGGTCGTCGCTGCAGCCCGCTGCGCCCGGGATTTCGCGCCAGAGGACGGCGCGATGCCTTCGGTCAGAGCGCCCGCCCCAATACCTGCGAAATCAACCGCGCGCAGTCGGCGGGGAGTTTGTTGCCGCGCCACGCCACATGGTGGTCGGGACGGACCAGCACCATGTCACGCTCGTAGATATCCCTGACCCTGGGTTCGTCGATGCGAACGATCTTCAGCGGCACGCCGACCTTCCGCGCAGCCGCCTCGACCGGTGCGGTATCGGCGCCGTTCAGCGCGATCATCGAAAACCAGTTGCCGAGATGGTCGTAAACGGCTGACCCGTCGGCCAGAAACACGTGCGGCAGACGGCTGCCCGCCCGCGTCGAAGGCCTGTAGACGGTCGCTTCGAATGGGGGAGGCGCTTGGTCCTCCTCGCTGACAACGGGCGAATTGGCGTAGCAATAGCCATGCTCCACGCCCCATCCTTCGTTCTCGGCGTTTCCGAGGTCGGCGATCTGCCGCCCGACGCGCACTCGCTTGGCTTGTGCTTCAGGCGAATCGCCGGAGATATCCCCCGCCTCGGCGTAGATACGCATCATGGCCATGCGGACGGCTAGGTGGGATTCGGAAGTCACCCACGACAGCCTCGCGACCGGGCGCCGCTCGAACCCGTAGGACTCGAGCAGCGTCTCGCCCCCCCAGCCGTTCAGCGCTGCAGCGATCTTCCAACCCAGGTTCGCGGTCTCGGCGATGCCCGTGTTCATGCCGTATCCGCCTGTCGGGCAATACTGGTGACAGGCGTCTCCTGCGAGAAGGACTCGCCCCCTTCGGTAACCGCGTGCGAGGAGGTAATGCGCCGACCATGGATTGGCCACCATGACTTCGAAGCCGAACTTGCACCCCGTCCATTGCTCGACCGCCCCCCGAGGGTCGAGCGTCGACTCGTCGGTCCCCGGCGGCACGAACGTGTGCAGCGTCCAGTACTCCTTGTCGTCCTGCGCGATGATGAGGCCGGTGCCGTTCTGGTAATGCGAGGCTGGACCGAAGCGTTGCAGCACGTCCACAGCCCCGGAGCGGATGTGGACCATATAGAGCCGCGCCGCGTTCGGTGCGCCCTCGTTCTCGATTCCGAGCTGGGTTCTGACGGTGCTGCCTCCTCCGTCACAGCCGATCAGGAACTTCGATCGGACGGTCAGCGATTCGCCGCTTGTGGTGTTGGTCAGGACCGATGTCACGCCGTCCCCGTCCTGATGGAAGGACTCCAACCGGCAGTTGTACCGAACGTCGACGTTGTCACTCTCCTCGGCGCACTCCTTCAGAACGGGTTCCACGATGATCTGGCTGATCCGCAGCGGAGGCTCTAGCGTGAGCGTGCCGTCGTTGACCGTGCGCCGGCGCCAATACTCGTTCTCCGCCGACAAGTAGTGAAAGCGGTGAAGCTCGTGTCCGCTCTTGAAGTCGGTAATCCAGGTGACCGTGAACGGACTCGAATTTGCGACGCCGGCTGCTCGCAGCCTCGCAGCGACGCCGAGGCGGCGGAACAGTTCCATCGAACGTCCGTTCGTAATGTCCATCTTGGGATGTCTGGTCGTCGACGGGTTGCGCTCGGCCACCAAGGACCGGATCCCGAGGCGGGCCAAGTCGAGCGACAGAGTCAACCCGACGGGACCGCCGCCGGCAATCAGAACGGGCACCTGAAGCATGATTTCTCCTCGTCGGTATGTGATACGCCTTTCAGCCGCGCCTGAAGCCGCAGTGATGCGCTAGTCAAAGAAGTCGGCGGGCATCGGAGGCGCCCATTGGGCGAGCACATCGGGCGACAGCGGAGCCACCGATGACCGGTAGTCTTCGTTGATCAGATCGCCATCCGTGTAGTGTTCGAGCTTCGATCCGAAGGGGTCTCGCCAGTAATCGAAGATCTGGCTGCCGTGGATATGGCGGCCGACACCCCAGGACAGTTTGCGGCCTTTGGCCTGCAAGTGCCGGTGGCCCAGCGCGACGTCGTCCCAGTCGATCACCTCGAAGGACGAGTGATCGAAACCCGATTTGGGACTTTCGACCAAGGCCACCGTGTGATGATCCGTGTAGCGGGCGCCAAGCCCGGCCCGCAGGAAAGCCGCCACGGTGTGCTGCTCGTCACCGACAAAATAACTGTCGGCGACCTTGAGGCCGAACAGCCGGGTATAAAAGTCGAAGCTTTGCTTGTAGCTTGCCACGCGCAATACGACATGGCCGAGGCGCATGACGTGGCTCGGACCGGGGGACAGCCTGACCAGCTCGCCAAGGCGAGAGCGCGCTCCGTGGACGTTGGATGGCACCGGCAAGCGGACCGGCAGAGGGGCGACCGGCTGCCAACCCCAGAGCACCTCCACCTTGTATCCGCTCGGGTCCACGACACGAACCGCTTGGCCGCCGCCCGGCTCGTTGGTCGACTCGACTTTGCCGCCGATTTCGGCCGCGAGGCGATGCAGGTCGTCCCGGCTCCCGGCCACGAACCCTAACCCGATACCTCCGGCAGGTTCGCCCTTATGCGTGACATGCACGAAAGGTCGATCGCCGGCGCAGCGGATGTAGAGGGAATCGGGCGTTCGCTTCGCGGTGGCAAATCCGAAGTCGACGAGGAAGGTCTCCATTCGGTCCAGATCCGGTGCCTGGTAGCGCACGTACGCGAGCTCTTCAATCGCAATCATGTTCGTCTCCTTGCGCGTCACCCGTTTGCCGGCGGGCGCGGCGCCGCGTTCGCCGTCTTCACCTTCTTGACCCCGCGGCGCTTGGAATCATTGAAGACCGGTGCCCGCTTGTTCACGAAGGCGTCCACGCCATCCCGAAACTCCTTGGTCTCCGCTCCTTGCACGAAGGCGTCGCGTTCGGCGGCAAGCTGCCCCGCAAGGTCATGCTCAAAACTGGCGCGAAGCAGCCGGCGAATACGTCCGAAGGCCGACGTGGGCCCCTGCGCGAGCCGCGCCGCTAGGGCTTCCGTTTCGCTCTCCAGACTACCCTCCGGCACAACACGATTGACCAGGCCCAATTGGAGCGCCTGAATCGCGGGGATGGATTCGGGCAACAGCGCGATGGACATTGCACGGCGCAGTCCAACGATGCGCGGCAGGTACCACGAGCCTCCGGCATCCGGGCTGGCGCCGATCCTGGCATAAGCCAGGTTGAATACGGTGTCACTGGCGGCGACGCACAGGTCCGCGCCGAGCGCGATGCTCATGCCGGCGCCCGCAACGGCACCGTGCACGCTCGCGATGACCGGCGCATCGCCCTGCGCCAGCCCGAGCAGGCCCTTGTTCACCGCATCGATGATGGCCTTGGCCGTTGCGCCCGCGTTCGAGAGGTCGTCGTGGAAGGCGCGCAGATCTCCGCCGGCCATGAACGCTCGCCCCTCGCCGCTGAGCACGACGGCGCGGACGTCGGCGCGTGAACGGACTTCGCGCACGGCGTCGCGCCACCGCCGCGCCAGAGCCGTGTCGATCGCATTCAGCGCGCGCGGCCGATTGAAACGGATGCGGGCAACCCCGCCGCTGACCGTGACGAGTACGAGTTCATCGGAGGCTTGCATAGCCGTCAAGGAAGACGCACGTGCTTTTTGCCCTTCAGAGCGAGCATTGCCCTGGCTTCGTCGGGCGAGGCAATTTCGAAGCCCAGTCGCTCGAGAACGCCGCGGATGAGGCTGACCTGCTCCGCGTTCGAGGTTGCGAGTTTTCCGCGGCCCAGAAACAGCGAATCCTCGAGGCCGACGCGCACATTGCCGCCCATCAGGGCCGCTTGGGTGACCAGCGGCATCTGATGGCGTCCGGCACCGAGCACCGACCACAGGTAGGTGTCGCCGAACAGCTTGTCGGCCATGCGCTTCATGTGAACGAGGTTCTCGGGATCGGCGCCGATGCCGCCCAAAATGCCGAGCACGAACTGCACGAAAAGGGGCCCTTTCATGAGGCCGCGGTCGACGAAGTGCTTCAGCGTATACAAGTGCCCGACGTCGTAGCACTCGAACTCGAATCGGGTCTGGTGGGCGACGCCCAGGCGCTCGAAGACCTGCTCGATGTCCTCGAAAGTGTTGCGGAAGATGGAGCTTTTGGTCCCCTCGAGGTACGGCTTCTCCCACGCGAACTTGAACTCCTTGATCTTCTCCACCGCTGGGAAGAACCCAAAGTTCATGGAGCCCATGTTGCACGAGGCCATCTCGGCCGAGATGTCGAGCGCACCCGCCAGCCGCTGGTCCAGGCTCATGGCCAGCGAGCCGCCCGTCGTGATGTTGAGGACGGCATCGGTGGCGGCATGAATCTGCGGCAAGAAGCGTCGAAAGACCGCTGGCTCGAAATTGGGCCGCCCGTCGTTGGGGTCTCGCGCATGCAGGTGCAGAATCGCCGCGCCGGCGTGAGCGGCATCGATGGCGTTGCGAGCGATCTCCTCGGGCGTCACCGGCAAATAAGAGGACATGCTCGGCGTATGGACGGACCCCGTGATGGCGCAGGTGATTATGACTTTTCTCATGCTCGGCCTCGCTCGGTAGGGGTGCGGGAGTCAGACCGGCTCTGCGACCACCACGTTCTCGATGTGGCCCAGGGCCTCGATCTCGACGCGCATCACGTCGCCGACCCCAAGGTACCTGGGCGGCTTCATCGCGCCGCCGACCCCCGACGGCGTGCCGGTGGCCAGCACGTCGCCTGGCTCGAGCGTCATCACGGTGGACAGGTAGGCGATCTGATCCCAGACGTTGTAGATCATTTCGTCGGTCCGGACGTCCTGGCGCACCTCGTCGTTGACAAGCATGCGCATCCGAAGCGCGTGCGGGTCGGGGATGTCTTCAGTGGTCATGAGCCAAGGTCCCATCGGGCCGTGCGTGTTGAAGGACTTGCCGAGGACCATGGTGGGCGAGCGCATCTGCCAGTCGCGCACGGACACGTCGTTGCAGACCAGGTAGCCGGCGACCACCGAGGGCGCGTCGGCCACCGAGACGTGCCTGCAGCGCCGGCCGATCACAACCCCGAGCTCGGCCTCGTAGTCGAGCTGGTTCGATGCCCGGGGCAGCTGGACCGGATCGAACGGCCCCGTGATGCACGAGACGTTCTTGTTAAACCAGACCTGGCTGTCTGGCACCTTGATGCCGGCGGCCACCGCCTCCTCAACGTGCCTTCGGTAGTTCATCCCGATGGCAAGGAATTTCGACGGGTTTGGCACCGGCGCGTCGAGCCGCACATCCGCCAGCGGATACGTGACCGCTGCCAGCATCTCGACCGCCCTCGCCCGCGCCATCGCGGCCGGCCCGCCCTGCAGCAGCCCAAGCATGGTCCGCGGGATGGCAGGATCGCTCGCAGGCAGATCGACGACCTGCTTGCCGACGACCTTGCCTATCGAGCGAACACCTCGGCAGTGGAAAGTAACGAGCTTCATGTGAGTCTTCCTTGATTCCGATTAGCGAACTGTCTGCGCGGCTCCTCAGGATGCAGCACCGCTGATGACGGGATCCCCACCGATGACGACCGAGGCGGCGTCGGCTTGCCGGCCAGCAGGAAGCTTGCCAGCGCGGCCAGCAGGATCAACGCACCGAGCATGTTCCAAAGGAACATGAAGGCGAGCAGCACACCCATATCCGCCTGGAACTTGATTGGCGAGAACGCCCACACCGCAACGGCAGTCGCAAGCGTTCCTCCGGTCAGCAGAACGACCCTGCCGGTGAAGAGCAACGCGCGGTAGTAGGCATCCGACAGGCTGGCTCCCGCGCGCAAGCCGCTGAGCGTGATGCTTAACACGTAAAGCGCGTAGTCGACGCCGATGCCAACGCCAAGTGCGATCACCGGCAGCGTGGCGACCTTCACGCCGATCCCCAGCCCGACCATCAGTGCCTCGCACAGGATAGAGGTCAGCACGAGTGGGGCGACGGCGCACACCACCGCGCGCCAGGAGCGGAAGGTGATAAACGCCAGCAGGATGACCGCTGCGTAGACCAGGACGAGCATCAGGTGGTTGGCGTCCTTGACGACGATGTTGGTCGCCGCCTCAATCCCGGCGTTGCCTGCCCCGAGCAGGAACTTCACGTCCTTCGTATCGTTGTCAGCTGCGAAAGCCTCCACGGCCTGAACAACGCTGGTCAGGGTATCGGCCTTGTGGTCCTTCAGGAAGACGTAGACCGCTAGCATGTCGCACGCCTGGTTGAACAGCTCTCGCGGCGCGCGGGTCGTGATCGCGTTGATCGAGTCCTGATTGCGAAGGATCTCCGACCACTTCAGGTTGCCTTCACTCAGGCCGGCCATCGACCGCCGCGTCAAGCCCGCGAACGAGTTCGTGGCCTCTACGCCCGGAAGCTGCTGCAAGGCCCACTCGAGCGCGTCGACCTTCACCAAGGTGCCGTAGAGAGAGCACTTCTCCGGAGGCGTCGTCACCATCACCACGAGCGTGTCGCTACTGGCGCCATAGTTGGCCGTCAAGAAGGCGTTGTCGCGGTTGTAGCGGGAGTCGGCGCGCAGTTCCGGAGCGCCAGGATCGAGGTCGCCGATCTTGAGATTGGCGGCCACGGCCAAGCCTGCGATGCCGAGAATCGCCGATACACCGATAGCGACGCCGGCCCATTTGCGGCTACAGAATTTGTCCAGCAAGGCCCAGACGAAGTGCTTCTCCGGAACACTCGCATCGGCCTTTTCTTCTGCAAGGCTCCGGCGCGCCGCGTCCAGACTGACCCCGGTGTAGGAGAGCAGGATCGGCAGCAGAACGAGGTTCGTGAAGATCAGCACGGCGACGCCGATGCTGGCCGCGATGGCGAGATCCTGGATCACTCGAATGCCGATGATCATCAGGACCGCGAAGCCAACAGCGTCGGCCAGCAAGGCGGTCAGGCCGGCGAGGAACAGGCGCCGGAAAGTCATCCGCGCGGCCAGGAGCTTGGGCGCGCCCCGGCCGATGTCCTGCATCACGCCGTTCATCTTCTGCGCGCCGTGGCTCATGCCGATGGCGAAGACGAGAAACGGCACCAGGATCGAGTAGGGGTCGAGGTCGCGGCCAAGCAAAGCCAAGATGCCACACAACCACATGACCGCGATAAGGGAGCACACAACGACAAGGAGGGTGCTGCGCACGCAGCGCGTGTAGGCGTACAGCACGCCGGTGCAGATGAGAATTGCCCCGCCAAAGAACAGCAGAACCTGCCGCAAACCTGCGATCAGGTCGCCGACGATCTTGCCGAAGCCGGTTATATGTAGGGAGATACCGTCGCGCTCGTACTTGGATCGGATTTGCTCTAGCGCGGCGGATAACTTGCCGTAGTCCAGCGCCTGCCCGGTGCGCGGGTCGGGGTCCAGCAGCGGAACGAAGATGATCGTCGAGTTGAAATTCGGTGCGACGAGCTGACCGATTTCCCCGGAACGCTCGATGTTCAGGCGCAATTGCTCGATGCTCTTCGGCGACCCGTCGAAGGAGTCCACCATCACGGGACCCCCGTCCAACCCATCTTCCGTCACCGCGATCCAGCGCATCGTCTGCGTCCACAGCGACTTCATGAACGGCCTGTCGACGCCTGGAGTCAGGAAGACCTCGTCGTTGATTTTGCGCAGCGTCTCCAGGTACGCCGGATCGAAGATGGAGCCCTTGTCGGTTGCGATCGCTATGCGAATCGCGTTGCCTTGCCCCTTCAGGTCCTCCTTGTGCGCCAGGTAGTTGGCGATGTAAGGATGCCCGGTCGGTATCATCCGCTCGAAGCTCGCCTGAAGGTCGATCTTGTGCGCCTCATAGCCCAGCAGCACCGTCACAATCGCCCATACGATGAGCACGGCCCCCCGATTGTTGAACAGCAGCCTTTCGATCCAGCTGCCGGAGCGTTTGTCGAACGCCTGGAGCTTTTCGGTGCCGGGATCGATATCGGTGGAGGCAGCGATCATCGTTCGCCCTTCGAGTCAATCGCCGGCTAGGTTGGCGGCCATTGCGAATCGCTTTCGTGCTTATTTCGCCGAGGAACTGCGGCGAGCGTCAATGCTGAGGGCGCCCGCCCCAAAGGCGATGACCTGCAGAAGGCCGCCGGCGATGGCAATGTTCTTCAGGAAGTGGACCATCTGGTTCAGGTCGGCGAAGTTGCGGTGGAACGCCACCGCAGCTACGACAGAGTAAACAGCGACCACCAAGGCGACCGCGCGAGTCTGGAATCCCACGACCAGGGCCAAGCCGCCCGCAATCTCGACAGCCAGGGCGATGGCATATGTGAGATGCGGGAAGGGCAGGCCGACCGAGCTGATGTAGCCCATCGTGCCCGCAGGATCGGCAATTTTGCCGAAGCCGCTCAGCAGGAAAAGCGATGCAAGCAGCAGGCGACCGAGAGTGGCGACCACGGGTTTCGAATTATTGATCTGTATCTCCACAACGCGGCTCGCTGCGAGCCGGTCAGATTGCACAAGTCTTTGATCTTGACCCACGGGCGACGCGTCTTCGCCCGCTGGACAAACACCGCCGACCCATCAATCATCATTTGCCCTTCGAGTCATCCGCTGGGACTTCGATACGAGCAACCCCTCTGACGCCGGCAGTGACAAGGCGGCCATCCGGGGCTTCGGCGATGCCGATAATGGGAGACGGATTGGGCACGGCGAGCTTCTTGAAGGCGTGCCCGCCATCCGTGCTGACGAAGAGGGCGCCTGCCTGGCTGGCCAGCACGATGGATCCATCCTCGCGACGCAGCCCCGCTGTCAGGGATGCGGACTCGTCGATGCTGACGCTCTGCCAGCTGTCGCCGCCGTCCTCGGACACAAAGGCCTTGCCGCGAAGTCCGTAGACCATCCAATGGTGCTCGGATACGACGACGAGGCCGAAGTTGCTGGTCTTCGCAGGGATGGCTTTCGCGATAAAGTCTTCGCCGTGATCAGAAGACCGGCACACGATGCCTTGTTCGCCGGCGATGACGACGGTGTCGCCCTTTCGACCGATGCTGTAGAGATGACTCCCGCCGGCGTTTGGTATCCGGTCGCTCCACGATTGCCAGCTGGCGCCGCCGTCTTCGCTGCGCAGCGCCAAGCCGAAGGCGCCGATGACGGTCACGACACGCTCGCTCTCGACATCGAGATCGAGAAATGGCTTGTCGGCGCCCTCGCGCACCAGTCTGTCCGCATCCACACGCAGGCGCTCGATTTGCGCAGGGTCGCCCTTCGCTTTATCGGCAGCGGCCCGCATGATCTCTGCGACGCGAACGCCGTCCAACTGCAACGCCCACGTCATGCCGCCGTCGCTCGTGGACAGCACCACGCCGCTGTGGCCGACCGCCCAACCGCGCAATGGCGTGGCGAAGCGCACACCCGTCAGCAGCACGCTGACCGGGACCTTGGCCTGCGTCCACTGGCTGCCGCCGTCGGCCGACACCAGGATGAGGCCGCGTTCGCCGACGGCCACGAGCTTGTCCCCGGCTCGGGTGACCGCAGTCATCATGCTGGTAGCGGCCCGCGCACTGGGCAAGGCAGGCCGCTGCAATGGATCGCCGATCGGGGCGGCGGCGCTCAGTTGGCTGACAACGGACACGACCGACAGCGCGGTCAGTGCACTCAATGTCCGACAAGAAGGCTTAGGCACGGATACCTCCTGATTCAACGCACTCCGCGGGCCGCCATCGACTCGGGCGTGAAGTTGCTGGCAGGCCAGCGAGGCACGGGCGTGTATTCCTCGGGCGTCTCGTTCATCGTCGTACACGAGTATGAGTCCTTCAGGTGGTCGTAGAGGACGAAGGTCCACTGGATCTGCCCCGGAAAGTCAAAGGCGAGGAACGGCAGCGCCATCCCGGAATGCCACAATTGCCCTTGAGCATCCCAGCCGTCCGACAACAGCGCGTTCCAGCTGTCTTCGTCGATGTAGAAGCGGCGCTTGGGCAGGACATGTCGCTTGCCGTTCGCGAGGTCTGCCTCGACAACCCAGACCCGGTGCAGTTCGAAGCGCATGTAATCGGGGTTGATGTGGTTGGGCCCCAGAACGTCACTGGCCTTCTTCAGGAAAAAGCCGTTGTCGTTGTACGGAACCACGATCTCCTTCTTTCCGACCAGCTTCCACTGGTACTTGTCCATGGCGCCGTTGAAGAGCATGGCTTCATCGAAGAAGTCAACGCCTGAGGTCACCGAGTTGGGTGTGTCGTACGCGACGCTCGGCGCCCGCCGAACGCGGCGCTGACCGACGAGGTACTCCCATGTCTTCCGCCCTTTGTTGACCTGGTCGACCGAGTCGCGCGCCAGGATGACTTCGCCCGCCTTGAATGCCGGTGCAACGGTGGCCAGGTAAAGCTGCCAATACTCGAGGTCCTTGTCGTCGGCACTGGCGTCGCGGAAGTAGTAGGGAAAGCTCATCTCGCCCATCGTTTCGGAGCCGAGCACGGCCTTCCCGCCGGAGACCAGGTACGCCCGCAGTCCCTGCTTCACCGATTCGCCGGCCCAGCGCAACAGGTGGTTCCACATGACTTCGGCGCCGGTCTTGGGAATCGGGAACGGAGTCCCGCCAACGGCGCCCTGAACGGCCAATCCATCCGCGGACGTGTTCGCTCGTGTCGCGTTCTTGTAGGTGTTGTCATAGACCCATTGCGGCGCAGCCGCCGTGCGGTGCGTCGGATAGACGTCGATGCGATATGAGGGGAACTTCTTCATCAAGAACATCTGCCCGTCGGTGAGCCGCTGGGCGTACTGCTCCATGTTCTTCGCGGTGATGGAGTACAGCGGCTTCTCGCTGGCGAACGGGTCCGGCCTTGGCTGTCCGGGCTTAAACCCGGCGGGAACCTTGGTGTAGCCGCCGTCCCAGGCCGGGATGCTGCCGTCGTTGTTGCCGGCGCGTTCGCCGCCGAGCGGCATCAGGTCGGACTTCAGCTTGGCGGCCTCTTCGGCCGTGACCGCTGCGCGACACTGAGGCGTCATTGCCAGCGACAGTGCGCCGACGGCGCATGCGATCGCCACATATCGTTGGAAGATGACCATGCGAGCCTCCTGGATTGTCAGAACGAGGTTTGAGCGGACAGCGAGACGAAGTCTCGATCGGCCAGGCTCTGCTTGAACGTGTACTGGCCGAGGCTGTTCAACACCGTGCCTGCGCTGCCGAAGTAATGGGTGTAGTTCACACCGAAGTGCCAGTTCTGCTTGTAGACCGCTTTCACGCCGACGCTGAGGTCACCTCCGCTCCTGCCGCCTGGGTTGAAAAGGCCGACGACGGAAGAGTTGCCATGGGAGCTGTATCCGAGTCCAATGGGTGCGGACAGGTCCAGCGCTGGCGCGACCTGGTACCAGGTCGACTCGAAGATGAAGCGCATCGCCCAGGCGTCGCGAGACGAGTTTGCGGCCAACGCATTCGGGTTCCTCGTGATGCTCGTGCGCCGGTTCCAGGCGACCTCGCCGAGGAACGAGGCGGTCGCCCACAGCGCTGTCGGAGGTGCGAGATAGATGGACGAGAGCTGCGCATGCGCGGAATTGCCGACGGCATACAGCGGTTTGCCGTTGTTGTCGCCCGTGGTGCCGGCAGGCAAATTCACGCCGATGATGCTGACATCGCTGACCAAAGGTGTATTGCGGCGGACCGACGCTTCGCCGGCGACATTGGCATCGCCGATTTGCGTGCTGAAGCTCGTGCCATAGGCTCTGATGCCTTCCGGGTAGACGAGCTGGTAGCGGCCCTCGAGCGGGAACAGGTACGCTTGCGGCGTCTTGTCGTGGTAGCGGATCGCATACAAGCCGAGCTCCAGGTCATGCCCCTCGGGCCTCCATCGCGCCTGCACTCCGCCCTGGCCCGAGTTTTCCGGTCGCAGGTCGCGGTCTCTGTTTGCTGCAGGGCCCAAGCGGGTGACCGGATTGACAGGGCCAAACAGGAAGCGCTCGCCGCCTTCAAGGACGTCGGCCGTCGAAAAGTAGCTGCCTTCGGAGGGGATGCGCGTCGGGTGCCACTGGAATTGGTAGTAGCCTCCGATCGCCAGGTTGGTCAGTACCTGCAGCTGCGCGGAAGCCTGCTCGACAGGCCGGATGATTTCCTTGAACTGTGAATTCGGGACCGACAGCAGCTTTATCGCGTCGATCGGCGATTGCCCGCCAGCGATTCCGTTGTTGCCAAAGAACAGACTCTCGCCGTACAGCAAGGAATGACGACCAAGGCGGATCGTGGCAGGCATGCTGCCGATTCGCTCGTTGGCGAAGACGAGAGCGTCGAGGATTTCCGCATCGCCGCCGTGGAGCAGGCGAGTGTGCTTGTTGAATTCGTTGTAAGGGACCGAAATGTTGTTCGCCGTAGTGGGCGAATTGTTGTCATTGGTCCCGTGGTAGACGCTGTCGTACCAGCCCGCCCCGCTGACGCGCAGCCCGGCAGTGTCCTTGTAGCGAAGGTCGAACTCACTCAGCGCATCCAGCCGGTTAGAGATCAGCCCCCTGTTGAAGTTGCGGTCGCCGTCGTCCTGGTTCGGGTCGGCGATCAGTGTCTGCAACCTGTTCTTGAGTCGGAAAGCCTGGCTGTACTGGACGGTCGTGTCGAGCTGCAGCTTAAGATCCGAGCCGGGCTCGGAGAGAAGTGCGCCTCTCGCCGCGGGCGCATTCAGCAGCGCGACGGTCGTGAGCGCGATGCCGGCGCCGCGAACGCTCAAGCCACCGGCTCGTCGTGGCCGGTCATGGCGTTCTGCCCTCCTCATGGTGGTCTCCTCGTTGCTTGTTATGGCGTCGCCAGCAGGCTCCGCTGTGGTTGCGACCGCCCCAGAGGCCGCTGGTCCGCCGCAGCCAACCGGCTCGGGCAGACAGCGGTTCCCAGGCGAGTTGCGATGGATCCTAGCTGAAATATATTTTTGGTGCAAGAATGCATAAACAAGTGCATAGTGCACCGTGTGAGTGCCCATCTAGAATGGGAGGATGTCCCGCGTTCCGGTAGCGAAAGCCAGCCTCACTCAGTCCGCGTACGAGAGGCTCAGAGCGGATCTGCTCGCCTGCCGCTTCGAGCCAGACCAGCGCCTCAACATCGGGGAGCTGTGCAAAAGCATGGAGGTGAGCCTCGGCGCGGTACGCGAAGCGCTGTCTCGGCTTACGTCCGAAGGTCTGGTCGTGGCCGAGCCGCAGCGCGGCTTTCGCGTGGCGCAAGTGTCCGCAGAGGATCTGCAGGACCTATATCGAGCAAGGATCGAACTCGAAAGTCTGTGTCTGAGGCGCTCGATCGAACTGGGCGGGCTTCCTTGGGAGACAGGCGTTGTCGCCACCTACTACAGTCTTTCGAAGACTCCCGAGTACGTTGCGAAGGACGGAATGCGTGTCGGCGAGGAATGGCTTCGGCGGCACGCCGAGTTTCATACCGCCTTGGTGAGCGCCTGTGATAACACTTGGCTGCTTCGCCTGCGCTCGCAACTCTTCGATCACGCGCAGCGGTACCGACGCCTCTCGGTATCGGTTTCGCGCACGAAGCGCAACGTCGACAAAGAGCACAAGGAAATGACAGACGCGGCGCTCGCCCGAGATGCCAACCGGGCCGTGGCGCTGATGCAGGAGCATCTTCAGCTCACGACCAAGATTCTGCTCAAGGGCATCGCAGACCGCAAAGCGTAGACGGACCCTGGGCCGTCGGCCGACGCCGGGTGCGGCGCCTGTAGATACAGGCCGGACTGCAGCACTGGTGATCAGTGAGGGAGTCCGCCCAACAGGACCCGAGCTCGCCGCTCCCCCGGCGCCGTCTCCCGGATCCGGCGCCGAGCGGCAATCCGCTCGAAGCACTGGTGGTTCAGCACCCGCTCGGTAGATATATATTTGCATGCATTAAATATATACTGTCTGCACCTGGTGCGCTCGGCTACACCAAAACGATGCATCGACCATGGCACACGCACCACCCGAGGAGATCTCGTCGAAAGGTCGCGCCCCGACCCAGCCAAAAAAGCCCCGGGCCTGCGCTCCAACACCGGGCACTGCAGCCAACTGGAGAGCTGAATCAAGATGACACACACCCCTGCTGAACAAGCCCTGATCGAGACCGCGAAGGAATACTTTCGCCGTGTCGATGTAGGCAGCGAATCTTTGGCCGATCTGTTCACCGACGACGTCGAGGTCTACTTTCCGAAGTTCGGCGTAGCCACCGGCAAAGCGGCCTTCATGGAACTGGCCGCAGGATTGTTCACCCGCATCAGTCGCATTTCGCACGATGTCGACTCTCTGCTTTGCGTGGCGAACGGAAACGATGTGATCACCGAGGGCACCAGCCGCGGCGCCACGAAGAGCGGGATTTCCTGGGCAGGCGGGAGCACGCCCGGAGGCCGCTTCTGCAACGTCTTTCACTTCCGCGACGGCAAGATCGACCGCGTGCACATCCACCTTGACCCGGACTACGGCGGCGAAGATCGCGCCGGCTTTCTGTGGGGCACCGAGCGCCGCTGGTAGCAGCACCGCGGCGAGCCACACTGACGATAGCGGGAGGACAGGCCATGGGTCGTTTCACTGGCAAGGTGGTCATAGTTACCGGCGCCGCGCGCGGCCAGGGCGCTGCCGAGGCCAAGCTGTTCGCGGACGAAGGCGCGTGCGTGGTCTTGACAGACCTGAACGAAGACGTCGAAGTCGTCGCCAAGCGCATCGGCGCCAACGCGCTGTTCGTTCGGCACGATGTGTCGAGCAAGGTCGCTTGGGACGGCGTCGTTGCGGCGGCTCTGGATCGCTTCGGCAGAATTGACGTGCTCGTCAACAACGCCGGGATCTATCGCCCGCGGCCGCTTCAGAACAGCGACGAGGCGTTGTTCGAGCAACACTACCGCATCAACCAGCTCGGCGTCTTTCTCGGCATGCGGGCAGTGCTTGAACCGATGAAAAATGGTGGCGGCGGCGCGATCGTTAACACTTCATCCGCGGCCGGCCTCGGTGGTTACCCGGGCATGATCGCCTACTCTACTTCGAAGTGGGCGGTGCGAGGCTTGACCAAGTGCGCGGCAGCGGACCTCGGACCCCTGCGCATCCGCGTCAACTCGGTCCATCCAGGCGCCATCGATACGCCGATGCTCGCGGCCAACAGCCCGGAGATGAACCAGGGCATGATCTCCGTTACACCGTTGGGTCGCCTTGGCACGCCGGAAGAAGTCGCCGCCCTCGTCGTATTCCTTGCCTCCGATGACGCCAGCTTCATCACGGGCGCCGAAGTCACCGTCGACGGGGGCATTCGCCTGTGAGTGTCGACGGCCCCGCCCGTCCTTCTCGTCGAAGACTGCTGGGCACCGTCGGAGCCAGCGGTGTCTTGCTGGCGGTAGGGCGATCGGCCGACGCCTGCACGGCCAGCGCTCCGCACTTACAGACGACGACGCGACACGCGTTGCCATCATCCAGTACCTGTCGACCCTCAGCGGCTCAAAAGCACGCAGTGCTTGCCACAGGTCCTCCAGTCGACCGTTAATCAAGAGGTTCAGTCGTGACGCGATTGCAGGGTAAGACGGCCATTATCACCGGCGGCGCTCGCGGCATCGGTCGCGCCACGGCAGAGATGTTCGCGCGCGAAGGCGCGACGGTCTACGCGACCGATGTCAATCAGCCGAATCCTCCATTTGAGCATCCCGCCATCACGTTCACGGCCCTGGATGTCGCAAGCGAGCGCGACTGGGCGCAATTGATGAAAACCATCACAGTGCCCCATGGTGCGGCCGACATCCTGGTCAACAACGCCGGCATCGGCGGCTCACAACGCCCGATCGCCGAAGAGACGCTGGCAGACTGGAATCGTGTCCTCGAGATCAATCTGACCGGGGTCTTCCTTGGTATGCGCGCAGTACTGCCGGGCATGCGTTCGAAAAGATCGGGATCGATCATCAACTTCTCATCGATTTGGGGTATTGCAGCAGTGCCCGCGGCCGCCGCGTACCACGCGACAAAAGCCGCTGTGCGCCACCTGACCAAGCATGCTGCGGTCACTTACGCGGCCGAAGGCGTGCGCGTGAACTCGATCCATCCCGGCATCATTGCGACGCCGTTGGTGCTGGAGCAACAGTCGGAACAGGCCAGCGCTCGCGTCGTCGCGGCCACTCCAATGGGCCGGATGGGCCAGCCCGCTGAGATCGCTAACGCGGTCCTTTTCCTCGCCAGCGACGAATCATCGTTCATGACCGGCGCCGAACTGGTGATCGACGGGGGCTACCTGGCACAGTGAGACAACGGTCCGACGCGAGCGAAGGGCGTGCCAGACCCAAGACCCGAGCGGCAAGAGAGCCACTTCAACAAATGCATCGCTCGCTCTTGGCCTGACTTCCCGTTCCCGTTTGTCCTGGCGGTTTGTGTCGGCGTCTTGCGCGGGGAATCAGCTCTCGCCGAGGCGTCTTCAACCGGTTTGGGTCGGTAGGGCGCGGAATAGAGTCGCTTTCGGAAATTCGAGCGCGTGCCCGCAGTCCATCGTTTAGTAGACATGCCGGCCGGTGACGCCCGCAATGCCGCCCCTGTGCGCTGACACGCAGGACTCCGCGACCAATTTCAATGACGATCGCAAGTGACGACTCGGTCCGATATATTGGTGGAGGTAGCCACTGTAGTTCATTTAAAATCAAACGATTACAACATATCCCAGCCTTTGCCCCACGTAACGTCCCATGTAGGAATGGGGATTGCCGTTCCGACGTAGCGCGGGGTCACTCGGCGCAGCATCTTACCGCACGCTCTGGCGGTTCCCTCCCGCGGGGTCATACAGTGACGGTCACGGAACGCGCGAGTGTATGGAAGGCGCCCGATGGACCCCATAGATAGAGACGCCCATCCCCAGTCACATCCCGACCCAAACATTGCATATCACTTTGATTGGGAGTTCCGACGCGAAGCTATCAGATGGGTTGGTGAGCGCGCGATCGGCATCAACTTCCATCCGCTCGCTAAGGAATTCCGCCACTGGTTACTCCGCGAGGGTCAGTTCCCGATCTTGGCTGAGCAAGATAAGCATTCTTTCGCCTCCCTCACGAACCCCTATTCGTACCACGCGTCTGTGCTCGCGGCGATTCTGGCTCGCGTCATCAATGCCTCGCACGAGTTCGCCACCGGGACGGGGCCGATAGACGAAATGGAAGGTGGCATTGAGAGGATCCGTCTTTACAACGAACAAATTCTGTACATGGCCCGGTTTTGCGAGGCCGCGATAAAGCAACTTCTCTACTGCACCCAGATTCCGAGAAAGTTCTACAGAACAGCCGCGCTGGGAGCCCTCCTGTCTTCTGACTGCAGTGTATGCAGAACGTCAGGAAAGCCACGGCATAGAGTCTCCATGCTCGGCTCATTGGCGCATCGTTATCGTCTTTGTCTGGAATTCGAGCATTGCCTATTCGAGCACCTGAAGATCGTCAATCGCAGACGCAACGTGCAGGCTGCGCACTCTGAAACACAGGCGCTCCGACTGCGGCCATCAACCGAATCTCGAGGGAAGTTGGAGCAAGATTCAATCGAGGCCTGCAAAGAGCTTGTTCACATGTTGCAGCACATCAGCGACCTCGAAGGTCGTATGATGGTTGAGCTTGAATCGCGGCTAATTAGCCAAGGGTAAATGACGGGCCTCCAAACTTCCACCTGGTACGGCTTACGGGGAGCAGGTCAGTGGCTAGCGCGACCTCGCGTAACGAGGGCTTCGTGGGCCCGGGATCGAGGAGCGGCGCCGCGCGCGAGCACGACGCTTTCGACCCAGCAGGAAGACAAAGGCCAGCGCCGGTCCCATAAGTCCGCACGAAACCACGCTGAGGAGCACGGGCAGCTGGCGGACTACCTTTTGCATCAGGCCTCCTGTCTTACACCTCGGGTCAGCTTCGTCACCATTGCCTGAAACTGCTTCGCCGTCCGGACAACTACGGGGACTCTCTTTCAGGTTCAAGGAGTTCTTCGAAGCCTGCCGGGGAATCAGGGGGTGCTGCTGCCTTGCCGTTCCAGAACTTGAGGAAGCGAAGGGCCGTGTTGTAGGCGACCGCCGCTTCGAGCGCGTCCACTCGCTCGACAAAGGGGCGCTGTATCCAAATCGGCCCCGCGTTTAGGTCGATAGACGTGACAGACCCCGCACCAATTACTTGGAGCTCAGATCGGACCTTCGCTTTCCCTGCGGCCTCTTCGAGTTTGTAGTGAACGAGCGCATTCCGCTTTCGGAACAGATCACGAACCCTCTGCAAGGGTGGATCGTCCAACGTCAGATTCACAGAGAACTGCCGTTGGATCAAGAATTGGAGTCTCTGTGCGACCGACAGTCCAGACTTTCGGCCAAAAACACGCTCTCGATCCGCTTTGCTCAGACAGTTTTCTGCCATTTCATTGCAAAACGCTTCAAGGCAGAGCGAGCTAAAAAGAATTGCTAAAAGTGACTCTTTGAACCGCCTAGCTTCATCTGGTACCTTCGATGCAACCCCAGCGTGCAGCGCGGCTTCGGTCAGAAAAAAGGCGACGAGCGAAACCGGGAAGTACCGAATCGCTTCCGTACCGTCGAGTTTGGCCGTGAGCACAGTGACCATCGCAGGATCCCTCCAGGCTGCTTACTAGAACACGCAGCTCACCACGACTAATCGATCCTCTCGTGGTGCCGCCGACGTACCGAGTTCACCTTGGCAGGTGAAAAAGGCGTTCGCTTTCGCCCGCGCCCGCGACGTGCTTGAGGCCATGCTCCCGCAGGATTCAGCCATTGCGGCTGTGTTTACCAAGCTTTGCGCTTCTCGCGCCGACGAATATCCGCACTGGTCAAGCTCAGATGATGAGTCGCTTGAGTTGTATAAACTTGCGCTTAAGGATCTCGAACTACCTGTTAAATCGTCACAGGCACCGGCCGTATCGTCTGCATCACCACTCATCCAGTCCGCTAATAGTATTTTAGAGGAAATTAATCGCATACTTCCAGAGCTTGTTATGAAGCGTTGGGCATTTCGGGGGCTTCTGGCTTTGTTTGTTGCTCTACTGGGATTTGGTGTTTTCGGGGTTTTTAAAATCTACAACTACAAGATTGATATGCAGAGTTTGGTGGATCAGAAGCGCGCTGAGCTGACGGCTCAACTGGAAAAGGAGAAATCTGCGACAGACACGCTGGATCGTGAACTAAAGGCAAGCGTCGCTGCGTATGGCGCTCAAAGCGCCGAAATCGCATCTAAGAGAGTTGCGCAGCCATCGCACCGTTCGTCTCACACGGTCGGTGTCGATCCGCCATCAATCCGGAGTACCGTGCCGGTGATAAACGCTGCCTCTGGGCTCGCTAGGAAGCAGACATACCGCGCGATATCTTCGACCCGTCCGAGGCGGCTCACCGTCTGGCGGCAGATATTCTTGAGCACGAAGTCCTTGGCCTGATCGATACTGCCTTCAAACTGACGATTGGCAACTCATCCAACTGGACCGTGTGGATCAGGCCGGGCATGATGACATTCGAGGTGACGCCGGTGAAGGCGAGCTCCTTCGAAAGGCCCAGGCTGAGATTGTTCACACCCGCCTTCGAAGCGCCGTAGGGCGGCATGTTGTTGTGCGGCGAGATGGCATTGCGCGAGCCAATGTGGATCACGCGACCCCAGCCGCGGTCGCGCATGGCGGGGACGAGATGGTGGATCATCCGAATCCCGGCTAAGACGTTGCTGTTGAAAATTTCGGCCCACTCGGCGACGCTCGTTTCGAAAAAGCTCGTGCGGCCTTGGGGCGATCCTCCGACATTGCTCACAAGGATATCGATCTGCCCGACGGCGGCGAGCGCAGCGTCGACAACGCTCTTCGCCGCCGCATCGGTCTCGATATCGCCGAGCGCGATATGCGCCGTGCCGCCGGCTTCCGTGATCGCCTCGACTCAGGTCCATCTTAATCTCCTGCGGGAAGGGCCCTCGGGCCAACTGATGTCTACCATTGTAGACTTTTGATTGAGAAAAGTCTATGCTTGTAGACATGAAGGTGACGCAAAAATCCGCGCCGTCGGCTGGACGGCGTCCGCGCAATTCCGAGGCTACGCGGCAAGCCATTCTGGAATCGGCTTTGTCTGCCTTCGTGCGGGCCGGTTATGACGGAGTCGGGGTGCGCGAGATCGCGGGCGGGGCGGGCGTCGATGCGATGCTGGTCAACCGCTATTTCGGTTCGAAGGAGGAACTGTTCGCCGAAGCCGTCGACGCCGCTCATTCGGGCAAGCGAATTCTCACGAGTGCGGCGCTGGCCGATCCCGATCTCGACGCGCTCGCCCAGCGACTGGCACGCGCTCTCGTCGACCATACGTCGCCGGATGCGGAGGCGCTAAGCGGCTTTCTTCTCAGCCTTCGTTCGGCCGGCAACCCGCGGGCAGCCGAGATCCTGCGGAAGAGCATCGCGCATCATTTCGAACACCCGCTCGGAGCGATGCTGGAAGGTCCAGGCAAGGCCGCGCGCATCGCCCTGCTGCTCTCGATCATCTCCGGCGTTCAGGCGATGCGGCAGGTCATCGGCATCCAGAGCTTCGATAGTGCGCATCCCGATCATCTCGTTGGCATGCTCTCCGGGTTGATCCGACCTCTTCTCGATCCAAATGCGACCGCGCGCAGGCAGGACTAGACCTAGAGCGCCTCGATCATCGTCGCGTTGGCGATGCCGCTACCCGCGCATATGGTCCGCACCCCATGCCGACCCTTGCGCCGTCTGCTTGTCCTGCACGCGACCGCCACAATGAAGACCTCGCTCATCGCGGTGCCATCCGGATTGCGCCGTCCAGGCGGATTACCTCGCCGTTGAGCATGGGATTGGTGATGATTCGCGAGTACGAGGGGGTTTCGAATTTTGTGGGTCGTCGCCTACGCCGTGGCGGCGACCGCTCGACTTCTTCAGCCGGTGAAGGCGTTCGAGCGCCGTGACGGCGGGCGTCCTGCGCGGAAACCGACGAGCAGGAACGCGACGTGGCGCCGCGAGGCCGCATCCGCGGCTGGACCGCCAGACTGAAAGATCCCGCGCAGCGCCCAGACCGTCGCCGCGATATCGCCAACGGTGAACTGCTTTTCCACGGCGCCGACCGACCGCGCTCGCTCGACGAGGAGCCGGGTGCGCTCCTCCAGCTCCGCAACGAGCGCGCGTGGGGCAAGGTGGCCCCAGAGGCCATGGGCGAGGCCGCGCTTGGAGGCCAGCTCGTGCGCGACCGTCGTCAAGTAAGCCTCGACGCATTGCTCGGGCGGCCCGCGCAAGGCGTCATCTGCAAGCGCGATGAGGTGCCTGAAGAACTGCTCGAGCACCACCTGGACGAGCGCGTCCTTGTTGGGGAACCGGCGGTACAGCGTGGCCGGACCCACGCCGGCGGCGGACGCGACGTCTTCCATCGTCGCCTCGGTCCCCA